>Ga0116126_1000681_pt1 | contig 23631 bp, 26 predicted proteins | sample June2015DPH_16_5_FD_89730 | JGI IMG/M metagenome (GOLD analysis project Ga0116126, IMG submission 89730) | Peatland microbial communities from SPRUCE experiment site at the Marcell Experimental Forest, Minnesota, USA - June2015DPH_16_40 | ecosystem: Environmental > Terrestrial > Soil > Wetlands...
CAGCGGCGGCTACGGGGGCGGCGGCAGCGGGGGCCTCTGGTGCAACGGTTCCCAAAATGACGGTGGCGGGGGCGGCGGTGGCTACAACGGCGACGGTTTCGTCGGCGGCTACGGTGGCGGCGGCGGCGGCATCGGCTTCCTCAACGGGGGCGGCGGCGGCGCCAGCTACGGGGGCGGCGGCGGGGGCGGCTACGGGGGCGGCGGCGGCGGGGGTGGCGGTGGCTACGACTTGAACTTTTACGCCGGCGGGGGCGGTGGCGGCGGCGCCGCGGGCGGCGGCGGGGGGGGGCGGTGCCGCCTTTGAGGGCTGTTACAGCTGCTGGTGCGGCGGCTGCGGCGGCAGCGGCGGCGGTTCGTATATTGACGCTTCGGGAACGGTGATAACTGAGGTCTCCGGCGTCTCAGACCCGCTCGGAGATGGCAACGGCGAAGTGATCATCCAAGCCATCGCGCCGCTGCAAATAACCAGCATCACCCAGACGGGCACCAGTATCGCGATCAATTGGAACACCGGCGGCATTGGCACCACCAACGAGTTGCAAGCCACGGCGGGAGCCGCCTATGGCAATTACAGCAGCAACACCTTTGCAACCATCTTCGCAGTCACCAATACCGTCGGCCCGGCGACCAACTACCTCGACGCGGGCGGCGCCACCAATCAACCCGCAAGATATTACCGGGTTGTGTCCCCGTAGGGTACAAGGCAACCGCCAAGTCGTTCGAGGGCGGGGTGGGAGCGTGGGCGAAAGCGGAGAGCGAGAAGAGGGGATGGGGCGAACCGCGAATGATCCACCTTCGGCCGGCTATGGCGGACAGGGATTCGCGGCGACAATTGGGTGGCTCGTTCAGACTGACGCCGCAGAGCGGACGTGCCAGCCCCGAAAAGGATTCGGGGCAGGCGGCGCGTCCCTACCCAGGGCGCGGATACGGAGGGAGTGGATGTGCCAGCGGCGGGATACCCCGGAACGACACGGGGCGATCCCGCCCTACAATTTCGGAGACGAGGCGGCTACGGGGGCGGGTGGGATGCCGGCGGAAAAGAGGCGGGTTGTCAAGAGGTAAAGAATCGGTGAGCGATATTTTGTGCTTGGGGTGGATTGGTATTTATGATAAAGTGGTTGGCGTTCTTTGATATAGGTACTTGGTTCGCGGGCAGGAGGGGAGAGTGAGTCCATGTAGGCGATTCTGCCAAACGAAGCCAATGGTTTTTGGAGGGAGCGGACGATGGAAGGGCTTGGATGGTAGGCGGTTGCAGAGAGCGAAAGTGGAAAAACCGCGTTGGCTTCGTTTGGCTTCGTTCGGGGGTTTTTGGAGGCCTGCGGACGCTGGATTGTGGGCGTTGGGCAGAATGAATCCTCACCCTGACCCTCTCCCTTAGAAAGGGCGAGGGGACTATCCGCACGGCAACGACCGCAAGCCAGAGGCTCGCGCTACCGGCGGAGGGAACGGGCGGGAGCCTCATCCTCCCAATGAACGGCGGCAAGCGGGCCGCTTACCCTACAAATGAACGGTTCGGCAGCAGCCCCGAAAGGGATTCTGGGGAAACCTCACCCTCCCGATGTTTTCAGTGCATGCCGCTGCCGCCATTGGCGCTGCTCAGGTGCTTCAGAATCTGCGAGGTGAAACCCTTGGCGTCGCCGAACAACATCAGCGTCTTGTCCTGGTAGTAGAGGTCGTTGTCGATGCCGGCGAACCCGGGGTTCATGCTGCGCTTGATGACCATGACGGTGCGCGCCTTGTCCACGTTGAGGATCGGCATCCCGTAGATCGGGCTGGCTTTGTTCGTGCGCGCGGCGGGGTTGGTCACGTCGTTGGCGCCGATGACCAGCGCGACGTCGGTCTGCGGCAGTTCGGAGTTCGCTTCGTCCATCTCCAGCAACTTGTCGTAGGGAATGTCGGCTTCGGCGAGCAAGACGTTCATGTGACCGGGCATCCGGCCCGCCACGGGATGAATTGCGAATTGGACGTTCACACCCTGCTTGGTCAACGCGTCAAACAGATCGCGGACGCAGTGCTGAGCCTGGGCGACGGCCATGCCGTAGCCGGGAATGATCATCACTGTGTTCGCCGATTCCAGCAACGCCGCGGCTTCTTCGGGCGCGGCGCTGCGCACCGGGCGTTTTTCCGCGGTGGCTGCAGAAACCTGAACCTGTCCGAATGCCCCGAACAAGACGTTGGTAAACGAGCGGTTCATGGCTTTGCACATGATGACCGAAAGGATGAAGCCCGAAGAACCGTCGAGCGCGCCGGCGATGATGAGCAGTTTGTTATTGAGCACGAAGCCCATCGCGCAGGCCGACAGACCGGCGTAGGAGTTCAACAGCGAAATGACCGTGGGCATGTCGGCGCCACCGATCGGGATGATCAGCAGCACGCCAAAAACCAGAGCCAACATCGACATGACGGGAAACAACAGCGCTTTGGACGGGTCCACGATGAGCAGGACGGTGACCAGGGCCGCGACGCCAAAGAGCGACAGGTTCACAAAATTCTGGCCGCGATAGGTCATGGGCCGGGTCGGCAGGATTTCCTGGAGCTTGCCGAAGGCCATCAAACTTGCCGTAAACGTCAGAAACCCCAACAACACTTCGAGGCCCAAGGCTGTCATCGTGAAATGGGTGAGATTGGCGCCATGCAGGTAATACTCCGCCATTCCGACCAACGCGGCGGCCAGTGCGCCGAATGCGTGCGACAAAGCGGTTCGTTGCGGCACGGCGGTCATGGGCATCATCGCCATGGGAACGCCGATGATGGCGCCGACTGCAAACGCGACGAGGATCCAGCGGTACGTATCAAACCAACCGTGGGCGCGCGCCTCGGGTACCAGCAGCAGCAACGTGCCGCAGACGGCGAACAACATTCCGAGGATGCCAGTGATGACCCCGCGGCGGGCCGTCGGCACCGCGCTCATCCATTTCAAGGCGAGGATGAAACACACCGCTGACCCCATGTAGGTGAATTGGATCAGGTGTTCCATTAGGATTTCCTGGGTTCCCGTTTCTTGAACATGACCAGCATGCGGTAGGTAATCACGTAACCGCCAACGATGTTGGTCATCGACGCCGCGACCGCGACCGTTCCGAGCACAGCGCTCAACGTTGTCTTCTGTTCACCGGCAATGACGATCGAGCCAACGACAGCAATGGCCGAGATGGCGTTGGTCAACGACATCAACGGCGTATGCAACAGTGGCGAAACGCGCCGGATTACTTCCAGCCCCAGAAACGTCGCCAGCAAGAACACGTAGAGATTCTGCAGTATATCCGATTCCATCTGATGGATGCTCCTCTTCCAATTTTCAGCGGCCAGTTTCCTAAACCAGCCCCGCTGCGAATGCAAGCGCGCTGTGTGCGGTGTCAAGTGGGAGCCGATCAGTTCAAATTATCTGCCGGAAGGAGGCAAGTTGTCTTGGCGTCGCAATGAATCCGGTAAGGACAAGCAATTCCGTGTGGTCAAAAAACTCGTCCTGGCTGAATGTCCTCCGCTAGCATTGCCGCGAGGAACGTCCCATGCCTTGGAAACGAATGCTGGCCTACATCACCGGCCGTGTCAACGAAGACCTGTTACGCAGAATCGAGCCCCTGCTCGAAGAGAACCGCATCCTACGCGACCAGATTGACTGCCGTATTCTCCCGACCGACAACGAGCGATGCGCCCTCGGCAAACTGATGGCGGACACGGTCATCATCGTCAAACCTGAGACAATCCTCAAATGGCACCGGCGACTGGTGGCCAAGAAATTCGATGGTTCGAGATTCTGCAAGCGGCACGGACGACCGCCCACCAAAGCCGAAATTGAAGACCTCGCCGTCCGTTTGGCCAGAGACAATCCTGCGTGGGCTACGACCGAATTGCTGGCGCGATCCACAATCTGCGCACCATATCAGCGGCCAGACAGTGGGCAACATCCTCCAGCGAAACGGCCTTGGGTCATCGCCTGAGCGACGACGCAATACGACATGGAGCGAGTTCATTCGCCGGCACCGGGAAGTGCTGTGGGCGACGGATTTCTTCACGACGGAAATTTGGACGTGCTGGGGACTAACGACCTATTACGTGCTGTTCTTCATCCACGCGCGAACGCGTCGGATCGTTCTCGGGGGAATGGGCCAGATTCCGAAAGAGGAGTGGATGAAGCAGACCGCACGAAATGTGACCGGCTGGGAGGGGGAACCTGGCGGAGCGCATTACCTGATCCATGACCGCGATGCGAAATACACTCGATCTTTCGACGGGATTCTGAACGCCGCCGGTATCGCCGTCGTGAAACTTCCGCCATATTCCCCGAACTTGAATGCGTTTGCGGAACGGTTCGTGAAGATCATCAAGATGGAATGCGTGGAGCAGTTCGTCCTCTTCGGCGAAAACTCCTTGCAGTATGTGATCCGGGAGTACTTGGCGCACTATCACGCCGAACGCAATCATCAGGGTATCGAGAATGCCATTCCGTTTCCCGGCGCTTGTCTCTTTCAGCAAGAAGGGGCTGTGGTGAAGACGGAACGCCTCGGCGGGTTACTCAACTTCTATCACCGCAACGCCGCTTGACGAAGGTCAAGGCGCGGCGGTACGATTCGTCCGTTGCATCGCGATCATATCGCCTCACGTCTGGTCAGGCCGCTCTTGGGTTCCCTGACGACCTTCCACTGAATCGAAACGGCGTTTTACGCCTGTCATCAACCGTGCCGGTCGCTTTGGTAGGGCTGTTCGAATCTCGGGCACCGACGGATGAGTATTTTGACCTCACGCGTTAGGCCGCGCGCATGTTGCCCGCGAAGTGGTGGAAAATCAAAAACGCGCTGGCGTTACTCCGTCGTGCTGTTGGCTGGCCTCGGGCACGGCTTCGGATTCATCGGCGAGTTCGTAGAAGAGCTTGCCCTCGCTAATTTCCTTCAGCGCGATATCGGAGAAATCCATCCGCGCATCCGTCTGCGTGATAGGGCGATGCCCCTGTACGAGTTGGCGGACACGCCTTCTGACCACGTTGATAAGCAACTCGGGGCCGGGAATGTGTAACTGCGCGGGCTCCAGATAATTTATCTTTATCCGTACAGGGACTTTGACTGAAGCGGAAACCGGTTCCATCACAAGCATTGTTCTACTTTCTTCCACGAGCGTTGGGGCAGCCTGATCGACCGCCCTCAACTCATGGCGTGGTTTAAACAGTTATGGGTCTTGGTCGGAGTGAGACAGCTCGCTGAGACCAACAACAACCTAAGCCCCATTCCCTGATAAACCTAATGAATTCGCCAAGTATCTTCTTCACTCAGGATTGTTCGCCGCCCTTTTAGAGCCCCCGCTCCGCAGTTCCGGCGCCAGTTCTCCCCAAAACCCGCCCCCGGCACCGGTTGCTATTCCCCCCGATCCGGCTTACATTGCAGTGGAGAGTCGAGCGACCCTCTCAACAGCAACGCCCGAAGGGCGGGGGTAGTCCACGCATGTGAGAGTTGAGCCTCGACTCTCCGATTGTTTTTCCCCTGTTGCGATCCGACCGCCGGATCCCGCCGCCCTGCTCCGCCGCCTGATCTCAACCGAAAACGCCCCAGCACCACTTGCTATTCCCGCAATCAGGCTTACGGTGCAGCGGAGAGTCGAGAAGCTCTCGCAGGGTAGATCGTTCAGCCGCATTGGGTGCGGCTGGGGTTGCGTAGAGTTGAGCCTCGACTCTCCTTTTTTTCCCCGCCTGTTCCCGCCGATGCCCCCCAAACTATCCCCCAGTCATTTCCCTGACTTGAATAATAATGGCAGTGTAGCCTCCGTTCACGCCCCCAATGTGCTGGTGCTTCGACAGGGGATGTCGAAGCGAGAGAATGTCGATCCCTACACTGCCAAAATAATGCCCGACCTTTTGCGGGCTCTGCCAATCAGGAGCCCGATGGAGCCGGAGTCTATGCGGCACGTCATCGGCGGACAATGGGGTGTTTGCCCCATGGCGGTTCCTGCGATTGGGCTTACGTTGCCGTGGAGAGTTGAGCGACCCTCTCGTCAAGTAAGATTGTTTCAGGGAGAAATACCCACCCTTGGGAACGGCTCGTGGGTTCAAAAGCGAGAGAAGAGACTCGACTCTCCTCTTGTTTGTCCCCACCGCCGTTGCCCCCCCAGGAATCGGGTGGGGGTGTCGGTCTGCCGGCAACTGTCCTCAGCCGAAGGTCACGGCAGGTTTGCGTTGACGGACGACAGCGTGTTGTTAATGTGGTGACCGAGACCTCTGAGAACTACGATTGCGACCACGGCAATTAATGCCAGAATCAATGAGTATTCGACCAAGCTTTGACCCGATTTCTTCGTTACCACGTGAACGAGTTTTTGCAGACGCTTCTTCATACATTCTCCCACTGAACCGAGGTTATGGCACGCTCTCAGTCAATCCTCACACCCAGTTGATTGGCACTGAGTATCGCTGGGAAGGCAAATTCATCTTTGAAGCTGGAACGCCAAGTACACGACCAATCCAAGCCAGAATCCGCCACCCAGCAACAACCAGACGCGGAACGGCAACTCCTCTTGTTGTTCCAATTCTTGTGACCTCATCCCAGTTTCTTTCCACAGGCTCGGACAAGAGCCGTGGTCTCCGCATTTTTCAAGGGCAGTTAGTGTGCCAACAAGTAATGATGCCGAGGGCGCGAGCTCCGTACGCGCACAACGTTCGGCGCATCAACCGATTACTGGGACGACGCGATTTCAGTGCGTCTCAAGAGGCGGTAACCGACTGTCCAGCTTGTTGAACAGAGGTGTTCAGTGATTGTCAATTAGCGCGTACACTTGTTGGGTTAACGCGCAACCGCATCAGCACATCTTCCAGCGTTAGCGCCCCCCACCCCGCCCGCATTCCGCCGCCAGTTCCGCCGCCGTATGCCGCTGTTGCCCCCGCAAACAAACGGGTCAAGTATGACCGGGATTGTTCGAGCGAGGCTTTGGAGCCGAGGGTGGGACGGAGGGGGGATGTTGCGCCGCCTTGCATTGTTCTTGATAAAGTTCCCGAATCTGTTCGTCAGATACCAGTTCAATCCACGAACGGGCGGGGCGCTCGTGGACAGCAATCCAGTACGACCAAGGTCTTATTGTGCATTCCCATCGTCCCCGCTAGGAGGGAAAAGAGAACACCTAGGCGCTTGGGATGAGTCCGATGTCATGCAGTTCTTCTTCGCCGTAGAACTCGCGTGCGAGGTCGAAACACTTCTCGCCCACCCGTTGCATTTCATCTCCAGTCAGCCGCGTCCGCCACAAATCCAAGTTCTGCCCCGAGTTGCGGACGACTTCATTCCAAGCGTACCCCTTCTGTTTCGGCTCCGCCATGCAAAGGCGGCGCGTATGGATCTCTTCGCGGGTGCCATAGGGCAAATCCACTCGCTCGAAAATCCTGCGGAATTCATCGATCGGGTCGATCGAAACATCGCGGTGCCGCGCGAACGTCCATTCGGGGTGCGTCTTCTGGTAGCGGAGGATGACGCTGTGAATCAACCGCCACAGCAAAATGGCCTGATCGACGACGGCCTGCTTCCGTTCGGCGAACTTGCGAATCTCATCTTCGAACGGGTACAGGTGATCGCGCATCAGCAGAGGTTGCTTCAGGAAATGGTCGAACGGATGCTCCCAATGCAGCGATTTGAAGCTGGCGACAAACGCCGCCGGTTGGCGAATCACAACCACCACGTCGCAGGAAAACCGCCGGGCCAGCCATTCCGCCGAGAAAAAGGCCTGTGGATCACGCAGCAACGGACGACAACGCCGAATCCGGTAGAACTGAAACTGCGAAAAATCGCGCACCATCCGCGCCACGTCCCGTGGCGTGCGGGTCACCTTGAGTTCCTCCAAGACCTGATACTGAAACCCCAAGGTTCGCTGGATGTGATGGAAGTACTGTTCTTCGTTCTCCTCACAAATGTAATAGAACCAGTACGGGAAATGCGCCGCACAGCGTCCCGGTCGGCAAAGAAGGTTGAACGGCTCCGCGATGTAGCCGACCGATGGTGATGCGGCAATGACCTTTCCCACCCAAGTCGTGCCGCACCGCGGCGACCCCGTCACGAGAATGGGGTGGCGTTTGGTGCCGGTCTCTTTCAATGATGTTGAATCAGTCATTGTGACGTGTGCATTCTGGAGGGGCTCAGAGGCCTGCGGCGTGGCCGGGCTGTTGTTAGCCCCATCCTCTTCCGTATACCCGGCCTGTCACCAAGGCCGACAGCAAGTGGATGGCTAAGGATAGCAAAACCAGTCCCGGGCCGCAATGAAATTTGTCGTCGAAGCGTACTAGGTGCATATTGACGCGACACCACGGTATATTAGTAGCGGATTCGGGGCGGGTTGTATGTGGGGGGAAACCCTGTTTTAACTGGCGGGGAAACCACCTACATGCAGTGGGACACCAACGGGCAAGAAGAGGGGAAATACGGAATAATCCCCCCATGGCCCCCGCCCGCATCCCGCCGCCAGTTCCCGCCCGAATCCGCCCCCAGCACCACTTGCTATTCCCGCAATCAGGCTTACGTTGTCGTGGAGAGTCGAGGTTCGGTCTCATGAATGGACACGTGCTGGAAATCTCGACGTATGTCTTCCGCCTCCTCCGAAGACGGGAACTGCTCTGTATCTCCTGCTCCGACGAAAAAGACGGCTCCACGCAACGCATCGTGGTCGAGGATGATGTTTACACTGAAATTATCGACCGTGCTATTTTTAAGCGAAAGACCATCGACGAAGTCTTCCTCGAATTAGCCACACGGGGTTGTTCTCCACGTCAGCGGTCACGTTGCATCAACAGGTGGAGCCGGTAGCGTCCTGCCAAGTCCGCCCCTCCCCGCCCGCATTCCGCCGCCGGTTCTGCCTGAAACCCACCCCCATCCTCGCCCCCTTGCATATCTCCCCAGTTCAGTTCTATACTGCTGTCCACGGGTCGCGGCAGGTGCGCTCCTTGATGGTTTTCCGCAATCGGGTGAACGTCCGTCTCGCGATAATACCTCAAACCTAAATGGCAGCACGGAGCAAACAGGGAGAATACCGATGAAGTATATGATCAGTTGGTTCGAGCGTCCGCAGGGATCGCCAATGGAATACGAGAATGCCCAGAAGCGGATACTGGAGGTTTTCCGTCAATGGAAGGCGCCCGACAATTTCAAGATCGAGTTGTTCGTGGTGCGAGTGGGCGATTGGGGTGGGTATATGTTGGTGGACTGCGATGATCCGTTGACCGTTCACAAGTTCTGCTCGACCCTCCCTGCTTTTGTATTTGAGGCACGACCCGTGGTTCCCGTCATGGACGCAGTCCGGGTCGAACTCGAAGCGATTGCTTGGCGCGATGGACTCAAACGCTGAGCAGAGAGTTGACAGGTGAGCCCCTGTCAGGCGGCGACTACCTGACGGGGCTGAGTTCGAACCGGTTTTGGAGGTGACTACCTCCCGCCCGCAAGCCCCCCCCTGCCCTCACGGCGTGATGGCAAACCGATAGACCCCTCACTTCGTCAGCCTGCTAGAAACCGACGCCGACGCCTCTTGGAGTGCCTGTCGACCGGCGGGACTCGTGGTGACGGTCAACAACTGGTTGATGAGTGCAATTTGCTGACTCACTTGCTCCGGCGACCAATTCAATGCCGGAGAAGTGCTGCCGAAAATCTGGTTCCCGTATTGCAAGTAACTTCCGGCCAGAGCACCGGCAACGGTTGACCAAGCTGTATCGGGGATTTGATTCTGCCGGGCTGCATCGAGAAGCGCGCTCGCTGCATCGGGATATAGCAGCGCCACTTGCGCGAGTGGGCGCAGCGCAAAATCGCCAGCGCCCATCGCACTCACAGCGGGGTCTTGCGCCAATTTGATCAGAGTTGGGATGCCTGCGCCGTTCGGAAGTCCCGCCAACGCAAGGGTTGCGTAGTAACTCCACTGTGACGCGGCTTTCTCCAGGCTGGAAACGACGTTCTCATCGCCATATGCCTGAAGTAGCTCAAACAGTGCGCTCACACCTGCGATTGGAACTTGTCCAGCCAGGGCGAGCGACTCGCGGGCAGCGGTCAGTTCGAGTTCGCGAAACTGTCCGGGAGCTTGCTGTTCGAGGTAACGGCTCAAAAAGGCGATTTCAAAAGGATCGGCCGTGGTTTGGAGAGTGGATGCCGCCAGTTCCAGCGCTTCGGGGCCGCCAATCTGTTGCAGCGCGTCAATGAGACCGAGTCGAATCGTTCCGTAATTGACGAGATCGCCACCGGCGATCGAATCGAAACTGAAATCCTGACCGTCCTGCAAGAATTGTCGGATCGCAGGAATGGCTGCCGTGCCGCCCGCCGCAAGTTTTGCCAGCAAGTCGTTGATCTCAGCAGCTTGCTCGCCGCTGAGGGAGTTGACGTTAGACGTGAGTTGAGTCAATCGTGCCAACAACTGGTGAGCCGGCGTGGTGAGAACGGCCTGTGCAGCTTGGACAGGCCAATTCGGCGTGGGCGGACACTGGTAACTGCCAACGCTTGAAACTTGTGATCGTTGGTTCGTGTCCCATACAGACACTTCTTGGAGCACGATTGTTCCCGGTTTCGCCTTGATCGGCCGTCCAGTTTTGGGCGTATCAATTCGCGAAGGTTGTGTTGGCTGTTGGTTCTTTTGTGCCTGTGAGGGCCGTTGCCGGCGCAGCCACAGGAGACCGCCAGACAAGATCAGTAGTCCCATCAGCGCGCCTATTACCGCCTTTGTCGTGAGTCTCGTCATGTTCAGCAATCGCGCTCACCGGTCTCGGTCATCCATGCGTCCATTTTATCACAGGCAATCCAGCGGAACAACCGCCCGCCTCCCGCCGCCGGGACTGCCGCCTGAACTTGAAGCCAACCTGCGTCAGTGGTAGAAGTGGCAATGATGAACGGTCGCTTGGCATTTTATTTACTATCCCTCTTCCTCTTGTCCCTCGTACCTCCCATCCTCGTCTATGGGTCGGCATCGCTTTTCCGACAGCAGAGGTGCCTATCATCAGTTCTGTTGCTCGTCGGTTCTTGCTTGCTGTTGTTTTGCCTGGTCACGTTCTTTGTAGGACAGACTTGGGCACGCTGGTGGTTGGAGGCGACATTCGGGGGATGGTTTTATTCGGATGTCTTGCTGTGCAGCGGTATCGCTGGAGGCGTTGTGTTCTCGATTGGGTTCTTAGAGCATGCTTTTGCACAACGACGGCATCCCCAAGTTCGCAGTTGAACGAACCGCCTACCAATCTTTTCGCCCAACCCGCCCGCATCCCGCCGCCATTGCCTCCGCCGCCGTCCCCCCGCCCATAGTCCTCGCCGCCAGTTCCCGCCCGAACCCGTTAAAAGAAGCCGCCTGATGTTCGCCACCATTGTTGGAGCGGTTGCTGGTACCGTATCAAGAACGTAATCTGAACGACTGCAAACAAAATCCATAAGACGACGAGTAATCCAAAGCGTGTCCGCTCACTATGCCTCGCCCTGGAGGGAAGACACGCTCTGAGGGTCAACGCAACGACTTCTGCACTGATGCCGCTAATAGCAATATCGCACGCTATCAGAACGGAAAGGGGAAGCCGCAGGAACAGGGCAACGGGGTCTCCTTTCCAGCCGACCAACTTCGCAACGATAGCGGTCAGAACAACCGCCATCGTAATGAAACCGGCTACGTCCAGAACCCTGTTTAGGACGACGTCGAAGTTTCGAAGTGACTGTGTCTTCATGCCATGTGTGTGAACTCCATTAGAACTCTGGCGGAAGCGAGAGGAAAGCAGAAAAAGCCAGACCCGGCAGATTGAGGTGGAGAATTAAATTCTGCCCCCCCGCCGCCGTCAAGCCGTATCCCGCCGCCATTGCCCCCTGCCGCCGTTAGTTGGAGCGGGTGGTGGCGATGTGGCGGGGCGTGCCGATGGCGTTCTGATTGCATCCTCCACTTTCTGAGCAAGGTCAGTCGGGCTGAAGGGCTTTTTCAGGTAGCCGCGCAGACCTTTCTGAAACATCTTGGCTGCCACGGGTTCATCACAGCCCGTCAGCAATACGACTCGCACGTCTGGATTGAAGCGTTGGAGTTCATCGAAGACGAAGTCGCCCGTCAGTGGGGGTAGCAAGAAGTCCAATACCACCATGTCAATCTCTCGCCAACGTTCTTCATAAACCATGAGGGCTTCCAGTGGATTGGAGGCAATAAACACTCTGTAGCCCAAGCATTCCAACGCCACCTTGAGGAAGCCCAGAAAAATCTCCTCATCGTCGATAGCAAGAATGCACGGTTTTTGACGGCAATTACTTGCAGCCATGCTCCTGGAATAAGCATACAGTTTGCCAGCCTCCCGCCGCCCGTTTCCGCCCAAACCCGCCGCCATCGCCCCTGCCATGAATCGAGTGGGGGTGGAGGGCTGCTGGCGACTGCCCTCAGCCGAAGGTCATGGCAGGTTCGAGTTGATGGTCGACAGCGTGTTGTTAACGTGGGCGCCGATACCCCGTAGGACTACGATTGCGACCACGGCAATCAATGCCAGAATCAGTGCGTACTCGACCAGACTCTGACCCGATTTCCTGGTGATCACCCGAACAAGTTTTTGCAGATGCTTATTCATAAACCTCCCCTGAGTAGCAGGTAGCCTGCCATAGCCTCCCGCCGCCGTTGCCCGCCATTGCTGCCCATGAAGCGGGTTGGGGTGTTGCTCGACTGTTCAGAGTCCTGCCCCGTTCCTCCTCGGCAACTGCCCGCATTATCGAGCCCGTTGCTCTTTTTTGCCCCGAAGAGCACTCACCCGACGACCTGAAAATGCCCTAAAACGGGTGAGTGATTGGCTGTTTTTAGCCAAATGCGGGGAGCAAATCTTGACAGAGAAAAATGCCACAACAAGCAGAATAATAACTTGTTGTGGCAAGAAAAATTGGCGGGAGTGACGGGGCTCGAACCCGCAACCTCTGCCGTGACAGGGCAGCGCTCTGAACCAGTTGAGCTACACCCCCACCCGCGTTGCGTCAACTCTCGGTCTCGAAGACGAAAGCCTGCAAATCACCGTCGTCGGATCTCGTGTTTCGGACGTCGAATCGGCCGCTATATGGTGGGCGCTAAAGGACTTGAACCTTTGACCCCCTCGGTGTAAACGAGGTGCTCTGGCCAACTGAGCTAAGCGCCCGCACCGAAGAGCATTACAGGCAAATCGGCGCCTTGTCAACGCCGCGGTTTGGCGTCGCCGGCCCTCTGGGTGTATGCTTGCATCGGTTGCCAGAAGGCACGAAAGGAAGCGACCATGTATCAAAACATCCTGGTGTGCACAGACGGCTCGCCCGCAGCGGACGCCGCCGCCGATTACGCGATTTGGTTTGGCAAACGGCTCAAGGCGCGGCTGCGGGCGCTCTACGTCACCGACGTTCGCCTTCTCGAAGGCCCGTGGATCGCGGATTTTTCGGGCGCAATCGGCGCCCAGCCGTATGCCGCGCTGTTGCCGCAACTCCAGCAGATCCAGCGCGAGAAAGCCGCCACGGTCCTCGCCGCCGTCAAGAAACGCTGTCGGGACAGCGGGGTTAGCTGCGAAACCAGTTACGAAACCGGCAGTCTCGCCCCAATCATTTTGGAGCAGGAAGGGACAGCGGACCTGATTGTGCTTGGCCGGCGGGGCGAACACGCCGCCTGGCTGGCGGGCGCGCTCGGCTCGAGCGTCGAGCACGTCGTGCGCGCTTCCGTCAAACCCTGCCTGGTGACGCCCGGCAAGTTCCGTCAAATCCAGCACGTCCTCATTGCCTACGACGGCAGCGAAGAATCCAGCAAGGCGTTGCGTGCGGGCATCGCGCTCGCCCCCGCCCTCGGGGCGAAGGTCACCATCACGACCGTCGCCGCTCTCGGCGCCGAGGACGCCGCGTCCCAAGCCCTGCACAAGGCAAAACAGCAGGCGGCGGAAGCCGGCGTCACCGCCAACCTGGAGACCCTCCACGGCGATCCCGAAACCAAGATTCTCGAGTTGAAAGAATCCATTGGCGTCGACCTCATCGTCATGGGCGCGTACGGTCACACACGCATCCGCGAATTCATCCTCGGCTCGACGACCTCCCACGTCCTGCGCAAGAGCGACGTGCCGGTGCTGCTGGTGCGGGGGAAGTGACACACCGCGCGTCGAGGTGTAGCGATGAAAGCGCAGCTTCTTCGCCGCCCCCGTCCGGTGGAGCAGTCGCCACTCGAATTGACCGATCTGCCGGTGCCGGCGCCCGGCGACGATGAACTGCTGATACGCGTCCGCGTGTGCGGCTTGTGCCACACCGACCTGCATACGGTCGAGGGCGAGATTTCGAGCAAATTGCCGATCGTGCCCGGTCACCAGATTGTGGGCGTGGTGGAACAGGCCGGCGCAAACGTCGGCAACTTTCGTGTCGGCGACCGCGTGGGTGTGCCATGGTTGCATCATAGCTGCGGTGACTGCGAGTTTTGCCGGAGCGATCGTGAGAACCTGTGCGCGCGCGCGCAGTTCACCGGGTTTCACGTCAATGGCGGTTACGCCGAATATGCTGGTGCGCTGGCGCAGTTCGCGGTGGGGATACCGGACGGCTTCGACGATGCCCACGCGGCGCCGCTGCTGTGCGCCGGGATTATCGGCTACCGCGCGTTACGGCTGAGCAACGTGCGGCCGCAGCAAACCCTCGGTTTGTACGGGTTCGGCGCGTCGGCGCACCTTGCCATTCAGATCGCCGTGCGCTGGGGATGCGACGTATTCGTCGCCACGCGTGGCGCGGAGCATCGGCGTCTGGCAACGGAACTCGGCGCGACCTGGGTGGGAGCGGCGGAAGACGTTCCCGACGCCACGCTCGACGCCGCCGTGATGTTCGCGCCGGCCGGCACGCTGGTGCCCGAGGCGCTGCGCTCGTTGCGGAGGGGCGGCACGCTGGCGTTGGCCGGCATTTACATGACGCCGATCCCCGAGTTGAAGTACGAACGGCTCTATCACGAGCGCATCGTGCGGTCGGTCGCCAACGCGACCCGCGATGACGCGCGGCAGTTGATGCGACTGGCCGGACAAATCCCGCTGCGCACGGAAGTACAAACCTTTCCGCTGGAGGACGCCAACCGCGCGCTGGTCACGCTCAAACGCAGTGAGATCCACGGCGCCGGCGTGTTGGTGGCTTCCTAAACGCGGGATGGAATCGCGACGGGCTTGAAGAAAACCCGCAAGAGTGGTACAACCGGCAATCAGAAGCTGTCTGAACCGGAGCCGACGATGAAGCGACCGAGCCTGTTACTTGCGGCAAGAATTGCCATCCCAATGCTGTGCGCGTTCCTCTGTGGATGCGGCGTGCGAAATGGCCAGGGGTCGAAAACCTTCTCCAATGGGGCGAAGTATGTTGGCGAGTTTCGACACGGCAAGCCGAATGGCCAGGGGACGCTCACGGGGCCGGATGGGGCGACGTACGCAGGAGAGTTTCGGGATGGCAAGCTGAATGGACAAGGGACGGCAACGTTGCCGGATGGAACGAAGTACGTTGGAGAGTTCAAGGATGGCAGTGGCAACGGCCAGGGGACGGAGACGTATCCAGATGGAGCGACGTACGTTGGAGGGTTCAAGAATGACAAACGGAATGGCCAGGGGACACTGGCCTGGCCGGATGGACTCAAATACGTCGGAGAATGGAAGGATGGCGAGCGGAGTGGCCAGGGGACGGAAACGTTTCCCGATGGACGGAAGTACGTGGGAGAGTTTAAGCACGACAAGTCGGATGGCCGGGGGACGGAAACGGATCCCGATGGGTCGAAGTACGTTGGGGAATTTAAGGATGGCAGGCAGAATGGTCAAGGGACGGAAACGTATCCCAATGGGTGGAAGTACGTGGGGGAATTTAAGGATGGCCGGGAGAACGGCCAAGGGACGGAAACGTATCCCAATGGATGGAGGTACGAGGGGGAGTTTCAGGATGGCAAGCGTAGCGGTCAGGGGACCTATACGTTTTCAGATGGACGCAAGTACGTAGGAGAGTTCAAGGATGGCAGACGGAATGGCCAAGGGACCCTCACGTGGCCAGATGGACGCAAATACGCAGGAGAGTTTCAGGATGACGAGCAGAATGGCCAGGGGACGTACACGTTGCCGGATGGACGCAAATACATAGGAGGGTGGAAGGATGGCCGAAAGAACGGCCAAGGGACGGAAACGTATCCAAACAGGTTGAAGTACGAGGGGGAGTTTCGGGATGGCAAACGTAGCGGCCAAGGGACGCTCACGTGGGCAGATGGGACAAAGTACGTTGGCGAATACGAAGATGACAAGCGTAACGGGCGGGGAGAAATTACATCACCGGCGGGAACTCACCAACAAGGGGAGTGGCGGGCAGGTCAGGAGTACAGGGTAAGCGGAACGTGGGTGGCACCAGATGGGACAACCGAGGTGGGGGCGTGGAACCGCGACGGAACCAGGAGCGGCGGGACGATTACGTGGAAGGATGGACGAGAATACAAAGGGGACTGGAAAGTCGTCGATGGCTCAGCCGATCTCCCTGATGGAATTGGCTCGATGACATGGCCCGATGGCCGCAGGTACGTAGGGCAATTCCGAGATGGGAATATGGATGGGACTGGTAAAATGACGTATCCAGACGGGAAAGTCTTCGACGGATTGTGGAAACAGGACAAGTTTGTGGGAGCTTCACCCTCGCCGTAGCCGCCAGCCCCGATTTCGTGACGCATTTGCACCTCCCTCGCAAGCGCAGGGTCGATGATCGCCAACGCGAAACGTCTCCGTGACGCCAGCGTGAACGGCACGGACGTATTGATCATTGACCACTGAATCTGGTATCATTACCCTGTGCCATCGGTTCACATCCTTCCGCGCATCCGCATCGTGCGGGGCCGCGATATCGCCCTGGGACCCGGCAAGGCGGAGTTGCTGGAACACATCACGCGGACGGGCAGCCTCCGCAAGGCCGCCGCCGCGATGGACATGTCCTACATGCGCGCGTGGACGCTGGTCCAAACGATGAACCGCTGCTTCAAAAAGCCGCTGGTGGTGACACGGCGCGGTGGCGCCGACGGCGGCCGGGCAACCGTGACGGACACCGGCAAGACGGCGGTCGCCCTCTATCGACGGATCGAGGCCCAGAGCCTGCGCGCCGCGCGTACCCTGCAGAAAGAATTGTCGCGGCATCTGCGGTAGCCCACCTCACTCCGGAATCCTTTCGCCGGGATTGTGCTTGCCTTTGCCGCACGATATACTTGACAAAATATATCGCATGACTGTACACACTGCGCGCATGAACAACAGTACAACCCCGTGCTCGATTCACACCCGGAAGAAAAATCCATCTTCGTGCCGATCGTCCGGCTTAGACGACGCCGGAAATCGCGCCGCTGAGACTGCTGTGTTCGCGTGTCGTAGAGCCACACGAACCGCTTCGCTGACGGTGCTGCTGGCGCTGGTCGCAATTGCACCGTGCCTCGCGGACGGCACATCTCCTCCTGTGCCCGACAGCTCTTCGAGTCCGGGTCCGGTGGCGGATTATTTCAAGAACTGGTTTCAGCGGGTGTCGGCGACCCAAGCGGAGCAGCCGCACTGGATCACGCCCCTGGTCACCGTCACTCCCCGGTTGGAAGAGGAAGTCCGCTATGACATCTACCGAGAGGAGGTGTCGAACGGGCACATCCTCGATGTTTTCGGTACCGGCAAAGGTCTGGAACTGATCCCTGCAGAGCACGTCGAAGTGATCATCGCGTTGCCATCGTGGGAGACGGAGGACGTATCGCCCAACAAACACGGATGGGCGGATCAGCCGTTTCTGCTGAAGTATCGCTGGCTGTCGGCAAACGAAGAGAACGGCAACTACATCCTGACGACGTTCCTCGGTCTCTCGGCGCCCTGGGGAGACGAAACGTTCACGTCCCATCACTACGCGTGGACCCCAACCATTGCCCTTGGCAAAGGGTGGGGCGACTTCGACATTCAAAGCACGGCGGGCGTCTCCATACCCGATAACGGTGTTGTGCCCAATGAAGCGGGAACACCCGTATCGCTAAATACCACGTTCCAGTACCGCCTGTTAAAGGTCATCTGGCCGGAGCTGGAAACCAACTACACGTACTATCCAAACGGCGAGCACGCCTACAAGAACCAACTGCTGCTCACGCCCGGAGTGGTACTGGGACGATTTTCCATTTGGGAGCGCGCGGCACTGACCGTCGGCGTGGGATACCAGGTTGCCGTAACCAGCGATCCCCTGGTGCGCAACAATTTCATCCTGTCGGGTAGGGTCCCGTTCTAATCGGACCTGACGGTGAACGCCTCTTTTGTTGACTGTGCCGACTGGCGGCTTGCCCGCTGGATGCACCAACTACACGTGGTAAAAGGCGGCCAATAAAGATGGGGTTCGGCAAGGTCGAAGGCATTTTGGATGGCGCGGATATCGTCGGGCCGTCGAGTGCCTTTGTGCTGGACGACTTCGACGACATCGAACCGAAAGTGGACCCGGGGGTTGCCCATTAATTGGGTTGACCTTGTCGTCCAACCTTGATTGGGGGTTGGTCCAGGAAGAAAGGTAATGATCGTGAAAAAAGCATCCGCATATTGCCTGGTCTGTGTCGTCGCTTGGCTTGCGGCGGCGACGCCGCTACGGGCAGCACCATGGCGGTCATCGACTCCGGTGCGGCAAAGCTGCCAAGGCGATTCTATCGGGTGCATTTGAGCGTTCCCACGCCACACTGAATCGACGTTCACTATGCTATACTCCGCGACCATGCCTGGGGATTGGATTCGCTTCGACCGCAATGAACTCGCGGGTGCTTTTGGCGACATTGGCACCGATTTGCCGCTGATTGTCGGGATGATTCTTGCAGCGGGGCTCGACAGCGCCAGCGTGCTGATCATGTTCGGCGCGATGCAGATATTCACGGGATTGCGTTACGGTATTCCCATGCCCGTGCAGCCGCTGAAGGCCATGGCCGCGCTGGTGATCGCGCAGAAACTGAGCGGGGGCGTGTTGTTTGGCGGCGGCTTGGTCGTGGGCGTGGTGATGCTCGTGCTCACGGTAACCAGGTTAATCGAATGGCTGGCGCGTGTCGTACCGAAAACGGTGGTGCGCGGAATTCAATTTGGGTTGGGATTGCAACTGGCGACGCTCGCGCTGAAAAACTACGTCCAAGCAGATGGCGCGGCAGGTTACATGCTGGCGGCGGTGAGTTTTGTCATCGTCATCGCCCTGATGGGCAATCGTCGTTTCCCAGCGGCGCTGATTGTTATCGCTCTGGGGATCATCTACGCCCTGGTTTTGAAGGTCGATTTTCGCGTGCTGAGCCAAGGGGCCGGCTTTCGTCTGCCCCACGTGTATTCGCTTACGCGACAGGATTTGCTTACGGGGCTGATCGTGCTGGCCATACCGCAGATTCCGTTATCCTTAGGCAACTCGATCCTCGCGACCCGACAGATCGCGGAGGATTTTTTCCCGGAAAGGCCCCTGACGGTACGAACCATTAGCTTCACGTACTCGCTGATGAATCTGGTCAATCCATGGTTCGGGGGCGTCCCGACGTGTCACGGTTCGGGCGGCATGGCGGGCCACTACACCTTTGGCGCGCGCACGGGTGGTTCGGTTGTAATCTATGGCTGTTTGTACCTGACTGTGGGGCTGTTTTTCAGCGGCTGTTTCGCGCAACTGATCCAGATGTTTCCGCAGCCTGTTCTTGGCGTATTGCTGGCCTTTGAAGGTCTGGCCATGTTGTTGTTGGTCCGGGATATTGCCAGTTCAAAAGCCGACCTGCTCATTGCGATGCTGGTCGGTCTGATGGCGGCGGGATTGCCAAACGGATACGCGATCGGATTGATTGTCGGGACGGCGCTGGTTTATCTGTGGCCCAATCGACAACGGGCAATATGAAACCTGTTATCGCCATTACTCCTGAAGCGATCACTCTGCCGTCGCGCACCGACGGGCGTGGTGCGTTTTGCGGCGTCTCATACTCGCAGGCGATTGAGCTGGCCGGGGGCGTGCCGCTCATCGTCCCCCTCACGCGTGACCGGCGGGTGCTCGATCATTACATCGGCACCTGCGACGGCTGGTTGCTGACCGGCGGCGGTGACGTCGAAGCAAAATGTTACGCGCCAGCAATGCCGGCGGCCTTGCGGAAGCAGATCAGCGGCGCGGACAAAGCGCGTGACGAAATGGAAATCTATGTGCTGCGCAAACTCGCCAGGCGCGACCATCCTGTTTTCGGAATCTGCCGCGGTATCCAGGTGATGAACGTTGCGTTCGGTGGCACGCTCCTCCCGCACATCGACGGACATAGCAACCCAAAACCCGATGCACTCGCCCACCGGATCGAGTGGACCAGGGGTGGGAGGTTGAAAAAAGCGATGGATGGTTTTGACCGCGTGAACACCAGCCATCATCAAGCCGTGGACCGTGTCGCGCGTGGCTTTGAAGTCGTCGCGCGCGCGCCGGACGGCGTCATCGAGGCGATCGAGAAGCCCGACGCACGGTTTTGCTGCGCGGTGCAATTCCATCCGGAGCGGTTGGTGAAAAGAGCCCCTGAATTCCTCAAGCTTTTCCGGGAATTCGTGAGGGCGTGCCGGGCGGGACGGTAACGACCCGACGCGCGACGGTCAGTTTGCGGGAGCCGGTGGTTCGGTCGGCTCGGTTTCTCCCGCCGGCGAGCGTGGTTGCGTCGGGGGCACCCGGCGTTTGTAGTCGACCTGTTCCGCCCGCATCACGGAGTTGGCCCAATCCTCGAACAGCGCCTGGCGACTCTGCTGCAGCAGCTGCGCCTCCAACAGTTTCGTGGCCTGCGAATCAAACTCGAGCGGCTTCGGCGGCTCGCGCTGTTTCAGGTGGAAGAAAATTCCGCCCGTGGGTGTCGTGAGAAAATCGCTGACCGCGTTCGTGGCCATCCCGAGCGCAAGTTCTTTGACGCTGCTGGCGTACGGGAAGTTGGTCGCTCCGCCGGTGAACGTAAACGGTTCGGAGGTTTTCACCGTAAGCTTGTAAGAGGCGCACGCGTCGGTGAAACCCTTGCCGGCGGCGACCGCCGCCTTGACCTTGGCGTCGAGTTCGCGCCCCTGCTTCACTGTCGCGTCGTAGGTGCGCTGTTGCCGGATGCGGTCAACGACCTGCGCCTTGACTTCCTCAAACGAGGGGATCTCGCTGGCTTTACTGGCGACGTACTGCAGCACATAGTAACCATCTTTGGCGCGCACGGGATCGCTAAAGGGCATTTCCGGGCCGAGCGCGAACGCCGCCTGGTTGAACTCCGGGCCGGCATCCACGCCGTTGACCGCGGCGCGCAAATCAAAAAAGTCCGTCTCCCTGGCGGTGAGACCCGCGTCGGCGGCAATCTTCGTGAAGTCGGGTGTCGGGGCGCCGGGCTGGGGCACGAGCTTTACGGAGAACGCGGTGGCGCGGTCGCCGGCGAGCCGCTCGGCGCGAAGGTCGAGCAGGTCTTTCTTGAGATCGTCCTTCACGTCCGCCAATGGCTTCGGTTGGCCGGAGGCGTCGGCGTACCTGCTCTTGTTGCGCTCGTAATATTCGCTGATGTCGTCGTCTCCGATCGTGACGGATTTCCTGGCGTCAGAAATCGTGAAGTAGACGTAACGCACTTTCACCGTGGCGGGCGTGCGGAATTTCTCCTGGTTCGCTCCGTAGTAGGTCCTGGCTTCCTCGTCGGTGACCGCGGAAGTGTCCTTGTGGTCGGCGGCGTTGAGTTCCACATAGTCAATTTTCGTTTGCTCCTCGAGCATGTTATAGGAGAGCTGCAACTCCGCGGGCGTGACCTCCGCCGCGGAGCTGATCATGGCGCGCAGGTGCGCCCGGATGAGTTCCTGACGAATGACATCCTCGAACTGGGCTTCGCTGATGTTGAGATTGTTGAGGATAATCAGGTACCGCTGATAATTGTTGGGGTCGAACTGCTTGGTTTGCTCGTCGAGCATGATGGGCAACGCACGAATCTGCCGAACCACTTCGTCATCGCTTACGTGGACCCCCAACTCCCTGGCTTTATGCAGAAGAACCAGATCCTGGAGGGCTTGAATGTTCAGATCGTCTTCAAACGCCGCCGTATGCACGGGTTGGCGGCCCCGCGACATGGCGACCCCCGCCAGCACGTTATTGCGCACATTTTGAAACTCGGCAAAATCAACGGGCTTGCCCCCGATTGTCGGCAACGCACCGCCGCGCTGTTGTCTCCGGCCCATGATCGAGCCGGACGGAGTGAACAGAAGCCCCAGTCCAACACTAACTGCGAGGATGACCCCCAGAATCAGCGGCCCGTGTTTCCGGACCACCCCTTGCATACTGATAAACATGTTTTTGTATTCCTTGGTGAAGCTTGGGGAGGATACCCGCCTCGTCCACCCTCGTCAAACGCCAAAATCATTGCTACAGTCTCCCCGTGCAACCCATGAAGATCGTCGCCGATCCCAATATCCCGTTTGTGCCAGAGGCGTTTGGCTCTCTCGGCGACGTGCGGCTCGTGCCCGGACGTGAGATTACTGCCGATATAGTGCGCGATGCGGACATTTTGCTGGTGCGGTCCGTTACACCGGTCAACGCCGCTCTATTGGATGGCAGCCGGGTGAAATTTGTCGCTACCGCAACGATTGGGTTCGATCACATCGATCGAGAGTACTTGTCGCAAAAAGGGATTGGGTTTGCCCGCGCGGAGGGCAGCAACGCCAATTCCGTGGCCGAATATGTCGTGGCGGCGATGCTATCGGTGGCCAGGTTCCGGAAATTCCATCTGCGGGACAAGACGCTCGGGGTGATTGGTGTCGGCAATGTCGGTTCGCGCTTGGTGCGTTATGCGGAGGGTCTCGGCCTGCGCGTGCTGCAGAATGACCCGCCGCGTCAGCGCGCGGAAAAGCTGCCACACTTTGTCCCGCTCGAACGCGTGCTCGCGGAGGCCGACATCATTACCCTGCATGTGCCCCTGGCGCGTGATGGCGAGGACGCGACGTTCCATTTGTTCGACAAGGATCGTCTCGACGCTTTGGAGGATCGCAAACCGATTCTGTTCAATACGGCCCGTGGCGCCGTGGTGGACAACCGGGCCCTGCTCAAAGCCATCGACGGCGAGCGCCTCGGCGGTGTCGTGCTCGACGTGTGGGAAAACGAACCGAACATTTCGCCCGAGTTGCTCGACGTGGTAGACATCGGCACGCCCCACATCGCCGGGTACAGTTTCGACGGCAAGGTGAATGGGATCCGCATGATCTACGGCGCGGTCTGTAAGTTCTTCAACGTCCCGCCCGAATGGACTCCGAAACTTCCGCCGCCGCCGATTCCCCAACTCCGTGTTCTGGTTGAGCCGGCGACCGATGACGAGGACGCTCTCCGTGATGCGGTTCATCGCATCTACAACATCAAGGCCGACGACGCCGCGTTGCGAAACGAAATCCGTTCATTTGACAAATTGCGCGCTGAATACCCGGTCCGCCGCGAATTCTTTAACACCGAGCTTGTCTTGCGGGGCACCAGCGAAGAATTGCGCGCAAAATTCGCGGCGCTGGGATTCAAGGTTGTGTAGCGGCGCTTCTGCGAAGCGCCGCCCCGTCTCGGAGCAAAGACCTGCGGTTCATAGCCCCGATCTCGAAATCGGGGTGGAAAGCGCAGCTACAACAGCAGCTACAACGCGGCGGGGTTAACAACGTTCGGGCACGGACGTCGTTCCAGAACCGCCAATAAGTTCTCGGCTGCCAGGATGGCCATGCGGCGGCGGGTTTCGACCGTGGCGCTGCCAATG
>Ga0116126_1000682_pt1 | contig 23627 bp, 14 predicted proteins | sample June2015DPH_16_5_FD_89730 | JGI IMG/M metagenome (GOLD analysis project Ga0116126, IMG submission 89730) | Peatland microbial communities from SPRUCE experiment site at the Marcell Experimental Forest, Minnesota, USA - June2015DPH_16_40 | ecosystem: Environmental > Terrestrial > Soil > Wetlands...
ATTTGCCGCTCTTCTTTGATCGAGGCGAGAAGCGGGCTTCGGGAAGAGCGGCGCTCGGATTCGACACTCGATGCACGTTCGGCAAAGACGGCGGAGGAGAGCGGCGTGAAAGAGAAGCAGGTGCAAGACACAATGGAGGCGGGCAATATTCTGATCAAGGACGGCGCGCTCTTTCCCGAAGAACTGCAGATCGAAAGCGAGTTGTATGTGCCGGGATGGAGACTCGTCAAGGATTGCGATGGGCAGGGATTTGGATCGAGCGGTTCGGGAGGCAGGATGGACGTTCTTCTGCTTGGCCGGTGAAATCAGAGCGATTGCGTTCGGCATTAATGGGCAATCGATGGTTCGTAGGGCAATCAAGCGGATTGCGGCCAACCCGAGGTCGAAGCAATTCAATTCCCTGGAGATCACCCAAGTGGCTAGGAAGCGTTTCCTCGGAGTGCCTTACGTGAGTGTTGGCGCCCAGTCACGACACATTCAGGAAAGCTTGTTTTTTCTCTCTGCCGGGCGCATCCAGGAGTCGGGCCGGACAAAACCGACTGCCACTCGAACCATGGCATGGGAGCTCACGAATGCCAAAGGTCTGGCTTCCGAAGCAACGAACGGGCAGGTCGGCGTGGCAGCGACCCCGAGTGGGTAATTGTTCGAAGAGATGCTCGCATGAAAATAATTCACAAGTCGATGATTACCCTGGCTCTGATCCTATTGTCGACTTCCGTGATGTCCGCTCAGGATCTTTCCAAATACAGGACCTTTTCGCTCGGAACAAGTGTGTCAAGAATTTCAAAGCAGGTGAATACAACGCCGGACACGGTTAGCGTGATCCACCAAAGTCCGGCAGTCATTCAGGAGCTGACGTGGTGGCCACTGCCATCTTACCAATCCTCCGTGCCTGCCGATCCGGTCCAGGAAATTCGTTTTTCGTTCTACAACGGAGCTCTCTACAGAATTGTGGCGACGTACGACAGTGCTTCCACCCGGGGGCTGACAGCCTCAGACATGGCCCGGGCCATTTCGGCCACGTACGGTACTGCAGCCCGACCGGCTGCCAACAGCAATGTCCCGGCTCGTCTGAGTTACAGCAGCACGGATACACAAATCGCGCTCTGGGAAAGCCCCCAATACTCGGTGACGCTTTCTCGCTCCCCTCTCTCGAATTCGTTTCAGCTCGCCATATTTTCAAAACAGTTGAAAGGTCAAGCCGACGCTGCCATCGCCGACGCCGTGAAGCAGGAGCGCGAAGACGCTCCCCAGGAGGAAATGACACGCGTAAAGAAAGAGGCTGACGACCTCGAAACAACACGGCAGACGAACTTGAAGGCATTTAGGCCTTGATGTTGATTTTCACTGATGGCGCGACTCTTTGAATTTCAGAACGGATGAAACGGAGGTTTGAGAAATGACAGTGAATGTGACACCCCTGCACGACCGCGCGCTGGTGCGGAGATTGGAAGAGAAGGAATCCGCCAAGGGTGGAATCATAATCCCCGACACGGCCAAGGAGAAGCCCCAGGAGGGCGAAGTGATCGCGGTCGGTGCCGGCAAGCTCAATGAGAAGGGCGGGCGGATTCCGCTCGACGTGAAGCTCGGAGACCGCATTCTATTTGGCAAATATACCGGCAACGACATCATGATTGATGATCAGGAATATCTGATCCTCCGCGAGGAGGAAATCCTGGCGAAGGTGAGCGGGGTCGCGAAAGCGGCATCGAGCAAGAAGTAGTTTCTCCGATTCGAAGATTTCGGACCGGACAGAGGTCGCAGGCACCCGGGAGGGTATAGTCCCATGGCAAAACAAATTGTAACGGGCGCAAGCTCACGTCAAGCGATTCTGCGCGGCGTTAACATTTTGGCCGACGCGGTCAAGATCACGCTGGGCCCGAAAGGGCGCAACGCGGTGATCGAGAAGAAGTTTGGCGCACCGATCATCACGAAAGACGGTGTAACTGTCGCGAAGGAGATCGATCTGCCGGACCCGCTCGAAAACATGGGCGCGCAGATGGTAAAAGAGGTTGCTTCGAAGACCTCCGACGTTGCCGGTGACGGCACCACGACTGCGACTGTGTTGGCGCAGGCCATCTTTCGCGAAGGCGTGAAGACACTAGCGGCCGGCGCAAACCCGATGGCAGTGAAGCGCGGCATCGAGAAAGCTGTTGAGGTTGCGGTTGAGGAAATCAAGAAACTCCACAAAGATGTGAAGGGCGACATGATTGTCCAGGTCGGGACAATCAGCGCCAACAACGACAACCAGATCGGATCGATCATCGCCGAGGCGATGAAGAAGGTGGGCAAGGACGGCGTCATCACCGTGGAGGAATCCAAGACGATGGAGACGGCGCTCGAAGTGGTCGAAGGGATGCAGTTCGATCGCGGTTATCTTTCCCCCTATTTCGTCACCGCCCCTGAGCGCATGGAGTGCATTCTCGAAGACGTCTGCATCCTAATCCACGAAAAGAAAATCACCTCACTGAGGGAGTTACTGCCTTTGCTCGAACAGACGACCAAGATGAGCAAACCTCTGCTAATCATCTCGGAAGACGTTGAGGGCGAGGCTCTTGCAACACTCGTTGTGAACAAGCTCCGGGGAACATTGCAGTGTGTTGCGGTAAAGGCCCCTGGCTTTGGCGATCGCCGCAAGGAAATGCTCGATGACATTGCCATTCTGACCGGCGGGAAAGCCATCACCGAAGATCTCGGTATCAAGCTCGAAAACGTGAGCCTGGAGGATCTGGGTCGCGCCAAGAAAGTGACCATCGATAAGGACAACACCACAATTATTGCGGGGGCTGGCAAGGCCGTACAGATCGAGGGGCGCATCAAGCAGCTGCGCGCGCAGATCGAGGAAGCCAGCTCGGATTACGACAAGGAAAAGCTCCAGGAGCGCTTGGCCAAGCTGGTGGGTGGCGTTGCGGTGATCAAGGTCGGTGCCGCAACCGAGACCGAGTTGAAGGAAAAAAAGGCTCGCGTCGAAGACGCCATGCACGCCACACGCGCTGCGGTCGAGGAAGGCATTGTTCCCGGCGGCGGCGTAGCGCTGCTTCGCTGTATCCCGGCCCTCGAGAAGCTCAAGCTTTCGGATGAGGAAGCCATCGGTGTCAACATCGTGAAGCGAGCCCTTGAGGAACCCGCGCGGCAAATTGTCCAAAACGCCGGGCACGAAGGAGCGATCGTCGTCGGCCGCGTGCGCGATTCGAAGGATGAGAACTTCGGATTCAACGCAGAGACCGGAGAATTCGGCGACATGATCAAGGCTGGCGTGATCGATCCGGCCAAGGTCACTCGCCTCGCGCTGCAGAACGCTGCGTCCATCGTCGCACTGATGCTAACAACCGAAGTCTTGATCGCCGACATCAAGGAGGAGGAACAAATGGCCGCCGTCGGAGCAGGACACAGCGGTGGCGTGGGAGGGATGTACTAAATCGGTCAAGCTCGTTCAACTATATCGACGCGTGGACTTGTGGCGAGTTCGCACGCGGCTTCGCTACAAGACTGCGGAGCCATCCTCCGAGTGCATTGAGGGCCAGTCTCCCTGTAGTGGAGTGGCCCTTTTTCTTTGCGGTGAAAGGGCACGAGGGTTCACAATAGTTTGTCGTCTCGGAATCTCGAAGCTCTAGAATGAATAAGAATCAACCGCCGAGCATCATCCTTCCTGATCTGGAAGAGCCGATCCGCGCCGAACTTTTCAGCCTCGAGCGGCTCGAGCAGCACGCCGAGAGCCTCGCGGCAGCGCAGATCATCACAACCGCAGTGGGCCAAGGCCGCCCGCTCCTTCCGCGTGTCCTAGAGAACGGCCGCGTGCTCCTTGATTCCTACCGCGCGACAGCTCGGGCGATTCAGGACGAATACGCGATTACACCCGCGGCCGCGTGGCTGGTCGACAACTTCCACATCGTCGATGAGCAGCTTCGTGAGATCCGGGATGATTTGCCAGCCGGCTACTACCGGAAACTACCCAAGCTCGCGTCGGGTCACTTGGAGGGCTATCCGCGTGTCTACGGAGTCGCTTGGGCGTTCGTGGCGCATACGGATAGCCGTTTCGACCCCGAAGTGCTCCGCCGCTTTGTGACGGCCTATCAGCGGGTGCATCCGCTGACGATTGGCGAACTTTGGGCGGTGGCCATAACGCTTCGTGTCGTGCTGGTCGAAAACCTGCGCAGGATGGCGGATCGGATTGTTCGAAGCCGGGCCGCCCGGCAAGAAGCCGATGCATTGGCCGATCGCTTGCTCGGTTCAAGTGGTCAAGCTGAAATCCTTCCAGCGTCGGCCCTCGGCCACTTCGAGAATGCCCCCTTGGAAAGAGCTTTTGCCGTGCAGCTCGTCCAGCGCTTGCGGGATTTCGATCCAAAGGTTCGACCCGTGTTGGCCTGGCTCGATCAGCGCCTGGCTGCGGCGGGAACAAACGCCGATGAAATGGTCCGAACCGAGCACCAGCAGCAGGGAACCGCGAACGTGTCTGTACGCAACATTATCACCAGCATGCGCTTGATTTCCGAATTTGACTGGCAGCAATTCGTTGAGAGCGTAAGCCTGGTGGACGAAATTCTTCGCAACGATACGAACTTTGCCGGCATGGATTTTCCCACGCGGGACATGTACCGCCATGCAATTGAAGATCTGGCGCGCGGATCGAGCCACTCGGAATTGGAAGTGGCGCGACGCGTCGTCCGACGTGTCAAGCAGGCCGCCCCAGGCACGTCTGATGGCTTGCACAATGGAGACAAGTCGAACCAGGATCGTTACACCGAGCCTGGCTACTATCTTATCTCGCGAGGACGCCCTGCATTCGAGCAGGAGCTGGGTTTTCGCGTCTCCACGAAGCATCGGTTGCTCCGTTTATACATTCAAGCCGCAGTCCCCGGATATCTGAGCACAATTGCGATTCTGACCGCGATGATCCTCGCACTGCCGCTGCTGCACTCCCAAGAAAGCGGCATGACCGTGGGAGGCCTCTTGCTCCTCGGCTCTCTCGCCTTAGTACCTGCCTCGGACCTGGCGATTGCACTGATCAACCGCTTAGTGATGGCTTTGCTTGGACCGCAAAAGCTGCCGCGACTGGAGTTGCGGAAGGGCGTGCCAGAAGACTTACGAACGATCGTCGTCGTGCCCACGCTGCTAACCACTCCAAGGGAAGTCGAAGAGCAGGTCGAGCGGCTGGAAGTTCATTACCTCGCGAATCCGGAAGGAGACCTGCGCTTTGCCCTGCTCTCCGATTGGGTGGATGCAACCAGCGAAACCCTGCCGGAAGACGACGATCTGCTGGCGCGCGCGGTCGACAGAATTGCGCTGCTGAACCAACGCTATGGCCCAGCCCCTGGCGGCGGGGAACGCTTTTTCCTCTTTCATCGCAAGCGTGTTTGGAACGAGAGCGAAGGAAAGTGGATGGGGTGGGAGCGCAAGCGAGGAAAGCTGCATGAATTGAACCAGCTACTGCGCGGCTCGGGGAGCACCACGTTTATGGCCGTTGGCGGGCGTCCCCTGGCAAATCTTATGGATGTTCGCTACGTCATCACGCTGGATGCCGATACGCGCCTGCCGCGAGGCGCTGCCTCGCGTCTCGTCGGCACGATGGCGCATCCTCTCAATCGGCCTCGGTTCAGCGCTCGCGATGGCCGTGTGCTGGAAGGCTACGCACTCGTCCAACCGCGTATCACTCCTACGCTACCTACCGATCGAGAGGGTTCGCTGTCTCAAAAAATATTCTCTGGTCCAGGTGGGATCGATCCCTATTCGGCAGCTGTCTCGGACGTTTACCAGGATTTGTTCCAAGAAGGCTCTTACACCGGCAAGGGCATTTACGACATCGATGCGTTTGAACTGGCCATGGCCGGAAAAGTGTCCGAGAACTCCGTCTTGAGTCACGATCTCTTTGAAGGAATTTTTGCCCGGGTCGCCCTGGCCACTGACATTGAACTGTTTGACGAATTTCCCTCGCGTTATGAGGCCGTGACGGCGCGTCAGCATCGTTGGGCGCGCGGAGACTGGCAACTCCTGCCTTTTCTTTTCGGACGGGGCCGCTCGGGGCGCAGGAAGCGGAGTCCGTTCAAGGTTCCGGCGATCGGCCGGTGGAAGATCATCGACAATCTGCGCCGTACCTTGTCCGCGCCCACTGCCTTTCTGACGTTGATCGTCGGGTGGCTGCTGGCACCCGCTTCTCCCTGGCTGTGGACGGGGTTCGTTTTCGCAACCGTCGCAATTCCTGGACTCCTCCCATTTTTCATCGGACTGTATCCGCGCCGGAAAGGTATTTCGAAGAGAAGCCATTTTCGCGGCGTGCTCAGCGATCTGGCGCTCGGCGCGTCCCAGGCCGGCTTGACCCTGACATTCCTGGCATATCAGACCTGGCTGATGTCGGACGCGATTCTCCGGACCCTCACCCGTCTCTTTATAACGCACAGGAATCTGCTTGAATGGGTGACAGCAGCACAGTCGAAGTTTGCCGCCGACCTCAAACTAACGGCCACATATAGGCGCATGGCGGGCGGCATTTTTGTTGCCCTCGCGTCGCTCGCAGCTCTGGCATTTGGGCGACGCCAAGCGTGGGCTGCTGCGGCTCCGTTCATCCTTCTCTGGCTTGCCGCTCCTGCCGTAGCGCGATGGGTTAGCCAGCGCCCAGCGTTGCACGCGGCGCCGTTGTCGCCGGCAGATGCGCAAGCTCTCCGTTTGATTTCGCGACGAACTTGGCGCTTCTATGAAGCGTTCGTTTCCCCAGAGGATAACGCGCTTCCGCCCGACAATTTTCAGGAAACTCCCAAACCCGTCGTCGCCCACCGAACCTCGCCTACAAACATGGGTCTCTATCTTCTCTCTACCGTCTGCGCTTGCGATTTCGGATGGCTCGGTGCGTTCGACACGGCGGAGCGGTTGGAGGCTACCCTCGGAACGATGAGCCGGATGGAATTATTTCGTGGACATTTCTACAACTGGTATGACACGCGTGACTTGCATCCGCTCGAACCCAGATACGTTTCCTCCGTAGACAGCGGAAATCTCGCTGGGCATCTGGTGGCTCTCGAAAACAGTTGCCGGGAGCTGGCGGAGAAGTCACTTCTCGGAGCGCGTCTCCTCGCCGGAATGGAAGATGTGACCCGCTTGTTAAACAAAGCGCTCTCCGGAATTGCGGACACGCCACGCACACATACCGTCACGCGGAAGCAACTCAGCAATGCTTTCGATAGGATGGTGGGTTCTCTCGACTCACTGCCCGTGGATGCCGTGGATTGGGGAAATCGTTTCGCGGAGTGGAGATCCCACGCCCAGACAGTGGCTGACATTGTGCAAGCTTTGGCGCAAGAGCGTGCAGACCCTCCCGAATCTGAGTTGAGCGTCTGGGCGGCGGCGCTTCGGACTTGCGTCGAAAGCCACGTGCGAGATGCTGAGATCCTGATTCCATGGACGCGCTGGAATGCGAAAGAAATTGCCGGCATGGCCCATCGGCGTCGAGACCAGGCACCCGAGTGGATGGCCGTCGAACCGTTTCTCCATTCCGTTCCTACGCTCGCGGAAGCCCCTGACCGGTTCGATGCTGCCCTTCGTGAACTTTCAGCGTTGCGTGCCCGCCTGCGGGGCGGAGTTCCGGCAGATAGAGACACCATCACGCGGATCGATGCGCTGTCCGACGCAATCCGTCGTTCGGAGGTGGATGCCAGTGCGCTCGTTCGGCGCCTTTCAACCCTCACGCTCAGGGCTGAGAGCATGTTTCAAGCAATGGACTTCGGTTTTCTGTTTGACGGCACACGCAACCTGTTTTCGATTGGTTATCGCGTTACGGAAGGAAGTCTGGATCCAAATTGCTACGACCTGCTTGCTTCCGAAGCGCGCCTGACGAGCTTCATTGCCATTGCCAGGGGAGAAGTTCCGCCCTCGCACTGGTTTCGCCTGGGCCGCGCTCTCACACCCGTGGGCCATGGCTCCGCGCTGATCTCCTGGTCAGGCTCGATGTTTGAATATTTGATGCCGGCTCTCGTGATGCGTTCCCCGGCGACGAGCCTGTTGAGCCAGACATGCGAGCTCGTGGTGCGCCGTCAAATTGAATATGGTGCGGAGCGGCATGTGCCCTGGGGCGAGTCGGAGTCGGCATACAATGCGCGCGATCTTAATCGCACCTATCAATACTCGAGCTTTGGCGTGCCAGGCCTGGGGCTCAAGCGCGGTCTCAGTGAGGATGTCGTCGTCGCCCCCTATGCCACCGCGCTTGCAGCGATGATTAGTCCGACTGCGGCGGTGCAGAACTTTGCCCGGCTCGAACGAGCGGGCGGAGGAGGTGCGTACGGTTTCTACGAAGCCCTTGATTACACAAGCACACGCGTTCCCGAAGGCGAATCCGTCGCCATCGTGCGCACTTACTTTGCCCACCACCAGGGCATGTCGTTAGTCGCGATCTCAAACGTGCTGGACGGCGGCGCGATGCGCAACCGTTTTCACGCAGAGCCAATGGTGCAGGCTACCGAACTGCTGTTGCAGGAGCGCACACCGCGCGACGTGCTGGTTGCACGGCCTCGAGCCGAGGAAGTATCCGCTGCCGCACGAGTTCGTGAACTCATTCCGCCGGCGCTGCGGCGCTTCACCACTCCACATACGCCGATTCCGCGTACGCATTTGCTTTCCAACGGCAGGTACAGTGTGATGCTGACCGCAGCCGGCTCAGGCTATAGTCGATGGCGCGATATTGCTGTAACCCGCTGGCGTGAGGATGTCACGCGCGATTGCTGGGGAAGTTTCATCTTTCTTCGCGACGCGCAGACGGGTAACGCATGGTCAGCAGGCTACCAGCCGAGTGGCATCGATCCCGACGCGTATGAGGTGTGTTTTCACGAAGACCGCGCTGAATTCGTCCGGCGTGACCATTCGCTGACTGCCACACTTGAGGTCGTTGTGTCGCCCGAGGACGATGCGGAAATTCGGCGCGTTTCTGTTACCAACCTCGGGACGCGCACGCGCGACATTCAGGTTACATCGTACGCCGAGCTTTGCCTCGCATCACAGGCCGCCGACGTAGCCCATCCGGCGTTTTCGAACCTATTCATCGAAACTGAATTCGTGCCCGATGCCGGCGCACTGCTTGCGACGCGTCGGAGGCAATCCGATAAGGAAACTACTGTTTGGGCCGCGCATGTGGCTGTCGTGGAAGGTGAAACCGTTGGTGACTCGCAATTCGAGACGGACCGCGCGCGGTTTCTTGGACGCGGCCACGATGTCCTCAACCCCGTTTCGATTATCGATGGGCGGCCGCTCTCGAATACAACGGGCTCTGTACTCGACCCCATTTTTAGTTTGAGGCACACGGTGCGCATTCTCCCGGGAGCCACGGTGCGTATTGCCTTCTCCACCATCGTCGCCCCGACTCGCGAGCAGGTCCTGGATCTCGCCGACAAGTACCGCGGCGCGACCACATTCGAGCGCACCTTGGCGCTGGCCTGGACACAAGCACAAGTACAACTGCACCACCTAGGCATCAGCCTTGACGAAGCCCACCTGTTTCAAAAGCTGGCCAACTCCGTCCTTTACTCCGACACTTCGATGCGGCCATCTCCCGATGTGCTCAGCCGCAGCACACTCGACCGCTCCGCACTGTGGGCTCAGGGAATTTCTGGTGATCTGCCGATCGTTCTGGTGCGAATCGACGAAGCAGAAGATTTCGAAATCGTCCGTCAATTGCTGCGCGCCCAAGAATACTGGCGCATGAAGCAGCTATCCACTGACGTGGTGATTATCAATGAAAAGTCCTCCTCATATGCTCAGGACCTGCAGAACTCTTTGGATGGTCTCGTACGTGGCAGCCGATTGCGGCTTTCTGCGGACACGGATAATGTGCGCGGTAGTATTTTTCTCCTGCGGGCAGACCTCATAACTCCGCAGGAACGAACGCTCCTTCAAACGGTTGCGCGAGCAGTGTTGCTGAGCCGACGGGGCACTTTGTCCGAACAGGTGGCTCGATCGCAGCGCGCTGAAATCGTTGCGTCCCCGACCCAGCGACCGCCGCGGCCGGCCAAACGCCAGGACCCACCGGTGCCTCAGCAAGCTCTCGAGTTTTTCAATGGCCTGGGTGGATTCGCCGAACAGGACCACGAGTATGTAACCGTTCTCGGTGAAGGTTTGCGGACCCCCGCGCCCTGGATCAACGTGATTGCGAATTCTTCGTTTGGCTTCCTTGTCTCGGAATCGGGTTCGGGTCACACTTGGTCCCTCAACAGCCGCGAAAACCAGTTGACGCCGTGGTCCAACGATCCCGTCAGCGATCCCCCCGGAGAAGCCATCTACGTACGCGATGAAGCCACGGGTGAAGTGTGGAGCCCTACGGCTCTCCCGATTCGCGACGAAATCGCTCCCTACATTGCGCGCCACGGGCAGGGCTACAGCCGATTCCATCATGGTTCGCACGGTATCCTGCTTGAGTTGCTGCAATTCGTGCCGCCGGAAGATCCCATTAAGATTTCCCGGCTCTTCCTAAGAAACGATTCCGACCGCCCCCGCCGCCTTTCCGTGACCGCTTATGTGGAATGGGTGCTAGGTAACTCGCGCGGCGCTTCGGCGCCTTACATCGTCACGGAACGAGATTCGCAGACGGGGGCGCTCTTCTCACAGAGCACATGCGGTGGAGAATTCGCCGGGCGCGTTGCCTTTGCGGATCTTGCGGGGAAGCAGTCCTCCATCACCGGCGACCGCACGGAATTCATCGGGCGGAACGGCACGCTCGCGCGCCCGGCCGCACTGGAACGAAGCGGCCCGCTTTCTGGAAAGTCGGGAGCAGGTCTCGATCCGTGCGCGGCGCTGCAAACCTCGATTGAATTGCGTCCTGGCGCGAAAGCGGAAATCGTGTTTTTCTTGGGCCAGGCAGAAAACAGTGAACAAGCCCGCCGATTGCTCGCACGCTATCGCGCCGCGGACTTAGACGCAATCCTGGCCGAGGCTATGGGCCGTTGGGACAATGTGCTCGGCGCCGTGCAGATCGCCACTCCCGAACCGGCGATGGATGTTCTGATGAATCGCTGGCTGCTTTACCAGACGCTGTCGTGCCGTGTATGGGGGCGGGCCGCATTCTACCAATTGAGCGGTGCATACGGATTCCGAGACCAACTTCAGGACGTCATGGCTCTGTGCGTCGCTAAGCGCGAAATTGCTCGCGAGCAACTACTGCGTGCTGCCGCGCGGCAATTTATCGAAGGCGATGTTCAACATTGGTGGCACCCGCCTTCGGGACGCGGTGTGCGCACCCGTATTTCGGACGACCTCCTCTGGCTGCCTTACGCTGTTATTCACTTCCTTGAAGCCACCGGCGACATGACTGTACTTGAGGAATCCGTACCATTTCTGGAAGGCGATGCACTGGCGGAGGGACAGAACGAATCCTATTTCCAGCCGCGCGTATCAGAAATTCGCGCGACATTGTTCGAGCACTGTGCTCGTGCGCTGGATCGCAGCCTCGCAGTTGGCAGCCACGGACTCCCACTGATGGGCACCGGCGACTGGAATGACGGAATGAACCGTGTCGGCGAACATGGCAAGGGGGAAAGCATTTGGCTCGGCTGGTTCCTGCACACGATTCTCTGGGAGTTTGCCAAGATTGCCGATTCGCGCGGCGAGCATGAACGCGCAGAGAACTGGCGTCTTCACGTGAGTGCGCTCAAAGCGGCGCTTGAGCGCGAAGGTTGGGACGGCGAATGGTATCGCCGCGCCTACTTCGACGACGGTACTCCCCTCGGCTCGGCCGAAAACACGGAATGTCGCATCGATTCCATCGCGCAATCCTGGGCGGTCATGAGTGGCGCTGCCGAACCCGGCCGCGCCGCTCGCGCCATGGCCGCCGTAGACCAACGATTGGTGCGCCGCCCCGAGGGGCTGGTCCTCCTCTTCACACCGCCTTTTGACAACACGCCGCATGATCCAGGCTACATTCGAGGATACGTGCCGGGCATCCGCGAAAACGGCGGACAGTACACACATGCTGCCGCGTGGACAGTCATTGCCTTTGCCGCGCTCGGCGACGGCGACAAGGCCTGCCAACTGTTCCGTATGCTGAACCCAATATCGCGTGCCTCTTCGCGTGCGAGCATGCAGCGCTACAAAGTTGAACCTTACGTCGTTGCGGGTGACGTTTATGCCGAGCCTCCTCACATAGGCCGCGGCGGCTGGACCTGGTACACCGGTGCAGCCGGCTGGCTCTATCGCGCCGGTCTGGAATGGATTCTCGGATTCCGGATGGGCGGCATGACGTTTTCGATCGATCCCTGCATCCCCCGGAACTGGCCCGGCTACTCCATCGAATTTCGTTATCATTCGGCCACTTATCAGATCAGGGTGGACAATCCGTCTCGCGTTTCTCGCGGCGTTGCTCTGACAGAATTGGACGGCAAAGTGCTGCCCGGCTCCGTAAGTGTTCCGCTCTCCAACGATGGTGCCGTGCACCAAGTCCACATCGTGCTGGGCTGACCGGGTTATTGGGCACGGCGCCCATCTGAAAATCGGAGATCTCCGCCGCGATGATGCGTCCCACTGGACTGCAGGGTGTTTGCAACAAGTTCCTCCGACATCTCCGAGCTTTTGTCGTTCGAAACGTCGCCGAGATTCCTGCTGGCTGCTGAGGAGTGCGAAAATGAACAAACCGGGGATTTTGATTGAGATTCCGGGGTTCGGTGCGCGTGAGATACGCACTATCGTCACCGACTACACTGGGACTTTGTCGTGTGGCGGAAGACTTGTTGCGGGCGTAAGGGGAAAACCTAATCGCCCTCCTGAACCTTGTGGATATTCGAATCGTCAGCGCGGCAGGCCAACTCACCGATGCCGTTGTCTGGTGAGATTACAGCGGACTTTGTTGCAGTATCATCGTGCAACAGGTTGGTCATTACAATTCAACCCAGCCGATTACTTTAGCGTTGTGCGAACCACTTTGTCTTACGGAGCGTCCGTTTCATGAGTTGCCCCATTGTTCTATCGTGCTGGAAGGAGCTTTTGCACTGGACCTCACCAGCTATTTCTCCTGCAGCGACGCACATACATAATAGTAGAGAACAGCTTCATCGATATTCTTGCGATTGACCGTGACGGACGTTTTGTCGTGATCAGGCTAAAGGTTGGGAGAGGCGAAACAAGACCGTGGGGCAGTGTTGTACTACATGGGGTGAGTCGATAAGAATCTCGGCAAGGCCCCTTGCCGAGGGATGATTATTGCAAAAGAGATCCCGGGTGATCTCATGCTTGCGGAAGTCTGTGCAGCAGAGAAACCAGACGTCGATGCTCCGCGTCTCACGTGTTAGGTGTATGCTCCATCCGGGGGGGACTGAAGTGAAGAAGCTCGGATTCGTTATCCTCGCTATTCTTGCCGTCGTCATCGTACTGAAAGCTCAAAACGCTACTCCGCAGGGTGCCCCGCCGCCGGGCGGTCCGGGTGCCCGCAACCAGAACCCGGCTCAGGCCGAAGCGGCCGAACGCGGCCGCAAGGAGTTCGTGGGGACATGCGGATCGTGCCACGGGGAAGATGCCACGGGCGGCCGCGGCACCGATCTCATTCGCTCCTCGCTGGTACGCCACGACAAGAACGGCGACCTTCTCGGCCCGGTCATCACCGCTGGCCGTCCCGATCGAGGCATGCCCGGGTTTCCGCTCAGCGAGTCGCAGGTGGCCGATCTCGCAGCGTTTCTCCACGTGCAGATCGACCTGTACGACATGCATACGCGCGTGCCCGGCGGTTATCCAAACGATATTCCCGCCGAGCGGCTGGCGACGGGCAGCGTGGAAGCCGGCAAGGCCTACTTTTACGGGGCGGGCGGATGCTCCAAGTGCCACTCGCCCACGGGCGACCTGGCGGGCATCGGGAAGAAGTACAATCCTCCTGATCTGGAGACGCGTTTTCTCTACCCGTTTGGCAAACCTTCCACCGCAACGGTGACGTTGCCTTCGGGCAAGAAGTTGACGGGGACGCTCCTGCTGAAGGATGAATTCAGCGTGGCCATCCGGGACAGCGACGGCTGGTATCACTCCTGGCCGCTCAGCGCGGTAAAAGTGGAGGTGAAGGACCCGCTCGCCGAGCATTGGACGCTGGCGTACAAGTACACGGATGCCGACATGCACAACCTGTTCACCTATCTGGAGACACTCAAGTGAAGAAGCTGGCCCTCATAATTCTCGCACTCGCGGTATGCCTGCCCGCGCAGGAGCTCGATCCGAGCAAGCTGCTAAACCCCGGGACGGATTCCTGGCCGACGTTCAACGGCGATTATTCCGGGCGGCGTTATAGCACGCTCGCTCAGATCAACCAGAGCAACGTGAGTTCGCTTGCGCTTGCCTGGGCATTCCAGTCGCGCTCGCAGGGCTCGTTCTCATCAATGCCGCTCGTAGCGAACGGCATCATGTACGCCACGCTTCCTGACCAGGTCTGGGCCATCGACGCCCGCACCGGCCGGCAGATTTGGCACTTTCAGCGCCCGTCGCAAGGCGGCGGAAACCGCGGCGTGGCGATGTATAAAGATCGTCTGTTTTTCACGACGCCCGACACGCACGTCATCTGCCTGGATGCGCACAACGGAAAACTCCTCTGGGACGTTCAGATGGAGGACCCGGCCTTCAAGGCCTTCGCAAGCATGGCGCCTCTGGTCATTCGAGACCACGTGCTGGTAGCGGGTTCGGGTGACGCTGCCGATCTTCCGGGCTTCTTAGAGTCGCTCGATCCGATGACCGGGAAAGTTCAGTGGCGCTGGGATAGCGAACCCAAGCCCGGCGAGCCCGGATCGGAAACTTGGCCGCAGGATAGCGACGTAATGAGCCGGGGCGGCGGAATGTTGTGGCTGACCGGCACGTACGATCCGGAGCTCAATCTGACGTATTGGGGAACCGGCAATCCGCACCCTGTCGAAAACGGCGAGCCGCGTCCCGGAGCCAATCTCTATACCTGCTCGATCGTGGCGCTAAATCCCGACACCGGCAAGATGGCTTGGTACTTCCAAGCCTCGCCGCACGACACGCACGACTGGGACACGAACATGACGCCGGTCCTGTTCGACGCCGACTTCCACGGGAAGCCACGCAAGTTGCTCGCACAGGCCGCCAAGCAGGGCTTGTTCTTCGTGCTCGACCGCACCAACGGCAAGGCCCTGGTCTCCGCGCCCTTCGCCGAGGCTAACTGGTATTCGGGTTGGGACGAACGCGGACAACCGATCCCCCGGGCGGAAACGGAGCCCAAGCTCGATGGCGTGCTGGTGCGTTCGGGACAGACAAACTGGAACGCTCCCAGCTTCGATCCCCAGACAGGCCTCTTCTACATCAACGAGCGAGAGGGTATCGGGGTCTTCTATCTGACGATGCCCGGGAAGAAAGCGGAAGGCTGGGCTGGCCGCGATTTCACGGTCGTATCGAAATCTTTTTTGAAGGCCATCGATTATCAGACCGGAAAGATCAAGTGGAGCCGCGAGAGCAGCGGCCGCGGCGGGTTTACCGGTATCTTGACCACGGCCGGCCACTTGCTGTTCACTGCTGATTCGGCGGGAAACTTGGTGTCTCTTGATCCGGCCACAGGCAAGACGCTCTGGCACATGTATCCCGGGGGGACCTTGGGTACGGCGCCGATGACGTACGAATTGGATGGCCGCCAGTACCTGGTGATGCCGGTGGACGGCGTGATCTTCGCCTTTGCGCTGCCAGCCCGCCAACAATAGGATCTCTGACACTTGCTAGGTAAACATGGGCTTCGGCGAAGATTGTGATTTCCTCTTTCGCAAGCTCCGAAATTTGGAACTGAATGAGTCTAGTGAGCCTGCGAGCGATTCGGTATCGTTCCCGCGACGCCGCATACGCCAGATGTTCGGCCTTCGCGGCGTCTCTTAATTGGCCAGCGCCCACCAGTTTTGTTGGCTCTAGTTGTCGTGTTCACCAGAGTTCAGGTTGCGCCCGGGTTGCACTTCTTCCCGTTGATTTCCGCGTTCAAACCGTACGCCGCACGACCTGACACCATTCCTTTGTTTTTGCCGCGAGCCTTGCATCCAGGCTATTCTTTCAAGTACAAGAAGAGGGAATTTATGCTGGATTTCGATGAAGCTTGGGCGGTCGTTGCAGTCTCCCGTAGGCGGCCATGTACGTCCAGGAGTCGAGACCTGAACCCGCGAATTTGGAGTTGGGCATGTTGAATCACGCAAGAGCGTGTAGGAATAGGAAAAGGTTGTTGCCGCCAGCAAGAATTGGTGTGTCAGCGTTTCTTGCGGTTTTGGCGTTGTTTGGGAGTCCGAGACCGGGGTGGGCTCAGGTGGCTGCCGCGATTTCCGGGAGCGTGGAAGATGCATCAGGCCGCGCGGTGATCGGTGCAACCGTCACCGTAAAGAGTTTGGAAACGGGAGCCGTGCGGATCGTGGCGACGGATGAGGCCGGTAACTTTAGAGTGCTGGACCTGCCCCTTGGGCCGCAGGAGGTGAAGGCGGAAAAGAAAGGCTTCAAGGCTACAGTCCGGACGGGAATCAACCTGGAGGTTGGGCAGGAAGCGGTGGTGAACCTGCGGCTCGAAGTGGGCGAATTGGTTCAAGAAATCGTAGTTTCAGAAGAGGCTCCCGTGGTCAATACGACGACAGCCCCGGTCTCCGGAGTTGTAGGAGAGCGCGAAGTGAAGGATTTACCTCTCAACGGCCGAAGCTTCGATAACTTGATTACTCTCAACCCGGGGGCGATCAATTACAGCGCGATGAAGAGCGCTCAAACGAGCACCAGCAATGGGAACACATTTACCGTGGCCGGGAGGCGAACCGCCGAGAACCTATTTTTGCTGAACGGTATTGAATATACCGGATCGAGTCAGCTTGCGATAACGCCTGGTGGCGTTAGCGGCGAACTTCTGGGGATCGATGCTGTCCGAGAGTTCAACGTTCTGACGGACACCTACTCTGCTGAATATGGGAAACGAGCGGGAGCACAAGTCAGTCTTGTCATCCAGTCGGGGAGCAATGCGCTGCACGGCTCGATTTTCGAGTTCCTCCGGAACAGCGCGCTCGATGCGCGCAACTATTTTGCCCAGGGAGCCAATCCGCCCTTCAAGCAGAACCAATTCGGAGGAGCGGCGGGAGGGCCGCTCAAGAAAGGCCGCTTGTTCTTGTTCGGTAACTACGAAGGATTTCGCCAAGCGTTGACGGTCAGCAACGTGGCCGTGGTCCCCGACCAACAAGCGCGCCAGGGTTCTTTGCCAAATGCATCTGGCGTCTACACCAAGGTTACAAATCTTAATCCGTCGATGTTGCAGTACATGTCCTATTGGCCTCAGCCGAACGGTCCTGAGTTGCTCGTCCCTTCGACTGGGCTGCCGAGCGGCACGGCGTTCTCGTATAACAGCCCTAAGCAGTACATCCGTGAAGACTTTGGCACTCTCCGAACGGATTACACCCCGGGGGATCGAGACACTCTCTCGGGAGCCTACACAGTAGATGACGGCAATAGCCTCGTGCCGCTGACGGATCCCTTGTTCGCTTCTTACAGCACGCTGCGGATGCAAGTGGCCAGCGTGCAGGAAACACATATCTTCTCGCCGGACGTTCTCAACACGTTCCGCGCTGGCTTCTCGCGCGCGGGATTCAATCTGGATTCTTCCCTGCTGGCTTCCTTTCCGGCAAACCTCGACTTCGTAACCGGAGCCGGGCCTGGCGGAATCGTCATTGGAGGCGGCGTCACAACCACCGGCCTTGCGGCTCTTACTTCAGCTGGTCCTAACAATGGAGCGGGAGTGTCGAATCGCAGAAACCTCTTCACCTATACCGACGATGTGCTGATCAGCAAGGGCATTCATCAGATCAGTTTCGGGGCATGGTTTCAGCGGCTCCAGGACAACGAAAACAGTGCTTCGCGCCGTCTTGGGCAGGCCACCTTTGCCAGCCTGACGACATTCCTCCAAGGGACCGTGAGCACATTTCAGGTTGTACCGAGCCCGAACGAGCTAGGTTGGAGAAGTTTTTTCGGGGCGTGGTACTTCGAAGATGCGATTCGGATCAAGCCGAACCTCACGCTTCGCGCCGGCATTCGACATGAATTCACCACGGGTTGGAACGAGGAATTGGGAAGAGCCGCCAATTACCTAGTTGGCTCGTCGGGTGTGCTCGTGACTAACCCGCAGGTGGGTGATTCGGTTTTCACGCAGAATAATGCGAAGCGGTTGTTTAGCCCTCGAGTAGGACTGGCATGGGACGTCTTCGGAAACGGGAAGACGGCGGTTCGCGCGGGATTCGGGACGTACTATTCGCTGATTGACGATCTCGCTTTTCTGCTCAACTCTCTTCCTCCCTACAATGGCGCCTTATCGTTTTCGGGCGCATTGTCCTCGATTGTGCCGATTGCGCCCGGCGTGCCGCCGCCGCCCTCCTGCGGACCGAGTGTTCCGGCACCGTGCAGCACTTACGCACCACAGGGAATTCAGGCCAACGCCAAAACTCCGACAGTTGAGGAGTGGAATCTCACCGTTGAGCAGGAGTTGAACCGGAGCACGGCTTTCCGCGTAGCCTATGTGGGATCACATGGATATCACGGCTTTCTCAGCATTGATCCGAATACAATTCCCGCGCAGATTTGCTCCAATCCGAGCGGCTGCCAGGCGGGCGGCGTTGCGACAAATGGCACTCCAGCTACGGCAGCGAATCAAAGCCACGTAGCTCAGGGCGCGGAGTACATTCCCGTGGGAAGGCGGCCCAATCCATTTCTGGGAGCTGGGTTCTTTTGGTTCACCGAGGGCAACAGCAGCTATAACGCGCTGGAAACGGAAGTGACCCATCGGCTGAGCCGGGGACTGCAGTTCCGGGCAAACTATACGTGGTCGAAGAACCTCGACGTAAACTCCGCGCTCACGGGTGCACAGGCCAGCAATCAGGCGCAGATGGTTTTGGATCGCAATGACCTGCGGCGAGACTGGGGACTATCCGCGTTGAACGTCACCAGCCAAGCGAGTATTTCCGCGCGGTACGAATTGCCGTTCGGCCGCAACAAGCCGTGGTTCAATACGACCAGAGGGCTTGAAGGCAAACTGGTCTCCGGCTGGCAGTTGAATGGAATCGTGATGTTCTTGACTGGATTTCCGCTTACGCCGCTGGTTGGCTCGAACCGCTCCGGAGACGGAGATACTAGAAATCCCGACCGGCCTTCCTTGAATCCGAACTTCTCGGGTCCTATCATTCTTCACAACCAGCAGGAATGGTTCAATCCGAATGCCTTCGTACTGCCGGCTGCGGGAACGTACGGCAATTTGGCGAGAGGGACATTCACTGGACCCGGTTTGGCCGATGTGGACTTTTCGCTGTTCAAAAACACTTCTCTGACCGAGAGAACCAACCTGCAGTTTCGCGCGGAGTTCTTCAACCTATTCAACCGGGTGAACTTTGGCCCGCCGAACACAACTGTATTCGCGAGCGGAGCAGTGAGTGCGTCGGCGGGATTGATTACGACGCTGGCCACCAACCCCAGACAAATCCAATTTGGGCTAAAGCTGATTTTCTAACGAAAAAAAAGCGGGCGGCTCGGCTCCGCTTTGAATTTCTTCCCTAGAGTGCCATGGCCCAAATTCGCCATAACACCGTGGCAATGATACACCGAGACAGTTGCTGTTGCCGGGCACCAAGCGCCAGCGTGGCGAAGGATAAGGCGGAAGATCGCTCAGATTTCTACGTGATGCTGGAGCCGCTGTTGAAGGAAGTGGTTTCCCTGACCGAGAAGATCAAGGAGATGGATCGGAAAGTGGCAGATCGCCCGGGAGGGCTATCCGGAAACCAGACTCCTGCAGCAGGTGAAGGGAGTCGGACCTCTGATCGCTCTCACTTTCGTACTGACGTTGGAAGATGAAGCGCGGTTCCAGAAGAGCCGGGACGTCGGCTGCTACGTAGGCATGTGGCCGAAGCGGAGCAGTTCGGGCGAGAATCAGCCACAGTTGCGAATCACCAAAGAAGGGGATGTTTACCTGCGGAAGATGCTGGTGCAAGGGGCTCACTAAATTCTAGGACTACCGCGGGCCGGATACGGACCTGAGGCGTTGGGTTTGAAGTTGGCGGCACGTCGTGGGAAAAGGGCGAATAAGGCCGCCGTCGTTGCGGTGGCTAGGAAACTGGGTGTCTTGCTGCATCGGTTGTGGGTGACTGGCGAAGTCACGGTTTTAGCCCTCATTTGCTCCTTACGGACTCGGATCGGACTCGACTTTTGGCGACTGGTACCATCTGACGAACATTCACTTATTTTGGTACCCGTCATTGCTGGGATGTCGACTCACCGTTCAGAGGGTCGGAGGGGATGCCAGTGCCAACTGGATAGACAATGATCTCGACATCTCCCCAGCCGGAGTCGGCGTCGGCGTTTGCACCAATCTTCTTCCCTATTCCCAGGGTCTTAAGCTGGGTATCATCGAAACCGAAATTGCCAACGAGGTAGGCGCGTACCACCGCGGCGCGAGCCTGCGTCAGTACCAAGTCTTTCTGGGCGTCTCCTATCATGCCGGAATGAACGACCACAACCGCAATGCCGAACTCATTGGCGGCAAGAAACTGCCCTGCGCCATCCAAAGAATCCTGGTTCTTCAGCTTGGCTGTGTCTATCTTGTCGAAAAGGCGCTTTGGCTCGTACGTGAACGTTTTCAGAGGCGAAGCTTCAGGCAAGCGCGAGATTGCGTCTTTCGCCAGATCAGCAGAATCTTCATAGCCGCGTTTCTTGAAATACCCGCGCAGTAAGAAATTTTGCTTCAGCGCTTCCATGTTTTCCTGGAAGTCAGCGATTCCCGCTTGAGCGTGGATCACCGTATCACGCATTCCAACCGTGGTCTGGTCCAGTTCGGTGTACATTTTCTTGTCGTTGATCAGGGCCCCAATCGTTCCCTGACCTTGGTTGACCTTGGCGCTAATGGAACTCAGATTCGCGGTTGCCACAGTGACGTTGGCAAGGGCTTCCCGACTGCTGTCCAGAATGGCGTCCGTCTTCTTGATCAGGTCCGCCATGACCAGCGGAGGCTGGCTGGCGATCGTGTCACCATCCTGTACATTCAACCCTTGAGCGGATCCAAACGAGATCGAGACATATTCATTGCCCAGAAGGCCCTCGGTCTGGATCGCAGCGACCGAGTCCTGCTTGATGATCTCGTGGGTCGAGCGCTGCAGATCCATCAGCACGGTGATTTTGTCACTCGGCTTGTTCGGTAACTCGATACGACGCACGCTGCCGCTGTGGACTCCACCTACTCGCACCTCCGCGCCCGCATCCAGTCCAACTACGGTGCTGAACTGTGCCTTCAATCGATAGGTGGAGGTGAAGAGGTATTGCCGGTCACCGATGATGAAGATTCCTGCCGCCAGAATCGCCAGCGTAGCAATGATGAAAGCTCCCAGCCTGGCCGCTCTTGACATATCTGCTCCCTATGAATCCCGCTTGAAGAATTCCGCGACAAATTCGTCGTCGCTTCTCTCAAGCTCCTCGAAAGTACCTTCGATCACTGCATTCCCTTGGTGCAGCAGTACAATTCGGTCAGCAATAACCTTTGCGCTTTGCAAATCGTGCGTGACGACAATCGATGCAACGTCGTGTTCTTCTTGCAACTTGAGAATCAACTCGTCGATCTCGCGGGATGTGATTGGATCGAGCCCCGCAGTGGGTTCATCGAGCAACAAGATGCCGGGCTCGAGGGCCAGCGCACGCGCCAGTCCTACTCGCTTTTGCATACCGCCCGAAAGATCGCCGGGCATTTTCTTGAGTTCGCCTTCCATGCCTACGCCAGCCAGTAATTCCTTGATGCGGTCCCCCCGCTCCGATGCTGTCATTCTTGTATGACGCCTCAACGGAAACGCAACGTTCTCCTCTACAGTCAGGGAGTCATAGAGTGCCGCGTGCTGGAATAAGAACCCCATCGTCTTCCTGATCTCATTCACCGCTTCGACATTGGAGCTCGTGATCTCCTGCCCGTGGATGCGAATCGATCCCGAGTCCGGCTTCTGCAGCCCGATGATCAGCTTCAGCAGCACGCTCTTGCCGGTTCCACTGCGACCCAGCACCGCCAGAGTCTTACCACTGCCAACCGTCAGATCAATCCCGTCCAAGACCCTTTGGGCGCCGAAGGACTTATGTAAGCCCCGCAGCACCACGGCAGGATTAGCGGTGTTGCACTCGGTATTTTCAATCGCGCGCTTGTCGCTGCTCTCTGTCACCCTCAGCGTAACTGCTTGGTCAGAGTGCATCATGGAAAGAACACCAGGATCAATTTCACCAAAATGACGTCGGCCAAAATGACGAAGAGGGAAGATAAGACGACTGAGCTCGTCGCCGAACGGCCCACGCCCTCGGTACCACCTTCGCTGCGCATTCCCTGGAAGCACGCGATCATGCCGATGATCAGGCCGAACACCGCGGTTCGGAAAGTCGGCGCCAGAAAGTCGCTGAAGCTGGCTCCAGCAAATCCTGCATGGAGGAATTTGTGAAAGGAAATCGGCTCGGCCAAAGTATCCACAATCCAACCGACTGCCACACCGCAGAAATCGGCAGCCAGGGTTAGCAGCGGGAGCATCAGGATGCAAGCCAGAATGCGTGTGAAGGCCAGCAGCTTGTAGGGATTTACGCCGGAGGCTTCGATGGCATCGATCTGCTCCGTTACCTTCATCGACCCCAATTCCGCGCCGATCCCGGCCCCTACTCGGCCGCTAACAACTAGGCCGGTCACGATGGGACCCGTTTCGTGAATGATCGAGAACACGATTGCAGCCGGGAGCATGGACTTGGCGCCGAATCGAACCAAGCTGTAACGGCTTTCCAAAGCGAGGACCGCACCAATGGCGGCACCCGCCAGCGCCACCAGCGGCAGCGATTTGGAACCTACCTCGTCGAGCTGTCGAATCAGTTCGCGACCTTCAAAAGGACGTCTTACCGCCGCCCGCATCACCTGCCAGACAAAAACGCCGAGCTCCCCAAACCACTCGAGGAAGCCGTTGATCGGACTCCAGACTGAAGTGAGAGTAAATCGCATCAGTGACGTAGCTTGCGGCGCGTCCTGGCTGATCCAGCGACGAGGAATCCTGGCGTTGTAGCTCATACCTATGTCTCAGTGGTTCGAGTTTGCCGCCGCTTCCACTCCCGGAGCGTTGCGGCCGGCATGGCGAAATAGCGTGTGCGGTCCTCCGTAGATGAATTCACGCGCGATATTTTCGCCCGCGAACGCCAGCAAGGTGTAGTTGCCCATCCGAAACCCGTCTGCGGCGTCGTAGCGGCTCGGATACCATCCGTAGACGGCGGTCATCGAGCCCGCATAGGGCGCGGCCAGCGCGGGGAACGACAAACGGCGATGCCCGTCGTCGCCGCGGCGTGCCGTCACCGTCGAAATCACCGCATGACCCAGCCGCCGAAACACGCCCTTGCACTCGCAGCGGTAGTACAATGTGTCTTCCCGGAAAACTTCCGCCAGCGCGTACCGCGTCGTCGTCGTCACCATCGCGATGCCGAAGTCGGACCCAACTCGCTCGCCGTACGCTCCTGCGCCCTGCCCCCACTCCGGAGGCGTTTTATCTGCTTGATTGATGCCTCCCAAGATCGCGGCGCCAACGATCGGATAGGGGCCGAGGGTGTCGAAGAGGTAGTTCCGGAGCTTCATCTTCTCCGTCGGACGCCTGTAGGTCAGCGCCAGTTGTGGCTGCGCTGTACTGGGAGACGGACTGGCA
>Ga0116126_1000689_pt1 | contig 23486 bp, 17 predicted proteins | sample June2015DPH_16_5_FD_89730 | JGI IMG/M metagenome (GOLD analysis project Ga0116126, IMG submission 89730) | Peatland microbial communities from SPRUCE experiment site at the Marcell Experimental Forest, Minnesota, USA - June2015DPH_16_40 | ecosystem: Environmental > Terrestrial > Soil > Wetlands...
CACGTGGCTGGCGTGGTTGCCGCTGAGGGTCAGAGTGGCCGCGCCGGGTCCAATGATGGTCAGATTCCTGCCGATCAGCAACTCCCCGCTGGTCAGCGTGATCGTGCCGGTGACACTGGGATCGACCACGATCGTGTCGCCCGGCCCCGCCATCAAGATGGCCTGTCGCAATGAGCCCGCTCCGCTGTCGGCGGTGCTCCTGACAGCGCCCACGACGGCGATAATGCCTTGGGAATCCAGTTGTGAGGTGTCCCAACTCAATCCAGGATTCAGCGATGGCAGGTTGGTCACGGCAAAATCGCCGGATTGGCCGGCGAAAGTGAATAGCTGGAAGGTGTCTCCCGCGACCAACACCGCGCCCGTGTTGATCGCCGTGAGTGTTCCCCCCATCGCCAGCGTGCCAAACACGTGGACCGAATCGTTGCTGCCATTGGTGTTGAGCTTGTCCAGGTTCAACAGCGTCGTGCCGGCCAGCGTCAGGTTGTTGGAGAAGGTGATCGCGGCAATCGAGCCGCCCGGGGCCAATAGTCCTCCGCTATAGATGGTCGTGTCGCCGGCGATGCTGCCGAAACCATTGACCGTGCCATAAACGTAGGTGGAGGCCGATTGCAGCAGGCCGCCGTGCAGGTTCAGTGTGTTGGCGGCGGAAACAGTCGCCGCACTCATGTTGCCGACCACAGAACCAGTCCCAATCGTGAGCAAGTTGCCCGCCCCCCCTACGTAGCCGACGACAAGAGTTCCATTTCCGTTGTCCCAAATGGCGCCGCCCTGAACCGTCGCGGTATTGTTACTGGTCCCGTTGCCAATATGGCTGTTTCCGCCCGTGAACAGCCTGCCGTTCGTGTCCAAAAGGAGAGAGTTGGTGCTGCTTGCATAGCCCACCTGAACGCTACTGGACGTGAGCTTCATCGTAGCCCCATTTTGAATCCACAGCTCATTGTGGTGGCTGTACTCGTTGTCGCCGATTTGAACCTTGGTCGTGTTGGTCCAATATGTACTGGGACCGTTGAGAATAAGAAAGCTGCTCTGCGAAGAGCTACCGTTACCAAGGTTGACCTGGTTCGCGGTGACATTTCCATTCGTAACGTACAGCATTCCGATGCCGTTCCTGCCGACAATCACTTTCGCGTTGCCGGAACTATTGGTGAGAAACAACCCTGTCCCTGCCGCCGTGGAAGAATTGATGTAAACGGTGTTGTAGCCGCCCCGATCAGCCACATCCAGGACGCTTCTGGTACTCGGATTCCCATTCACAGCACTGAGTGAGTGTCCAGCCAAGTCCAAACAGTACCCGATGGCTGGAATAAGGAATTTATTTGAAAAAACGATGCTCCCGACGACCGCGTCGGCGTCGAGCGTCACAGTGCAAGAATTGAGGTTAAAGTTGGTGAAGAATGCGGTGTCGAAGGCTCCTGGAGGGCCGAGCGGGCTCCAAGAGGTGGGGTCCTGCCAGACGCCGGTGCGATTAACATTTGTCCAAATCATGTATGCCGCCTGACTGTTGCTCGCGCCCACGAGGAATCCGAGTGCCAGCATCCAGGCGGCGAGATGCTTGAGAAGCGCGCGTAGGGCGTTTGATTGCAGGGAGAGGCGGTATTTGTTCACGGGAAGGTCTCCTTTCGGGAGTGATGGCGAAACGAAGTTAAGCGACTGGCGGAAACGGCGCGGGAAGAGGTCGTCAATGGGTTCGAGGTGGCGGGAGGACACACCGCGGGTATTGTCGTGCGAACATGGCGCGACCGGCTCGCAACACCTGCTGACGTTAACCTCACCTATTGTGTCCCGCGCGACCCAAGACTGGAAGCGAACGGAACAACCGTAAACGGCCATCAATCCGCCATTGTCGAGGAGTAATAGTACGCGAACGGTGGGGGGGGCTGTCTAGGACAGGCTCGGCATTTACTTGTCGGATTTCGGAGCGGGTTTTTGGAGGTTACCACGGTATTGGTATTGGCGCGGGGTTAGGCCGGTGTAGCGTTTGAAGGTGCGGTTGAAGTAGGCGATATCGTAAAACCCGGCCGCCAAGGCACTTTCTGCGATTCGCGCGTCCGGATTGGCCAGCAGGTGTTTGACCTGTTCGACACGGGCGCGGTTGACATACTCCGTGAGCGTGACCCCGGTCACTTTCCTGAACAGCCGGCTAAAACGGTCCGCATTCAGGTGAACGCGTTTGGCCACGGCGCTGGTAGACAAGGCGTGGGCGAGGTGGGCCTGGATAAAGTGCTTGGCTTGTCGGATCGACGCCGGTTCCTGCGGGTGGCCGAGAACGATCCAGCCATTGGCCGCATCGGCCAGTTGGTGGGCGAAGATGGTCAGCAGGCGGACGGCGGCGCGGTATTGACGCTCCGTCAAGACCGGGGTGCGGAAGTATGCGGTCCGCAGCCGTCGCACGTCTCTGGAGGACAGTCCACAATCCGTGAGCCGCTGCGCCAACCGGGAGAACCGTTCGCGCCGGGGCCCTTCACGGAGCACCTGACCGCCGTAGATGATGGCCACCGTCCGGCCGCTTACGGTCACCGGAACGGCGACTTCGCTCAGGCCCATTGGACAGCGGATTGGTCCCAGAAGCGGGGCGCTCACCGCTGGTTGACCGAGTGGCGGATGCACTTGCAGACAGGGGGCGCGGCTGCCAGCGAGCCTGGCGAGAAGGCGGCAGAACGGATTCGTTGGTTGGGTGTATGGGGGCGGGATCACCGCGTCGTCGGCAAGCAGAACGAGTCGCGACACGAAGCCGGTCGCGCGGTAGAACGCGGAGGCGTACTCGGAGATGTGCCAGGCGTGTTCCAGTTCCGCATGGGCCACGTCGGTCGTGCTCTGTTCGGGCGCAGCCCATGAGGTAAATCCTGTTTGGTTTGGAACGCACGCCACGGGTGGTCGGCCAAGCGCGGGTTGAGTGCCGGTCGTGACCTGGGTCCCGCGTTGGACGTTCGGTCTCACAATCGCGCGCCGCCGGGAAGGAAGAAGGATTGCGTTGCCCCGAAAATGAAAGTGAAGGAGGGGGGACACACCTCAACACTTGTCGCGCGAACATGGCACGAACCATCCGCAACACCTGCTGATGTCGGCCTCACCTATTGTCCCTGTGCGACCCAAGACTGGATGCAGACAGGACAAACAACGCCCAGTGCACTATGGTGAACGATCTTACCGCCGGCAATTTATAGCGGAGGGGACGACGGGCTGTCTGTAGGGGAAAACCCTGTATTTTCTGACGGGGAACCCCCCTACGCACAGCGGGACACCAACCGGCAGGAAGCGGATCAAGGGCCCGCGATTACGAACCCCGACCTAGTTCAGCGAATTGCTGTGCCACGAGATCACATTGCCGGTGTCGGCGGCGCACAGCATGGGGAAGCTGAGGAAAACGGCACACAGGAGCTTCATCGTCGGTTTCATAGAGGGCGGATTTTCTCGGACGCTTCGAGAATAAGCAACGGCGGACTGGACAAGGGAACATCGTGCGTGCGATATGTCCTCGCGAATGGGCACCGCCCCGCACATCCGCCCCTATGAACCGCGCGACCGCGGGGCGGTGCGCCGAATCTGTTGCGACACAGCCGATGCCGGCCAGCCCGTCGAGCGATTCTTTCCCGACCGGGAGGTGATCGCGGACCTGCTGACGAATTACTACACGGAGTTCGAGCCGCAATCGACGTTTGTGGCCGACGACGGCGCCGGTCCTGTCGGCTACATCACCGGATGCCTGAGCACGAGGCGATTCCTGCGGGTGGTGACGTGGCGCATTGCGCCAGTGGTGTTCGCGAAGGCGCTCGTGCGCGGAACGCTGTGGCATCCGCAAACGGTACGGTTGTTCCGCGCGAATATCGGGATGTGGCTGACGAACGGTTATCGGTCCGGCCCGACGCTCCACGAGTACCCGGCCCATTTGCATGTCAACGTTCAGGACGGCTTCCGTGGACAGCGCATCGGGCAGCGTTTGGTCGGGGCATTCTGTGAGCGCGCTCGCGACGCGGGGGTGCGCGGTGTTCATGCCGGCGTCAGCGCCGACAATCTGCGCGCCTGTCATTTCTTCGAAGAACTGGGGTTTCTCGAGGTTCATCGCGAGCCGCGCATGCGCACGCCGGACGAATCGGGTCGCCTCCTCTACACGATCATCTACGCGAGGTCGCTCGACTGAGGGATTACGACGGCGATCGCGCGAGCATTTTACTTGAGCAAGCCGGTTTCCCACCAGTATGATGCACCCCCTGTATGGCTGAGAACACCGACTCATTTGACGTCTCGTATGTCGCGCATTTGGCCCGCCTGCATTTGACGGACGCGGAGAAAGCCAAGATCTCTGCGCAGCTCAAAGACATCCTGGCCTACGTCGCCAAGCTCAACGAATTGGATGTCTCCCAGGTGGAACCGACGGCACACGCGACGCCACTCTCGAACGTTTTCCGCCAGGACGAGGTGCAGCCGTCGATCGACCGCGACAAGGTGCTCAAGAACGCCCCCGAACAGGCCCGCGGTTTGTTCATCGTCCCGAAAATCCTCGAATGAGCCTTCACACACTGACCGTTCATCAACTGCGCGAGAAGCTGCGACGCGGCGACATTTTGGCCCGCGAGGCAACGCAGGCTCTGCTCGACCGCATCCAGGCGGTGGACGGCAAATTGAAAGCGTATTTATGGCTCAATGGCGAGGATGCGCTGGCCCAAGCTGATGCCATCGACCGCAGTGGTGTGGCCAGGAACGGCAAACTTCTCGGCGGCGTGCCCATTGCCATCAAGGATGTGATCAACGTCGAAGGACAGCCTTGCCGGTGCGCTTCCAAAATCTTGAAGGGGCACACGTCGGTCTACGACGCGTTTGCGGTGCAACGATTGCGTGACGCCGGGGCGATTCTTCTCGGGCGCACGAACATGGATGAGTTCGCCATGGGAAGCTCCACGGAAAACTCCAGTTGGGGCATCACGCGCAACCCGTGGGATTTGGAACGCATCCCCGGTGGTTCGAGCGGCGGAAGCGCGGCCGCCGTGGCGGGGGATGAAGCATTTGCGGCGCTCGGAACCGATACCGGGGGCTCGATTCGGCAACCGGCGGCGCTGTGCGGTTGTGTGGGATTGAAGCCCACCTACGGGCGCGTCTCCCGCTACGGACTGGTGGCGTTTGCGTCGTCGCTGGACCAGATCGGGCCGTTCACGAAAGATGTGGCCGACAGCGCGCTGATGTTGCGCGTGTTGGCCGGCCATGATCGCCACGATTCGACGAGCGTGCCGCAGCCCGTGCCAGAGTACACCGCCGTCCTCGGCAAGGGCGTCAAAGGCCTGCGCGTCGGCTTGCCCCGAGAGTATTTTATCGACGGAATGGATCGCGAAGTCGAGGCCGCGGTGCGTGGAGCCATTCGCAAGCTGCAGGAGTTGGGGGCGGAGGTCGTGGAGATTTCGTTGCCGCATACGGATTACGCGGTGGCCGTGTACTATTTGATAGCCACAGCGGAAGCCAGCGCCAACCTCGCGCGGTTCGATGGCGTGCGTTACGGTGCGCGGGTCACGGGCGAGGACGTGATCGACATGTACGGCAAGACGCGGGGGGCCGGGTTTGGGCCGGAGGTGAAGCGGCGTATCATTCTCGGCACGTATGCCCTGAGCGCAGGCTACTACGACGCGTATTATCTGCGTGCTCAGAAAGTGCGGACGCTGATCCGTCAGGATTTCGAAAAGGCATTCGAGAAATGCGATGTCATCGTGACGCCGACGTCGCCCGAGGTCGCCTTCCGCATCGGCGAGAAAACCGATGACCCGTTGAAAATGTATCTCAGCGACATTTTTACGATCAGCGTGAACCTCGCCGGCATTTGTGGTGTCAGTCTGCCCTGTGGTTTCACGAAGAGCTCGCGCTTGCCCATCGGGTTGCAGGTGTTGGGCAAGCCGTTTGGCGAAGAGACGGTGATGCGCGTCGGCCACACCTACGAACAGGCCACGGAGTGGCACCAGCAAAGGCCGGGCTTGTAACATCATGCAATACGAAGCGGTCATTGGTCTGGAAGTTCACGTGCAGCTCAAGACGAAGAGCAAGATGTTTTGCGGCTGCGCGACGGAGTTTGGCGCGGAGCCGAATACGCACGTGTGTCCCGTGTGCCTCGGTTATCCGGGCGTGCTGCCCGTGATGAATGGCGAAGCCGTTAGGAAAACCATCCTGACGGGCCTGATGATTGGAAGTGAGGTTGCGCGGCTTAGCAAGTGGGACCGGAAGAATTACTTCTATCCCGACATGCCGAAGAACTACCAGATTTCGCAGTACGACCTGCCGCTGTGTGTGAAGGGTTGGGTGGAGATCAAATTGGAGGGCGGGGGAACGAAGAAGATCGGCATCATCCGCGCGCACCTCGAAGAGGATGTCGCGAAGAACATTCATTTTGAGACAACCAGCGGCGTGGATTTCAATCGCGCCGGCACGCCACTGATGGAGATTGTGAGCGAGCCGGACATCCGTTCGCCGGACGAAGCCTTCGCGTATCTCACGGCGCTCAAGGAAATCCTCATCAGCGGTGATATCAGCGATTGCGACATGGAGAAGGGGCAACTGCGCTGCGACTCGAATGTGTCGGTGCGGCCGGTCGGCCAGAAGCAATTCGGCGAGAAGGTCGAGATCAAGAACATGAACACCATTTCGGGCGTGCGGCGCGCGCTGGCCTACGAAATCCAGCGGCAAACCGCGGCGCTGCAAAAGGGCGAGAAAGTGTCGCAGGAGACGAGGCGGTGGGACGACGTGACGGGCAGGACGAGCGTGATGCGCACGAAGGAATACGCGCATGATTATCGGTATTTCCCGGAGCCGGATCTGATGCCCGTGGTGGTGAGCGACGAAATGATCGCGGACGTGCGAAAACTGTTGCCGGAACTGCCGGAAGCCAGACGGCAGCGGTTCATGAGGCGGTACGGGCTGCCCGAATACGATGCGGGCGTACTGGTGGCGGAGGCGGCCCTGGCGGCCTTTTATGAGCAGGCGGCACAGGCTTCGAAGAATCCAAAGGCAATTTCGAACTGGGTAATGACCGAGCTTCTTGGTAAGCTGGGCGAGTCGAAAACGACAATTGCGGAATGCCCGATCAAGCCGAAGGACCTCGCCGAGTTGGTGACGCTGATCGACAGCGACCAGATCAGCGGAAAGATCGGCAAGGAGATCTTCGCCGAGATGTTCACCAGCGGCAAAAGCCCGTCGGCAATCGTGAAGGAGAAGGGTTTGGTTCAAGTCAGTGACGCGGGCGCGTTGGAGGGGTTCATCGAAGAAGCGATTGCCAAGAACCCCAAATCCGTGGCAGACTTCCGCGCGGGGAACGAGGCCGCGATCAATTTCCTGAAGGGGCAGGTCATGAAGCTAAGCAAGGGCAAAGCCAATCCGCAACGGGTGGGGGAAATCCTGCTCCGCAAACTGAAGGGTGGGTGAGACACGAGCGACCCGCTAACAATTTGCGGGTGCACAGCCCTGACTTCTTGACTGCCAGAAGCTCAGGAGCTAATGTTCAATAGACCAATCCAGTCGCGCAAAGCAAATGCCGGCTCAAGACGAATATATAGTTGAGATACTCCGGGATCTGGGGCTCATCTCCCACGAAGATATCCTGAAGGCGAAGGAACGCGCCACGACGGAGCAGGTGGGGCTTGTCGACGCGCTGATCGCGTCGGGCCGGATCACGCACATGGACGTGTCCAAAGCACTGGCCAGCCAGTTCAACATGGACACGATCAACCTCGCGGAGTACCGCGTTCCCGATGACGTCTTGGCCCTGGTTCCCAAGCATGTAGCCCGCCGGTACAAGGTCGTTCCCGTCTACAAGCACGACAACACTCTCACGGTCGCGATCAGCGATCCGCTGGATGTCGACACGGTGGACAGCCTCCGCTACCTGCTTCACATGAACGTCGAGCCGGTCGTCGCCGCCAAGAACGACATTGAAGACTCGATCACGCGGTATTATGGGAGCGCTGACGACACGGTCGAAAACATGCTGCAAGAGATCACCGAGGGGGAGATCGACCTCGGTCTGACAGGCGACAAGGCGACCGAGACCAAGATCGGCGAAACTGAAACCGACGCCGATGCGCCGATTATCAAGCTGGTCGGATTGGTCATCATGGAGGCATACCGCAACCGAGCGAGCGATATTCACATCGAGCCACTGGAGAAGCAGTTACGGGTGCGGTATCGGATTGACGGTGTGCTGCACGAAGTGGACAACCCGCCGAAGCGGTTGCAGGCGGCCATCATCAGCCGGCTCAAAATCATGTCGAACATGAGCATTGCCGAGAAGCGGGTGCCACAAGACGGTCGTATCCAGTTGCCGGTCATGGGACGAACGCTGGATCTGCGCGTCTCCTGTCTGCCGACCAACCACGGCGAGAGCATCGTCATGCGTATTTTGGACAAGACCAGCTTGCTGCTCGGGTTGGGCGACCTGGGCTTTTTCAGTGACGACCAGGGCACGATGGCCAAGATCATCAACATGCCCGATGGCGTGTTCCTCGTCACCGGCCCCACCGGCTCCGGCAAAACGACCACGTTGTACGCCTGCTTGAACGATATCAACAAGCCGGACCGCAAAATCATTACGGTCGAAGACCCGGTGGAGTATCAGTTGAACGGCATCAACCAGGTGCAGGTCAATGCGGAGATCAACCTGACGTTTGCGGCGGCCTTGCGCTCCATCCTTCGTCAGGCGCCCAACATCATCATGATTGGTGAAATACGCGATTTGGAAACGGCCGAGATCGCCATTCAGTCGGCGCTGACGGGACATTTGGTGTTCTCGACGCTGCACACGAACGATGCGCCTTCGGCGGTGACACGTATTGTCGACATCGGCGTCAAGCCGTTCCTTGTGGCCTCCGCGGTGCGCGCGATCATGGCCCAACGACTGATTCGCAAGGTTTGCCCGAAGTGCCGGCAACCGTATACGCCGACGGACTACGAGATGGAAACGCTGAAGCTGAATCCAGAGGAGATGAAGAACGCGACGATCTTCCGGGGCGCCGGCTGCAATGAATGCTCGCGTACGGGGTACCGCGGTCGTATGGGCATCTATGAGATTTTCCAGGTGGACGACGAGGTCCGCCGGCTGATTTACGAAAAGGTGCCCTCGAACGTGATTCGCGCGCGGGCGCGCGAGTTGGGTATGCGGACGTTGCGTGAAGATGGGGTACGCAAAATCATGGCGGGAATCACGACGCCCGAGGAAGTCATTTCGATTACCATGGGCGATCAAGCGTAGCGCAGGAATGATCGTCGGACACACAATCAACCGGAGATAGCCAGATCATGTCGGTGCAAATGGAAGACCTGTTGCAGGTGGTGGTGGATGAGGGCGGCTCGGACTTGCATATTCACGTGGGCTTGCCGCCGGTGATTCGTCAGCACGGCCGGCTGATACACATGGATCTGCCGGTGCTGACGGGGGAGGACACGGAACACCTGATGAAAGCGATCACCTCCGAGTCACACATTCAGAAAGTCCGTGAGCAGGGTGGCACCGACTTTGGATTTGCCTACGGTGAAATATCGCGGTTCCGTGTCAGCGTATTCAAGGAGCGCGGCAACTACGGCGTTGTGTTGCGGCAGATTCCCAACAAGTTGATGAGCCTCGACCAGATCGGGTTGCCGCCGTCGGTGAAGGACCTGTTGCTTCGTCCACGCGGTCTGATTCTGGTGACGGGGCCGACGGGTTCGGGCAAGACGACGACGTTGGCCTCGATGATTGACATCATCAACATGGAGGAAGACTGCCACATTATCACGGTCGAAGATCCCATCGAATACTACCACCCGCACAAGAAGAGCATCATCACCCAGCGCGAAGTGGGCGTGGATGTGCCCGATTTTGCCGAAGCGTTGCGCCGCGGGTTGCGCCAGGACCCGGACGTTATTCTCGTCGGTGAAATGCGCGACCTGGAAACGATGGAAGCGGCCATTACGGCTGCCGAAACCGGGCACCTGGTCTTCGCGACGCTGCACACCACAGGCGCGGCGCGCACGGTTGACCGTATCGTGGACGCGTTTCCCACGGACCAGCAGGAGCAGATTCGCACGCAGTTGGCCTCGTCGATCATAGCGGTCATCTCGCAGGTGCTGTTGATCCGCGCGGACAAGAAGGGACGAGTGGCCTGCTTCGAGATCATGATTACGACGCCGTCCATCCAGGCCCTGATTCGCGACAACAAGACCTTTCGGATCACGTCGGACATCCAGACGGGAGCGAAGTACGGTATGGTGACGCTGGATACGAATTTGATGAGCCTGTACGAGCGGGGATTGATCAGCTACGGAGATTTGATCACCATCGCCCAGGACCCGCAATCCATTGTGGCGAAGTTGCAAGCGGAGGGAGGTCGACGGTAAGTCATGTTCGAAGGCGAGAGAGCGGTTCTGTCCGAGTTGGTTCGCGAGCGCAATCTGCTCACTCCGGAGCAATTCCGTGAGATCGAGGAGGAGCACGAGCGCACCGGCAAATCACTCTCGCAGGTGATGGTTGATTTCGGGTTGATCACCGAAGAGCAGTTGCTGCGTGCGGTGGCGGAACACCTGAATATCGATTACGTGAACCTCGACGACGTCGATCTCGAGCAGGCGGTGTTGCGATCCATTCCCCCCAGTGTGGCGCGCATGTATGGCGCGGTGCCGGTGTCGGTCAGTGGAAACACTGTCACCGTGGCGGTGATGGACCCGTACAATCCCCAACTGGTCGGCGAACTCTCGTTCATTCTTGGCAAGGACGTGCAAGTTGCGGTTGCGCCGGTGAAGCAGATCGAAGACGCGATTCAGCGGTACTTTGCCGAAGACAGCGAGTCGCTCAAGGATGTCCTGACGGACATGGAAGATCAGCTCACGTCGGCGGAAGCCATCGAGACGGTGACGAAGAGCGGCGGGACGGCGGCGTTGGAAGAACTGGCGAGCCAGGCCCCCATCGTGCGGTTCGTGAACGTGATCCTGCTCAAGGCAATTCAAGATCGCGCCAGCGACATTCATTTTGAGCCGTTTGAAGACGAATTCAAGATTCGGTACCGCGTGGATGGTGCGTTGTACGAGATGGCGCCGCCTCCCAGACACCTGGCCTTACCCATCATCTCGCGGGTCAAGGTCATGTCCAACCTGAATATTGCGGAGCGCCGCCTGCCGCAGGACGGACGCATTCAATTGAACATCGGGGGCAAGCAAATCGATTTGCGCGTTTCGACGCTGCCGACGCAGTTCGGGGAATCCGTGGTGTTGCGCGTGTTGGACCGCTCGGTAGTAAACCTGGAGATGGAAAGCTTGGGAATGCCACCGGACATCTTCGACCGGACCAGGGAAATCATCAAGATACCCAACGGCATTCTTATTGTAACGGGACCGACGGGCTCGGGCAAGACCACGACCCTGTATTCCTGTCTCAAACGGATCAATACGATCGACCTCAAGTTGCTCACAGCCGAAGACCCCGTGGAGTACGACATCGAGGGCATCATGCAGGTGCCGATCAATGAAGCGATTGGCCTGACGTTTGCCCGTGCGCTACGGTCGTTTCTGCGCCAAGACCCGGATATCATCATGGTGGGAGAAATGCGCGATCTGGAAACCGCGCAGATTTCCATTCAAGCCTCGCTCACGGGCCACCTGGTGTTTACGACCCTGCACACCAACGATTCTCCCGCGGCGGTCACGCGAATGATTGACATGGGGGTCGAGCCATTCCTGATCAGCTCCACCTTGCAAGCGGTGCTCTCCCAGCGGTTGGTGCGAGTCGTGTGCAAGAAGTGTCGGGTGGCCTACGAACCGAACGAATCGGTCTTGACGCAGTTGGGCCTGACCAAGGAAGACACGGCGGAGCGACCCTTCTACTACGGAAAGGGTTGCATGGAGTGCAACGAAACCGGGTATCGGGGTCGCAAAGGGTTGTTTGAGTTACTGGTCATTACGGAGCCGATTCGCGAGTTGATCAACATGCGCGCACCGGCAGGTGCCATACGCGGGCGGGCGCTGGAATTGGGAATGAGAACCTTGCGTGAAGACGGGATCCGCAGTATTCTCGACGGTGAGACGACTGTGGAAGAGGTGCTCAAGTACACCGACAGCCGTTGAAGAGGTGCTCACGTACACAGGACGGCACCGTCGCCCATGAGGAAGTGGGTGACAGACGCGGAGGATGGCAATGCCAAAGTTCAGCTACGTAGCGTTGGATCCACGGGGCAAAGAAATTACCGGCGTGCTGGAAAGCGAAAGCACTACGGCGGCGGTCAGCCGCATTCGGGAGATGGGCTATTTTCCCACCAACGTTGCGGAGGCGGACAAAGCAGCGACCAAAAAGGGTGCGAAGTCGGCGGCTCCTGCGGCACTGGCGGGCGGCAAAGCCGGGGCCAAGAAGGGTTTCGGGTCTCTCGAGCTAAAGTTTCTCAGCACCGGCAGAGTCAAGTCCAAGGTCTTGACCGCCTTTACGCGGCAATTGGCGACACTGATTGACGCCGGCTTGCCGCTTCTACGCGGCTTGGATGTACTCCGTAAGGGTGAGAAGAACCCAACTTTGAAACGGACACTGGTGCAGCTTGCCGAGAGCGTGGAAGGCGGCAGTACCTTCAGCGAAGCTCTTGCCCAACATCCGAAAGTTTTCAATAAGCTGTACGTGAACATGGTGCGGGCCGGGGAAGCGGGCGGTGTGCTCGACGTCACCCTTTCGCGACTGGCCGACTTTCAGGAAAAGGCCCAAAAGATCAAGAACAAGGTCATTTCGGCCATGGTCTACCCGACGGTGGTCATTGTGGTGGCTCTGTCCATCGTCACATTTCTGATGGTCATGGTGGTTCCCAAGTTCCAAGAAATATTTACCGATCTGTTGGAGGGCAAACCTTTGCCGCCGTTGACCTTGTTTGTGCTTCATGTGAGCAATCTTGTGAAGAACCAGTTTCTGCTGGTGGCCGGGTGTATTGCGGCCATATGGATCGGCTTCAAACTGATCGGCAAGACCGTCAAGGGACGCTTTTACATCGACAAACTCAAATTGAACGCGCCGATTTTCGGGCAATTGATCCGGAAGGTGAGTATCGCGCGGTTCACGCGCACGCTCGGCACCCTGATTTCCAGCGGCGTCCCCATTTTGCAGGCCCTGAATATCGTGCGTGACACCTCGGGTAACGCGGTAATTGCCAGGGCGGTCTCCCAAATTCACGATTCGGTGAAGGAAGGAGAACGTATCGTCCAGCCGCTGGAAGCCTCCGGTGTATTCCCGGCGATGGTCGTTAGCATGGTGGACGTCGGCGAGGAAACCGGTGCGCTGCCGGACATGTTGATGAAGGTGGCGGATGTCTTCGATGACGAAGTCGACAACGCTGTGGGGGCCATTACGTCATTGCTGGAGCCCATCATGATTGTTGTCCTGGCACTCATCGTAGGAACCATTGTCATCGCGATGTTTCTGCCGCTGATTAACGTCATCTCTACGTTGAGCGGTTAGCGATTTTCGAGGGGGGATTTGAGCCCGCGGCGGCGGTCCGGTGAACAGCGGACCGCCGCTTTATTTTCCGGCAAACAGATCCGGTTCGATCGCTGGGGGGGGATTCTCCAACCGCGCCAACAAAGATTTGAAACCACAACGACGGTAGATCGCGGCCAGCGCGGTCGCGTCGGGGGCCTGGACTTTCAGGCTTTCCAGACCCACGGAGAGAGGAAGATCTGTCCGGAGTCTGATGAGTTGCCGGTTTGTCTGAACTCTTTCCGCCGAGGCGACGAGACTGTCGCGCAGTTTTGGTTTCGCGATCTCGGAGGCGTGCGCCAGCAGGTTGTCCAGCGTGCCATAGCTCTGCAATAGTTGAGCCGCGGTCTTTTCGCCGACGCCCGGCGCGCCCGGAATATTGTCCGCGGTGTCACCCTGCAGGCTGAGAAAATCGACAATTTGCTCCGGCGAGACGCCGAACCGCTTCCGAACTGCCGCGGAATCGACGAGGATGCTTTCCTTGCCATCCGGGCGAAGAAGGCTGATGTGGGGGCCCACAATTTGCATGAAATCCTTGTCGTTACTGGCAATCAGGACATGGTGATCAGCGCCAGCCGCGCCGAAGGCCAGGGTGGCGATGATGTCGTCGGCTTCCTCACCCTCGACCTCAACGATCGGAACTTGCATTGCGTCCAGCATCTCCCGGATGACAGGAAGCTGGCGGTCCAGATCCGGCGGCGTGGGCGGTCGCTGTGACTTGTACGAGGGCAGCAGGGTCAGGCGTTTATGGGGCGCGCCGAGGTCGAATGCGGCTGCGTGATGCGAAGGAATGTGGTCTACGATCATCTTTTGGAGCATTTTGGCCAGTCCGTAGATGGCGTTCACCGGTTGGCCGTCCGGACCCGAAAGAGATCGAATGGCGTAAAACGCACGGTAGATCAGGGAGTACGCGTCGTAGAGGAGTACGGTAGCAGCCATAACCACACGAGCCTATCACGCTGACAGAAGCAAGACAATCCAATGTCGGGAACGGCAGTGCGTCAGTTTGAAACAAATTAGAGGATTCGCTATGGATGAGAGGGATTCTGTTCAGATTGAGCGGCAGGATACCAAATGAGACTACCATTCGGCCCCACGCCCGTTGTGAACGCAAATGATTCGATTCGGTTCCAAAACACGAAAGAGGGGCGATATTTCATCCAGACAGCTATGTGCGCACTAACGATTGGGGCCGATGGCTTAAAGGGCATGCTCGTCAACGGAACAGTTGCGGTAGCGGTTTCGCCCGGCAGCATGACCTCAATTTCTGGATGCGACACAATAGAGAATTTTCCCATGAAACCGCCATCGGCTGACCACTCCTTCTCTATGCGTCCGAATATCTGGAGGCGGTGTACAGGCAAGGCGCTTTCGTTTCTCACAAGGAACGTTGCCGTAAACGGGTCAGACGGATTCAACGGAGCATTGGCGGTCACAGACATCCTGGGCATAAGCGTATAATAGTAAAAGACGGCAAGGAGAATACCGAGGATTAGACCGTATTCGACAACGCCACTCCAGTACCACTTTGGCGCACGTCGATACCATCTCACCCGTGTTGAGGATGTTACAGGGATTGGCTTTGTGTATTGCACACCGCTTCTGGGCGCTCTGGTGGCGCTTGGGTTACTTTGGCTGTTTTACGCCGCTTGTATTTACCTTTGCTTAGGAAAGTGGGGCGATCACTTCCTCTATACTCCAAACATGCGCGGCAACGCCAGCTTCCATTGCTGGCGTCACGCGCAAAGACCGATGGACGCGGCAGAAATTGTAGTGCATGTAATGCAGGGCAACCGCGTGCTCAAGATTCGTGACTTTCTTTGAGAAAGCGTTGGTCAGCCGGGTAAAGCGGCGCATCTGCATTCGCATTGTGAGGTTCTGGCGCTCCACAAAGCTGGTCGATACATGCCGTGGGTCTGGATGGACCGCGACAACCAGTGTCGTGCATCCGGTGCGCACTGGCGGGCTGTAATGGTGTTCAACGCCCGTTGGATTACCATACATCTTGACCAGTATTGAATAGTCAATTTCGGAGCCGAAAGCATCCCCGACGGCTGACAGATACCCTTGTGTCCATCGGTCGTGAGTTGAACACGATTAACCAGACAGCTCTTTAGATCGTGCATAAAGTGATAGGCCGCACCCGCATCCCGGCTGCTGACCAGCCAGCAAGGAACAAGTTTCGTGTCGGCGCAAACCGCAACCCAAGTCCATACGTCGCCATAGGTATACCCGCATCATGGCACACCCGCCATTGACTGGCAAGCCGCGCCGGATTCAAACTGACGCACTACCTCGGGAACGAGCGTGTTTAGAACCGCGCGGTGGTCGCCACGGGGAATCGATGAACGGGATTGCCGGCCGGATCGATCAGGCGGGCGGTGACGAAGACCAGCAGGTTGAGTTTGGAGCGTTGTGTGACCTTGGATTGGAACAGCCGACCGACCAAGGGCAGGTCGCCGAGAAATGGCACCTTGTCATCGATTTTGGTCAGTTGCTCGGTAATCAATCCGCCAAGAACCACGGTTTGCCCGTCCCAAATGACCACACTGGTCGTGAGGTTTTCGCTGGAGAAGAGGGGCTCTTCGATGTTGTTGAAGGTGGTGACGACATTCCCGCTGCCAGACGACAAGCCGATGGGGCTGCCGTAATTGATGAACCCGAGAAACTGCGATACTTCGGGCGCGAGAATCAGGTTGATCGTATAGCCGTCTGCGCCAACCTCTGGTGTCACATTGAGAAGAACACCGACTTCGCGCGTCTGGAACGAGCTGGGAATCGACGGGGTAACAGCAACTGCGCCGCCGCCGGTCACGCCGCCACCGGAGGAGGTCGCCGTGGGTTGCGCCCACGAGGTTGGGTAAATGAACTCCTGGACGGAGCGAATCTGCGCCTGCTGGCCGCTCACGGTGGTGACCTTGGGCGCGGAGAGTGTGTCCGCGCTTTGCTTTTGGGCCAGTGCGTTGATGACGACCTGAAACTGTGGATTCGTCAGAATACCGCGAATGGTTCCGATCGCGGTGTTTGGCGAGGACACTGTGCCTGCGCCGCCACTGGCCAGGCCTCCGGCTGCCAGCAGGGACTCGATGGCATTTCCTTGAATCGCGGAAACGCCCTGCAGACCAGAGGTGATGTCGTAGGATGCGGAAGAGGACGCCCCGCTACCGGGGGGGAATGCTTCGGCGCCGCCGCCACCAGTGACGTCAAAGCTTCCCATTGTTTTGGTACCCATTTGCCAATCAAAACCGAGTTCATCCAGGTCGTTTTGAGAGATTTGCACAAACCTGGCCTCAATCTCAATTTGCGACGGTATGAAGTTGTAGGCGGATAGCACCCGCTCAAAGATCTCGAGGTTTTCTGGCGTGTTCCGGATGATAATGGTGCTGGTTCGAGCGTTAAACACGAGGCTGGACCCCGGTGGGAAGGGAACGCCTGCACCTTTGAAGATGCCCTGGACATCATTGGTTTGGACGTTGGCGGCGCCTGCGGCGGAAGCCTCACCGATTGCGCGGTACGATCCGACAGTGCCAGAGGGGGTGGCATTGGCGGTCCCGATTGCCGCTCCGCCGACGGTCCTAAACACACCGGGAGTGATCGGATAGGAACGTGTGACCATTTCGCCTTCGGGTGCATCGATTGGCAGGATGATGACCGCGCTGGGCTCGATACGGTATTTCAGGTGGGCGAGCGTCGTCACATATTTCAACGCCTCAATCAACGGGACCTTACGCAACGACAGGGTGATCTTTTGCCCCAACGACTCTGCGCCCGCCTCCGCTGTCGGAGGCGCTGTTGGGGTGGCTTCGGGGCCGGGCGCCGTCGGAGGGGCGGCAGGAGTTGTGGCTGTCTTGGGCGACGGGCTCGCGATCTCACTACTCAAGACGATATTGACGCCCACTTTCTCCGGGTCAAGCGTGCGGCTTTCGTCGCTCAGGAAGGTAATGACATCGCTGACCACCGCCTCCCGATAGTTGACTTCGGGTATCACAATGTCATTGAGTTTTTTGACGATGCTCTGTTGGCGGGCGGCATCGCGGGCGACCGGACCAACGAGTTCTTCGGACTTGGGGGGCTGAACTTCGCTGCTAATTGGGGGCGTCCATCGGTCCGATACTTCCCAGAGACGATGCGACCGCGTTGCGTCTTGCGAGCCTTGGGCGTATTCGGTGCGTTGCTTGTTCAGGGCCTTGAGCAGAGCATTCGCGTCTGCATTGTACGGGTCCAGGATCAGGATTTGTTGAAAACGGCTCTCCGCCTCATCGTACTGGCCGGAGTTCATGAGAATCTTGCCTTCGCGGAACAGTTTTTTGATGTCGTCCTTCTTGGCCACAAAAGCAGGAGTTTCATCCAATCGGGTGCCGGTGGGATTTGTCGCGGTCTTCGCCGATTCGGCCTGTTTGACCCTGGTGAGGATGTCCTTCGCCGTCTGGTTGTCCGGATAATACTGCAGTGCTTTCCCGGCGAGAGCACGGGCCTTATCGGTGTCGCCACTGTGCAGCGCTGCGTCGGCGAGGCGGGTGTAGGAATCCGTCAGGCCGTGCAACGCCCGATTGTAATCCACATCGGTCACGGGGGCGCGGGGAAGCAGCTTGATGGCTTCTTCGAGCTTGGCGATGGCTTCGGAGTACTTGGCGGCGTACAGGAGTTTTTCGCCCTGCGCCAGCAGTTTTTCGGCTGCCAACTGGGCTTCCTGGCGACGAACGAGTTCTTCGCGGGCCGCCTGTCCGGCAGTCGAAGAGCCAGAGGACGAAGCGTCGGTGGGCGCAGCCCGCAGGTTCATAGGCGCCAGGAGGCAGACGCTAGTGGTGAGCAATACCAATACCATTCTTGTCATATGACGATTCTCCGTTCCGTTCACGACTCGCCAGAGGCGCCGCGCACATCCCCCCGTCGCGCAGATAAATCAGCCAGTTTGAAGCACATTCGCAAGTCAAACTACTGCTGGGACTTGATGGTGTGCTGCTCCTGTGTTTTCGTGTCAATAATTATCATCTGTTTCAGATTGCTGTCAATGTCAATCACTTTGTACGTGGCGCCTTTGCACGTCAGTAATTGTCCTCGTCGATATTCGCCCGTATGTCCGTCCGCGCTGCAATGCACTTGGGCCACGGGTTCCTGATCTACGCCCTCCTTGCCGAGGGCCAACACGACGGGGTTGCCCTCGTCATGCTGCACCGTGAGTTCCGAAACGTCCTTGTCCCGTGGGACGTGGAGGGTTGGATCGTCGACGACGACGGATTTCCTTTCGAATTTGGCAATGCGATATCCGGTGTCTTCGTAATGGTCCTTGATGACATCGCCGATCGCAGGAATGAAGAATGTCCGCGCGCGGAACTGGAAATTGATCTGGAAATTGTACCCGCCCGTGGTCGCATCGTACGAATACGCCATGAACAGGAGCTTGAACGGTTTGCGCACCACGCTGAGAAGAACAACGGGCTCCGGCGCGCTGGTGAGGTTCGTCAACGGGCCGCGGTCCGCGAAGTCTCGTAGTTGGATTGGAGTGAACGGATCGACCGCCACATTCGTCCACATCGGCGGTTCGGCCAATGATGTGATGGCATTCGAGTATGTCGTCAGGTCCACGTGCGGGGTGGGGGCGACGTGGGTCGCGGCCCTTGTTGTCGGCCCCTCGCTGCTGAGTTCACTGACTCGGATCGCCAGGTAAATTGCGGAAACGATGAGCGCCACCAGTGCCACCGCCAGCAGAAACTTCTCGTAGTGTCTCTTCAGGAAATCCATGTTGTTCTTTTCGCTCGTGCCGTGGCCGCGTCCATCAGGCGCCCGGCTTTCCCGCCTCCTTCTTGGCGGGTTGTGGGGGCGGGAACTCGATCTGGTCAATGCGCACGGTCACCGTCAACAGCGTGGGTTTCAGCACCGTTGGAGTGACCGCCGCCACCGTAGCGGCTCCCGGCCCCGTGGGAGTCTTCTCCGTTGTGGGGGTTTCACCGGTGACTTGCACGCGACGCACGGCAAAGAACAAATCCGCCTTGGTGAGGCTGTTGAGAAAGGCACGCAATGCGTCCCCGGAACACTTGAACTCGAACTCAAAGGGAAGAACCTGGTACAGGGCATTGGGGTCGATCTTAATCGCGGTCTCCAGCGATTCGGCCCCCAGCGTTCCGCCGGCGCCCGGCTCGACATCCGCGCGGCGTATCTGATTGATTTCTGCCACATGGTTGGAGATCAGTAGCATGCTAATGTGATCGATCGCGGTCAGTTGTTTGACCAGCAGGGTCAGGATCCGCTTTGTGTCATCCGGGGAAAGATTCTTGGCGGGGAGCGTCGGGGGAGGCCCCGCGTAGCGGCCAAACCCAAACGCGAAACCGTCCTGAAGTTTGATACCAGCCGCCTCGGCCGCTTGGTGAAGACGGGAAAAGGACGAGGCCATGAACTGGAGGAAGCCGACAGGACGCAGGTCGGCGGGGACTTCAATGTTGTGGCTCACCGTTCCCAACAGCCGCCCGTACAGTTGGTCAAGCTGCTCCCGGTCCTGCTTGGTAACGTCAATATTCTCGCGCGAGGGCGCGACTTTCTGTTGGAGTAAATGTTCGAGTTGCGACTGTTGTTCCTGCAGGGCGGCATCGACTTCGGCACGCTTGGACGCAGCCGTCTGTTGCAGCCAGATCAACACCCCGAGGACGACGACGAAGGCGGCCACGAACCCCGCCGTTAGCGCATGCTGTTTCACCCACTTGAGATTCATAATTAGTTACATGGAAATTGGTTTCAGCAATTTCGCGCGGATGGTGAATGTGAAGGTCTTCCCTTGCAAAGTCGGGTTCGGAGGTACATCAATCACAACACCTGTTTTGTCGTAGAAGGATGAGCTGCGCAGGTTCTTGGCAAAGTCATCGACCAACTGGATATCCTGCTCGGGATTGTCTGCCGAGTGAATGCCCGCGCCTTCGACACGAATTTCCGTAATGTTCTTGCCGGGCCTGCCCGCGGCGGGAGCGGAACTGGCCGTCGGAGGCGGAGTGTTGTCTTCTTGCAGGCGTTCTGCCACGCGGTCGTCCACGCGGTCTGAATGAGCAAGCACCCGCGGACGCGCGACTGCGGCAGGCGCTGCGGCGGCGTTGGGGACTCCTGAATCGGGGGTGAAGGAAACAATCCAAATATTCGAGCCAAGCCTCGCAGACAAATCCTGGAGCAGCTCCGGCCAGAGCGACCGCTGGTCGACGAGCGAGACGATCTGGCTGGCTTTGCCCTGGAGTTCCGAGAGCCGGTTTTGTTCGCGGCTGAGGCGCTGGCTGAGTTCGTTCAATTTGTTGACCTTGTCGGACAATTCCTGGAGTTGAGCGGTCTTCAGACCAACCGTCTTGTGTGTGTATCCGAGCCAGCAGAGCAGTATCAGCAGCGCACAAGCGGCCGCGCCAGCCAGATAGGGCCGTTGTTGCTGCATCTGTTCGCGCCGACGCGCCGATTTCGGAAGAAGGTTGACCTCGATGGGGCATTCGGTGTGCTTGCGCAGGCCGAGGCCAACCACTTCCCCAAAGAAGTGCGCGCAGCGGGCGAGTTCTTCCCGCGCTACTTGCGAGTCGATCTCCACGTTGCGGAAGGGATTGAAGTACTCGATGTCCGTTTGGAACTTCTCCTTAAAGAAACGATCGGTGTAGGGGATGATCGAAGTGCCTCCCGAGAGGAGTACGCGCGCGGGAAGGTTGCCCCCTTGTTGCCCCTTGTAGAAATTGACGGAACGGGCAATCTCGGCGTGCAGACGGGTCATCACGTTGCGGATGATCTTGCTGACGCGGGCCTGGGTTTCGTTTTCGGGCTCCTCGTAGGCTCCGCCCAGCGCCACGAAGCCGTGGGTCTTTTTCATGTGCTCGGCTTCCAGGAACGGCACCGTGAACTCCGAGGCGATGCTTTGTGTGATCGCATTGCCGGCAATGGGGATCGAGCGCGAGAACACGCGGTTCTGTTCCAGAAACAGAAGGTTGGTTGTGCGCGCCCCGAGATCGACGACCATGGTGCATCCTTCCATGTCGCCGTAGTTGTAGCGGACCGAGTTGTACAACGCCATCGGGGCCACATCCACCACGTCGACACGCAAGCCGCAGGACTCCACGCCTTCGGTCAGTTCTTCGATGATGTCGCTCTTGATCGCCAGCAGCACGACCTCCAGCTCCCCTTGCGGGTTGCTGCCGAGCAATTGATAATCCCAGATGACTTCATCGATCGGGAAGGGGACATTTTGCTGGGCCTCATACTGGATGATCTGCGCGACCTTGGATTCATCGACCGGCGGTAACTTGACGAACCGAGTGAACACGGATTGGCCGGAGACGCTGAACACGACATTCCTGGCCTTGATGTTTCTCTCGCGTACGACATTGCGTACGGTGGAAACGATGAGCGCCTTGCGGTTCTCTTCGTGTTCGGGATCAATGCCGAGTTCGGCATAGTTGAAATTCGTCAGCCGCAATCCCTGGCCCTTGGCGGCCAGAAATTCTCCCGCCTTGATGGTGGAAGCGCCGATGTCCAGCGCCAGAATTCGCTCGGAGCCTAACATGAGTGGTTCACGGTTCGGTTGTGGTTATGGCGCTGGTTTGGGTGACTCATATCGGTCGAAAGCCATTATGGACCACGGCGTGTCGCGGGGCGCCAGCACAAGGCCGGCGGTCGGCATGCCCCGTTCCCACCAGCGGTCGTTGGAGGGAGGATAACTGCTCTGGTCGATCAGCTGTCCCTTGTAGAGCAACTGCACCGCGACAGCCTCGACCTGTCCATTGCCATAGCGTTGGAGGGTGTTGGGATGCACGAACATGGCCGAATGGTGCTGGGCGCCCTTGGCCACGTTGATGTAGGTCATATCGCCGACCAGGATGTGCGCGTTTTCGCCCCGGCCCAGCAGTACGTAATACTTCAATCGAACGTCGTCGGCCCAATCGGGCAAGCTTTCGAATTCTGTCTCAATTCGCAGCCAGTTCTGGCCGAAGCTCACGGCGCGGCCGCCCGTGTCCGTGACAATCGACCGGTAATCGGGCGGACTGACCAGTTGTTGCCGGACCGCTTTGATCCGGAACGGCGGAGGACCTGACGCCTGCGGTTCTTGGGCAAAACTGAGAACCGCCGGTATCAGAAACGCGACTGACACTGAAAAAGTCAATATTACCATTTGTTTGCGCATGTGTGCCATCTGCGGAAGCGCTTCATAATTCCGACGAGCCAAAAACCTCTCGAAGGCAAACTGTAAAGAAGCCCGCCACATCGGTCAACAGCAAAAGCTGACGCCAGCCGTTTTGTATCACCGGCCATGGGCATATTTGCTGCTATTTCAGGCGAGCAATGCACCCAAGCGTGAACAACCGGGCCTTGCATTGCCTGCGGCGGACCGGCGGCTCGAGCCGTTCATAACGGGCCGCAGGGCACCAGGGCGACAATGGGATTTCTCTACCATCCGTTCGTAATCCGCCGAATCATCGTCTACGGCGGCTCGATCATCGCGCTCCTGCTGGTGTTGTTTCTGGGGCGCGGGTTCGGCCAAAGCGTGCCGCGAAGCCGGTCGCAGTCCCTGTGGACGTTGGCGGGGCTGCAACACGCTCTGATGGGCGATGCCAGCCAACCGTCCGACCGCGATTCCAACCTGCAACTGCGTCGTGAACTGGCCGACGGAAACGCCGCCCAGGACACGGGCAACTCGCCCGGCGACAAACCGGTGGTCTTCGCCTCGGCCCGCGACATACCGCCGCAGGACGATACCGGCCGACCCAACTACGTGCCGGGGCAGTTGATCGTGCGATTCCGCGGCGGCGTGCCGCATCATCGCCAGGATGAGATCGTTGACGATCTGGGCGGGCGGATTCTGCGGACGCTGGACGTCCGGCATGGCGAGTATCTCGTGGTTCTGTCGGGCGGGTTGTCCGTGCCCGACGCCGCCGGGCAACTCGCCAAGCTCCAGGAAGTCGATTTCGCCGAGCCGAACGTCCTCCACTACATCAACGACCTGCCCAATGACGAATATTATTCGTCGTACGACGGTCAGGCGACCGAACTCCAGCGTTGGTATTTCAACGGGATTGACTGCGATTCCAACCTC
>Ga0116126_1000691_pt1 | contig 23454 bp, 19 predicted proteins | sample June2015DPH_16_5_FD_89730 | JGI IMG/M metagenome (GOLD analysis project Ga0116126, IMG submission 89730) | Peatland microbial communities from SPRUCE experiment site at the Marcell Experimental Forest, Minnesota, USA - June2015DPH_16_40 | ecosystem: Environmental > Terrestrial > Soil > Wetlands...
AGTTTCGGGAAGCCAGCAATGAACATGGTAGATCCCCACGGTTGCCATTATCTTAGCGGCAAGATCGAAGACTATCGGTATTCCTGCAGCACGTCAAACAACCGGCACTACGACCTCTTGGTTCCCCTTCGGGTTCGCGGTCGCTCTGTTGACGGCTAGACCGATCGAATTCGAGGCTGACTTCCCGATCCCATGTTATTGTTAATCAAAGGTATCCGTGATGCGGCCGGCTGCCAGCCTCGTATTACCTTGGCGCGCGTGATCGCGGTTGATAAAATTATCCGAAAGACTGGGCATCAACCAGTCATCCTGCTGCGTCTAGCTAGGTGGATTGACTAGGTTTCGCCTAGTAAGCAGCAATGAGGAGGTGTTGTGTCATGGGTGAGCAAGGTGCTTTCACCCAAATGGCGGTAGCGTGCCAAATATTATACTTCGTATGTCTTTCGATAGGTTCCTTTTTATTTCTAGGCTAGGCGAGGGAGCTTCATTTTTGCTTTACAAGTCTTAAAGCGATGCTGAAATCGGAACTTTTAGCACGACTTAGAGCGCATCCAATCGATCGGGCAGCATCGGACGGCCAAGTTCGCGCGGCGATGCGGCAGGGGGATGCAATCGAGTGGGCGACGTTCTGGGCGTTCATTGGTGCGCTGGCTTGGTGCCCCTACTATTATGGCGGCAATGACCTGCTAGCTTGGGGTATCAATGCCATTGTGTTTCCGGGCCTCGCCGCGATCTACGAGGCCTCTCTTTTAGTGAGACGCCGGCCGCACCCAGTAGGCGTTAGAGAATTCTGGGTTTCCGCCTGCCTCTTTGTCGCGGTTGTGCTCTGGATTGTGATCCAGAATGCCACTTGGACGCCGGCTTTTCTGCATCATCCGATCTGGGCGATGGCGGCGGAGGCTCTAGGAAGGCCCGTCGCGGGAAGCATCAGCGCCAATCGCGACCTGACGACGCTTGCCCTCGTTCGGCTGGTGACCGCGGCCAGCGTGTTCTGGCTGGCCGTTCAGCTGTGCCGGGATAGATCGCGGGCCAGATCTTTCATGACGGCCATTGCGGTCATCATCTCTGGCTATGCGGCCTATGGGCTCATTGCTTTTGCCATGGCCTCGGGACCAATTACTTGGTTCGGAGATAGGGGCGTGCACGGTTTCGTAACTTCGACCTTCGTCAATCAAAATCATTTTGCGACCTACGCTGGCATCGGTCTTGTTGCAATCTGCGGTCTCATCTTGAGGCTCTACCGCCGTAATACTACGACGACAGGCGGATCCTTCGGCTTCAAGGTCGCTTCCATGATCGAGGCCACAGGTCAAAGGGGGGCTGCACTCATTGGCGCGGCCTTCTTGATCCTCGTCACCATTCTCCTCACGGGATCGCGAGGAGGAATGTTTGCGACAGGGCTCGGGGTCATTGTCCTCGGTGCGCTTTGGTTTGCGCAGCGGCGCAAAGCGCTGGTGCGGGGGCGTAACGTGACAGGGGTGCCGGGCGCTCTTCTGATCCCGCTAGCGTTCTTGGCGATCGTGGCGGTGGTATTTTCGGAATTCGGCGACGCGTTTTTCGGTAAAATGGCTCAAGCCGGAGTCACCGATGCAAACCGGCTAGCGGAATACATCATCACGTTGCGCTCGATCATTGACTCGCCGCTGCTCGGTTACGGATACGGTACGTTTTGGGATGTTTTTCCGATGTTCCGCGACCAGTCGATCGGCGTGGGGGGGGTCTATAAGCAGGCTCACAATACTTATTTGGAAGTGTTTCAGGGGCTTGGATTGATCTTCGGAGCGATGCTTCTGACGAGTGTCGCGCTCCTGGTCTTGAAATGCTTCAGGGGAGCGGCCGCGCTGCGAGACGGAGTGGCAGCGCCTACTATCGCTGCGAGCGTCGCCTGTCTGGTGGGCGTTCACGCGCTGGTGGACTTTAGTTTGCAGATCCAGGCGGTCGCTTTGACTTTCATGGCGGTGCTGGGCGCGGGTGTCGCCCAATCCGAAATTTCTCAGCAGCCCCTGAACGACTAGGTGAGTGGCGTGGCGCGGCACTTGCAGTTCGCAGATAAACGATCCGCCCCGACCCGGACATCCGGGGTCGTGTGCTGACATGCTGCAGAAACTGTCTCCGTTTACTACGATCGAGCAATCCGAAAAGGAACACCGCTTCGATCCGCGGGAAGCAATAGGTTTTGCGTGGCGACATTGGAAGTTCATCGCCTCTGTTGCCAGCGTCACGCTCCTCGTAGGCTCCGTTTACGTCTTGAAGCAAACGCCGCTCTACACGGCCACTGCCCAAGTTCTACTCGAACCACCGAAAGATACGCGGCCGGGAAATGCTGCGCTCTACGACAACAGCAACGATCTTACCGATGCTCTGATCGAGAATCAGCTGGCAATCATCAGATCGACGGTGTTTCTGCGGCGGGTGGTTCAAAAGGAGCATCTGGTCTCCGACCCCGAATTCGGTTCGCGCTCGCCGCAAGAGGCGCAGGGGACGGCTGCCGCTGCGGAGACAAAGTCCGCTGCTGAAAACCCGGACGTGGTCGCGAAAGAGTTGGCTTCGACAGGATCCCTGGCGGGGGCGGTGGCGGTCAAGCGCGTCGGGGAGGGCTATATTCTCGCCATCTCGGTTACATCTGTTGATCGCGAACGGGCGGGGAAACTAGCCAACGCAGTTGCGGACGCGTTTATTGTTGAAAAGCTCGACGCCCGCTTTGAGGCGGCCAAGAAAGCTTCGGCATGGCTCAGCGACCGCCTCGGAGAGTTGCGACAACAACTTCGCGACTCGGAAGAGGCTGCGGCAAGATTCCGCGCCGAACATGGTCTTGTGCAAAGCGGAGGCAACGTCACCCTGAGTGAGCAGCAGCTGCAAGAACTCAACGCCAAGCTGGGTGCGGCAAGAACTGATTTGGCCGGGAAAAAAGCACGCGCGGATCTGATGCACTCGATTGTGCAGAAGGGTGGTAACGTTCAAAGCATGCCGGACTTGCCCGTCTCGCCGACGCTGCAGGCGCTTCGTGGGCAAGAAGCTACGATATCGCAGAAAGAGGCCGAGCTCGCCACGCGCTACAGCGAGCGTCACCCGCTCGTCGTCAATGCCCGCGCAGAGCACCGCGACATCGAACGTGCCATCAATGGCGAAATGCAGCGCTTGGCCGCCAATGTCGACAACGATTACCAGCTGGCCAAAGCGCGGGCAGCAGCTGTCGAACGGGAGTTCCGACAAGCAACCGGCCAAAGCGACCCCGATGACCGGACGGCCATCACTCTGCGCGAGCTCGAGAGGACGGCAGCGGTCAACAAAAGCCTATTCGAAGATTTTCTGCAGAAGTCAAAGATTGCGCAGGACCAGACCACCTTCCAAGTCCACGACGCTCGCGTAATTAGCCCCGCCGGGCCGGGAGGCCTCAGCTACCCCAATAAGTCGCGAACGATCATGATGGCGCTGGTCATTGGGCTGCTTCTTGGGGTTGGCGGTGCGTTCGCGAAGGAACAGCTCAATTCCGGCTTTACGACTCCCCGGCAGGCTGAAAACATGTTGGGGCTTCCGGTCTTGACCTCGGTCAGCACGATGGCGGTTGCTGACCTCACTTCCAATGGCAACGTCTTCGAAATTCCGCGTTATGCAGCGGCCATGCCCCTGTCACGCTTCAGCGAGTCCATTCGTAAGCTGAGAAGCGGGATCCAGATGGCCGATGTGGATCATCCGGCAAAATTGATCCAATTGACTTCAACGGTGCCAAGTGAAGGCAAGACGACAATTGCATTGTCGCTGGCGTTGTCGGCAGCGGCGTCCGGACTGAAGGTTCTAATCATTGATGCCGATCTGCGTCATTCTTCGGTGTCGCGATTTTTCGGCATGTCGAAAGAAACCGGTCTCGTCGACACGTTGCTCGGTGGCGATCCGCGCAAATTCATCAAATTCAGAAAGGATGCAAAAGTCTGGGTTCTTGCGGCGGGAAGTAAGACCCAGAATCCCACGGATCTCCTCGGTTCTGAACGGATGGATTCTCTTTTGCGGAACTGCAAGGAATCGTTTGATTTGGTCCTAATCGACACACCGCCGGTGGGACCAGTAATGGATCCCGTTATCGTCTCTCAGGCCGTCGATAAGGTCGTATATGTCATTCGTTGGGCCTCGACGGCGCGGGAATTGGTTGAGCAATCGATCAAGCGTTTTCCCGGATCAAGAAAGGTTGCCGGCGTGGTTTTCAATCTAGTCGACGAGAAGTTGGCGCAGAAATACGGAAAACACGCGTATGAGTACTATTACGGTGGTCGCGACTATAAGAAGTATTATGAAGGATAGCGCTGTTCATGCGGACGAAAGTGATTTGGTTCCTGACGGCGGTATTTGTTGTTGGCAGCTGCGCGCTGACGGTGTCGCGCGGATGGGATATCGTCCGCTATAGTATGGCTGACGCGCGACCTGACGCGTTACGGCCATGGTTCGACGTCTCTGGCGTCGCCTTTGCGGCGCGAGAACGCGCTCTGCCAGTCGTCGATGATCTGAGTGACGCGCAAAAAACTCGCCAGCGACGCGAGGACATAACCGGGATTCTTAGCGTACGGCCCTTGTCGTCGGATTATTGGTTGTCTTTAGCAAAGATGCGGCAGGCCACAGGAGAGGGGTCAAGCAAGATATCGGAGGCATTGGAGCTCTCGACTTTGACCGGACCCAATGAAGGCACCGTGATCGTGCATCGGGGTTTATTCGGGGTCTGGCAGTGGCAGACATTGCCGTCAGAGGCGCGAGTGCAAACCGCCGTTGACTTGACGGCAATTCGGCTTTCAGACCACGAGGCAGCTTGGCTTAAAGCGGAACTATCAGGGAAACCAGACGTGGTTCGGGAAGAAATTCGAACTGCGCTGCAGGCTCACGGGCTTCGCGCCAGTGAATTTGCCCGTATTGGTTTGTAGGACGAACACCACGCGAGGCACCGCACGTGCCGACGGTCAACTTCGACGCCTCTGTCGGAACACTTGATTCACCGGACGCCTGCTCACACCATTCCGGATGTCAGTTATCCGATACTTGGCGAGGGGAATGATCGGCCGAGACGCGAGGTAAAAGCGCCCGGCTGTGGTGTGGGGTTTTTTGTACAGTGATGGTCGGCCGACCGAATCGGTACTCTTTGGCGTCGTTGAATGTGGTTTGGGTACCCTAGAAATCTTACTTGCTCGATGTTGCTTGAGGATCACCGATCGCTTTCGTCGTCTCCTCCGGCCCGGCGCATCGGTTGGACGCGCCGACTCTGGGGCCTGGCGGTCGTCATGTTGGCCCTGGTTGGGTTTGGTGCTTTGATCTGGGTTGAGCGTGATCCTCTGCTTCAGGATACGGCCGCGCTTTGGATCGTGTCCGATGCGGTGTCGCCGGCGGACGCTGCTGTTGTTCTTGGGGGTGGTCTCGATGTTCGGCCGTTTGCCGCGGCCGAGTTATATCAGCAGGGTCTCGTCAAGAAGGTCCTGGTGTCGCAAGTAAGTGATGATCGCACAGTCGCGATCGGCGTGGAGCTCCCCCACACCGAAGCCAATCGTCAAGTACTCTTGAAGTTGGGTGTTCCTGCGACCGCAATCGAAACGTTCGGAAAGGCGAACAAAAACACAAAGGATGAGGCAATTGCGCTTCTCGCATGGGCCGAGCGTCACCATCCTGCGGTTTTGATCATTCCGGTGGATATCTTCGGGGCTCGGCGGGTGCGATGGATATTTCACCGCGAATTTTCCGGGCAGCCAATCCAGATCGAGGTTCCATCATTTGACCCGCCGTCTTATTCACGGACAAATTGGTGGCGTGATGAAAAAGCCATTGTCGAATTTCAAAACGAAGTTCTGAAATATATCTATTATCGATTGAAGAATTGATCAGGCAGATGTGCTCCGTCTTTCAGATTCGGCGTGATCCAAGAAGTGACCGTTGGATCCGATTGCGCAGAGAGCCACTACTTTCGCCGATCAATTGATGGCATCCGACGAATTTTCTCAATCCGGGATGGACAAGGTCACCCGGATCGCAGTGCTGAATTCGCATCCGATTCAATATTTCGCGCCGCTCTATGCGTATCTCAATGCCGCACCCGACCTCGAAGTCACGGCGCTCTATCTATCCGACGCATCCATTCGTGGCAGCAGGGATTCGGAGTTCGATCGCGAGCTGAAATGGGACATCGATCTCCTTGCAGGATACCGTGCTATTTTTCTTGACGATCACGCACATGCGCGCCAACCGGACGGGTTCTGGTCTGTCATCGCGCCGCGGGTTTGGAACGAGCTGCGATCGGGCCGCTACGATGTTCTTTGGCTGCATGGGCACAATTATGCCGCTTACCTCGTCGCGCTGGTGGCGGCCAAAACAGCCGGACTTCGCATCCTGATGCGCGGCGAAACGCATCTTGGTTTGCCGCGAAGCCGGATGAAGACGGCATTACGCCGGCCCACGCTCGGCGCGCTCTATGGCCAATGCGACCGGTTCTTGGCAATTGGGTCCGCGAATGCCGCCTTTTATCGAGCCATGGGTGTGCCAGAGCACAAAATATTCCTCGTGCCCTATTCGGTAGACAATGACCGCTTTATGAAGGCGGCCAACCTGGACGCTGCTCAGAAGGCAAATATCCGCAGGCGATACAATGTGCCGGCAGACCAACCGTCCCTGCTTTATGCGGCGAAGTTCATGCGCCGCAAGCGGCCGCTTGACCTGCTCAAAGCCGTTCGACAGCTCCAATCACAAACCGAAACTCCGTTCAGTGTGATCATGGCCGGTTCCGGCGAGCTTGAACCGGAGCTGCGCGGCTATTGCCGTTCCCATGCGCTCAGCAATGTGGTGTTTACAGGATTTGTCAATCAAACCGAGCTACCTGAACTCTACGCCGCATCTGATGTATTTGTGCTGCCGTCGGAGCATGAGCCCTGGGGGCTCGCGGTGAACGAGGCGATGTGCGCTGGTCTTCCAATCGTGGTCTCGCACGAGGTCGGTTGTGTTGCGGATCTCGTCCGGGATGGCGTAAATGGATTTACGCCAGCAGCCGGAAACATCGAGGGGCTTGCGCTGGCACTTCGGCGGTTGATCGAAGATGGCGCACTGCGGCGCCGGCAAGGCCAGGCGAGTCTCACGCGCATCGCCCAGTGGGGCTACCCGCAGTGCCTGGACGGCATTCGCTCGGCCCTAGCGGATTTCGATTTTCGATGCCCCGCACCCAAACTGGGCATTCCGAGCAGCGACGGCCGACTGGTCTGGAGAAACTGACCATGTGCGGCATTGTGGGCATCTATGCCTATCATTATGCGGCGAATGCAGTCGATCCTACCGAGCTGCGGCGCATTCGCGACCATATGGCCGCGCGCGGTCCCGATGGCCTCGGCGAATGGTATTCGCGAGACGAGCACGTGGCCCTCGGTCATCGCCGGTTGGCGATCCTCGATCTTTCGGAACGAGGCGCCCAGCCGATGGCGAGTGCGGATGGCAAGCTAGTCGTCACCTTCAATGGAGAGATCTACAACTATCAACATTTGCGTGCTGCGCTGGAGGCGAAGGGACGCACGTTTCGCACCGCAACCGACACCGAGGTCTTGCTGCACCTTTATGCCGAAAAAGGCGAAGGGATGGTCGAGGATCTGCGCGGGATGTTTGCCTTCGGTTTGTGGGACGCGGAGAAGAAGGCGCTTCTGCTGGCGCGCGATCCCTATGGCATCAAACCGCTGTATTTCGCCGATGATGGTTGGACACTCCGGTTTTCATCTCAGGTCAAGGCGCTATTGGCCGGTGGTAAAATCTCCCGCGATCCTGAACCGGCTGGCTGGGTCGGATTTTGTTTGTTCGGCAGCGTGCCCGAGCCCTTCACGACTTATCAGGACATCCGTGCGCTGCCCGCTGGCTCGACGCTGTGGGTGGATCGCATCGGTCCTCGCGAGACAAAACAATATTTTTCCGTCGCCGGCACCTACTGCAGCGCCGAGGCCTCCAGTCCGACGAAAGCCAACGAAGATCTGGAGGACCGATGTCGCGACGCTCTCCTCGATAGCGTCCGCCACCATCTTGTAGCCGATGTCCCGGTTGGAGCATTTCTGTCCAGCGGAATCGATTCCGGCGCTCTGGTCGGGCTGATGCGTGATGCCGGGCAGCAGGATATTCAGACCGTCACCCTGGCTTTCGAGGAATTCCGCGGTACCAGCGAGGACGAGGCGCCGATCGCGCAGGAAGTCGCAGCGAAATATGGTACGCGCCATACAACGCGGTTTGTGAGCGAGCGAGAATTCCGCGACGATCTACCCAAAATTCTTGAGGCTATGGACCAGCCCACCATCGATGGGCTCAACACTTGGTTCGTCAGCAAGGCGGCCCGGGAACTCGGGCTGAAAGTCGCGATTTCTGGGCTCGGCGGGGACGAACTGTTCGGCGGCTATCCGTCATTTCGCGACCTGCCGCGTTGGGTGCGCTTGCTGGCAATTCCTGGGCGGGTTCCGGGGCTCGGCGATCTGGTGCGGCGACTGCTGACCGGGTTTGATCATGTCACTCATGCTATCGGCCCCAAATCGGCTGGCCTGGTGAAATACGGCGGCACCTACGCTGGCGCGTACCTTCTTCGCCGCGGCCTGTTCATGCCGTGGGAGCTCGAATCCCTCATCGGCACCGAGACCACTCGCTTGGGGCTGCGCCGCCTAAAGCCAGTCGCCTGGATCGAAGGTCAGCTGCGCCCCGAGCCGAAGGCCGGCTTCTGCAAGGTCGCGGCGCTCGAATCGTCCATTTATATGCGCAATCAGCTGCTGCGCGACACTGACTGGGCCAGTATGGCCCATTCGCTCGAAGTGCGCGTGCCGCTGGTCGACGCAAAGTTGCTGCGCGATCTCGCGTCGATCACAGCGAAGCAGGCCTCGCACCCAAAGCGGCTGCTCGCCAATAGCCCTCGTATCCAGCTTCCACCCAAGGTTATTGATCGCGCCAAGACCGGCTTCACAACGCCGATCCAGCAATGGCTGCAGCGCGATAAGAGCATTCAGAAGTGGCGCCACGTTCCCGCGCTGGCAACCGAGCCATGCGCGTGGGCGCGGCGCTGGGCCTTTCAGGTGGCGGCGGCCTGAGCGGCGAGATGGCGGCTCCGTTGCGAATCCTCGCGCTGGTCACCGATGCCTTCGGCGGGACGGGCGGAATCGCGCAATACAATCGCCATTTCCTGTCCGCGCTTGCGGGCTGCGACGGGGTGGGTGAGGTGATCGCACTACCGCGCGCAGGCGAGGCGCGGCAGGATGATCTGGCGCCTGGCCTGCAGCAGCTTAGCCCGGTGTCGGGTAGGGTTGCTTACTCGTTGGTCGCGCTGCGTACGGCGCAATTGTACCGGCCCGCAAATGTGATCTTCTGCGGGCACTTGTTCATGGCACCGCTTGCTGCCGCCGTAGCCCGGTTGTTTGGTGCCCAGCTTTGGATCCAAGTGCATGGCATCGAGGCTTGGAAGGAATTGTCGGGACTGCATCGGCGGGCGCTCCAAACGGCAAATCTCGTTACCGCGGTCAGTCGTTACACTAGGCACCGTTTGTTGGCCTGGGCCGAAATCGATCCGGCCCGAGTGAAGGTGGTTCCGAACACGTTCGATCCCGTGTTTAAAGCCGGACCGAAGCCTGCCTACCTGCTGGAACGTCATGCGGCGCACGGGAAAAACGTTCTAATGACCGTCGCCCGATTGGCTGCAGCGGAGCGCTACAAAGGGCATGACCGGGTGATCCAGGCGTTGCCGCGTGTCCTCACCGAACATCCCGAGACCGTCTATATCGTTATTGGGGAGGGGGACGATCGTGTGCGCCTGGAGGCCCTAGCGACGGAGTTCGGCGTCCGTGAGATCGTGCATTTCACCGGCCACGTGCCCGCCAAGGACCTGCCGGATTATCTGCGTCTGGCAGATGTGTTAGTGATGCCCAGCACGGGTGAAGGGTTCGGCATTGTCTTTCTCGAGGCGATGGCCTCGGGTGTTGATGTGATCGGCGGCAATCAAGACGGCAGCCTCGATCCCCTCGCCGACGGCATTCTCGGTCGTGCCATCGATCCTGCAAACGGTGAGGAGCTGATCTCGGCCATTTGTGGCGCCTTGCGCAATCCGGTCACTCGCGTCGACCACGCCGGGCGGTTTGCACTTCCGTCCTTTCAGGCCCAGCTTGAGGCATTGGTGTCGTCAAGCTTCGTCAACGCGGCTTAATGTAGACCATGGACGATCGCACAAATCTTTCCGAGCTTTACTTCGGGCATGATCACGTCACGGTCATGAGGCCACCGACGGGTTGGCGCCTGCTCGATTTTAAGGAGCTTTGGGTCTATCGCGAGCTTCTCTACGTGCTCACGATGCGCGACATCAAAGTCCGCTATAAGCAGACCGTATTGGGCTTTGCTTGGGCGATCATTCAGCCGGTGATGATGATGGTCGTCTTCTCGATATTTTTCGGCCGGCTCGCACAAATGCCTTCGGACGGATACCCCTACCCGATCTTCGTCTACGCGGCACTGCTGCCCTGGACCTTTTTTGCCAATGCGATCACCAGTTCGGCGAACTCGCTCGTCGGCTCTAGCCATCTGGTCAGCAAGGTCTACTTTCCCCGACTGATTATTCCGCTTTCCTCGATCGGCAGCGGGCTGGTTGATTTCGCGGTTGCAACGGCGATTTTGCTCATGCTCATGCTGTATTACGGCGTCGGCTGGAGCCTCAATCTATTGATGGCACCGGTCTTGATAGCCGGATTGATTTTAACCGCGCTCGGTATCGGAACTTTTCTTGCGGCGCTAAACGTTGCGTATCGCGATTTCCGCTACGTTGTGCCCTTCATGGTGCAAATCTGGATGTTTGCGACGCCGGTTGCTTATCCCGCGTCACTTGTGCCTGCGCGGTGGCAATGGATCCTTTATCTCAATCCCATGGCCGGGGTGATCGAAGGCTTTCGATCGACTTTCCTGGGCCGCCCGTTTGATACTATTGAGCTATTAGTTTCATTCGCTGTCGCGGTTATCCTATTTGTTATTGGCATCCTCTACTTCGAAAAAGTCGAGCGCCAATTCGCCGATATCATATGACAAAGTTGGGCGCATTATGCCTTCAAACTCGCGTATGTTGCGCGCGCGGCATGTCGGCGATAATTTGGACCGCGGCTAGAGGTTGATCGATGCCGTTCAACGAGCAGCAGAGTGCAGTTGTAATTCGAGATATCAACCAAAATCATCCACGAATTCACAAACTAACGCGTTCTATACTCGCCTTCCCATCTGCTAAACCAGTTGCACGAGGCTTGACGAGATTCGCGATTCAGAAATTACCATTTTCGCGGAAAACCAAAGAGCGCGTTTACAACTTACTCGCAGCTGACGCTGCATCAGTCCGACCTATCATGTGCCATGTTAGCTTACCCGGCGGGGGATCACTTTCATTGGAGCTGGATCTGACGGATCAACTCAGCCGAGTATGGTATTATTGGGGATATAAGCACTACGAGTGGAGCACTGTCTCTTTATGGTCTCGGCTTCTAAACAAGGCCACCACCGTATTTGACGTCGGCGCAAATATTGGCCTGTACACACTAATGGCCGCAGCACGCCTTCATGGTCGCGGCGAAGTTCACTCATTTGAGCCAAATCCCACGGTGTTTCGTTGGCTGCTCCGTAATACCCATCGCAACGGCTTCACGAATGCGCATCTTATTTCAGTTGCTGCTTGCGATTTTGACGGCGAGGCAAACTTTTATCTTCCACAGAACGGAGCTTGGACGAACGGCTCGATGATTGAAGGGTTTACAGAGCAATTGCAAACGCTCAGTATAGAGGCAAGGCGTCTTGATACATACTGCAGCAAAGCAGGCGTCCGTCGGATAGATCTGATCAAGATAGATGCCGAGGGAGCGGAGCTAAGAGTCCTTAAAGGAATGGGGTCGCTGCTCCAAGAATGGAAGCCTGATATAATTTGCGAAGTTTTGGGAGGCTATGAAGCCTCACTAAACGAGTTCTTTAGGGGCATACCGTACAGGAAATTTCTCATAACGCAGGATGGCTTGCAAGAGACGAGCACTCTTCGCCCTGACCAGAAATTTCGAGATTATTACTTAAGCTGCGCGCCGGACTGGCCTGCAAGCTTTGAGGGCCTAGCTTTGCGAAAGGCCGATCATTCCGCATACGCTCGAGCATCACTTTGACTCATTATGCAATCCACGCCGACGGCCTCTCGAAAGAGTACACTATTCGTGCTGCACAGCCCTACCGTACCGTTCGCGAGGATTTAGTCCGTGCCATTGCAGCTCCCTTGACCCGCTTGCGGCGGGGACGTGAGCATCGGATCCGCAATGAAAGAATTTGGGCGCTGAGAGACGTCAGTTTCACGGTCGAGCAAGGCGAGGTGGTCGGCATCATCGGGCGGAACGGCGCCGGCAAGAGCACGCTGCTGAAAATTCTAAGCCGAATCACCGCGCCGAGTGAAGGAGAAGTGGCGGTCCGAGGGCGAATTGTGAGTTTGCTCGAGGTCGGAACCGGGTTTCATCCCGAGCTGACTGGACGCGAAAATATTTTTCTCAATGGCGCAATCTTGGGCATGACCAGAAGGGAGGTTCAGCGAAAATTCGATGAAATTCTCGATTTTGCCGGTGTCGAACGGTTCGTCGACACACCGGTGAAGCATTATTCATCAGGGATGCACATGCGATTGGCGTTCGCGGTTGCGGCGCATCTGGAAACCGATCTCTTGCTTGTAGACGAGGTCTTGGCAGTCGGCGATGCGAGCTTTCAAAAAAAATGCGTGGCCAAGATGCAAGACGTGGCGGGCCACGGCCGTACGGTGCTATTCGTGAGTCACAATCTCGGTGCGATCACAAGCTTATGCTCATCGGCTGTTTGGCTTGACTGCGGCTCAATACGCCAGCGCGGAGACACCAGAGACGTGGTCGGCGAATATCTTGCACAGGGAATGTCTAGCCAAGAGCGGATCGTGCGCTTGGATCATTTTAAGAGGGGAGATGGCCACATCTTTCTAGAGTCTGTGGAGTGGCTATCAAGCATGCCACTCCGACATGGTCAGCCGCTCAAGGCGCGCATACGATTTGAGACCAGAGCGCCGTTGAGTGACCTAGCGATCGGAATCGGATTTTCGGGTTTGGAAGGTAAGCGGCTGTTAACATATGAGACGGACTTTCCAGACGGTGTCCGTCCAAGCATCATTCATCCAGGCCACTACTGGGTCGACGTCGAGGTAGAATCATTGCCGCTCGGGCCCGATATTTACAACCTAGATATCGGGTGTCGATCGGGCGATTTTCATTCAGTGGCGTATATCCCCGCATGTGTTCAGCTAGAAATTGTTGCGGGTCCAACCACTCCGGGAACGATTGTGCGTAAGGACTCCGGAGTTCGCCTCCCGAGCGAATGGTCGTGGAGTATCCAAGATAACAATCGACGTCAGCCTCAGGATCGCCTTTCGTCGACGATTGTTTAAAAATGAATATTCTTAATCTGCAAGGTAGCTACGGGTTGATTGTTAATCGTGCACGAAATTTGGTCTCACGATTTGTTATTCCTCGTTTGGCGAAATTTACGCGAGTTCCACCCTTTCGGTTCGGGACAACAAGCCTGTGGCCAGGTACGTATATCGCATACATGCCAGATCGCTATTCCGCAGATCTCGAAAAATATCGTGTTCAAGGTGGCGAATTCGATTGCCGCCACTTTGGTAACTTTATCCGAAACAATGAACTTAACAATAGCGGCGATATGCCCCGGTATTTAGCTCTCTCGCTCATCTGCGATCAAATTTTAAAGGAAAAATTGAGTGGTGATGTTGCAGAGCTTGGAGTTTATAAGGGCAATACCGCAGTCTTACTCGCGGCGCTTGCGAGGAAACTCGGATCAACCGCTTATTTATTGGATACCTACGAAGGGTTCTCGCCCGACGATCTCAAAGGCATCGACGCTAACAAACCTTATTTCTTTACAGACTCTTCATTGGTGGCCGTTCAATCGCTTGTCGGCTGCCGGAATGTGCAATTTGTAAAAGGTCATTTTCCATACTCATCGTCTGAGATGCCGGCCGGATTGCGATATTGTTTGGTGCATATCGATTGTGACCTTTATGCTCCAGTCGACGCTGCATTGCGCTATTTTTATCCGCGATTGATCACGGGGGGATTCTTGGTGATACATGACTATTTGAACTTTTTTTGGAACGGAGTGGGGCGGGCTGTTGATGAATTCTTCGCGGACAAGCCGGAGAAACTGGTTCCAATTCCGGATAAGTCCGGGACCGCGGTTATACGCAAGCTATAATTCGTATAGGTACCGGCGACTGCCGTTTCTTTTCCGTCGTAAAGTCGCGCGAACAAAAAATTACTGGCAACACTCTCAGCAGTTCCATCGTGTACAGTACCCTCGCCTTGGAGGTTTTTTTGGGGTGGAGACCGCGTTTACTTCTAACGCGCCTATGTAATCGTGCGAGGCAGTGGCTTGGCGAGACATTGGCCCACTCGGTGGCTCGTTGGATGGTGCCGCTTCGGACATTGCGTCAAGTAGGCGGTTGGCACCCACCTACTATCCAGCTTGAAGAAACACGAAGTATTCTAGTTGTCCGTCCAGATGAAATTGGCGACCTTGTTCTTACCGGCCCATTTCTCCGCGAATTGCGTCGCGTCGCACCCGCCGCGCATATAACGTTGATCGTCAAGAAACATTGCCAGGAATTAGTGGAGTTGTGTCCTTATGTGGACGCGGTCTATTCGCTCGATTTTCCGCCTAATGGCAACAAACGTCGAGTGTTCCTCTTGTTTGCCGCGTGGCGCTTGCGTTGGAGCCGATTTTCCTGGCAAGGTTTCCAACTGGTTCTTTTGCCGCGGAGCAGCCCAGACTGGTATGATGCCGAGCTCGTGGCAACTGTGCTTGCCGGCACTGGCAAAATTGTCGTGAACCGAGAATGTCTCGGTCATCGCTCCGGTAGGTCGTTTGTGAAAAATACAGAGACTGCCGATTTTTCCGAGGCGCAGATCTTGCATGAAGTGCCCCGTAATTTGAAATTGTTGCAGCGCTATGGAGCGGTCATCACTCCAAATCCCCCCTTAGAACTTTGGATCACGGAGTCGGATCGAGAGTTTTCGCGCAAGGTACTAAGCTCTGGCGGTCAATACGTTGCTTTTTGTGGGGGGGCACGCGACTCAGCGCGTCGCTGGCCGATCGATCGTTTTTCTGCTGTGGCAGCGCAGTTGCGTGATCAACATGGAGTTGTACCGGTCATTCTCGGAGCACGCGGTGATCCGGAGTTTTCCGGCGCTGTTAACCTCATTGGTCGAACAACTCTGCGGCAGGCCGCCGCCGTACTTGAACGGTGCGCACTTTATGTCGGGAATGATACCGGTTCCAAGCATATCGCTGCCGCGATGGGCATTCCTACCGTGGAAATCAGCGCGTTTCGTTGTGGTGGCGATATAAATCATGTCAGCAGCCCAGCGCGCTTTCGTGCTTGGGGCGTGCCATACCGCTTGGCTCAGCCACCAGCAGGTCCAAGTATTTTTGCGATCGAAGAGATTGCGATCGATCATGTTCTTCGGCTGTGCACAGCACTTTTGTCAGCGCCGATCGAGCATCAGATAAGATAACAAAAAATCGCGAGCATACTCTTCGGATAACGACCACTCCTTTTATCTAAGAATGCCCATGGAGTAGAAGTTTTGTCCGTAAGTAGATTCTATTGTTCATTACGTACATCGGTCAAGTGAGATCCGTGTGCCGTCGCGAAAAGTAGTGGGACTGCGAATTCGATGCGCATGCGTTATCTGATCTTGGGTGGAGGCAGTGTTACGACGGAATATTATCTTCCGGCTCTGCGTCTCATTGGCGCCCTTGACGACGCGACTGTTGTCGATTCGGATTCCGATGTAATCAGGTCTTGCCAGCAGGAATTTGGCAAGGTCGAATTCCGCAACCAGGACTACGTGAGCTTCCTGAAATCGCTGGCGCCGCCAACAGAAAGCGAGCGAAGTTGCGTCATCGTCGCGGTACCCAACCAGTTCCACATCGATGCCGTCCGCCGAGCACTTGAGCGAAAGCGGCATGTGTTGTGCGAGAAGCCTCTGGCATTAAGAGCGGCGGACTGCCTACAGCTGCGTGGGCTTGCCGCTCAGAAACAACGCCTACTCAAAGTCGCTATGTCGCGGCGATATTTACCGTCGCTGATGCTGGCCCGCGATATCGTGGCCGCCAAGGAATTAGGCAAGGTCCGGGCCATCACGGTTCATGACTGCACGCCTTTCATGTGGCGGCCGCGTTCGTTTGCATTTTTCGCGCCTGAAGCCGGCGGCGTCCTGGCGGACATGGGAATTCATTATCTTGATTACCTCGACAACTTGGTCGGCGAGCTGAAACCGGTTGCGTATTACGACGATGCGAGAGGCGGTACGGAATCCAGCCTTGCATACAGGCTCGCTGCCGGCGACGTTCAAATCGAGCTGCGGCTATCGCGGGTCCATCAGATGGGAGCGTACATCAAGATCACGTGCGAGCGTGGCGAGATTCGGGTCAATAAGGCGAACGAGAACGAGGCGATCGTCACTCCAGTTGGCTCCTTGAGTCGTCGCGTTAGCGCCGAACGCCCCTTCACCGATGCCGGCTGGCCGAGCAACCTTCACGGCAGCTTCTGTCAGATGTTAGCGGATTTCGAGCTTGCGGTCGAGGGGCAGGCGACGCGGATCGCCGATGCGGCCGACGCCGAGCGCGCCGTGGCGCTGATGGAATGGGCATATGAGCGGCGAAGCAGCAGCATGCCACCTTCACTAACGCTCTCTACTAAGTCCTCTGATCGCACCAAAGTGCTCGTCACGGGGGCGACGGGTTTCATCGGCGGACACCTTGTTGAACGGCTCGGCCTAGAGGCGAATAATATTCGCATAGCCGCCCGGACGCCGGGGAAATGCGCGAATGTGTCACGGTTTCCCGTCGAAATCGTACCGACTGATCTGCTCGATATAAAATCCGTCCGCGCGGCAGCTGGGGGCGCTCGGTTCGTCTACCATTTGGCTTACGGCAACGATGGTGAAAATCCCGCCAGGATCACGATCGACGGCACCAAAAACGTCATCGAGGCGGCAATCGAAGCCGGTGCCGACTGCGTGGTCGTTTTGAGCACGATGTATGTGTTCGGCTTTCCGCAGGGTGCGGATAGCGTTGATGAGTCGTTTCCATATCGACCTTACGGCGGCGAGTATGGGCGCAGCAAGGCAAAGATGGAGCAGTGGTGCCTGGACCGGGGGCAGTCATCATTGCCGACCCGCATTGTGATTCTCAACCCAACCTGCGTCTTCGGGCCGGGCGGCGGGGCCTACACTAGCCTGCCCGTCGACTTGGCGCGGCAAGGCCAGTTCTGCTGGATCAATGACGGGACCGGTTTGTGCAACTACAATTATGTCGAGAACTTGATCGACGCGATCATCGCGGCCACGCAAGTTGCGCAAGCGCACGGCAACCGATTTATCATCAGCGACGGCGCCGTCTCGTGGCGAGAATTTCTTGAGCCGATGATTCGGCCGTTCGCCGGCGACGTAGTTGCGAGCTTTACGCCGCAGCAACTGAAAAAACTACCTCGGTACGGGCAGCCGTTCAGCATCTCCGATCTTGTCTCGGCGGCCATCTCTGCGCCGCAGGTACGTGACGCTGCCAAGCGAAGCGGGGCCATTCGCTATATGGCTTCTCTCACACGAGCAATGAGATCGCCCAATATTGTTTCTGGCGGCGGCAGCTTGACGAGCAAAGCATCCGAACCGCAGAAGCGCTTTCCGCCGGAGTGGCTGGCGACCCTTTATGGCCCGGCGAGGACTTCGTTCAGCGCAAAGAAGGCAAACGACATACTGCACTGGCGGCCGGCGGTCGATCTGGCGGACGGCTTGCAACGGACCATCAGCTGGTTGGCCGAAACCGGGCGAATATCGGAAAATGTAGAGCCAGTCTAAGGTGATACCGGTGCCGGCGCTCAACGAATGGGATTACCGCCTCGCCGGCGGGCGTGGCAACTCCTTTGATGTTGTTCGTCTAAGCCTCGCGTCGCTCGTCGTATTGGAGCACTCATTCTTTTTGATCGACGGGCGGGTCGATCGAGATCCTCTGTTTGTGATCTCCGGGGGACAGACAAATTGTGGTCAGATAGCTGTTTATTTCTTTTTTGTGATTAGCGGCTTCCTCGTGACCAGGAGTTGGCTCACGGATCAGAGCCTGCATCGGTTCCTTACTAGACGCGTGGCCAGAATTGTCCCTGGATTTTTAGCAGCGACCGCAATCGGGGTTTTAGTTATTGCCCCAATATCCACCAATTCTGTAAGGCAATTCTTCTCGACGCAGAATTGGATCGCGCTAATCACCCAAACACTGGCTCTCAAACAGGTAGCAGTGATAGGGGCTTTTGCGCACAATCCGGTCCAGCTTGTGCACGGCACGCTTTGGACCATCAAGTACGAATTCGATTGCTATCTGGCTGTCGCATTATTGGGATTAGTCGGGCTATTGGGCTCTTGGAGGGTGGCGACGTTTACCGGGGTCGCAATTGCTCTGATACTCGCAGCATTATTTCGAGATCAATTGCCGGTCATAGATTTTGGATGGCGTGCACTATTGGTCTCCAGCCCAGATCGCTGGCCAGACCTTTTTCCATTCTTCTTCTGCGGGGCCGCCTTTTACGTTTTCCGAAAGAATATACCGAAAACCGCGGGTTTATTCTGGCTAGCTATAATCGCGCTGTTGCTGAGCGTTTTATTCGGCCATTTTTACTTGGCGTGTCTGCTATGCGGTACATACGCCATCCTGTTCTTCTCGTTGTCCACCGAATCGAACGTCAGAGTGTGGAGACGGAGAGTCGACCTTTCATATGGCGTCTATCTTTATGGCTGGCCGATTCAGCAGCTATTATTGTTTTTCTTTTTTGATTGGCTATCACCTGTTTTCTTGTTTCCGGCAGCCATGGTTTTAACGTGCTCGGCGGCTTGGGCGAGCTGGCGCTTCGTTGAGGCTCCATGCCTCATGTTGGTTCGGAGCCGCAGGGCCGCACCGGCCGGTATTTCGGTAGATCAGACAACCAAGAGGGTTCCCAAAAATGAAGCAGCGGCAGCCGGGTGAAGTATCCAGATGGCCGCTCCCGACGACATTCACCTTCGGGGACGATCCTTATACTTATCGCTCCTTGAGGCGCGCTTCTAGACGAGGCCTAGAACCCTCACCCACAAGTTATGATCAGCGTCATCATTCCGTGTCATAATGCATCGTCAACCTTGCGGATGACGGTGGATAGCGTATTCGCGCAATCATATCTGGAAAAGGAAGTCATCATCATCGATGATGGATCCACAGATGGATCGGCAGAAATCATCAAATCGTACGGAGCTGCGGTCGTTGCGAAGTTTCAGCCAAATCAAGGTGCGAGCGCGGCTCGTAATTACGGCACTCGGTTAGCACGTGGCGACTACATTCAGTATCTGGATGCCGACGATATGTTGGCGGCAGGCACTCTTGCAAAAAGGATTGCAGCCTTAGAAACGACCGGCGCCGATGTTGCATACACGGATTGGGAGCAATTCACGATTTCCGCGGACGGATCCGTTTGCAAGGGTAATATCATTGCGGTGCCTTTCGATCGACTGACAGAGGATGCGGAAGCAGCCTGTGCGTCCTCGACATTCTGGGCGCCCCCCGCAGCGATCTTGTACCGTCGGTGGGTGGTTGAGCGAATAGGAGAGTGGAATCCGCGGTTGCCTGTTATTCAGGACGCTCGGTTTATCTTCGATGCCGCCAGGCTCAAAGCGCAATTCACCCGCGTGGAAGGCGTTGGCGCGTTATATCGGGTTTCGGACGGGAGCCTGTCGCGGCGGTCACCGGAGCGGTTCATCAGGGATTGCTTTGTCAACGCTACCGAGATTGAGGCGATCTGGCGCGAGGCCGGAGAATTGAACACGGCGAAGCGGAGGGCGCTGGTTCAAATCTGGAGCTACGTTGCGACGTCGACATTCCGGGCCAACCTTCCAGAGTTTGGTGAGGCGTGTCGGCGCTTACGAATGGTCTCCAAACGACCGCACCTGGATTTACAACTTAGGAAATTTCTGTCAGCAGTTGTTGGTCAATCCGCGGTGTGGTCGGTCGAGAAACAGCTGCGGAAGCTGTTGCGTCCACTCCGTCAGGCTGTTCGGGCATCGAGCCGTTGAGTACTCGACTGCGCGAATTGAAGGCGCCGCTCGATAAATTCACGAGGGAAATGCCGCGCAAACGATTTCGCTGCGCGTGAATGAGTCGGTTGGATCTTCAAGTGAGTTTGCGTGGAACGATCGGGCAAGAAGTAAGAGTGGGCGTGTTTCACGTTAGCAGCAGAGCTGTCATAGACGAGTAATCATCTTGCGAGTTGCGCATGTTCCCTTTACGTTTTACCCTGATCCGATCGGCGGCACTGAGATCTACGTTGAAACCTTGGCCGACGGATTGAAATCCTGTGGGATTGAACCGGTTATTTTTGCGCCATCTTCGAACAACGAAAATCATAGCTATGACTACAATGGATTGCGGGTGCGGCGCTATCGTATGGCGCCGACGAGCGACAACATGCTCCGGGAGCTCTACGGCGAGGGCGATCCCACGGCGGCGAGGGAATTCGGGCAAATCCTCGACGAGGAATGTCCTGATGCCGTTCACCTGCACGCGTTCACACGCGGCGTCTCTTTGTTGACCGTCCGGGCCGCTAAGCAGCGTGGCATACCGGTTTTCTTTACCTATCACACGCCGACGGTTTCCTGCCAGCGCGGTACGTTGATGATGTGGGGCAGGGAAATTTGCGACGGTATCCTGAATGTGCGCCGCTGCACGGCCTGCTCGCTTGAAGGTCGAGGTGTGCCTCGACCGGCTGCTGCTTTGGTGAGCGCGGTACCAGCCCTGGTCGGTAGGGCTCTTGAAACGGCGAACTTGCACGGAGGAGTGTGGACTGCGCTGCGGACGCCAGGGCTCATGCAATTGCGGCACGAGACATTTAGATCGCTCATGCGGGAGATTGACGGTGTTGTTGCGTTGACAGAGTGGGTCCGCGCGATTCTGCTCCGCAACGGCGTTCCAGGCGATAAGATCATCCTTTCACGACACGGACTGCGTCATGTCAAAGGGACCATCAGGCCGCTGATCGAAGTGGACAAAGAACCACTCCGCGTTGCGTTCCTCGGCCGCGCCCATAAAGACAAGGGGGCGGACACACTGATCAGGGCGTTGCGGACCGCGCCGGAATTACCCATTGAACTTCACCTTTACGGTCTGACGCAGAGCCCAGCCGACCAGGAGTATTGGAACGCACTGCGTCGAGAAGCGGCGAACGACAATCGGATCGCGTTTCTGCCTCCAATTCCCAACGGTGAGGTCGTCTCGCTGCTGAAGGATTATCATCTTTTAGCTGTGCCATCGCGTTGGCTGGAGACCGGGCCCCTCGTTGTCCTTGAATCACTCGCCGCGGGAACTCCGGTTATAGGATCGAACCTCGGCGGCATTGCCGAATGGGTACGCCACGAGGACAACGGCCTGCTCGTAAGTCCCGAAGACCATCAAGCCTGGGCCGATGCTTTTCGTCGCTGTGCGAGCGATCGTGGGCTAGTATCGAAGCTGCGGCAGCGTGTGGAAATGCCGCGCAGTATGGCAGATGTGGCGCATGAAATGGCGCTACTGTATCGCAGGCATGGGATCTCTGATGAGAGATCATGCTCGACGAGGGAGACGTCCTTATACAATCGGATACCGCCTGCGCCAAATCAGTTGGTATAATGAACGCACTTGAGAAAATGTCCACTTGGGTACGCCATTTACCGATACTGGATCAAGCCGAATGGCTTTGGAATCCTGTGCGGCCGCTCTACGACCGGGCTGTCAATCGTTTTGGACGCTACGGTCTCGAACGCGTCGTCAATGGGGACCGGATTCTGATCAGTCCCAAATTGCGAGGGATTCCTGAGGAATATGAGCGCGAAGTTTGGCGCGCCCTCATGGCGGAATTGAAAGCGGGCGACACCTTTGTGGACGTCGGAGCATTCGTTGGTCTGTATACGATTGCGGTGGCACGCCGTCTCCAAAGCTCGGGCCGAGTAGTCGCATTCGAGCCGGATAACCGCAACTATTCTTTGCTCGAGGAGCAAGTTCGGCTGAACAGGCTCCAAGGCCACACCGAGCTACACCACGTGGCAGTTTCTGACCGTCCGAGGCTAGGTTGGTTTCATCCGTGGGTACGCACGCGGTTATGGTGAAGACTGTCACGATCGATCGGATTTTTGCAGGCAAGCGGATCGATGTTCCAAAGATCGACGTCGAAGGTTATGAGGAGAAGGTACTGCGCGGGGCCGGCAAAATTTTGCGCGCGCAATCACTCAGACCGCGCGCCATTTTTATCGAAGTTCATCCATATGCCTGGCCATCGCTCGGAGTGACGAGCGACTCCTTGCTGAGCACCCTAGCCAATGCGGGCTATCAGGCAGAGACAATCCATGGCAAGCCGATCGCGGCTATCGAAAGCTACGGCGAGATTATCGCTCGCCCGATGAGCTGATCACGCCGTGGTTTGTGCGCCCCACAATCTCGATCCGAACATGTGAGCACATCGCTTTCGGACGCCAAAATCTTTCGATGCGAATTGGCAATCGTCGCATGACGACGCTCACGAATGCCTTTTCAAGGAAGGCTGCGAATCGCGCGTACATGATGGCATGTCTATTTCATGCACTATAATTTTGTGCGCATCCATCAAGCCTTGAAGGTCGCACGGGGGGCACTTCAAATGTCTGATCTGGTGAAGGTGCTAGAGGAATGGGAAGCCGGATGAAAGCCGTGCGCAATTTAGCGCGCGTTTTTGCAACTCATCCTCTTACTCGGGATGCTCCACTAAGAGCGTGGGTGCGTTTCGCATCGTGGCAACTAAAGAGCCGCATTCGGGGCGAGATACTTTTCCCGTGGATCGGAGGGCAGCGACTCGCAGTCCAACATGGAATGACGGGGGCGACCGGGAATATCTATGTTGGTCTACACGAATTTGCGGATATGATGCTTCTGCTCCATTTTCTTCGGGAAGGCGATTTATTTCTAGACATTGGGGCCAATGTGGGCAGTTACACTGTGCTCGCTTCCGGCGTTTGCCGAGCAAAGACACGGGCGTTTGAACCAGACCCCAACACCTTGCGACACCTCAAGCGAAATATCGCGGTCAACACTCTGGACTCCCTGGTGACGGTCTCTGAGTGTGCTTTGGGATCCAAGCAAAATGAAGTGCCCTTCACTGTCGGCCTCGACACCATGAACAGAATTGCAATTGCCAACGATAAGAATGTGCGGATGGTCCGGCAGGAACGGCTCGACACTCTTATCGGCAGTTCTCAACCCATCATGATCAAAGTTGACGTTGAAGGAGCCGAGGAAGGTGTCCTTGAGGGGGCGGCGGTGCTTCTTGCAAGCCAGTGCCTCAAGGTCATTCAGTTGGAGACGGTC
>Ga0116126_1000694_pt1 | contig 23391 bp, 26 predicted proteins | sample June2015DPH_16_5_FD_89730 | JGI IMG/M metagenome (GOLD analysis project Ga0116126, IMG submission 89730) | Peatland microbial communities from SPRUCE experiment site at the Marcell Experimental Forest, Minnesota, USA - June2015DPH_16_40 | ecosystem: Environmental > Terrestrial > Soil > Wetlands...
CCGGCGAACGCTACCTGACCACGGCGCTGGCGGTCGAGGCTCGCGCTGAAGCCGTCAAACACTCGTAATCCCTCGCCATCATATCATGGTGAAGACCGCTCTCCTTTTTGCCGGGCAGGGCAGCCAGAGCGTCGGCATGGGACGCGACCTTTGCGACCAGCACGACGTCTGCCGTCAACTCTTCGCGCGCGCCAACGCTGTTCTCGGCCGCGACATCCAGAAGATTTGTTTTGAAGGCCCCGAAGATGTCCTGACCAAGACCGACAACGCGCAGCCGGGGATTTTTCTCACCAGTCTTGCCTGTCTTGAAGCACTGAAATTTCTCATTCCGCACCTTGAGTTCGGCGCCACGGCCGGCTTGTCGCTTGGCGAATTCACGGCGCTGGCGGCTGCGGGAGCGGTGAGCTTTGACGACGGATTGCGCATGGTGCAACTGCGCGGACGGTTCATGCAGGAAGCCTGCGACTCGACCAACGGAGGCATGGCGTCGATCCTGAACCTTGACGATGCCACACTGGCCGAGGTCTGCCGCGAAGCCGACGTGGACATCGCCAATGTCAATTGCCCCGGCCAGACCGTGATCTCCGGAGACAAGGACAAGGTTACGAAAGCCATCGAACTCGCCAGGGTGCGCGGCGCGAAACGGGCCATCCCGCTGGTCGTGGCCGGGGCGTATCATTCCCGGTTGATGGAAGGCGCCAGGGTCAAAGTCGCGCAGGCTCTGGGCGGGCTGCCGATGCAATTGCCGAACGTGCCGGTGGTTTCCAATGTCACGGCGCGGCCGGCGGCTGGTGTCGCCGAGATCAAAGAACTGCTGGTTCGCCAGGTGACGTCCCCGGTCCGCTGGAGCGAATCCATGCAATGGCTCGTCTCCGAAGGATTCACGCGGTTTATCGAACTCGGCCCCGGCAACGTGCTCAGCGGCCTCATGAAACGCATCAACAAGGACGTGGAGATGCTTTCGGTCAGTGACGGGGCAACATTGGAAGCGACGGCGGCCAAGTTGCGCGCATAAGGCAGTAGTGGTTCCTGTGATACTCCGGGAGTGTTTGTGGCAAACGACCCGCTTTGCGGGGTTACTGGCCGTACCTACAGACGGCAAACCAGTATCACGTTGGACAAGCCCGGACGAAGCGTTTACGCAAGTAGCGAAGGAAATCCAGCAATTGGCTGAGAAAATACGCGCCTCTCATTAGGGACGGCGTTTACTCGGACACGGCCACAGAAAACGGGGCGGATAATTGCCCTGCGCTGCGATCAAACACTGTTGAACACTGACGGCGTCGCTCATGGTGCCCAGTAACAGGGAGCCCCGGTGACGGGCGGGATACTGGGCGAGTATCGTGAAGCGATATTTCGTTCTGGACTCCATTGTGGAACCGTGCTACCATCCGCGCGGTTGTTTGGTTCTTTGATATAGGGCCGAGGTACGGAATGGGTAATGGGCAATGGTTAATGGGGGGACGGCGATCAGCGGACGGCTGTGAACGGAGACGCTTCGGTCGGCCAGGGTGCGCGGTCGGGCCCCGATCAGGAATCGGGGTGAAAGACCGGCGCACAACAGGGCTTGAGGTGCGCGCCACGGCGGAGAACCGGTTGGCATCGTTTTGGGGCTGTTTTCGACCGAACCCCGAGATCGGAGGGGGGAAGGGCCCCAAAAAGTAAAAATCGTGAAACGAACCCATTATTTTGCACGCCGGCTTGGGTTTCTAAAAAAACAAAGCCAAAAACGAACCCATTTTTTTGTTGATCAGGCGGTGGAGAGGGCGATTCCGAGGCACGGAGTTGCGTGGTTGACTTTCGCTCCCACCCGTAGTTAAGAAGGGCGACGATACGCACAGACTGCTCGAAAACAAAGTGGTAGTGGTGACGGGCGCAGGGCGCGGGATGTTGCCGCGATTGGTGTTGACAAGCAGGCGCGGGGCTGGCTAGGAAAGCCGCATGCAAAAACTCCTGGAGAACAGGGTGGCGGTGGTGACCGGAGCGGGGCGCGGGATTGGCGAAGCCATCGCGCGGCGTCTCGCGGGCGAAGGCGCCGTGGTTGCGGTATGCGACGTAATGCTGGAGAACGCACAGCAGGTGGCCGCCAGCCTCACCAGGAGTGGCACGAAGGCCGGCGCGTATGCGGTGAACGTGACCGACAGCAAGCAGGTCGCGGAAGTCTGCGACAAGATCGTGGCCGACTTCGGCCGGGTGGACATTCTCGTCAATAATGCCGGTATCACGCGTGACGGGCTGCTGCTGCGGATGAGCGACGAGGACTGGGACGCGGTGCTGGGCGTGAACTTGAAGGGGGCGTTCCTGTTTACCCGGACGTTGTCCCGCACGATGCTGAAACAGCGCAGCGGCGTGATCGTCAACATCGCGTCCATCGTTGGGATCATGGGCAACGCGGGGCAGGCGAACTATTCGGCCTCGAAAGCGGGCTTGATCGGGTTTACCAAGACCGTGGCCAAGGAGTTGGCCTCGCGCGGGATTCGCTCCAACGCGGTGGCGCCGGGATTCATCCAGACGCCGATGACCGATAAGCTCAGTGCGGAAGCCAAAAAGATGCAGACGGACTTTATCGCGCTGAAGCGCCTGGGCTTGCCGGAGGACGTGGCCAACGTGGTATTGTTTCTGGCCAGCGATCTGTCCAGCTACGTGACCGGACAGGTGATTGCCGTGGATGGCGGCCTGGCGATGTGACGGCGGGTTCAGGCTCAAACAAACCTTTGACAAGCGAGCAAGTTTTCGCATAAACAAACGAACGCTTTTGAAACAGGAGGAGAAAATGGCGGACAAATCCGTAGCAGACCGTGTGAAGGAGATCATTGTCGAACAACTCGGCGTGAATCCCGATCAAGTAACGCCCGAGGCGAAGTTCATCGAAGATTTGGGGGCCGACTCCCTCGACACGGTGGAATTGGTGATGGCGTTTGAAGAGGAGTTTGGCGCAGAGATCCCTGATGAAGACGCCGAGAAGCTCCAGACCGTCGGTGACGTGGTCAAATACATCGAGGACCGCGGGGAGAAGTAATACCAACACCCGAGCCCCGGCCCCGGGCGAGACGAAGGGGCCGACGAATTGCCGGGCATAAAGTGAGTTGCAATTTCACGCTTTATGCCCCAATTTTTCGCAAGGCTGACCAACCATGAGCGAACGACGGGTCGTCATCACAGGCATTGGAGTCCTCACGCCTCTCGGCAGTGATCTGGAAGTCTTCTGGCAGAACCTGTTGGCCGGCAAGAGCGGGATTGCGCCCGTCACCCGATTCGACACCACGGCGTTCGACTGCAAGATCGGCGGCGAAGTCAAAGACTTCAAACCCGAGGAGTACCTGCCGATCAAGGAGACGCGCCGGACGGACCGCTTCACGCAGTATGCCGTCGCAGCGGCCAAGAAGGCGATGACGGACTCCGGGATCGACCTCTCGAAGGAGGACGTCAACCGCATCGGTGTCCTGGTCGGCTCCGGCATCGGCGGCATGGAGACCATCGAAGACCAGGTGGGGATCCTCCTCAAGAAGGGGCCGGGCCGCGTATCGCCATTCATGATCCCCATGCTGATCATCAACATGGCCAGTGGCTACGTGTCCATGTTACTGGGCGTGAAAGGCCCGAACCTGGCGGTCGTGTCGGCGTGCGCGACGGCCACGCACGCGTTGGGGGAAGCCACGCGGGCGATTGTGCACAATGACGCCGACATCATGGTTGCTGGCGGCAGCGAAGCGGCGGTCACCCAGATGGGCTACGCCGGTTTTTGTGCCATGAAGGCCATGAGCACGCGCAATAGCGAGCCGGAACGCGCCAGCCGTCCGTTCGACGCGCAACGCGACGGTTTTGTCATGGGCGAGGGGGCGGGCATCTGCATTCTCGAATCGCTCGACCATGCGCGCCACCGTCACGCGAAGATTTACGCCGAAGTGGCCGGCTACGGCATCACCGGCGACGCCTACCACATGAGCGCGCCGGCTCCCGAAGGCGAAGGCGCCGCGCGGTCCATGGCGATGGCGTTGAAACACGCCGGGCTTAGGCCCGATGAGATTGATTACATCAACGCCCATGGCACATCGACGCCCGTGGGCGACAAGTGTGAAACCCAGGCGATCAAGACCGTGTTCGGCGCTCACGCGAAGAAACTCGCCGTCAGTTCCACCAAGTCCATGACCGGCCATCTGCTCGGTGCCGCCGGTGCGGTGGAGACCGCGGTCTGCGCGCTGGCGATTCGTGACGGGATGATTCCGCCAACCATCAACTACGAAAATCCCGATCCCGACTGCGACCTCGACTACGTGCCCAACAAAGCCCGCCAGACGCAAGTCCGCGCCTGCATCAACAACTCCCTCGGTTTCGGCGGCCACAACGCCTCGCTCCTCATCAAACGCCATGAGTAGTTGGTAGCCGTACAGTCTCAAAATCGAGCCTTGCAGAGGACGGTCTGAGAGGGGGCTGTTTGGAGTGCGGCGGCTCGTCGCCGCTCTGCCCCGAGCTCCAAAGACGGCGAGCGTCCCCAAGCCGCTGACATTGAAATTGACACGTCCTATCCTGTGGTTCACCATCTCGGCCAAACGGAAAGCATGATTGAGGTGATAAAGTGAGGGCACTTCTCAACGTAGGCTGTTCGGCAGTTCTGGTTTGCGCCATTGGTTGCACCAGTACGCTCCCAGTCCCGGCGACAAGCTCTTTCCTCGCCAGCAAGCTCGCTGGTCACACCTGGTGGCGGGACGGATCTGCGTCGGCCGAGTTTTCCCTGGGCGTGCAACCTACTGCGCCCGAAGTCATGTACATCGAAGTCACACTTCCGGACCCATCTGCAGACACTGGCCAAGAGAGCATCAGGAAGGAAATTAAGAAAGCCGATGGCACCGTCACTTTCGAGGGTAAACGAGTCCTAGGTTGGCAGAACGGCGCGGAATACACGTACGTCGCGCGTATTTATTCGGACCCTGAGTACAAGACTCTTATTGGGATACATGCGCAACCAATGAGGTGTGTGAAACCGCCTGAAAGTATACTGTCGCGGCTTAAAGAACCGTGAGCAGAAGCACCTGAGCTTTTGATCTCACGCTGGCCGCCGCTGGTTTAGCCCGACACCAAATGACGCGCGAGTTCGTCCGTCGAGCTTGGCAACATTGTAAAAACACTCGCCTCCGCCCCCCGGTTTTGCTATCAGCGCCGCACATCCCATGAAGACCAACATCACCATTTGGAATGAGTTCCGCCACGAACGCGAGAACGAGGCGGTGAAGAAGATTTATCCCGACGGCATGCACGCGGCGATTGCCAAAGGGTTGTCCGCATCGAAAGATTTGGCGTGCCGGACGGCGACGCTGGAGGAACCGGAGCACGGGTTGACGGACAAAGTGTTGAGCGGGACCGACGTTCTTGTCTGGTGGGGACACGTTGCTCATGGCGATGTGAAGGACGAGGTCGTGAAACGTGTCCAGCAGCAAGTGCTGTCGGGGATGGGACTGATCGTGCTGCATTCGGGACATTACTCGAAAATCTTTCGGGCGCTGATGGGCACGAACTGTTCCCTGAAATGGCGCGAGGCCGACGAGAAGGAACGCATTTGGAATCTGGCGCCCGGTCATCCAATCACCGAAGGCCTGGGGGAATATTTCGAGTTGCCGTATGAAGAAATGTACGGCGAACGGTTTGATATTCCCGAGCCGGACAAACTCGTGTTTATTTCATGGTTCGAAGGCGGGGAAGTCTTTCGTAGCGGCTGCTGCTGGGAACGCGGAAATGGCCGTGTGTTCTATTTCCGACCCGGCCACGAGGCGTATCCGACGTATCACGATGCCAACGTCATCCGCGTGATCGGCAACGCCTGCCGCTGGGCAGCCCGCCGAGTAACGATGTCGACCGACAAAGCGCCAAATGCACCGGCCATCGAGGCGATCAAGAAAAAGGACGTGCATTTCGGCCGCGCCGGGGTCCAGCAGTGAAGAAGCTGCGCGTTGGTGTCATCGGTTTGGGGATTGGGCGCTCGCACATCCGCGGCTTCCAATCCCATCCCGGCGCCGAGGTCGTGGCGATTGCCGACCTCAATGAGACGCGGTTGAAGGCGTCGGGTGACGAGTTCAAGGTTCTCCACCGCTATCGCGACGCGCAGGAGATGCTCACGAAAGAGAAGCTCGACATCGTGAGTGTGTGCACGCCGAACAAATTTCACAAATCACTCACGCTCGCGGCCCTGCGGGCCGGTTGTCACGTGCTTTGCGAGAAACCCATGGCGATGAACACCGCGGAGGGGCGCGAGATGTTGGCCGCGGCGAAGAAAGCCGGGAAACGGTTGATGATCAATTTCTCGTACCGGTTCCTTCCCCAGTCCTGGGCGATCAAGGCGCAGGTGGATGCCGGCGCGCTCGGGGACATCTATTTCGCGCGGACGGTGTGGTTGCGCCGGCGGTTCATACCGGGTTTTGGGGGCTGGTTCGGGCAAAAGGAATTCTCCGGCGGCGGCCCGATCATCGATCTCGGCGTGCATCGGCTCGACCTGGCACTGTGGTTGATGGGATACCCGAAACCGGTGTGGGTGCTGGCGAGCACCTACAACGCCATCGGATCGCGCGTCGCTGAGGAGAAAGGCGCGAAGTTTGACGTGGAAGATTTCGGTGTGGCGCTGATCAAGTTCGAGAATGGCGCGACGCTGGAACTCGAAGCTTCGTGGGCGTCGCATATCGCCGAGCAGGAGTTGATGGAGACGCGGCTGTTCGGCACGCTGGGCGGCGCGGTGCACCGGAACCTGAACGAAGGCTACAGATTTGAGGCCGAACTTTTCATCGAGAAGAACGGCGCGCACTACGACATGAAGTTGCATCATCCGCCGGGGCCGGACATCCCGAATCAGTTTCAGCAGTTCATCGACAGCATCGTGCATGACAAACCCCATATCGCCACGGGCGAGGAGGGGTTGGTGGTGATGGAATTGCTCGATGCGATCTACGAAAGCGCCGCCAGCGGCAAGCCGGTGCCGATCAAGTCGTAGCCGTGAAGTGCCGCCGGGTCCACACCAGCATCATTTGCACCGCTACGAGCACGGCTTGCATGGCGGCGCAGAAAAAATAGGGCAGGCGCAGGCCATGATTGTTGCCCACCCAACCGGCCAGCACCGGCCCGAAAAACATGCCGCTGCCGATGATGGCTTCGTGGAACCCGCTGCCCTTGCCCCGTTCGGTCATTTCTTCGAGCGTGAAATAAATGCTCGCCTGGTACGTGTAGCCGGATACCGCGCCGCCGATGATCCATGCCGCGGCAAACATCCATGTCGCATGGGCGAGGCCGATCCAGACGATGCTCGCCACGCAACCTAGCTGCGCGATCCACAGCGGCCAGAGGCGAGTCCGCCAGAACATCAGAAATTGCAACGCGGCGAACATGGCCAGCGCTGCCGCACGCCCCGCCGCCAGCAGCCCGCCATGGATGTCTGCGCCGATCCCGAGATGCGTTGCCAGTTGCGGAAACAGCGCCGCCGTCCCGGCCAGCGCAAAGTTCGTCGCAAAATTTGCCAGCCAGGCGGTTTTGCGGAAGCCGCGTCCACGGGGGATCTCCACGGTCTCGTCGGTTTGAGAACTGCCTCTCGTGGCGACAAAGGCTTGTCGTGCGGGCAACAGCAACAGAAGCGCCACCAGCAAGATCGAGCCGGTCGAGGCATAGAACGCCAGACTTGGCCCGTGCTTGAAGAGGACGCCCGAGAGGCCATAGCCCACCAGCAAACCGATATTCCACGCCACGCCGAAGGTCGTCAGACGCGCGGCCAAGGCATGCCCGGAAAGTCCTTCCCCGAGCCAGGCAATGATCGATGGCCAGAAACACGCCACGCCGCCACCAAAGATCGCGCTGTACACCAGCAGCCACCCGATCCGCGTCGTCAGCGAGCAGGCCAGTGTCATGAGCGCCGCGATGATGCAACCGATGAAGGCCAGTTTGCGGCGTCCAACCCGGTCGGACACCCGGCCCGTGACCAGCGCCAGCAGTGCGTACAGGCCGATCCATGCCGCCCCCAACCAGCCAAGTTCCGACGCGCTGGCGCCCAACTCGGCGGCCCGGCGGCTGATCGCGAAAATCACCCCCGCCACGCTCATGTCCATCAACAGCGAGACGAGATACAATATCGGAAGCTGGTTCATTTGAGAGCGCGCACTATAACGGCATCCGGGATGGCTTGTCGACAAAAGGAATCGATGGCTGACGCCAGGAAGGGTCGCCCGCCGATAGCGAAAGTGTCGGTGCGCACTCTGTCCTTCATTTTTCCGCGGCGGTCGGTATAATGCGCGGCCATGCAATTACTTCTTGCGACGCGGAACCGGGACAAACTCAAGGAACTGACCGCCATGCTGCAGGATTTGCAACTCGATGTGGTGTCGTTGGCGGACATGCCGAATCTGCCCGGGGTCGTCGAGGATGGCGCGACGGTCCGCGACAACGCGGTCAAGAAGGCCGTGCAAGTGGCGCGGATGGCCAAGAAGTTGACTCTGGCCGACGACACGGGGCTCGAAGTGGACGCATTGAAGGGCGAGCCGGGGGTGCGATCCGCGCGGTTTGCGGGCGACGACGCAACGTATCACGAGAACAACAAGAAGCTGCTCAAGTTGTTGGAAGGCGTGGTTTATGAGAAGCGGACGGCCCGGTTTCGCTGTGTGGTGGCGATCGCCGATGAGAACGGGCTGTACGATTCCGTCGAGGGAATCTGCAACGGGATGATCCTCGAAGCCGAACGGGGCGGCAGCGGGTTCGGGTACGACCCATTGTTTCTGGCCGACGGCCAGACAAAAACGTTTGCGGAACTTTCGCCCGAAGTGAAGAACCGCATCAGCCATCGCGCCAAAGCGATGCAAAAAGCGTGGGCGCTGTTGTCGCGGTACCTGAGGGAGAAGAGCGGGGGAAGGGATGACACGCCGGTTCCGCCGCGGCGCGAGCGAGCATGAAGGCATTCATCCTTGCCGCGGGCCTCGGCACGCGGCTGCGCTCACTGGGATTGGACGCGCCGAAAGTGATGGTACGGATTGGCGGCAAACCATTGTTGGAGCATCACTTGGAGTTGTTTAAGCGGCAGGGCATCCGCGAGTTCATCGTCAACTTGCACCACCTTCCCGGGAAGATCACCGGTTACTTCGGCGACGGCAGCAAATTCGGCGTGTCGATCACCTACTCGCACGAACCGGAATTGCTGGGCACCGCCGGCGCGGTGAAAAAAATGGAATCAGAACTGCGTGGAGGGCCGTTCATCGTGTTCTACGGCGACAATTTGGTGCGGGTCGACTTCGGTTCGTTGTTGGAGTTCCATCGCAGTCGGCAAGCCCAGGCGACCGTGGCGTTGTTCGCGTCGCCCGAACCATGGACGGGGGGAGTGGTGGAAACGGATTCGAACGGACGGGTGTTGCGATTTGTCGAAAAACCCGACCGAAAACAGGTTTCGACAAATCTGATCAGCGCTGGTATTTTTGTGCTTGAGCCGCAAGTTCTGGACGAGATTCCAGCCGGCCGGTTTTGTGACTTCGGTAAGGACGTATTTCCGAAGTTGCTGGCTGAATGTCGGCCGGTGTACGCCATGGAACCCAGGGCGTACATTCAGGACGTGGGAACGCCGGAACGATTGGCCAAGGCACAGCGCGATTTTGAAGAGGGAGCGTTGAAGTGATTATTACCCAGACACCGTTGCGCATCTCGCTGGCCGGCGGGGGGACGGATTTTCCCGATTTCTACGAGAACAACGGTGGATGTGTGGTGAGCACGGCCATCGACAAGTACGTGTATTGCATCGCCAAGGAACGGTTCGACGACAAGATTTACGTAAGCTGGTCGAAGAAAGAGATCGTCGACTCCGTTGATCTCATCGAGCACGAACTGGTGCGGGAGGCGATGCGCAAGGTCGGGGTGACCAAGGGCATCGAGATTTCCTTTCTCTCGGACATCCCTGCGGAAGGCTCGGGGTTGGGGTCGTCGAGCAGCGTGACCGTCGGCGTCCTTAACGCCCTGTACCATTACGTCGGGGCGGTCCCCACGCCGGAACGACTGGCGCGCGAGGCGTGCGATATCGAGATTCGAATCCTTGGCAAGCCCATCGGCGTGCAGGACCAATATATTGCCGCGTATGGCGGATTACGCTGCCTGGAATTTGGGCCGGGACCGGCGGTCACCGTCAACTCCGTCGAGACGTCGCGGACGACGCTGGAAGACCTGGACAACATGCTCATGTTGTTCTACACGGGCAAGACGCGTCAGGCGTCCTCGATCCTGTCACAACAGAAGTCGAACATCGGCGAGAAAACGGAGATTCTGAAGCAAATGACCCGGCAAGCCCATCAGGTGCGACGCGTGGTGGAGGTGGGAGACATTGATGGCCTGGGCGCCATCCTTCATCAGGGATGGGAAGCCAAGCGCAAGCTGGCGCAGGGCGTCAGCAGCAATGAGTTGGACGAGATTTACGAGCGGGCAGTAAAGGCCGGGGCGATTGGGGGGAAGATTTCCGGCGCGGGCGGCGGCGGGTTTTTTCTGCTGTGCGTGCCCAGCGACAAACGCCGATCGGTCCGGCAGGCGTTGGCCAATCTCCGCGAGATGCCGTTCCGACTGGAGCGGGGCGGGAGCCGGATCGTATTAAATTTGCAGCGATACTAACCCATGAAAACGGCCAGCGACTTTGCGAAAGATTACCTCACCGGATTGAAAGACGTCCTGGATCGTCTTCCACTCCAGCCCCTCGACGATATTATCCGCGCCATCGAACAGGCGCGGGACGAGGGACGGCAGATCTTCGTCATCGGCAACGGTGGCAGCGCCGCGACTGCGTCACACATGATGAACGATTTGTGCAAGGGCACGCTCGGCCACAAGGGCGACGCGCCATGGCCGCGGTTGCGGGTGATTGCGCTGACCGACAACGTATCGTTGATGACGGCGTGGGCGAATGATACGGACTTCAACCACATTTTCAGCGAACCGCTCAAGAATCTCGCGCAACGCGGGGACCTTCTCGTGGCGATTTCGGCGTCGGGGAACTCGCCCAATATCATTGCGGCCGTCGAAGCGGCGAAGCAAATCGGTGTGACGGTCCTGGGTCTGACGGGATTCAGCGGCGGCAAACTTGCCAAGATGGCGGACGTGTCACTGGTCGTTCCCTCCGATGGATATGGTCCGGTGGAAGACGTTCACATGATCCTCGACCATATCATCACCAGCTATCTCTACGAGAAGTTAACGGCCACGTATTCCCGGTAAGCGCATGAGCAAAGGTCGAGCGCTGATTACGGGTGGGGCGGGGTTTATCGGATCGCATACCGCGGTGGAACTGTTACGGGCGGGTTATGAAGTGCGCGCGCTCGATAATCTGGCACCGCCGGTGCATCCCGGCGACGGGACGTGGCCCGGCTGGTTGTCCACCGACGTCGAACGCATCGTCGGGGACGTCCGCAACCGCGACGATTGGTCAAAAGCGCTGCGCGGGATCGATGTGGTAATCCATCTGGCGGCCTACCAGGATTTGTTGCCGAACTTCTCCGAGTTCTTCCATGTGAATTCCGTCGGGACGGCGTTGTTGTATGAGTTGATCGTCTCGGAGAAGCTGCCGGTGCGCAAAGTGATCGTGGCCAGCAGCCAGTTCGTGTACGGCGAAGGCCGATACCAATGCGCGCGGGACGGTGAGGTATTTCCCGATGGCCGCGAACCGCAACGGCTGTCCCAAGGGTTGTGGGAGCCGATTTGTCCGAAATGCGGCGGCTCCATCCGGTCGTTGCCACTGCTGGAGACGCACGCCAACCCGAAGAACCAGTATTCCATTGCGAAGTACTCGCAGGAACTGATGGGCATCGCGCTGGGCCGCAATTACGGCATCCCGAGCACGGCCATGCGGTACTCGATTGTGCAGGGACCTTATCAGTCCTTCCGCAACGCCTACTCCGGCGTGCTGCGCATTTTCACGCTGCAGATGATCAAGGGACAACGTGCGTCGGTGTTTGAGGATGGGCAGCAGTTGCGGGACTACGTCAATGTGGGCGATGTCGCGCGCGCCAATCGGCTGGTGCTGGAAAGCGACGAAGCCAACTACCAGACATTCAACGTGGGGGGGGGACGCGGTTACACCGTCATCGAATTTGCCGGCATCGTGGCCGAGGCGTTGGGCGCGAAGATCGAGCCGAACGTGAGCGGCGAGTATCGGGTTGGCGACACCCGCCACAGCGTGTCGGACATCACGAAGCTTCAACGGCTCGGTTGGCAGCCGACCAAGACGCCGCGCGACAGCGTGCGCGATTACATCGAGTGGATCCGGAGCCAGAAGCTGGAGAAAGATTACGCCGCGGAGGCGCTGGCCAAACTCCGCGAAATGGGGGCGTTGCGGAAGGCCAGTTGAACCGACGATGGAAGCCCGCCCGTACCTCTCGGTCGTCATACCCGCGTACAACGAGGAGGAGAGACTCGAACGGTACGTGCCGGGAATTGTCGAGTTCTTGCAGTCCAAGGGACGCCCGTTCGAGATTGTTGTGGTCAATGATGGGAGCCGGGACCGCACCGCGCCGGTGGCACGCGAGCTGGCCCGGGCTTATCCGATGTTGCGGTTGATCGACCTGAACCCGAATCGCGGCAAGGGCGGCGCTGTCAGAGCCGGCATGCTCGACGCACGGGGTGAGTACGTCCTGTTCACCGACGCGGACCAGAGCACGCCCATCTCTGAAGTGGACAAACTGCTCGTGAAAATGGAAGTGGACGGATACGACCTGGTGATCGGCTCACGATCCATGCCGGGAGCCCGTGTGGAACAACCACAAGCGTGGCATCGGGCGCTGGCCGGCAAACTGTTTGGGCTGGGAACCCGATGGTTCTGCATTCATGGACTCCACGACACCCAGTGCGGCTTCAAGGCGATGAAGCACGATGTGGCGCAGAAAGTGTTCCCTCAGGTTACGTCGAACACTGCCATCTTCGACATTGAGATGTTGGTGGTCGCAACCCGCGAGGGATTCCGGATCGCCGAGGTCGCAGTGAAATGGGTGCACGACCCGGACACGCGCATCCCGTACAACCTTCGCCGCGCACTGAAAATCTGGATCGAGTTGTTGCGAATCCGTCGCGCGCAAAAGGTTGTGTGGTCATTAAAGGCGAAGACCCAGTGAACGCGGCACGCGCCAGATCCACCGTTTCGCTCCCGCCGACCGTCGAATGGCTCGGCCTGGCGGGCATTGTTGCGGTGGGAGCCTGGCTGCGGTTTCAACACCCGGCGCTGCTCGAGTTCAAGAGCGACGAGGCGTTTGCCGCCAATCAGGCGTTGGAATTTGTGCGCGGCGGAAAACTGCCGACGGCCGGTTTGATGTCCAGCGTGGGCGTGTCGAATCCGCCCCTGTTCGTGTGGCTACTGATCCCCATGTTTTTCCTGACCTCGAACATCGCCGTCGTGTGCGGCATGATCTCCGTGCTGGGACTGGCGGCGGTGGTCGCGACCTGGTGGATCGGGCGGAAGTACTATGGTTCGCTGAGTGGTCTGGTGGCGGCGGCGTTGTTCGCCACGGGTCCGTGGGCGGTCATTTATTCGCGGAAGATCTGGGCCCAGGATTTCGTGCCGGTGCTGGCCACCGGGACGATGTGGGCGGCGCACGCGCTCATTCTCGGCAGGAAACCGAAGGCGATTTTCTGGCTGGTATGCCTGCCACTGTGCTCGATCCAGATTCATTTCAGCGGGTTCGCCCTGACGGCGAGCGTCATCGCCGTCGTCGCGCTGCTCCGCCCAAGGATTGATTGGCGATTTGCCGTAGCCGGCGTCGCGGTGGCCAGCCTACTGGCCCTGCCCTATCTGTTCGAGCAACAGAAGAACGGCTGGGTCGAGTGGAAACGCGTGTCCGAAGAAGGCAGCAGTCGCCACTGGGAGCGACTTCCGCGAGGGCTGACGATCAATCCGCAAAGTGGTTACCCGTTTCCGCGACGGCCAACCGAGGCGTGGCGTCATGCGCTGGCCATCATGAACGCGGGCGAAATCGAGGACGTGCTCGGCTTGAGCACCAGCGAGGCATTTGACCCGAATCGAATCTGGGCCAGCAAGCGCTCGGGACAAAGCCGATATTTCGATACCACGCTCACGTTGGGAGACTGGCTGCCGGGGTTGCAGCAACTGGCATTTTCCATTGCCCTGGTGTGGTTTGGCGTGGTGGCGGTCGAATCACTAAAGACAGTGTTTCGGCGGCAGGTGACCGCGGACGAAGAGTCGAAGAGCGCCTGGATACTGGTGCTCTGGATTGTGGTTCCTCTTCTCGTCTATCTGGTGGCCGGGCTCTGGACTTACTTGTCGTACTACGTCATTTTGTATCCCGTGTATTTTCTGGTTCTTGGGGCATTGGCCCCACGGGCGGTTCCACCAAAAATCCTGGTTGTGGGAATTGCGGCGTTTGTGCTGGGCAACATCACGTACATGCTGGATGTGAACCGGTATTTGGTTCAGTATGGCGGAGCCCAAGGGACATACGGATCAGGACTCGGCTACAAGCAGGCAGCGGCCGAGTTCGTCGCGGTGCACGGGGACGCCCGGGAGTTGCTCCAAGAAGGCCGGCTGCTGCAAATGGATCAATGGCAGCGGGTGCAGCCGGCACAACTGGATTTGCCTTACCTTGCCATGTTGCGCGGACAGGGAAACCAGTTGGCAACAAATCAGATCATGCTGGTTGTGGATGACAATCGGACGAGCTTCGATGCCAGCCGGGTGAATCTTGGCGGAATGGGGACGAACTTCGGTCCGGTGCGCATTTACATTATCAACCGAAAATGAAGTTGCCGTTCGAGACAAAGCAAGAGCGCATCTTCGCCATCGCATTGGTGGTTCTGTGGGCGCTGCTGTTCCTGCCGAACCTGCGCACGAATCCAAACTGGTACGGCGATGAAGGCGAGTGGATGGAGAAATGTTGGACGTTCATTCACGGCACGCCACGGGTCGGTCCGATCATCGACGATTATGTCTTTCCGTATCCGTATCCGCCGCTCTACATGGTGGTGACGGGCACTCTGCTGCGGGTGTTTGGTGACGATATCGTCGTGGCTCGTGCGGTGGGGGCCGTGACGGCGCTGGCGGCGGGGGTGATTCTGTTCTGGATTGGCACACGGCTGCGCGACAAACGCTTTGGACTCCTTTGTGCCGCGGCGTTGCTGGTGTATTCCGAGGCCAACACCAATTTCCGTTGGGTGCGGTCGCATCCGATGGCCGGAACATTGGCGCTGGCGTCAGTCGGATTTCTCGTTCGATACGTGCAGGAGAAGCGCCTCCGCGACGCCGTTTGGGCCGGTGTATTTTGTTCGTTGGCGACGGCCACGAACTATTTTACGTCTCCGTTGGTCGGGGCCGTTGTCGTGACGGTGGCGGTGGTGAACGGACACGAGTGGAGATCGAAGCGGGCGTGGCGCGACGTCGCCGTGGCGGCAATTGTGGCCGGGGCGTACGCGGGGTTGTTCGTATTGTGGTATTGCGCGGCACACGGTTGGGGGCAGTTGATGACGCAGGTCGGGCGACTGACCAGTGTGGCCAGCAACGAGGTTCGCCCGACGTTTGGCGGCGAGGTGGAACGGTTCGTGGAAAATGTGTGGAATCTCGGATTCAAAACGCCGACGCAAGGCCCGCCGTTGCCGTGGTCGGGACATGATTGGTGGCTTACGGTGGCGACCATCGGGTTTGTGTTTCTGCCGACCCGGGATTGGCGTTTGCGATTGTGGATGCCGTTCTGGTTGCTCGTGTTGATGTATGGCGTATTTCAGAAACTGAACAACGTGCCGCTGTTTTTCTATCCCGCGACGATCTTTCTTCCACTGATGGCGGTCGGTTTTGCCGGTGTGCTCGCGTGGGCGGGTGAGCTGACCAAACGACTGGCGATAAAATTTGGTGAGGAAGCGGCGACGACGGTCGCTGCGGTTGTGCTGGCGGGGTTTGGCTGGCAGTCGGCGACAGGGGCCTGGGGGCATTTCCACACCCGAATCGATATGTGGTCGCAACAATCCGCCCCGGACGCCGAGGCGGCGATGGCCTTTGTCAACTCGCACACGACGAAGGACGACTTCGTGATTGTGCCGAAGCAAATCTATTGGCTGGCGCATTGCGACCGGCGCAGCATGCTCACGTTCTGCGCCCGATACGAGGGCGTGGACAACGATATGCCCGTGCCGGCCCATATTCCCCGCGAGTTGTTTTGGTTTGACTGCCGCCTCTCGCAGGCCAAGTACGTGGTGATGGAATATGGACTGGAGCGGAGAATTCTTCCGGACGGGCGCGAAGTACAATTGCCAATCGGCATTGATGCAGTGTATACGTTGGGCCTGCGTGGTGTGCGGGAGATTGTCCAACGCACCCAGGACGAGAAGTGGCCCGTCGTGTTTCAGCAGGGCGCCTACTTGGTCCTGGCGAACCCGCGATTGGGGAAGGAGACTCCGTAGCGTGACGCAAGGCGAACAAACACTGGTCATTATTCCGACCTACAACGAGAAGGACAATATCCGCTCGGTGATCGAATTGGCGTTGGCACAGGCTCCCAACCTCGATGTGCTCGTGGTGGATGACAATTCTCCGGATGGGACAGCGGCGATCGTTGGTGAGATCGCCCGGGCGAATCCGCGGGTGCAACTGATGAGCCGCGCCGGCAAGCTGGGATTGGGCACGGCGTATATCGCGGGGTTCAAATGGGGCCTGTCGCGGGGCTATGCCTACTTGGTCGAGATGGACGCCGATTTCTCGCATGACCCGCGCGAGATTCCAAACATGCAAAAGGCCATTGAGCACGCCGATCTCGTACTGGGTTCGCGGTACATTGACGGCGTGCGCGTGGTGAACTGGCCCTTGTCCCGGTTGTTCTTGAGCAAGGGCGCTTCCTACTATGTCCGCATCATCACGGGATTACCCGTGCACGATCCCACGGCTGGTTTCAAGTGTTTCCGTCGGAGCGTATTGGAAGCGCTTGACCTCGACGCGGTCCGTAGCAACGGGTATGCTTTCCAAATCGAAATGCACTACGAAACGTGGATGAAAGGTTTCCGCGTTCGGGAGATTCCAATTACGTTTACGGACCGGTGTGCCGGCCAGTCCAAAATGTCGGGACACATTGTTCGGGAAGCCCTGTGGATGGTCTGGGCGTTGGCGTTCAAACACGGATTTCGACGAACGCCGCGGGTCGCACGGAAAGCCGACAGTTGAGATCGAACGTCACCGCAGACGCATAAGACGAATTCCACAACCATGAGCGATTCCCCAGCGCCGATTGGGACGGCGGAATCGGCGCAATCAATTCCGCAGGCTCACAGGGGGTTCTTCGGCGCCCGGGACATCATCGCCTTCTGGCTCGCGACTGTTGTGAGCTTCGCTGTTTACCTGTATACGCTGGCCCCGGGTGTCACCTTGGAAGACTCGGGCGAGTTACTGACCGCCGCGCACAGCTTGGGCGTGCCGCGTCCGCCCGGATATCCGGCCTGGACCCTTCTCGCGGCGATTTGGCAACGGATCATTCCTTTCGGCAACATCGCCTGGCGGGTGAACTTGATGTGCGCCGTCTTCGGGGCGTTGACTGCGGGGTTGGTTGCGCTGTTGATTTCGAAGAGCGGACGCGTCATGGCGGCCCGAGGCGGATTCTTGCAGGGGACCGAAAACGGCGCGGGCCTTCGCCTCGCCGAAGCGGCTACGGCCACGCAGGCGGGGCTGGACTGGATGGTTCTGGCAAGTTCCGTTTCCGCGGCATGGATGCTGGCATTTGCCCCGGCGATGTGGTCCCAATCCGTGGTCACGGCGGTGTGGACGCTGAACGCGTTGCTTCTCATGGGGACCCTCGTGCTTCTGCACCGCTGGAGCTTCCATCCGGATCGTCGCTGGCGGCTGTACCTGGCGGGATTCCTGTGGGGTGTCGGCGTCACCAATTGCCAGATACTGGCGCTGTTGATGGTGGCGTTCCCGGCGTTTCTGTGGTTCACCGACCGCAAACTGGGTCGCGACGTGTTGGCACCGATTCTGGCGGTCATCGTGTTGGCCGTGCTGAAGATGATCGTGACCGCGGACAGCCTGTTCAAGCAGGGCGCATTTTCCGCCGCGTGGGTTCTCGGCCACGGAATCGGCGCCGGCGTGTGGTTGCGGTATCTGTGGAAGCAGGGGCCTGGGTTCATGAGAATGTGGCGATCGGTGCTGGCGATTTACGCGGCCGTGGTTCTCGGGATGTCGATCTGCCTCTACGTCCCCCTGTCATCGGCAACCAACCCGCCCGCCAACGGCGGATACGGGCACGGTCTGATCTCAGCCGTCTGCCACGTCGTGACCAGCCAATATGACAAGGTGCAGACGGAACGCAGCCCGCTGCAGTTTTGGGGTCAGATCAACTTGTTTTTCGACGCCCTCAAGTCACAGTTCACCATCGTCTACGCCCTGATCGCGCTGCTGGCGATGTTCTTCTATCGGGATCTGGCGCGGCAAGACCGCGGCTGGTTGCTGTTTCTGCTGGTGGCATTCCTTTTTCTGGGGTTGGATTTCATCTTCTTCTCCAACCCGAGCTTTGAACAACGCGGACAATTTTCCGGGCTGGTTGGTTTTCTGCCGTGCCACTGCCTGTATGCTCTGTGGATCGGCTATGGGTTGATTTTGGGATGGGCAAACCTTGTTTCGGAGAAGCCCGCCCTGCGAGGAATGACGCGGCTGGCGGCGGCCCTCGTCGCGGCGTTGCCCGTGGCGTCGATCAGTCTCAACTGGGCCGGGGCCGAGCAACGCGCCCACGATTTCGGATATCAATTCGGCTATCGAATGTTCGCGCCCGGCGGTGGTTATCCGGACATGGACAAAGGGGCGATCGTGCTGGCTGGCGCGAACCAGGGCCGGTTCCTGCCGACGTACATGGCCTTTGTCGAGAGCCAGGTGTCGCCGCCGGCAAAAACCCGGTTGGCGAAGTATCCCGGCAGCGAGTCGTTCGACCGCCGCGACGTCTTCATCATCACCCAGGACGCATTGGCCGACGGGCAGTACCTGAGCACGGTCCGCGACCAGTATGGCGTCAATCGTCCCGATCCGCAGCGTCCGAAGACCGTGAGCGATCTTTCCGCTTGGGAACGCGCGGCCTTCGAGTTCGGTTGGCGCCATCTGGGGCGCGACACAGCCTATCCGCAGGCCCCGATTTGGTTGCCCACTGGCGGCGATGTGCAAACAGCCACCCGCCAATATCTGGATGAGCTCCGAACACGCCAGCCACTGCCCGGTGAGGCTGTGAAGATCGAACGAGACCGCATCAGCCTGAAAGGTGTCGCCAGCGTGATGGCCGTCAACGGTTACCTGGCGAAGGCGCTCTTCGACCACAATAAAGACCAGCACACGTTCTATGTGGAAGAGAGTTACACGATCCCCTGGATGTATCCGTACCTCGAGCCGTTCGGAATCATTTTTAGACTGAACAAGGATCCCGTCCCGCAGCTTGCACCGAACATAATCGCCCGCGATCATGCCCGGTGGGACGCGCTCTTCGAGGATCTTCACAACGATCCCCGGTTTCAACGCGACGAAGCCGCCCAAAAGACGTTCTCCAGGCTGCGGTCGGCTATCGGCGGGCTGTATGCCTTCCGACGCATGGTTCCCGAGGCGGAGTACGCGTTTCATCAGGCGATCTCGCTTTGTCCGGAAAGTCCCGATGCCAACTTTCGTCTCGCCCAATTCTATGTGGAATTGGGCCGATACGACGACGCCCTCGCCGTTCTCGAGGACTTCACGAAACACGACCGGTATAACCCGCGGATCCCCGACTTCATCGCTACTGTCCGTAAGCTCAAGCAACAGTCCAACAACCCAGCGCCAGATAACAAACTTGTGCCCTGAGTCTCTTTCACTCAATCCGATCAACGGGCAGCAGCGAACCAACGATTTGGGTTCTTTGCGCATCAGTGTCTCGCAATGTTCTTTGTGCTTTCCTCGCGGTTCCAACAGAGGTTTAATGGTTCTCGCGCACTGGACCGGTGTGGAGGGAATCGTGGCTCAAGCGAATCATATCGCGAATCTGGTCGAGGAGCTTTCTGCGGCTCGACGGGGAGTCCATTTTGCCAGCAGCGTCGAAGGCACATGAAAAAATGCCGTTACTGTGGGTCCGATAACGATGACGCGGCACGGTATTGCAGCGACTGTGCGTGCAGCCTGGATGAGGTCGCCGCCTCGACTCCAGCGACCTCTGCGCCTCCTCCGGGCGTTGTTCCGCCCGAATCTTTGCGGCTGGTTACATTCCGAAAGTATCTGGCCCTGAGCCAGGCCGAGCGTGATAAATCGCTGCTGGAAGCCGCCGGTATTCCTGCGTTTCTTGCCGGAGAGAACAGCGTGTCTGCTGGCTACGGAACTGTTCTGGGCGAACTGCGGTTGCAAGTACAGGAAGCCGACGCCGACCGCGCCCGTCGAGTGCTGGACGAACACGAAGGATTTGCTCCTCTCCCCGACGACTTCATCCCGCCAGCAGACCCGGCCCACGCAGGATCCAGATCGGAGACCATGGAACCGACCACCAATGATACGGAAACAGGCAACAAGAATATCGTGATCAGCGTTGTGATCACTCTCTTGGTAGTCGCGGTGGTGATTGCTCTGTTCAACCCACCGCGGACGTCCAGCGGCAGTTCCAGCGACCGTGATCGCCAAGCGTACGACCAACGGGTCAGGCGCGCCGAAGCGCTGATGACAGCCCAGGAGCAGGCACACCAGCGGTACCTCGAATTTCTTACGAAAATGGAAGCGTACCAGCAACGAGCGGAAGAGGACCAGCGTCGATTCGAGAAGATTCTCGCCACCTGGGAGCAACAACAGCAAGAGTACCAGAAATACCTGGATGGTCTTCAGAAGAAGCCATGATGTCTACGCTAAGCACGCACGTCGGCCCACGCCGCCCGCTGACCGGCTGCCTCGTAAGTTCAAATCGCACGGTTCGCAAACCGTCCCACGCGGACACTCCTCTTTGAGCTTTCCTCGCGGTTCCGTCAGAGCTTTAATCGGGTTCGCACACTTGACCGTTGTGGAGGGAATGGAAAGGAAGGTGCGGTGATGGATAAGACTCAACACAAGCGTTTGGCCTTCGTCGAAAGAATCGGAAGCCTTTTGATTGCGGCAGGACTGGGCTACACATGTTTGCGAGAGTTTCACTACGCCATCTTGGCCGCGTGGGCATTCATTTTCGTTGGCGCTGTTGCGAAGGTCGTTGTTTCGGACCTTGCTCGCCGTGAGATGAAGCATTCGTAACAACATCCGAACCATCCGCTCGACTGACGCATGAAACGTGAGGCGACGAGCGATTCATCAGCATCTTGTCCGAGAGACACACTTTATGAGTTCACGTATCAACAGTTCCTGGCATCAGCAGCATCCGATGCCGAAGAAGCCGACGCTGGAGCAGCGCATGGACTGGCATCTCGCCCACGCGAAAGCGTGTGGTTGCCGCGAAATTCCGAAGACGGTGATGGTCGAGCTGCGTCGTCGCGGGCAGGCAAATCGTCCGTCGCCGGGGAGAGCATGAATGATCGGCCTAACCAGTCACTGGAGCCAACGCGGTTCGGCGAGGGAATGAAACGAGTCGCTCAGATTCTTATCTCACCATCTCCGGCGTCTGCCATGCAGCCGACGTGGGAGGTTCGGGTCGTTCCCGGCAAGGGTCTGGTGGGAGACCGGTATTTTTTCGGTGCAGGGACCTTTTCACCGCATCCGCAAAAACCCGACTTCGAAATCACATTCATCGAACGCGAAAAGATTGAGGCGTTCGCCCGCGACTCGGGTCTCGCGTTTACAGCAGCGCTCGCGAGACGCAACATCGTGACGGAAGGGGTTGACCTGAATGAACTGGCCGGCAAGGAGTTCCTTGTCGGGGACGTCCGCATCCGGGGCATTCGCCTTTGTGAACCCTGCAATCATTTGGCCAAAGCTTCCTTTCCAGAAATCTTGAAAGGACTCGTCAACAAAGGTGGTTTACGAGCCCAAATCCTTTCGGAAGGCGTCATTCACGTCGGCGATTGCATCAAGGAAATGGAGTGAATCAATGCATCGCCATGAAACGAGCTTCTCGTTGTCGGATGTTCTTCACTCAGTCGAACACGTTATTGATGTTGGAAGCGGGTAGGGGAAATGCCCACCATTGTTTCCGAGCCTGGACCGAATGACCGTGGAGGGAATCGAGAATGTCCAAGATCAAATGGTTGATCCTGATTGCCGTGGGAATGGCGGTCTGCGTGACGACGGTGGCCATCGTGTTGATTGTATTCATGGTCTGGACGGTGGGCTTGGGCAATATCCTCTGGTCTCTGGGTCTGAAGGGTGTGGATCGAACTCTGCCGGTGTATACGATTGAGCAAGTTCCTTCGGCCCATCCCGGTTACCGGCGCACCACCGTAACGTCCGGGAACACCGTCTACGTGAATGACTACGAGGAGTATCCGCTGCTGTTACAAAATCAGAGTCCGACCAATGCCGTTGGCCGCATGGCGTTCGGCAACGCGAAGATTTGTTCGATTGCCGGCCAACCACCGACGGCGTATCTGGCGGTAGATGCCGGCTCCGAGATGCCGGCCTATGAGGTTTTCCGAAACATCCATCAACCGCCGTTCGACTGGCGTCACGCCACGTTCCAAAAAATGGAGTTTACCGGGCAGATCGGCCGGACGGAGCACAAACGCGCGACCGATCCGGTGTTGATCGACGATTTCGTGCGTACCCTGCGGGAGGGAACCTTCAGCGCCTCACCAGCACTCACCATGGGCAGCATCAGCAATCTCGCGGGCGTCTTGCTGTCCACGGACCAATTGCCAGGATTGGTTTTTTGCCCTTATGTTTACAGGGACCCAGCGGGGCCGGTTTATCTGTTGGAAAGCTTCGTTATGGAGAGTTCCGATCCGAAGCAACAGATACGGGTCCGCTGGACCCCCGCCAGTCCGCTCTTCGCTAAATGGGTGGAAACACCGTGAGGACGCGAGGACAGCGTTACACATGAAAATACCCACTCAGCATGCCAGTTACTTTGCTGGCGATGGTCCGAAAGAGGGTGGCTTGGTCGTTGAGCCGGGCTGGTTTCAGTTATGGCCACCCGACAGGATCGAGCAACGGAATCGGGACTATCGAGTTCAGGAGTTCGCTGCTGGATTTCTCGGCTTTGGTTCGAGCGGCGGCGGGGAGATGTTGGCGTTTGATGCAGATGGCCGGGTCGTCATGATTCCGTTTGTTGGCATGTCCGTCGATGAGGCGAAGCCGGTTGCGGATTCATGGAGCGATTTTGTTAAAAAGATTGAACGGTGACGGCGAACAGCCCCCTCCAGCGAACCGCCATTACGCTTGTCCGCTAAATGCTGTGGGGCAACTCCTAGCCCTTGTAATGCTGAAAGGCGCTGGCCAGCAGGATCAGTTCGGGATGCGCGGCCTGTAGTTTGGGCAGCACCAGCCGAATCTGGGAACGATACACCGCCAGTTTC
>Ga0116126_1000695_pt1 | contig 23376 bp, 22 predicted proteins | sample June2015DPH_16_5_FD_89730 | JGI IMG/M metagenome (GOLD analysis project Ga0116126, IMG submission 89730) | Peatland microbial communities from SPRUCE experiment site at the Marcell Experimental Forest, Minnesota, USA - June2015DPH_16_40 | ecosystem: Environmental > Terrestrial > Soil > Wetlands...
GACACCACCGCCACCCACAGCAGCCCAGCGAACGCGTAGACGACGATCACCGTGATCGGCGCCAGGATGAAGACCGCGAGCGACAGCCAGCGCCGCGCGCCACGCTGGGAAAGGAAGAAGTACGCCGCGGCCAGGGTCACCGCGGCGGCCCCTAGACCGACGGCCAGCATCGCGACGCTCTTCAGCCCGGCAAAAACCGCCAGAATCACGATCGCTACACCCACGAGCACGAAGCTCAGGCGCGCGAGCCAACGCTGCGAGCGCGTGCTCGGCAAACTCGCCTCCGGCATCACGGCAGCCACCACATCGTCACCGCCGGGCAAGGCGAATTCCGGGGCAGTGTCCACGTCGACTGTGCCCGGCGGCAACATGCCGCCGCTCATGCCAGCAGATCACGCCTACGGCGACCAGGGTCTTGTCCATGCCCGAGATCCTCACATGCTGGCGGCTCCGGCACCTCACCCGGCCGGGGGTGACACCGCTCTGGCGACGGCATGCCACGCAAGAGACCTGAACCCAGCGGGAGCACTGCTCGCGCCGCTCAGCAGCCCTCTTCCGGCAAAATCGGCTTCGATTTTTCGCTTCCAGAATCAGACATCGAATGGGAGCAGTGAGGGTTGCGGCTCGCAGACTGGAGCCGTGACCTGCAGCCTCCGGGGTCGGGACGGCGGTATGAACCGGCGCCCTCTTCGTCCCGAACTAAGCGCGTAAGCCGTCATCGCTGCCGGTGACCAGCGTGTCCGCAGTTCAGCAGCATTGCCTCCGGGACGATGACCACGTCCGATCCCGCCATCTCTGGCCTCACCGGGATCAGGCTGCCCTCAACCGAACCACCTGCTGCATTCGAATTTGACTTCGATCCATCCAGCTACTCTGCATCCGGGTGAACTAGGTGCTCGGGCCAAGCACGCACCACGCGACAGGTGCTTCGTCGACGTAGGCGAGCACGCCGGGAGCTGTTGGCTCATCCACCCGGGCGCGGCAGAAGAGGGCCGCGCAGGACGGCGACGGGCCTGGGCGCCTGGCGCTGCTTCGACGAGCCCTGCCAGCCGGCACAGAGCCGGTCACGCCAGATCCGCGCGACTGAATCGCCGGGCCCGCAAGAGGCCAGGGACGCCTTGCGACTGCGCTACGCGAACGGTGAGATCAGCCGGGATGATTACCTCCAGGGCAAAGTCGGAGCTGGAGGACTGACTCAACGGCACGTGCGCCAGTGAAGATCGGCGATCTTGCTAACACTGTTGCTAACAACGGCGCCGGATAACTCTGGACGAGAGTGGAGCGGCCGGGGCCGCGACGAACCCCGCAGGCAGGTCAGGATCACTGAACCTGGCCGCTGGTGGACGACTCTGATCTTGCTACGGATCTGAAGGCTGGGGTGCGACTCCCTCCGAGCGCGCCAGTGTAGCCACAGGTCAGGACCTTGTTCCGGGAGCGAGCAAGGCCCTGGATCTCTGTCCCGGGGGCCTCGAGTCTCACAATTTCCTCGCAGCTCCTAAAAGATCTTGTGAATCCTGGCGAGTGCAGCCTGGCCCCGTGGCCTGTGGGTCTGGCGGAACGAGCGCGACCAGAGGACGATTAGTTGGCTGCTCCCGTTCTGAAAGGACTCCGCTATGCCCGACAGTGACACGCCAGTCATGGACACCCTCGCGGTGATGACCGCCGCATCGCTGGAGAGCAGCGACCTGCCCCCACGCGAGTTCATGATTGCCCGGATCGCCGCCCTGGTCGCCGTGGACGCGACCGCTGCGTCCTATGCGCTCAACGTCGAAGCGGCGGCCGACTCCGGCATCACCCTCGATGACGTCGAAGACATTCTCATCGCAGTGGCACCCATCGTGGGCACGGCCCGCGTGGTCTCGGCGGCGGCGAACATCGCCGAGGGCCTGGGATTCGTGGTCGCCGTAGCCGAAGCTGAGCTAGAGGGCGAATTAGAGGCAGAGGCAGAGGCAGAGGCAGACGACGACGCCTAAGCCCGGCGCCGCGCCAATGGTGCCCGCCGCGTGCCCGATCAGGCGGTCAGCCATGGGTCTGCTCGCTAGTACGTTCGAGGGCTCGAACAGCTCAGGGTTCTGGGGCCTAACTAGGGCCAGTGGTAGGCCCATCGTGCAGACTATTCCAGACCACCGGAGCCCACGTTCCAGCAGGTCAGACGGCAGGTACGAGGTTCTGACCAGGTACTCCTCAAAGCCCATATTTCGCCTTACAAGCGAGGGGTCACTGGTTCGATCCCCAGTTGCGCCCACCAGGCAAAACTCGCTCGCCAAGATCTTTATCGATCCCTAGGTGGGTCCCTAACTGCTACGGTTCCCGGCGTGAGAGGTAGGCGGCGAGGGCGCGTCCGCGGCCTTCCAGCGAGAACCCCCTCCCGGACTCCGAAGTCTTTGCTCGACCTGAACCGCCGGGTCAGGCAGAGCTGCGATGCGAGGACGACCTCGCGTGGTACCGGGTGCCAGGCACCGTCCGAAGAACCCGCGCGCTCGCTGCCGCATTCGCGCCAGCGCGTGGCTGGTTCACTTGCCACGTGACCGCGGGCGGGGGCTGACGCCTCGGCCGGGGGCCGAAGGTCCCGGCCGCCAGGGCTCACCCAGCCAGTCAGGCTGGCGAGCTCGACCCGCAGTTCCGCTGCCGTGACGGGGCGGCTTCTTCCGGGGGAATCAGACGGCGCAGCTCGCTGGCCAGCGCCGGGGATACGCAGAACTGGAGCTCGGCGATGAGGGCGCGCAGCTGCTGGTGCAGCCTGGCGATCACGCCGGCCGGCAATATCACCTGGTGCAGCTATCACCGGTCGCGCTCAGCAGCGCCCAGATCCGCAGCACCCGGTCGGGCGCTTCCACCCGGCAGGCCCGAGCCCCGGCCGGCCCGTCCAGCACGATGATCACGCGGGATGCGGGCGCAGTACCGGTGTGTTCGCCGTCAGCCGGAGCTTCGCGCATCGCCTTCCTCCGATCGCCTCAGCGCCTGCCCGGGCCCAACGCTCGCTGCCGGGGGCCGGCCGCGGCCAGGAGCTGAGGTCCTTAGCCGGCGGCCGGGAGGCCAGCACTGTCGTGCCCGGCCCCGCCGGCCGGCCACCGGACTGTGTGCGAACAGCAGCCGGCGCGGCTCAGGGCTTCAAGACAGCACGCGGCGGGACGTCTGGCCCTGCCGAAGCCTGGCTGGGCGCGGTCAGGCTGTCCGGAGCAGGCGAAAGCATGTCAGCAGGGAGCAAGGCGGTGATCATGATGACCAGCCGAGGCGCAGCGCGCCACTCAGGGACCCAGCGACCGGCTGCGTTACGAGCCAAGATCGGCGACAAACTGGTGATAGATGAGCCTGGCGGGGCGAGGCAAGCCCGGATCGGCGAGATCACCGCTGTGCCCGGCCCGGACGGATCGCCACCGTACCGGGTTTACTGGCTGGCCGGCGACTACGAGTCCATGATCGTCCCCGGGCCTGGTGCGCGGGTGGAGAAACGGCACCAGTCCCAGGCCACCGCGGCGTAGTGCTCTCCCAGGTTTGCCGAGCAGCGCTGAGGCGTTCTTCGCTGCGCGGCCTGCACCTGCCTGCTATGGCGTCGGCGCCGCCGCAGCCCTGTCACGGCGTGCTAGCCACCTCGCACCCTGCTGGCGCTGAAGCTGGAGCACGTATTCGGCGGGCTGATGCGGCCCCTTTAACGAGTGCTCGCGGCGCAGCTCGCAGGACACGGGCGCTTGCCGCGCGGGCACGGCCTCCGGCGCCTCCCTCGATGGCAGGCCGGGCAGGTGCTGCCGTTAGTCCCGGACGGCGGGGAGGTTAGACCCTGCCCTGGCCTCCGGCGGGCAGGCCATTCTGATGGCATGCCGATGAGCTTTTTGCATCCGAAGGTGAGCGAGCAGACCGAAGCCGTTCCCGCCTCCCGGCAGCCAGGCCTAGGCCAGATGCAGGCAGATGTCGGCCGCCGGATTGACTGGCGTGCTGCCCGGCGGGCGCAGCGGGCCTGCTGCTGCACGGCCAGGCCGGCCGTGATCGTGGTCATCCCTCCCAGCGAGGAACGGCCTCACCAGACGGATCTGCTACTCTGCGGGCACAACTACCGAGCCAGCAGCCGGGCACTTGCAGCCGCGAAAGCCACAGTCCTGAACATCGACGGCAGTCCCGTGACCGACAGCGCATGGCGTTACTGACCCGCGCGTGAAGCCTGGCCAGCAAGCGGGGATTGCGCCGGAGACATGCAGGCGCCGTGCGCGGCCTGATGATGGGCTTGTACGAGCCGAATATGGCTGCAGCCCTCTACACCGGGCAGCATGGACACACCGCCGGATGGCGCCTGCCTGGTGCGGGGGGCTGCTCTGCGCGGCGCTGGACCTGCAACGCGTGCTGGGACTGGCCGGAGGTCCTGGCCTGCCTGGCGGAGCCGGGACATGATCGGCGAGATGGGCCGAACCCTGGCCGATCTACAGGCCGTGATCGCGGTCGCCCCCTGGTCTGCGCCACGGCCAGCCGGGCCCCGGTGACCTTCGGCTCTACCCGCACCGCTGGCAACCCCGGTGATCATGAACTGGCTCAGGGGCGAGCAGGGGTTGAGGCCGGCCACCCGTGCTGCGTCGCGCGAGGGCGGCTGGATGCGGGACATCGCATCAGGAAGGTCACGCATGCGGAGCGCAAACGGTGAGCCTGCAGCACGGCGGTGGTCTGCTTGCCCGCAAGGCACTGCGGCCGGAGAGGCTGCCAGAATCATCGCTCCGGCTGGGCCTCCTGCGCTGCGAACCGGCAGATGGCGGACCATGACGGGCAGGGCATCGACGCTGCCGGCGGACATGTTTCAGCAGTCACAGCTATCCCGCTGACGGCCTCCGCCAAAAGGACGGGGCCTCGCGGACGGTGCCATCCGCCGGAGCCGACGGCAGCAAGGCAGTCCGCCGACAGGCCGCAGGAGAGCTGCCCGTCCCGGGCTCAATCGGCGGGTCCGGCCGGATCAGCCTGATGACCCGGGTTAGGCCCGGCCGACCGGTGGATGCAGCCTCAGACCGCCTGGTGGCTCAGTGGGGCCACTGTGTCCGCAGGCCTGGCGTCGGTGCTGCTCATAGGCGGGTGGGTTGTCGCCGATGAACTCCAGCCGGTCTCCTACAGCCCGGTCCGCCAGACACTCGGCGTGCTGGCCGGCCACGCCGGGACCGACCGGTGGATCATGACCATGGCGCTGTTCTCCCGACGACGTCTGGCGCCACCGTATTCTTAGTCGAGCCTAACCTAAGGCCAGGTCCGGAATACGGGGCGTAGTGATCACCCCCGGCAGATGGCGTCCGGCGCCATCGGCCGGCAGCTCAGCTGGCCGGTCGCAGATACGTCAGCTGGTGTGGTGGCGCCGCCACAGCGATGCCGATGCGGTATCTGTCGCCGACCGGCACATCGGGGGCTTGCGTACCCGGTCGGGGTGTGGTTGAACGACGCGACGGGGGAGGTCTCCGAGAGCCCGTAGGCTTCCAGGAGCGTGCACCTGAAGGTCTGCTTGAATCCGCGCATGATCTCCAGCGGCATCGCGGCGCCGTCGGAGATGCAGGTCCGCAGGGTGGAGGTGTCGGCGCTGGCGGTGGCCCGGTGATGCAGCATCGCGGCGTACATGGTCGGCACCCCTCGAAGATGGTTACCTGGTAGCGCCCCACGATCTCCAGGGCCTTCCCTGCGTCGAAGCTGGGCAGCAGGGTGAGCGTGCGGCGCTCGCGATGGTCGGGTTCAGGGCGCAGGTCAGTCCGAAGACGTGGAACAGGGGCAGGCAGCCTATGGTCACGTCACCCGGTCCGGCGGTCAGCATGTGGTGGCCGCGAGCTCGGCGTTTCCGGTCAGGTTCGCACGGGTGAGCTCGGCGCTCCTGGCTCGTGCTCTCGGTAATGGTTCGGCCCAGGGCTGGCCGGTTGGTGGCGCGAACTCGCCTGGGGCAAGGCTGTCGCGGGTTTAGGCGAACGGGTCTGTGCCGAGGTAGCGGATGATGATCAGGTCGTCTGAGGTCGGCTCGCGTTCCCAGATGATCAGCCAGTCGTCGGTCCGGTCGCGGACCGGAATGCCCCACAGGCCGCCGCCGAAGGAGCGGCGGCCTGTCGCGCTGCCCGGCTCTGCTTCCAGGGCATCGATCGCATCATCGATCGCATCGAGCAGCTTCTCTGCGCCGGCCTTCTCCAGCGCGGCGTAGGCCTGCGAGGGCTGCGGGTCGAACTCGACTGTGGCCATCAGTGCTCGGCGCGGGAGGCCCGGCGCGGGCGGGGCTGACGGCGCTCGCGATGCTGGCGGCCCTCGCTGATCTGCGCGGTGATCTCGGCGGGCAGCTGGTAGTCCCCGCCGTCATCGCGGGCATGCTTGAGCCGCTGGTATTCCTCGAAGCTGATGACCACGGCCGCGGGGGAGCCATAGTGGGTGAGGATGGTCTCCTCGCCGGCATACCGGGCCCGGCCAACCACCTCGCCCAGATGCTCGCGGGCATCACTGATCGGCATCTCACTCATACAGGAAATTGTACAACTCGGGGAGTAGAGTTTTCCTAGTGTCTCCGTCGCAAGTCCTGCCGATCCAGGCTCCGCGCCTGATCACGGCTTGAATCCTTCATCGCAGCAACCTCCGCTCAGGTGTCCGGACTTTCAGGCAAGTGCTTCTCATGGTCCCGCCTGCCGGACGAGTCTGGGTCCCAAAGTGGGTCCCTACATGCAGCGACTCCCAGACTTCCCCAGACTCCCCAGGACCGGAGCGCCTGCAGGTCAGAGAGCTTCTTAGGCCCGTGACCAGGGAGCCTGAATCGTGCAGATTCCGCCTTACAAGCGAGGGGTCACTGGTTCGATCCCAGTTGCGCCCACCAGCACAAATATCGAGGCTCAAGATCATTAGCAGCCGGATTGTAGCTAGCGTCTGTAACTCGTCCGCTACACCGAGGTCGTACGCTGCCTGCACAACCCGACTGGGCGAGGACGCAGCCATGGTGTTCTGCGGGGGACTGGCCAAGGACCGTCCTTCCAGGCTCGACCATGGTCACGACCCACAATGGAGGCATCTCGGGGCTGGCGAAGACGCTTGCCGTCGAGATCCCCCTGCACCGCGTCGACGCGCTGCATCCGGGCGTGGTCGGCGACAGCCCCCGCTGGCGAGGTTGTCCCCGGCTGCCCTGCCAGCCATCGGACGTACTCCCACCAAGCGACTCGTCACCATGGCCGATTGGTCGGCGCCACCGAATTCCAGCCCCGTAACCCTGGCGTCAACGGCCACGACCTAGCCCTCGACGCTGGCATGATCATCACCTGACGAGAGTCAACGGCTGCGCAGATTGCCGTGCAAGCGCTCCGCGAGCGGGGAAGGCGATCCAGGCACCTTGATTGCTAACGGGAGACGATCACTGCCGCGTGATGTCCGGCGGCGTTCTTTAGCTTGACGTCGCCTGTCAGCAGTTCGCAGCCGAGCGCCTCGGCCAGCGCGATGTAGGCGGCGTCGTACGCTCCCAGGTTGTGCCGCAGCTCCCACATCCGGGGAAGGTATGGCCAGACTGGGTGGCGGGTGACCCGCAGGCGGGAGTAATCGGCGAGCATCTGTTCCCCGCGGTAATCGGTGATCTTCTTTCCGGCCGCGAGCCCCCGGACAGTGGACGCCACCTCCACGTCGAGATGGTGCGGGCGTGCAGAGTGCGCGGCGCGGACAATCGCTGCCGCAGCACGTCATCTCCCTCCCGCGCAGACAGCGCGTCGACCACAAGGGAGCAGTCGACCACGTAGGTGAGGCTCAACGCCGCCCCTCGTCGCGCGCCGCGAGAATGTCGTCCATGGTCAGGTCCACTGGTTCCCGGTCACGAGCGATCCGGGCGATTACCTCGGCGTTGGTCTCCGCGGCGGCGTCGGCGTCCATCAGGTCGCGCAGGTAACCCGAGAGCGACTGGCCGAGTGATCTGGCCCGGTCGCGCAGGACCGCGAGCGTCGCCGGATCGACGTCGCGGACTTGGACAATACCCGCATCCGTAGGTTCGCTCATGCCCCCAGTGTACCGTCAATCATGCACCACGCATGAACTGGCGACGCTGGTACTGCCCCTAGCTACGCCCGGATGCCGACCCTGCCCAGGCACTATTTGACAGCCGCAACTTGGTAACCAGGCGAAGCATGGTCCTCGGGCCTGGGAGCCAAACGGGGGACTGTGGCCTCAGAAATGGAGCGACGCCGGGCGCTGTTCAGCGAATGGCGTTGCTGGTCAAGTGCTCACAGGAACCTGTCCAGCGTCGTCTTGCGACCGGATGACGCGCCTTACAAGCGAGGGGTCACTGGTTCGATCCCAGTTGCGCGCACCAGCGAAAACACCGGCAGCGCGATCATGGAACGTGGGCGGCGTGCCCATAACGTGCCATTACTGGGTGCTCGCACCGTCACCGTCTCCGCGTCCGAAGGCCTCGATCCGGGCGCTCATCGCATCCGCGACGACCTGGTTGGCTGCGGCTGTCTTGTGCTGGTAGATGAGCGCGGCCCGCATGCCGTCGTGGCCCATCCGGTCCATCAGGTCTCGCAGGCTCGCACCGCTGGCCGCCGCGAAGGAGTTCCCGGGTTCCGCGTCTAGGCCGCCCTGCGGGCGCCGCTTCGCGATGGCTTCGCCAGCCTAGACGCGGAACCCACTCGCAAGGGATCGGCGCCTGTCGGGAAGACGAGGCAGGAGTGAACCTCGTCCGCCAGGAACTAGGTCACCCCCTCGGAGGTGATGCCGGGAAGCCTCATGCGCGGCACGCTGGCAGTGTGCGCGGGCGGTTCAGGGCGGGGAGGCGGCATGACAAGATCAGGACAAGGGGTCGGGAGGCCGCCGCTGGCCATCATCGCGGCGGGCAGCAGCAGGTCGGCGGCGCAGCCGGGGGACTCGGGCTTTGCCGGGAAAGCGGGGCTGGGGCTGGTCGGGCTGGGCGTGGTGGGTCATGTGCTGCGAAGCCGCAGCTTCTATGAGCGGGTGATCGTCGGCGCCATCGTGCTGGGGGCGCTGCGAGGGCTGGGTCAGGAGAACCGGGCCAGCACCTTCGAGCGCCTGGCTGCCTGGAATAAACGGCAGGTCCAGGTCCTTGAGCGCAAAGCTGAACGGCAGGCCCGGCGCCTTGAGCGCAAAGCTAAGCGCCTTGAGCGCAAAGCTGAACGGCACGCCCGGCGCCTTGCTGTATGGGCAAAGCTAAGGATCCGCAGGCCTAGAGCTGGGCAACCGCCGGCCAGCTAGCGGCGGGTGCTGCTGAGCCGTCGGGCTGATGGCGGGCTGGCTGGCTATCCGGCGAGTCCTTCACCTGGAGGCCGAAGTACTCACCCATGTGGCCACCCATACCCTCATGCAATACATGACCGTGAAGGCCGCGGTTTCGGCAGTAGAGGTCTCGCCGACGTACTCGCCGCCGGGAGTCTTGGTGACGCTCCGTTCAAGTAGCCATGGTTGGCCGTGGGCCGCACCAGAGCCAAGACGGTACGGAGACGGCAGTCCTGCAGGCAGAAGTTTGGTCACCCCGTCAGTTATGTTCAGCGCGAGCGCAACAGAGGCATCGCCGAGCTGGATTCGCGTGGGGCGGTTCCTGGCATCTTGGCTAATAGCGAACCCGCCAGTCGCGAGTTCGTTCAGCTTGAACTGGCCATATTCGCGGACCCCCTCAGCGTGTACAGCACCGAATGTACCCGCAGCCCTTTCAGCAAGGGCAGTGTCATCTAGCCACGACGCTGCCATGCGGGCGAGTCGGGCATTGGCGGTGACGGAGAGATCGAGCAGGTGGCAACTTACAGCGGTTTACAGCGGTGGACTCAAGAGTCGCCCGGCACAGGGTCAGAGGCGACCAGATCGGAGCCGGATCACGCAGCACATCGCGCTCGAGCGCGCGTATGTGGTCCTCCGCGTTGAGCAGCGCGAGGTGGGCGCCCTCGATCCCCGTAGCGTGGATTCCGGGCCTTGGACCTTCCGCGTTTCCGGTAGTGCCGCGCTGATCGCATCGAGATCCACTTTGAAGGCTCCTGCAGGCCGATAACCGGAACCTCGCGGCGTAAGGGCATTCCGTGCGTTCTCCAGGGACACTCCAAGCTCCTGCGCGATGAGCTTGGCTGCGCCCGCCCGCTCGGGGAGCGGCGTGGCGGCGCTGCCGTGACCGCCAAACCGCCGGAGCGGGCGAGAATCACCCGCGAAAGGGTGACGACACGTCCCCACGGCTCGAACAGGTTGAAGAAGCCAAGGTTCACGATTCTGACCGGAGGGCAAGCAATGACGTCGGTATCGCCAACTTACATACATTCATCGCCAACGCCCGCCACGTGATCGCGGACCTGCGCGCCTGGGGCCGGGTCGCGCTCATCCACGGCGCCATGCAGCTGCTCGCAGCGGCCGGGGTGCGGGCGGGCAACCAGAGAGCGGCGACGGGCCTGCTGTCGAGGGGATCGCGATGACCGGATGGCCAGAAGAGCCGGTGATTTATGAGGTCAACACCGCGGTCTGGCTGGATGAGCTGTCCCGGGCGGCCGGGCGCCGGGTCACGCTGGCCGACGTTACGGCTGCCGACTGGGACGCGGTCACCCCGGCCGGTGTAGATGCGGTCTGGCTGATGGGCGTGTGGGAACGGAGCACGGCCGGGCTGGCCCTGGCGACCGAGAATGCCGAGCTGCAGGGCTCGTTCCGGTATGCGCTACCCGACCTGCGCCCGGAGGACGTGATCGGGTCGCCGTACTGCGTGCGCCGTTATGTCGTTGACGCAGCCTTCGGCGGCCCAGAGGCACTGGCCGCGGCGCGCGCTGCACTGGCAGCACGAGGCGCGCGACTGATCCTGGACTACGTACCCAACCACGTTGCTCCCGACCATCCCTGGGTCAGGGGCAACCCGGAACTGTTCGTGCGCGGCGACGAGCACGACATCGAGGCCGATCCGGCGGGCTGGCTGGTGGCGGCCGGACAGGTGCTGGCTCATGGCCGCGACCCGTATTTTCCGCCGTGGCCCGATGTCGTCCAGCTCAACGCCTTCGCCCCGGCGGTGCGCGCCGCGACGGCGCAGACGCTGGCGGACATCGCGGGCCAGTGTGACGGAATCCGCTGCGACATGGCCATGCTGATGATCAACCGCATCTTCGCCGGGACCTGGGGCAGCCGGGCCGGGCCGGAGCCAGCCGAGGAATTCTGGCCTGCCGTGATAGGCCAGCTGCGCACCCAGCACCCGGAGACGGTGCTGGTCGCCGAGGCCTACTGGGACCTGGAGTGGGAGCTTCAGCAGCAGGGGTTCGACTTCTGTTATGACAAGCGCCTGTACGACCGGATCGTCGGAGAGGACGCGCCTGCCGTCCGGGACCACCTGCGCGCCGGCCTGAATTACCAGTCCAGGCTCCTGCGCTTCCTGGAGAACCATGACGAGCCCCGCATTGCGGCCCGCATGCCAGCCGACGCCGAGCGCGCCGCTGCGGTGACCATCGCCACGCTGCCCGGCGCGACCTTGTGGTACGAGGGCCAGTTCGAGGGCCGGCGAGTAAGGCCACCGGTGTTCCTGTCGCGCCGTCCTGGCGAACCGCCGGACATCGGCCTCGCCGACTGGTACCGGCGCCTGCTGGCCGCCGTCGCCGCGCACCGCGTGCGGGCCGGCGCGTGGCGCCTGCTCGAGGTCGGCGGCTGGCCCGACAACCAATCTTGCCGCAATCTGCTCGCCTGGTCCTGGTCCGGTGACCGCAGCAGCGACCGGCATGTGGTCGTGGTCAATCTCTCTGCCGAGCCGACACAAGGCCGGATTCCCCTGGACTGGACGGACCTGCGTGGCCGGACCTGGTGCCTGACTGACCTTCTGCAGGGAAACATGTTCAACCGCGACGGCGGCGAACTGGCTGACCCCGGGCTTTTCGTTGCTCTGGAGTCGTGGCAATTCCACCTGCTCGCGCTACGGTGATCCGACTAGCCTTGGCCGGCAACAGCGCAAACATTGATGCTATGCATGCTGCGCTCTCTTGGGGCACGATGACCCTCCCGACTACCCGCCTCCCGGGCCACCTGTCGAGATCCCGGACATCGACGGATCGCCAGCGGACGACTGGCGCCGCGCCGATGGTGCGGACGCCAACGACGAGCACTACAACTCACAAAGCGCGGCTGACCAAGCGCTTGACGCTGCCGCGACGGGCTTCACCGGCTACGGCCCTTGAATAGTACGGCGCGCCGAGTCGGACAGGTGACGATGGCCGTTCGCTAGAGGTCTGGCAGGAACCTGGCGAACCCACTGCACTCGCCTACGATCATCATCACCATGGAGCTGGTCGCACTCTACGGGTGGGCACCTAAGGCAGCGGCAGGGTCCCCATCCTCTGCGATAACGCTCAGGCAAGTGCCGTGGCGAACAATGCCACCCTGTGCTCTCTCAAGGCGGTAGCGCCGGTTCATGTCCGGTCGGGGCTACTCATGGAGTAGCAGGTCAAGGGCCTGATCGCCAGTCACTGCAGTCGGGTCCCTGATCTTCCGGGCGGGTCTCGATGCGGGCAACAAGTGCGTTGGCGTGCGCCGGCCGTCCCGCGTTGGCCGTCGGCGCAGGATCGGTCCGGGCACACTCACCCTCTGCCGGGTGAGGCAGCGGCCATACCGGCGGTGAACCATGGCTTACAGGTCATGGCAAAGCGCGAGCGCGTCAGCTCTCCAGCGATGTTGCGCAGGAACCGTCGGCTCGCTCACGGTGGGGGAAGGAGCATCGTGGCCACTTATCCCAACATCAGCGATCACGGGCTGATCGGTGATCTCCAGACGGCCGCGCTGGTCACGACCGACGGCACCGTGGACTGGTTCTGCAGTCCCCGTTTCGACTCGCCGAGCATCTTCGCTTCCTTGCTCGATGCCGGGGGCGGCGGCTATTTCCGGGTCGCTCCCGACCCGCAGGAGTACGTGAGCAAGCAGTTGTATTTCCCGGACACTGCCATCCTGATCACGAGGTTCATGACACCTGACGGTGTCGGTGAGGTGCACGATTTCATGCCGGTTGCCGATGGAGCCCCGACGAATAGGCACCGGCTGGTGCGGCAGCTGCGGGTTGTGCGCGGAACGATGCGATTCGTGATGGAGATCCAGCCGCGGTTCGACTACGCGCGTAAAGCGCACCAGCTAGAGCTGTCCGAGGACGGCGCGGTGTTCCATGCGGACGGCCTGGACCTGACGGTGCATTCGGTGGGGGAGCCGGGTACCTCCCTGCGAGAGCAGGGTGTCACAGTGGAGCGCCATGGTGACGGACTACGCGCCACGCGGACGCTGCGGGCGGGCCAGACCGGCGGAGTAATGCTCGAAACGATGGGCGGCCCACCACATCGCCTGCGGCCCGAGGAGCTGCAGCACCTCGCCGATCAGACTGCCCGTTTCTGGCGGGGCTGGCTGCACCGCTCGACCTACCGTGGCCTCTGGCAGGAGATGGTGGCTCGCTCGGCGATGACTCTGAAGCTGATGACCTATGCGCCGACCGGCGCGATCGTCGCCGCGCCGACCGCCGGGCTGCCTGAGCAGGTCGGCGGCGAGCGGAACTGGGATTACCGGTACACCTGGATTAGAGACGGCTCGTTTTCCATCTACGCGCTGCTCGGCCTGGGGTACACGCAGGAAGCTGCGGCATTCGGCGGCTGGCTGCGAGACCGCGCCAGTGAGTACACGGGGGACGCCGGGCGGCCGTTGAAGATCATGTACCGGGTCGACGGTACATCCGATCTGACCGAGGAAACCCTCACCCATTTCGAGGGCTGGCGCGGCTCGCGGCCGGTGCGCATCGGCAACGGCGCGGCCGACCAGCTGCAGCTCGACATCTACGGCGAGGCGATGGATGCCATCTACCTGGCCGATGCCGAGGGGCAACAGGCCGCGCACCGCGGCTGGCAAAGCATCGCCCGCATGATCGACTGGCTGTGCGACAACTGGGACCAGCCGGACGAGGGCATCTGGGAGACCCGTGGCGGCCGCAAGGACTTCACCTACGGCCGGTTCCAGACCTGGGTCGCGCTCGACCGCGCTACCCGGATGGCACGCCACCGGGCCCGCCCGGCCAGCGTGGACCGCTGGGCAGCCGAGCGCGATCACGTCTACAACCAGATCATGGAACGCGGCTGGAATCCCAAGGCTGGTGCCTTCACCCAGCACTACGGCACCGACGTCCTGGACTCCTCGCTGCTGAAGATGCCGCTCCAGGGCTTCGTCGCCCCTCGCGACCCGATGTGGCTAGCCACCCTCGATGCCATGGACCGCGAACTAGTCTCCGACAGCCTGGTCTATCGCTACAACCCCAGCGCCTCACCCGACGGGCTGGCCGGTGATGAGGGCACCTTCACCCTGTGCACGTTCTGGTACGTTGACGCCCTCGCCCGCGCCGGGCGGCTCGACGACGCGAGACTGGTCTTTGAGAAGATGCACACCTACGCCAATCACCTCGGCCTGTATTCCGAGGAGATCGGCAGCACCGGCGAGCAACTCGGCAATTTCCCGCAGGCCTTTAGCCACCTGGCCCTTATCAGCGCTGCGATCAACCTCAACTACCAGATCGAACACGGTGTCGGCCACGTTGAATCAGCCGGGACACCGGCACGCTGACGCCCGCGGTCCTGAGTGCAGGCCCTCATCTGCGCGGCTTGCCCCGATCAAGGAAGGGCTGACCGGCGCTGGCGCACACTGCATAGCCGACAAGAAGCGATGACGTGCGGCGCACCTCGGCGTCCGCCGGGCACGGCGCTTGCCGGTTAGCTTTTTCGTGACGTGAAAACGTTGCCCAGCGCCTCGAAACTTGTGGGCCGTCGCGCCTGGAGGACGCCAGCGACGACAGCCCCTAGGCCGAGCCATCCAAGCGCCGCAAAGGGCAGCAGATCCATCAGTCTGTGCGCATGTGGATGAAGGATCCCCCACAGGGGAAACATGAACAGCACCGCGGCCGCTGCCGGCACGAGCAGATGCCGCCCGAGCCTGAACTCGTCGCGGAACTCGGTGCGGAACGCGCGGATGGTCGCGATATTCACCGCGAGGTAGACGAGCACAACCGATAGACCGCCAGCTCCGGCGAGATACCCGAATGTGCGCGCGCCGCCGTAGGCATAGGTCAACGGAAGCCCGAGCAACAGCGCGAGCGCGGCGACACAGCCGATCGAGACCACCGGCGTATGGCGCCTCGATAGCCGGGCGAGTGACCCCGGAAGAGCCCGTTCACGTCCCATGGCGAACAGGACTCGGATGGCCACGTTGAGCGAGGCGATGACGAAGCCCAGGCCGGTGAGCACGACCACAAGCTCGATGACCCAGAGCGCCGATGGCGACCAGTACCGGCTGGTGAGGTAACCCAGCGGGTTGCGCTGCCCCGTGAAGGTCGGGATGCCTTGCCGCCCCACACCGAACACTTCCGCGATAACGATGAGCAGATAGAAAATGCCCGTCACGATGACGACGCCGATAGTGCTGGCGGGGATGGAGCGGCGCGTGTTCCTCGCTTCCTCACCCAGGGCGGCGGCCGCCTCGAAGCCGGCGAAGGCGGTGATGCCGTAGATCATCGCGGTCGTGATGTCGGTGAGCTGGCCGTTCGGCGACGATGCCGGTGAGAGAACCGCAGCCGAGTAATGCGCGGGCCCGATCTTGACCAGGATCGTGATGGCAAGCGCCGCGATTACGGCCACTTCTCCAACTACAAGGACCAGATCGACCGAGGATGAGGTTCCGATGCCCAGATAGGCAACCAAGACCACCGCCCCCAGGATCACCACGAACAGCACCCAGCCGCTGATGGTCACCTGCAGCGTGTCGGCCACCAGCTGCGACATGTACGCGCTGGTCAGCGCGATACCGGCAGGCACGTACAGCGCGTAGGCGAAGACCATCATCCAGCCGGTCAGGAAGCCTCCCATCCGGCCGAGCCCCCGGCTGGTGTACGTGTACAGCGAGCCAGCCGACGGCAGCCGCCGAGCGAACTCGGCGATACTGCTCGCGCAGCACAGCGACGCGGCGAACGCGACGAGCACAACCAGCGGAGACGCGAACCCGGCGTAAGACACGACAATGACCAGCCCGCCCACGACCGCGCCAGCCGGGGCCACATTGCTCGCCCCAAACGCGATCACCCGCGCCGGCCCAACAACCCCCTGGGCTAGGCCACGGACTTCAGGACTGCTACCGCCCATGCCATGGTCCTCCTGGTGCGGCGGGTGCGTGCCCACCCGGTACGGCATCCTAGGGATCTCCGAGGTCGTAGGCTGCCGCTTACCCCCCGTCCTGGGCTCGCGATGAAGGGATGTCGCGCGGCGCTCTGGTTCCGGCGGCCGTCTGACCTGGGGCCGCCTGGTCGGTAGCAGGCCCGACGGCGGTCCATTCGGCGCCGGTCTCCTGGCGGAATGCGGCGACGGCAGCGCCGATGGTGGGGAAGAAGTGGCGTGGGTTGATCGTGCGGGTGAGCCCGTAGCGTTCGATCTTGCCCTGGACCGGGTCTTTGAGCTCGGCGAATACCAGGCTGATGCCCTCGGCGTTCAATGCCTCGTCGAGATCCTCCAGCACATCGGATGCGGTCGTGTCGACGTCGGTGACCGGCTCCGCCGCGACCACAATCCAGGTGGGTGGCGGGTCGGTTCGGGCGAGCCGCCTGACCTCGTCGCGGAAGGTTTTGGCATTGGCGAAGATCAGCGGGGCGTCGAACCGGTAGATGACCAGGCCGGGCAGGTGCCAGGCGTCGGGATAGGAGTGCACGTCGTGGTAACCCTCTAGCTCTTCCACGCGCCCGAGTTCGGTTTGGTAGGGCCACCATGCGCGGCGGAAGACGTTGAGAATCGACAGGCCGACCGCGATCGCTATTCCGGGCAGCACGCCGAGCAGCGCGACGCCGAGGAAGGCGGCGATCGAGAGCAGGAACTCGGCCTTGCGCTGCCGCCAGAGCCGCACGGTACCCCGAATGTCAGCGAGGGACAGCGACGCCGTGATCACCACTGCGGCGAGCGCAGGCTGCGGCAGGTTACGGAACAGGCCAGGGACCAGCACGATCATCAGGATGATCAGGACCGCGCCGGTGACGCCGGTGAGCTGCGTCTTGGCTCCTGAGCGTTCCGCCACCGCGGTCCGCGATCCGCTGGTGCTCACCGGGAAGCCCTGGAAGAACCCGGCGGCCAGATTCGCCGCGCCGATCCCGATCATCTCCTGGTTGCCGCGAATCTCCTGCCCGGTGCGGGCGGCGAACGCCGACGCCGTGGAGATCGTGTCGGCCAGCGAGACCAGCGCGATCCCCGCCGCCCCGGCGAACAGCGGCCCGAGATCGGCCAGGCGCACGTGCGGGATCGTCAGCGGCGGGAACCCCTTGGGCAGCACCCCGACCAGGCTGACACCATGACCGGCCAGGCCGAAGACCGTGGTGGCCGCGATCGAGAGCACGACGGCGATCAACACGGCCGGGACCTTCGGCAGCCAGCGCTGCAGCACCAGGATCAGCAGGATTCCGGCGATCCCGACTGCGGCCGCAGCGGCGACCGCCTCACCGTGCGCGAGCCCTTTGACGAAGCCGGTGAACTCGCGAATCAGGCCATTGGCCTCGACCTTGAACCCGAACAGCTTCGGCAGCTGCCCGATCAGGATGGTCAGCGCCAGGCCGTTCATGTAGCCGATCATCGTCGGCTTGGAGATCAGGTCGGCGATGAAGCCGAGCTTCGCCACCGCCGCCACGATCATGATCGCCGCGACCATGATCGCGAGCAGTGACGCCAGCGCGACCGCCCGCTTCTCGTCGCCCTTCGCGGCGATCAGCGGCAGGATCGTCGCGGCGATCATCGGCCCCAGCGAGGAATCCGGGCCGAGCACCAGGATCCGCGACGGGCCGAACACCGCGTAACCGGCCAGGCACAAGATAGAGGTGTACAGCCCGGTGATCGGCGGCAAGCCCGCCAGTTCCGCATACGCCATGCCCTGCGGTACCAGCAGCGTCGTGAGCACAATCCCCGCGACCAGGTCCTTGACGAGCCACTCACGGCGATAGGACGTAACCGCCTGCAGCCCAGGCACCAAGCGGAACATGGACACCACACCCCGACCGTGGTCAGACACCGCAACTGCAATCCTCCCGCCCGGCACCCGCAGGCGCATCACCCGCGCAGGGGTGAAGGCGGCGACTGGCTGAGCCACTCCGCATAGAACCTGCAGTTGTCCGCGCCGGGTTCTACCCCACCCGGCAGGGTCTCGGCGAACACGAGCGCGGCAGCGGCTTCGAGTTCGCCCCGGAGCAGGCCGGCGGGGCCGGTCGCTTCGAACGCAAGGGACCACCAGGTCTCGCCGCGCGTGCGGATCTCGGTGAGTTCTACCGCGCACTACTGACCGGGGAAGATCCAGCGCACTTCGAGGCTGCGGACACCTTCCGTGACCGGGCCGTGAGCCTGTCCAGCCGTCACCGTCACTTGCTCCTGACGATGCCCGGTGCTGCCAGCCGCGTACCCAGTCGACCAGTTCGCCCGGGCGCTCGCGGGCCAGCGCGGGCACCCGGCGAAGGCGCCAGCCATCCTCCGCCGCAGGACAGCCCTCCTGCGAACGGTTCCCGCGCCATGATCTGCACGAGATCGGTCATCGCTCGGGTGGCGGCGCTACTAGGCGCATGTGGATCAGTTCAAGCCCGAGACCGGTGATCCGCTGCACGAGCCCGGACAGGGCGGCTTGATCTGGCAGCTGGGCGCGGAGGGTTGTCGTGCCTGAGCCTGTGGTGACCTCGCAGTCGTCGAATTCCGCGCGCAGCGTGGTGCCCGCCTGGCCCGCGAAAGTGATCTCATATGTGTGTGATCGCACTGGGGTTGCGCCTCGCAAGTCCGCTGGTTCAGCGTGCCGCCAGCATGGCTGCCGGGCGAGGTCTGCGTCCTCACCCGCCTGAGGGTGAGCCGGGACCATCGCCACGCCCTCGGTGACCTTAGTCCCTTCCGCCAATATTCCATGACGGACCGACTTATAGTGGTGTCTCTCTCTCTCGGACCAGCGGGATCTACGGGAGTGACGTGTTGTGGCAGAGGGCGCGGCGGCTCGGCGCGGCGCACGATTCGCGCTGACGAAGTTCCGGCCGACGACGCTGCCCACGACGCTGGTCCCAAGATCCGCGTTGCATGAGCGGCTGACGGCGGGGGCTGGTAAGCGCCTGACCGTTGTTATCGGGTCGGCCGGGGCGGGCAAGAGCGTGCTGCTGTCGAGCTGGGCGGCGGCCAGGCCCCGTGGCCTTACTCCCTGGCTGTCTTGTGATGAGGCAGACGCTGATCCGGTCCGCTTCTGGGCCGGCTTCATTGAGGCCGCCCGGGTGGTGGCGCCGTGGTTCGGCACCGATGCCGCCGACTTGCTGGCGATGGACGGCGTGATGTCGGCCGACGTCACCGCGTCGATCGCGAACGATGCCGCCAAGCTGCCCGCCGGCTCGGTGATCGTCGTTGACGACTTCCATATTGCGATGGCCGCGGCCGGCCGGAGCATGACCGATCTGGTCGAGCGCTGGCCGGCCGAGGCTGCCCAGCTGGTGCTGTCCAGCCGCTTCGACCCTCCGCTGCGGCTGCACCGGCTGCGGATGGCCGGTGAGTTGTGCGAGCTGCGCGACCGTGAGCTGTATTTCTCGCTGGCCGAGAGCCGAGGCCTGCTGGCGAACTTCGGTGTCGAGGTCGCCGCAGCTGACCTGGCGCTGCTTCACCAGCGAAGTGAGGGCTGGGCCGCGGCCCTGCAGATGGCGGCGCTGTCCCTGCGCGGTGCTAGCGACCCGGTCCGGGCCGCACAGGCGCTTGACGTCCGCAGCCACGCGATCGCCGAGTACTTCATCTCGGAGGTCCTCGAGCGGCAGTCACCTGAGGTTGCCCAGTTCATGCTCGATACCGCCGTCCTCGGCGAGCTGACTGCGGGCGCGTGCGCAGCTGTTACGGGGCGGCGGGACGCGGCGGCGCTGCTGCGCAGGATTGACGCGGCCAACCTGTTCCTGGTGGCGCTCGATGATGAGCGGACCAGCTTCCGGTATCACCATCTGGTGGGCCAGGTGCTGCGCGCTGAGCTGCGCGCCAGGGACCGGGATCGCGAGAAGGCGGCCCAGCTGCGGGCCGCCGAATGGTGCGAGTCAACCGGTGACACGCGGCGTGCGGCCCGGCACTTCCTCGCGGCGCAACAGGCTGACCGGGCGCTGGCCCTCATGCAGGACCGGGTCGTGACGGACTTCCTGCACAACCCGGTCCTCCCGGCCACCCTGGATCTCAGCACGGTCGACCCTTCGCTGCTGGCGGATGCCCCGGACCGGCTGCTGGCCCTGGCGGCTGACCTGCTGACGTCAGGTGACACCGCCCGCGGCGGCGAGTACCTTGACCTGCTTGAGCGCGCGCAGTCGCCGATCCCGCGGGAGTCGAGGCTGGCGGCCAGGTTCGCGGCGATGCGGTCATTTCATTACGGGCAGATCGGCCAGCTCAACGAGGCCGTGGGCGCGGCCCTCGCGGCGCGCGCTATCCAGGGGCGGGCGCAGCTCACCGACGATTGGAACGCTGCTGTCCCGCTGATCTTGCTGCGTGTCTATCCGTGCCTGGAAGACTTCCAGGCCGTGGAGCGTGAGGCAGCCGCGGCGCTGGCGATGCCCGAGCTCAGCGAACCGGCCAGGCTGGTGCTGGTACCCGGCGCTCAGTCAGTGGCCTGGTTCGAGGCCGGCCGCCTCGCTGAAGCCGCCAGTGCCGCCAGGGCCGCCGAAGCCGACGCCCGGCGGCTGGGATTTGACCAGCATTTCTTCGCCGTGGATTACCTGCGCGTTCTGGCCGGCCTCGCGCTGGAGCGGCGGGACCTCGACACCGCAGAGCAGCTCACCGAGCGAGTGCTCTCGATAACGGAGCGGCGGCGGCCCATCTTTGAGTTCCTCGCTCTGCTCGACCGGGCCGGGATCTGGGCCGCCGCCGGGCAGGTCCGTGACGCGCTGGCCACCGTCGAGGCGGCGCGTCTCGTCCTGGCCGGGACCGGGCCGGTGCTGCTAGCGCGGGCCGATGAGCTTGAGGCGCTGATGCGCTTGTCGCTCGGCGACCTGCGCTCCGCTACTGAGCTGGCCGCCAGGCTGCCCGCCGGGCGCCGCGACCTGCTGCTGGCCAGGATCGCGCTTGGCGCGGGCGATCACCAGGCCGCGCATGAGTACTTGCAGGCGCCGTCACTGGGCGACCTGACAGCGCGGCGCGCGCTGGTGCGCCAGCTACTCCTGACCGCGGCGGCGATCGAGCGCGGTGACCCCATGACGGCCAGCATCCTGGGCGGTGCCGTCCAGGCAGCCCGCCAGGAGGGCTTCGTCAACACGGTCGTCACGACCGCGCCCCAGGTGACCAGCTACCTGGTCGAGCATTCGACACGAATGCGATCAGACCCGTTCACGGAGCACCTGATCGTCGCGGCTCTCGAGGTGCGCGCCGTCCAGGCGGGCGCGTTCCGGTCCGGTCACGTGCTTGCCGAGCCGCTGACCACTGCCGAGTTGCGCATCCTGAAGCTCCTGCCGGCCAGCACCTATCTGCAGATGGCCGCCACCTTGTACATCTCGCGCAACACGGTAAAGACCCATCTGCGGTCCATCTATCAGAAACTCGGTGTGACCTCACGCCCGGAGGCCATCGAGCGGGCCGTCGACCTGCGCCTGCTCTGAGTCTGCGCCCGCTGGGAGAGCAACTGCTCCAGGCGGTTCCGCGCTGAGGTCTGCCACGGCGAGCAGCGCTGCCATCAGCGCCAAAGCCGCCGGAATAGGCGGGAATCACCCCTGAAAGGGTGACGACGCCCCGAGAGGGCCTGGACAGAGTACCGGAAGGCGTCTCGAACAGGAGCAGCAGCACATGACGGTCACGCGTCAATGGGCCGCATGGTCCTCGTGAGCGCGCCGAGAGCAATGTCGGCGTCCAGGGGAAGGGAACGATCATGGATAGGCGTGGCGGAGGGTGGGTAGTTTTCGCAGCCATCGTGCTGGGCGTGGCGGGCGTGATGCGGGTCTTCGACGCGATCTGGGCCTTCAGCTATCACGGGGTGCTGCCGGACAATCTCCAAGGTGCGATCTTCGGGCACAGCCTCAAGACCTACGGCTGGGTCTATCTCGTCGTGGCTGTCGTGCTCCTTCTGTGCGGGTTCCTGGTGCTCAGCGGGTCGCAGGTCGGCCGGTGGGTCGGGATCGCCGCCGGAGCGATCGGCTGCATCAGCGCCATCTGGTGGATGCCCTACTACCCGATATGGTCGCTGACCTACATCGCCATCGGCGCCCTCGTAATCTACGCGCTCGCCGCGTACGGAGGTAAAGCCGAAGCCGCGTAGCACGGCAGTCGGCGCGGCCTTCTCGACGTTCGTGTGCACGGCCCTCGTCCACGAGCCCCGCCCCAGCTGTGTTGTGGCGCGTTCCGGTGTTGCTCGTGGGCTGGGCGGGCGCCGAGGCACGTTCACCCGACGGAGAAAGGACCGACGAGGATGGCCGACAACAGAGCCAAGCGCATCGCCGAGCTGATCAAGCCGCTGCGGGTCAAGCCGGGATCGAAGGTGAACCTGGCCAGGGACTTCGACCCAGGCTATAAGGCGGGCTTCCTGAAGAAGAAAGACGGCAGGCAGCTGCTGAAGACAGGTATCGCGCTGCTGGCCGACTATCAGGCACGGCTGGCCGCCCAGGACGCCTACGGGGTCCTGATGTGCCTGCAGGCGCTCGACGCCGGCGGCAAGGACGGGACGATCCGCCACGTCATGAGCGGGGTGAACCCGCAGGGCGTGCAGGTGAGCGGATTCAAGGTGCCGTCGGCCGAGGAACTTGACCACGACTACCTGTGGCGGTATGCCTGCCGGCTGCCCGCGCGCGGCGATATCGGGATCTTCAACCGGTCGCACTACGAGGAGGTCCTGGTGGTCCGGGTGCACCCGGAGAATCTCGACCGGCAGAAGCTGCCGGAGGGGGCCAAGGGCAAGGACGTGTGGGACCGGCGCTACCGCGAGATCAATGACTGGGAGCGCTACCTGTCCGATAACGGTTTCAAGGTGGTGAAGCTGTTCCTGAACCTGTCGAGGGAGGAGCAGCGGACCCGTTTCTTCAAGCGGCTCGATCTGCCCGAGAAGAACTGGAAGTTCTCCGCCGCCGACGTCCGGGAGCGCCAGCGCTGGGACGACTACCAGAAGGCGTTCTCGGAGATGCTGTCCGCCACTAGCACGCGTTGGGCACCGTGGTATGTGATACCGGCCGACCGCAAGTGGTTCGCCCGCATCTGCACGGCTGCGGTTCTCGCGCACACCCTGATCGAGATCGATCCGCAGTACCCGGAAGTGACCGCGGACAGGCGGCAGCAATTGCTGGCTGTCAAGAGTGAACTCGAGGCCCAAGCGCCCAAGGGCACCCCTAGCGACCCGTTCGCAGCCAAGCAAGCCAAGGCGGACGCCAAGCAAGCCAAGGCGGACGCCAAGCAAGCCAAGGCGGACGCCAAGCAAGCCAAGGCGGACGCCAAGCAAGCCAAGGCGGACGCCAGA
>Ga0116126_1000704_pt1 | contig 23260 bp, 23 predicted proteins | sample June2015DPH_16_5_FD_89730 | JGI IMG/M metagenome (GOLD analysis project Ga0116126, IMG submission 89730) | Peatland microbial communities from SPRUCE experiment site at the Marcell Experimental Forest, Minnesota, USA - June2015DPH_16_40 | ecosystem: Environmental > Terrestrial > Soil > Wetlands...
CGACAACGCGAAGCCGAAGCAGACGATGATACCTGGTAGTACTAGGCATCATGCGTGGCGGGGGAAGTGTGCGCCCCAAAGGCATTATCAACTATCAGGAGGCGGCGAGTCGGACGGCTGGACTTCAAAATCGCTATCCATCTGCGCCAATGCTCGGAACGCTCTGGCGTAAGATTCGATTTGCTGTTTAGTAAGGGCCGCTCCCCGTGGATTCTCACCAATGTAATCCCATAGCTTTTCGTCGCTCACGCAATCCGCCGCTCCTGTGCTCCCCCACCTGGCTTCAACCTTGGCCGCCGGAAACACCAATACGGCATGGAAGAATGGCGCTGCGGACTGCGGCGCTTGATCAGTCGCGCAAAGCGAGAGAACCTTTTCGCGAATAGCCATGGTTCGCCCGACCAGTGCATTGACAGCCGTCTTCTCCGTCGGCTTGCCATTGAGAAGCAACTCGCCATTCCCGTCGGCGGACACGATTCCTTTCCAGTTTTTGGTGTCGATCACGAAAACACCCGTCGGCCCCACCACGACATGGTCCAGATTGCCAAGAGGCATCTTGAGGTCATGGACTACGCAGTAGTCGTTAGGAAAGTCGTCCAGGATAAACTCGTGGAAACGGGCGAGATGCCCGGTCCACGAGTTCGCAAATTGCGACACGACCTACCGCGACGGGTTTGACTTTCATGATGTTCGGCCTCAGGATATTAGGCACGCGAATATGAGTCTGGAAGGAATCAGAAGGTGGTTGGGCGGCGGCGTGGGCGGGGCGGAAGGCGAGCCACGCGTGGCGTTTCCGTCGGATGCGGACGAGCGCCGGCGCTGGGCCTTGGGCGCGGTGGGGCTGGCGCTGATTTTCTATGCGTATTTCGTGAGCAAGACGTGCGCGTCGGGCGTGCATCCGCTGTCGCTGTTCGGCTGGCTGTGGGTGTACTGGGGACGGGGGGCGGATTATGCGCATGGGTATGTGGTGCCGGTCATCGCGGCGGGGTTGTTCGTGTGGAAGTGGCGCAAGGGGTTGCACAGGGTGCCGCTGAGCACGGCGACCAGCGGGCTGGTGGTGATTCTGGCGGCGGTGACGATGTACTGGATCGGCGTGAAAGCGGCCAATGCGCGGTTGGTGGCCGGATCGCTGGTGGTGCTGATGTTTGGGTTGGTGCTGTATCTGGCGGGATGGGCCTGGGCGAAGGAGTTGTGGTTCCCGTGCGCCTTTTTGCTGTTCATGATCCCGCTGAACTTTTTGGATCCGTATGTTTCGTTTCCGCTGCGGATGTTTGTGGCGCACGTGGCGACCTCGGTGCTGAATCTGATCGGGGTGGAGGTCTACCAGCAAGGGACGGGGATTTATTCGAGGCTGAACCGGTTTATGCCGTTGGAGGTGGCCGACCCGTGCAGCGGGATACGGTCGCTGGTGGCACTGGTGGCGCTCACGTCGTTGTACGGGTACGTCACGATGTCCGCCATATGGAAGAAATGGGTGCTGTTCCTGTCGAGCATTCCGCTGGCGGTGGTGGGCAACCTGGCCCGCATCACCACGGTAGCGCTTGTCGCACAAGGGTTTGGACAGGATTTGGCGATGAAGGTCTACCACGATTATTCGGGGTACATCGTTTTCAGCCTGGCGATCTTGTGCATGATCGGTTTGGGCGCCACGCTCAATATCAATTATCGCGACTTGCTCCATCATTGGACACAGGAAGATGTGCGGCCTTCGCCTCCATCTTACCCCCCGAAAAAGGGGTAACCACAACTGTCTTTGGTAACCACAGGCGCGCAAGAACATACGTCGGTGGGCTTTTTTAATTTACAGGGCTGATATGCCCGGGTACGATGGGCACGGTTTCTGCGCCGCCTGACAGCGAATGAGATCGCCCCAAAGACTTCTGCGGACTGTTGGGCTTTTCTCCCTTGTCTGGACGATGCTCGGGTCGAGTCGCGCTTTCGCCCAGAACATCAAGTGGGGACCATTCCAAGGAAGCGGCGGTTTTGCTGCCGGGGCAGAGTTCCTCGATAACGCCAACACCAGCCACGATCACCCGAAGGCGGACGTGCTGCTGACGATCGGGCCCACCCTCAGTGGGGGAATCTACCTGCCGTTCGCCGGCGGGGAGCAATTTACATTGACCATGGCGGCGACATACGTCCAGTCGCTGACGGGCGTCACCCCGGACAGTTTCGGAGCGCCGTTGAACGCGACGTTGACCCTGCCCGTGTACGTGGCGAAATGGAACGTGGTCCTGTCCGACACCTTCAGCTTCACCAACGATCCGTTGCAGAACACGTTTGCCGTCAACCGCAGCGCCCTCGAAGAGTATTTGAACATAGCGAGTGCCAGCGCCACGCGCCAATTCGGAAAGTTTGCGACGACGTTCGCCGTGCAGCGGTCCGACTACATCTATCCCAGCGTCTCGACCCAGGGCCAGACGGATTATCAATTCTCCTTCACGCCGTCGTTTATGTTGCAGGAGGGCTACTCGGTGTTCGTGCGCACCTCCTACGGGTTGACCTACGTGGTCGGACCCGGGCTGCAGGATTCCGCCGGCTACTCGATCGATGCGGGCGTGAATGGCCAGATCACGCCGAGCCTCAGCGGCACGATCGAGTTGGGCTGGACCCATGAGCACCTGGATCCCAGCGGGACCAACACGGCGCGAAATATTGACGGCGTGGACTCGAACGTCACCCTGAGTTACACGCACCCGCTGCGCCCGAATACGACGCATAGCATCTCGTTCTACCGCAATCCCGGCGTCGCGCTCCTGCTGCTGAATTCCAGCATCACCCAGGCCACCGGCGTCAACTACACAATCTCGCATCGTCTGAACCGATCCCTCACACTCTCGCCCCAGATCGGCTGGGTGCATCTCGTGTCCCTGGTCGGGAACGCAACCTCGGAAACTGCCGATTTCATTCAGGTCGGTTTCGGCCTGCAGCGGACATTTACCAGGCACCTGACCGGTTCGTTTTCCTATGTGCATCAAACCAGAGACTCGAGCATCCCGGCCAATACCTACGATGTGAATGAGGTGTCGGTCAGCGCGAACTACACCTTTTAACGCGCCGCCACACCGCTTCGCCGCCCTGGGCCAATCGGCCAGGGAATATTTTTTGCAAACGCGGCGAAGTCTGCCATAATTACCAACAGATGGGTTGCGTCTGTGCCGCGATGAATTGTCGAAATTCATGTCGAAAACTCTCTGCCGCGCACGGGAAGGTGTCCTGCCGAATGGTCCCGCTGATCCGGGATGGAGGTGCTCATGATTACTCGCGCTGAGGTCGATCGCCTGTTGCAGTTCCGCAGTGAGGGATATCTGATTACCAGTTGCTACTTCAATCTCGACCGCGCCAAGTGGCCGCCGCAGACGTTGAAAATTCGTGTCAAGGACCTGCTTCAGTCGGCCGGGAAAGAGCTGGCCGCCAAAGCGGGCGGCCACGCCCAGCGCGAGTCGTTGCACGACGACTTCGCCCGAATCGAAGAATTCGTCACGCAGGAAATCGGCACCAACCATCACAAAGGTCTGGCGGTGTTCTCCTGCTCGGCGCAGAAATTCTGGCAGACGTACCCGTTGCCCCGGATCGGGCGCAACATCCTCATCGCCGATCTGGCCCCGTACATCCGTCCGCTCGCGGCGATCCTGGCGGAGTACCATCGCTACGGCGTCGTGTTGATCGACCGGGTGATGGGTCAGGTATTTGAGGTCTACATGGGCGAGATTGTCGAACGCACCGACGTCGTGGCGCAAATCCCCCGGCGAGTGAAAGAGGGCGGCCTCGGCGGACGCGATGAGCGGCACATCGAACGTCGCCACGCGCAGGCGGTCCACCAGCACTTCCAGCGGCTGGCCGACGAAACCTTCGCCCTGTTCCAGCGCGACAAGTTCGACTATCTGGTTCTCGGCGGCCATCGCGAACTGCTGCGCGAGTTCAAAGAACATCTGCATCCATACCTGGAGAAGCGGTGGGTCGGCGATTTTGATGCCGAGCCGTGCCACACGTCGCCGGCGGCGGTGCTGGCGTCCACGTTGGAGATCGAGGATCGAACCGAGTGGGAAAATGAAAAGCGGATGGCTGAGGAGTTGGTGCAGAAGGCCGGGGCGGGCCAACGGGCCGTGAGCGGGATCGGCGCCACGCTCGGGGCGTTGACGCGCGGCGAAGCGCAAACGCTGCTGGTCGAAGACGGGTTCGAGATGCCCGGCTTCGTCTGTTATACCTGCCATTACACCAGTCTGGGTGATCAGGAGTGTCCGCACTGCCGCAAACCGCTCGAACCGTGTCCCGACATCGTGGACGAGGCCATCGAGTTGGCGCTACGAAAGAATTGCCAGATCGAGCACGTCCGCGGCCCCACCGCGTTGCGCGACGCCGGCCGCATGGGCGCCCTGCTGCGATTCCAGGCCTGAGCCCAACCGGTTGCGATTCCAATTGTGGCGCGCCAAGAATGGTATTGAATCCACCGGTGGCTTTGGTATACTGATGGCGGTCACGGAGAGTGGGGGGAGTATGGCAGACTTTACAAATCGCTATTCCGACAACGTGCCTGGGAAGTTCTATGTGGACGACCAGTGCATCGATTGCGATCTGTGCCGCGAAACCGCGCCGGACAACTTCACGCGCAACGAAGACGGCGGCTATAGCTTCGTCTACAAGCAGCCGACGTCGGCGGACGAGGAGGCCCTCTGCAAGGAAGCCATGGAGGGATGTCCCGTCGAGGCCATTGGACCTGATGGCGCACAAGTTGGCATCGCCGCCCCCACGCAACCATCTCCGCAACCCCAGACCTGATGACGCCTGCGTTACGAGCGCGGGTGCTTCACGAATGGCAGCCATTCGGCCCCGGTTCGTCTCTGGCCAAGCCGGCCCATCCGTCCAGCCAGCTTGTTCCGCAGGTAATGAAAAAGCTGGGGCTCGAACAACGGCTCCAGCAATCCCAGGTATTCTTTCTCTGGCCCGAAATCGTCGGCTCGGACATCGCGCGCCATGCCCAGCCGGTCAGCCTGCGCAACGGATTGCTGGTGGTGGCCGTCGATCATCCAATATGGCTGCAGGAACTGTCACGCTATCACAAGCCGCTGATGTTGCAGAAAGTCCAGGAGCGCGTCGGCAAGAAGGCCGTCCGCGACATATGTTTCCGCATCGGATGATGCGCCGCGCGGTTCTCCTGTTTCTGTGCGGTTTCGTTTTCCCCCGGGGCATCGCGCTGGCGGGAGAAAATGTCCTCCAAGTCCCCTTCATCGCGCAGAAGCCGAACTACTGCGGCCCGGCGGCGCTGGCGATGTTGGCCAACTATTACGGTCATCCCGTGTCGCAGGACGAAATCGCCGGCGCGATCTACCTTCCCGACATCGGCGGCACGCTGACGAGCGAGCTCGGTGAATATGCGCGCCGGTTCCACTTGTGGGTACGCCAGTATCACGGTTCGCTCGACGATCTGCGGGAGAAACTGGCGGCGGGCGTGCCGCTGTTGGCGCTGGGCCGATTCGGCGAGCACCCGCATTACTTCGTGGTGCTGGGTTGGGACGGGTTTCGCCAGGTCGTGACCGTGCACTCCGACGCGCGAGCGCGGTTCGAGATGCGGCTGGAGGATTTCCAGCGGTATTGGGACCGGGCCGGCAACTGGACGCTGTTGGTCTGTCCGCCGGAGAAAGCGACGTGGCGGTTGTCGGCGGAGGAACACAACGATCTGGGCGTGTTCTTCGAGCGCACCGGCGAACTTGAGTCCGCGGCGCAGCAATACATCGCCGCCACGCAGGTGCGTCCTGGGAACTCGTATTTTCGGATGAACCTCGGCAACGCGCTGCTCAAGCAGCATCGTCTGGCTGAGGCGGCAAAAGCCTTTGCGCGCGCGGTGGAACTCGATCCACAAAACGCCGACGCGATGAACAATCTGGCCTACACGTATTGTGAGATGGGGCAGAACCTGGATGAGGCGGTCACGCTCTGTGAGCGGGCCGCGACGCTGCGGCCGGCCCGCAAGGCGTATTTCCTCGACACGCTGGGGACCGTCTACCTCAAACAGGGCAAACGCGAAGATGCCGCCGCGGCGTTCGAAGCGGCCCTCGCCGCAACGACCGACCACCAACAATCCCTGCGCGCAGCGATTCAGCAACACCTGTCCGCCGTCCGCTCCCCGTGACTCGTCGCTTCATGATTGGACAATCGGCGGTTCTGACGTAGATTCACGTCGGCGAATTCAAAATTCAGGAGGAAGATTATGCACAATACCAAAGGCTACGCGGCGATGAGCGCGAAGACGCCGCTGGTTCCGTTTTCATTTCACCGTCGCGATCCCGGGCCGGAAGAAATTGAAATTCAAATCCAGTACTGCGGGGTGTGCCATTCCGACGTGCACACGGCGCGCAACGAATGGGCGGGCACGACGTTCCCGTGCGTGCCCGGTCATGAAATCGTCGGACGCGTGGTGAAGGCGGGCTCGAAGGTGCGCAAATTCAAGGAGGGCGAGCTGGCGGCGGTGGGGTGCATGGTGAATTCGTGCCGCGAGTGCGAGATGTGCAAGTCGGGTGAGGAACAGCTGTGCGACCTCGGGCCGATATGGACCTACAACAGCGAAGACAAGCGGCACGGTGGCATGACCTATGGCGGGTACTCCAACGCGATCGTGGTGGACGAATCGTTTGCGTTGCGGTTGCCCAAGGGGCTCGATCTGGCGGCGTCGGCGCCGTTGCTGTGCGCGGGGATCACGACGTATTCGCCGTTGCGCCACTGGAAAGTGGGCAAAGGGCAGAAGGTGGGCGTGGTCGGCCTCGGCGGGCTGGGGCACATGGGCGTGAAACTGGCGAATGCGATGGGCGCGCGGGTGGTGTTGTTCACGACGTCGCCGGGCAAGGCGAAGGACGCCATCCGGCTCGGGGCGAAGGAAGTGGTGATTTCCAGGAACGAGTCCGAGATGAAAAAGCACGCGAACAGTTTCGATTTCATTCTGAACACCGTGGCCGGGCCGCATGATGTCAATGCTTACCTCGAGTTGTTGAAGCACGACGCCACGCTGACGCTGGTGGGCGCACCCGAGAAACCGCACGCGGTGAACGCGTTCAGCCTCATCTTCAAACGCCGTCAACTGGCGGGGTCATTGATTGGCGGGATACGCGAGACGCAGGAGATGCTGGATTTTTGCGGCGAACGCGGCATCACGGCGGACATCGAACTGATTCCCATCCAAAAGATCAACGAAGCCTACGACCGCATGGTCAAGGGCGACGTCAAATACCGGTTTGTGATTGATATGAAGAGTTTGGGGTGAGGAGGGAGAGAACAGGTTGGAGTGATGGAGTGGTGCAGGAGTGGAGTGCTGGGGTGATAGAAGATTGGGCGAGCGGCTACGGTGCCCGAAGAGAGCGTACGTGGTCGTCCGTATTACGGCTTGTCGGTTTCCTCTGGGTGTTGGTCGTTGTCCTTGCCGAGGTGAAACTCCCGCCCCGTTAGCTCCTTGATCGGCACTTCCACGACCCGCTCCGGTTGCTCCGGATATTGCCCCTTGCGGCGTTTCACCACGGGCGGTTTGTACGGTCGCACCTTCTTCGAACGCGGCTTGTACATAAGGCTCCCCTTCCATTCTGATTGTACCAGCCTCGACATCTTCTGGCAACCGTGCTTTACTACACTAGTCCGCTGGAAGAGCAGAAACTTCGCTTGCTGCCGGACCGGGAGCGTTCGAAACTTCCGGGGTACCGATGGAGGAACTGGCGATCTCCCCAGCGGGCTTGACTTTTGCACTCGCCTGTCGTTCACTTTCTGCGCTGGACTTGGGCGGTGAATCTCCAGCGGGGCCGACCGAAAGGTCGGCCTTAACCGTCGTGGGGGACATGGACGGTGAATTTCCCCCCGGCCAGCGGCAACGCTAGCCGAAACCGTTTTTGGCGCAAGCTTGACGGCGGATTTTGATTTGGCTTCACACTCCTAACCGAAGATCTTGCGAATCACTAAGCTGGGTTGACGCGCGCGCCCTGACAGCGAGGCTATACTCATTGGACTTCCCTCTCATTATGTCGCGGATTTTGTGGGATTGCCAAAGCGCCACGCTGGCGGTACGCTGCGCGGCGACGAGCTAGGATCGTCCAGCGGACGTTACGTTCGACTGCGAGAAATGTGAATGATCGAGAGGGAGAGCGTGAGCAGCCCGAGAAACCGTTGACGGCGCAGGACGCGCGGGATTTGATCGCCGACGGCACGTTGCGCGTTGACGATGTCGCACGGGCCCTTGAGAAGGGATGGCACCCTGCACGAGGGCGGTCGCCGTTTGCGCTCTTTCAGGAGGAGATGCGACTGGAGGAGTCCAAAGTTCGGTGCGACTTGCTTCAGCGGCTGGGGTGCCTGACGATGGTTCTCTGCTTGGTCGCATTCGGTGCCCTGATGGTCTGGCTGTGCCTGCAATTGTGTCAGGGCAGCCTATCCGGGGCGGTGCTGGAGCGAATACGTGGAATGTCTCCGTACGGCCGCGTCATTTTCGCTGCGGCGGTTTGGCTGGCGGCTTCCGGTTGCTATTTTGTCCGGCGCGAGGTTCGAAGCGGCAGGGGCTGTAACCACTTCGTGTTGGTTTGGCAGGTAATCTTCTGTGGTTGCGTGATCGCTGCCGCTCGGGGCGAATTTGGTCCTCTGCACTTGGCATGGTTGTACCCGGCCGCCGCTACTATGGGTTTTCTTTCGGATTATTGGCCGCTACGGGTCGTTAGACCGGTTGGGGTGGTGTTCGGCTTGCTGTGCTGCGTAGGGCTTGATCGGAGACGCGCTTGGGAGAACCGGTGCATCGTCGGGATTTGCCAGAACCAGGATTTGCTTCACACTCAGGGCGAGGCCGCTTACGAAAAATGGGCCGTCGCGTTGCGGGAAGCCATTGGCGAGGAGTTCAGGGGCCGCTTCTTCGGCTGGCCCCTCAAACATTGACAGATCGTTGTCTCCGTGTTTCGAGGATTGCACAACAAAAAGCGCTGAGATGTCATGAAAGCTAGTACTGAGATTGTGAGGCTGAGGAAGCTGCAAGCGGAAGTTGACCGGATCCGAGCGGAACTCGGGATCAGTGCGCCTGGCGAAGTGCTGTACCGTGCCTCCTTGGACGTTTGCGGTGACGACGAGATCGTCGTGGAAGCCGATGGATTTGGCGGGGCAACGACCAGTATTGTGGAGGGCAACTTCCCGATGGACTATCGGACGCATTACGCGAAGAAGTTCAACACGGAGGAGGCTGCGATCCACGCGGCGGAGGCGGTCGGAGAAGAGCGGGCGGAGGCGGAAGCCGTCTTGGCGTGATGTGACCCGGCTCGCGAGTTGTCGGACTCGGCTCCGGCGTGGCGGGAGAACGGAAGTGACAGAGACCCTTCGACCTTTCGACTCCGCTCGAGGCAGGCAGGCTCAGGGTGACAGCTTTTGGGGAAGCGGACCGGGCGGCACAGCAATCGGCCCCGCAAGCAGGGACGCTCGCGCCACCAAGGCACGGGACGCGAAAGCGGCGGCAACCGGGACGGTCGCCCTACAATTCGGAGACGGATAGGCGGCGGCTCGCCGGGAGCCCCGAAAAGGATTCGGGGTGAACCTCGCCCGCCAACGCGGAAAGCGCCGCGTGAGGGCACGCGGCCTACACCGGTGTTGCGGACGGCTCGGCTGGAGGCGCGGGTGAATGCGGATAGGTAACTCATTAGTACTTGACTAATACATATGCGTATAGCATTGTTGCCGGGTTGTTCGGGTTCTTTGAAATAGGGATGGGCGCACGGCGGTCGGCGTTCGGCGGTCGGGTGATCATCGGGTGCGCCCCACCAGAAATCAGGGTGAGTAAGGGTCAAGGACGCGCGGGGGAGGGGGGAACCCGGAAAAAAGTGAAAATTGTAAAACGAACCCAAGTTTGTGCAGGCCGGCGTGGAAAAGTTGGGGAAACGAAGCCAAAAACGAACCCAAATCGAAGCCGAGAATCGGGTTCCAAGTTGCGGGTTCGCGGTTCAGGGTTGAAACGGCTCGCCGGGAGCCCCGAAAACGATTCGGGGTGAACTGCCGATTCTACGAAACGGTGAACGGGCGAGACGCCCGCCCCACTATAGAGCGTTCGTTGTAGAAGAGGTATTGCTGGGCCCAGCCGGCGTAGGGACCGAAATGGGAGCGGGCGAACTGTCTCAACTCGCGGGCGGTGACGCGTTTTTTGCCCGGGAAATAGATGCGGCGGAGGGCGCGCTCGATCCACACGTCGATGGGGAAGGCGTGGTCGAATCCGCAGGCGAACAGCAACACGCAGTTGGCGATTTTCTCGCCGACGCCGGGCAATTTGATCAGTTCTTCCAGCGCGCGGTCGTATTCCATGGTTCGCAACGCGTGGAGGTCGAGCTGGCCGCTGTCGATCATGCGGGCGGCGGCGAGGAGGTTTTTTGCCCGGAAGCCGAGTTTGCAATCCCAGAGTTGTTGGTGCGAAGCGCGGGCGATGGCCGAAACGGTCGGGAACGCGTGGTGGTCGGCGTCAATCGGCTCGCCGAAGCGCTGGGCCAGCAGACGGACGATTTGGCGGATCTGGACGATTTGTTTCGACGAACTGGCGATGAACGAGGCGAGACATTCCCAGGGTTGCTGGCGGATGACGCGCAGGCCGTGATGTTCGCGGGCGGCCTGGTGGAGCAGGGGGTCGGCGGGAAACGTCGCGAAGATTTTTGGGAGAGAGACGTCGAGGGACAGATAATGGATGATGGAGGATGGTTGACGGTCGATGGGGGAAGCGATGGAAATGGTCGATGGTCGATGGTTAATGGAGGATGGGGAAACGACGTTCCATTCAACGACATGATTTTCTTGCCGGAGACGCCAGATTTCCTTGCCGACGACGCCGACGAACCAGCCATCGGCGTGGCGTTGCCAGCGAAACGCCTGGCCGCATTCCAGCGTGGTGGCGAGAGAAAAATCAGAAACATTGATTGTGTTGGACATTTCTGGTACAAGCTCGCACGGGGAACCCTAGAGATGTTGAAGCAGGAGGTCAACACCACTCGTCCCGCGTCGTGCGGGATGCATTTTGTGGGGATTTGTGGCACCGCGATGGCGTCCGTCGCCGCGATGTGCCGCGAACTCGGTCGCGCCGTCACCGGCAGCGACGAGAACGTCTATCCGCCGATGTCGACCTTTCTCGAATCGCGCGGCATCCGCATCCTGTCGGGGTTTCGCGAATCGAATCTCGACCATCGTCCCGATCTGATCGTCATCGGCAACGCCATGAAACGCGGCAATCCCGAGGTCGAGCGCGCACTGGACGAGCGGCTGCCCATGTGTTCGTTGCCGGAGTTGGTGCGGGACGGTTTCCTGAGCGGCAAGCATTCTGTGGTGGTTGCGGGGACGCATGGCAAGACGACAACGACCTCGCTGCTGGCGTGGGTGATGGAATCGGCGGGGCTGGCGCCGGGATTTTTGATTGGCGGCATTCCCAACAATTTCGGATGTGGAGCGCGCGCGGGGCAGGGGAAACATTTCATCATCGAGGGCGACGAGTACGACACGGCGTTCTTCGACAAGCGGAGCAAATTCGTCCATTACCTGCCCGACACGGTGGTCCTGAATAATATCGAGTTCGACCACGCTGACATTTTCCGCGATCTGACGGACGTGAAACGCGCGTTCCACCAGCTTGTGGCCATCGTGCCGCGTCGCGGGTTGATCGTCGCCAACGGTGAGGACGCGAACGTGCGGGAAGTGGTCGCGGACGCGCCGTGCCGGGTGCGGTGGTTCACGAAAGCCGACGCCGCCGGCTTCGCCCTGCCGCTGGCGGGCGAACACAATCGACATAATGCCGCCGCGGCGGTGGTGTGCGCGACGGAATTGGGTTTGTCGCGCGAGCAGATACAGGGCGGCTTTTCGACGTTCACGGGAATCAAACGCCGCATGGAAGTGCGCGGGGAAGCGGGGGGCGTCACCGTGCTCGACGATTTTGCGCATCATCCGACGGCGATTGCCGAGACGATCCGCGCCATTCGCCAGAAGTATCCGCAACGGCGGTTGTGGGCGCTGTTCGAGCCGCGCAGCAACACGACGCGGCGCAATGTGTTTCAGAGCGAACTGGCCGAGTCGCTCTCGCTGGCCGACGGCGTGTACATTTCCCGCGTGGATCGGTTGCAGGAACTCAGCGTACACGAGCGGCTGAATCCCGAGGCGATCATCGAGCGGCTGCGCAGTCGCGGCCGGGTGGCGGAGTATTCGTCCAACGCCGATGAGATTGTCAACCGCCTGGTTCCGAATCTGCATGAGCAGGATGTGGTTGCGGTTTTTTCCAATGGGAAATTCGACGGGATTCACGACAAGCTGTTGGAACGGCTTCGGCTTGGGGCCACCCGCCTCCGCTGAAGCTTCCGCCTCCGCGGCAGCTATGGCGGACAAGTCGGCGGGCAAGAGGGGCTTGATTTCCAAGCGTGCTTCGGTATTCTGGCCTCTGAGTTCTGCCTTTGTGCGGCCCCATCGTCTAGAGGCCTAGGACATCAGATTCTCAAGAAAGCCTGCCGCGTGTCTCAACGTGCCGTGTAGGCCTCTCAAGTGTCTACGCTTCTGCATCTTACTCCACTTTCGACACAAGCTCGCCCTTATGGGTTCTTGGTGACTCTTGGGGGCACTCGGGTATACCGGCGGGTATACCGGAAACGCGCTCGCCGGTGTGATGTTGAATCCGCCGGGCTTGCGCTAGCAAGTGCTCGTCGCGCAAGTCACCGTAGGTCGAAGCAATCAGAGCGGGGCCGCTCTTGTCGCCTATCAGCATGGCAATCTCCGCGTCTGTAAGGCCACTCTGCCGCGCTTGCGTGACAAAGTAGCTTCGCAGCCCGTGGGGTGTCACATGCGGCAGCTTCAACTCGTTACAAGCTGCTGCAATGCGCCGGTTAACCTTCGACTTCTGGCGTGGCTTGTTAAGATCGTGCGGCGAAGGAAACAACAGCCCGCTTATCGCCCGCCCCTGCATATCACGCAAGAGCGTCTCAAGGTCGGGTGTAATCGCAACCCACGGATTGCAGCCGCGCTTCTCACGGCGCACGTTCACAAGTCCCTCGCCCAAGTTTACCGCCGTCCACGTCAACGGCAGAGCCTCGCCAATCCGCAGCCCGCTAAAGGCCAGAAACGCTACAAGATCAGCCACGTCCGGCGACTGGCTTTCCCGCAACCATTTCAGAATCTTCACCAAGCCTTCGGGCGTCGGCGCGACTTCCCGGCAGTGGCGCACGTTCTCAGCCACACCGTAAGCCGTCCGTCCCGCCAGCGGGTTCGCCTTCAACTCGCCACGGCGCGCCGCCAGCTTCAAGGCGTTGCTCAGGGTGGTCAATTCCAAGTCAACGCCCCGGTCACCGCCGCGTGTGCGGATTGTGACTTCCTCACCGTCCTTGCGGGTGCGTGTGATTGTATAGCCGCCCGCGTTGCGCCAGTCCCGGTAAGCGTCACAATCGGCCAGCTTCAACGTCACCGCCGCCCGCTCGCCAAAGTAACGGCGCACAGGATTCAACGACATTGTCTCATTTCGCACGGTCGCCGGTGACTTCGGCTGCATCTTCTTTGTCGGGCAACCCGCCTTGACGTAAGCGTCCAGAATTTTCGCCACGGTTAGCCGGTTGCGTTTCAATGCGGCTTCTTGTGTCTCGATACCATGCACCTTCAACACTTGTTCCTCGCGCCACTTCTTCAACAGCTTGCGGGCGGTCACGATGTTGTCAGTGCCAGTCCCGCGCCAACTCCGCTTGCCGTCCTCACGGACACGGGCATAAATCAGCCCATTGCGACGGTACAAACCAGCGGCAATTCGTTCAAAGCCTGTCGCGCTCATGGCAACTTCTCCAGTTTGTCCAAGTAGAGGTTGACCAGCTTTTCCAGCGCCCAACTCCGGGCGCGCTCATGCTTGCGGCAGAAGGCTTCCAGCTTCGCCGTGGCTTCGGGCGATAGTGAGATGGCGAATTTGTTCACCTTGCCCAATTTGCTTTTCGGTGTTCGTGTCATTCGGTTTTCTCCCTTCGCTTATTATGGTAATACCATATCATACCGAATGCAAGCACTATTTTGCTCGCTGAAATGGCGCAAGGTCAAACACCGCCCGTGCCTTCGGTTGTGGCGTTGCGTTCAAGGAATCGCTGCCAATCGCTTTCCCGCACTCGCGTAACACCGCCCACGGTGATCGTCCGAAGCCCGCCGCCATGCCGTAGCCTGTAGAGCGTGCTCCTGCTGAAGCCCCCCGCCTGCTGGATTTGCTGCAAGGTATAGAGCCTCTCCGGTCGAGGCTCGTTGTGTTCTTGGCCGTGGACACGCGGGCTTGTCTGTGCAATCGCGTTGCCCGTCAATTCGCCGGTCGTGTTCATTGTAAAACCTCCAATTCCTTACTGGTCATGCTTGGCGTAAATCGCAATTCGCCGCCCCGCAGTGAGTCGCTCCCGCGTGAAGCCGTAGAAGCAACGCCGTTGGCGCAGCGAGCGCCGTCAAGAAGCGGTAGCGGTGGACCGGAGCGCAGCGAGGAAAATCTTGACCGCGCGACGCGAGCCGTAAAATCAAAAGCCGCTTTCACGCCATGACAAATACCACCGGGCTTTGCCATGCCGATGTAGTTACTGCACCGGATGTCCGGCGGACGGCACGAGAATTTCTCGTGGACATGGCGAGGGACAGTTTGTGCCCTTGGCAAAGACGCCGCTGTGGACTGTCCAAGGCCGCGTCTTGTTTCCGGACTGATCGTGTCCCCGGCCACGGACTGCCCGTGGACAGGCCACTGCATGGGACAGTAGAATGTCCTTTGTTTGGCTATGGCGCGTCTTTCGGGTGACTTGTTCACGGACGCAAGAGCCTTGTGAGCACAAGGGGTAAGGCGTGCCCTCTGCAATGCGCTCACGTTGAGCGCACGGTTAGCTTCCATTTCCATGCAACTCCTCTGTAGGCTCACTGCCAAAACTGCCAGAAGTGGGTTTTGTCAGTTCTGGCAGTTCGCTGGGAGTAGCCCTACGGATTTTCGGGTTGGTCTCGAAGGTCGGGCTTGCTGGCCTGCCGACTGTCCGGCCTGTTTCGGCGACTGAGCGAATCCAACCGAGGTCGCAGAGAATGTCTGTTCCAGCCTCGGCGTCTTCCTTCGCCCCCAGCCCGGCCCAGCCGCGCCGATACACCTCCCGCAGGGTAAACCGCTCGGCCACTTCGCCGCGTTGCAGGCGTTTAGCAAGCTCACGAGCGGCGGCGGTGTCGGGTCGCAAGACAGCGGAGTAAATCCGCCGGGCATGGCCTTCCAAATACCGCGCCCAGAATAGAGCCTTTTCCAACGCGGCCAACGTCACCGGACCGATCTGTCGGTCGGACAAGTGAACCAGCAAAGCCAACGCGGGGACGAGCTTCCGGTACTTTGACAAGTGCGCCTCGAAAGCGGGGTGTTCGGAATCGTCGCGCAACTTGGCTTCAAGTCTCGCCCGCCACTGGTCAAAACAGTCTTGCCCGGCGGAATCGAATCGCAGAAACGGAATCCCGCTTGAGCCGTCTGCGCCGATCTCTGCGGGGTCAAGCCCGTCCAAATACTTGAACACCGCGAAGGCTTCATTTTTCGCGTTCGTGTCCGGCCAACGGTCAACGTTGCGCCAGCCCTTTGAAACGTCCGGCCAAACCGAGAGTTGAAACCGTTGCAGTAACCCATCCGCGCCCATCCCGCCGCGCACAGCCTCGCGGACGTAGCTCGTGAGCAGGTCGGGTTGAATCCCTCCCAGAATTGCCAGCGTGTTCGATTCAACGCGAATTGTGCCGCGCCCAATGCGGTCAAAGGTAAAGCTCCCCGTGCCGTTCCAACTTTCGAGATAGAACGCCCGGCTTTCTTCGGCCCCTTCCTTGTCCAGCCCGCGTAGGAATCCAATCAGTTCGTCGCGGTGAACAAGCAACCCGTTGGGATTCTGGGCTAACAGTTCACCCAGCTTGGCCACGGTCGAGTCGTTCACTTCATAACGGCGCAACACCGGCTCGTCGTCATCGGCGCTGGTGGACGCTTTTGCCTCAGCACGGGCAGAGGCTTCGTCGCCGTCTTTCAGATGTTCGGCAATCTTGCGCTCGTGGAGCTTCACCCGTTGCACCTTCAACAGTGCCGTGATCTTATGCTCTCCGTTCTCCGCTTTGTAACGTTCAAGCGCCTCGGCAACCAGACGGCGCAACGGTAACAACGCTTGCTCGGCGGCTGGGGTCTTCATCAGGCCGGGACGCCCGACAATCGCGCCCCAAAGGTTCGGGACAACAAGCCAGTCGTCATAACGCTTTGGCCGAATACCGATTTTGCGCCCGACAAGTGAACCCAGCGCCACGGTCGCAGCCACACTGGGAAAGTCGGGCGGACATTGCATCCGCTCTGCTATGTCTTCAAGCCAGGGACGCAACGTGTCCGGCAGACAAGCGAAGTTGAACGCTGGCACGGCTGGCAGGTCGTCGGGCAGTGGTTTCGGCTCCGGCCATTCCGCGTCAACGGGTGCTCCTTGTGTCGGCTCAACGGTGGTCGGTGTCCACTCCGCCGCGCCTTCTGCCATCACAGAAAGCCGCTCGGCAGCTTCGGCATAGTCGCTAAACGTCGCAACGAAGTCGGTGGCATCCTTCACGGCGTCCGGCAGCTTGACGATCTTCACGCTTGCGGCCACGCCATGCAACGCCCGCGCCACTTGCTCGGCATGACGGCGGCCCGGTGCGTCGTTGTCTGGCACGATCACAACCGATTTGCCCCTCAAGGCTGCGTTGTATTCTTCGTGCCACTTCTCAGCGCCCAGCGGGTTGCACGTTGCACACAAACCCAGCGCCGCCAGCGTATCGCAATCCTTTTCACCTTCAACAATCCACACCTCGCTCGCCTTCACCACTTCGTGCAGCCGATACAACACCAGCCGCACGCCTTTGAGATTCCACGTCCAGCCGCCTTTGCCGTCTGGTCGCCGTTGCCGAAAGTCCTTCGGCTCGAATCGAACACACTGGAAAAGCACGCGGCCCGCTTCGTCAGCATAGTCGTATGTCGCGACGAGCTTACGCTTCTCTGGCTTGGCTTCGCCTCCGTTGCGCTTGTGTATCGGTTCGCGCCGGGATCTCTTGAAAGCGGACTTCACAGCCGCCCGCGCCTCTGGCAACGGCAGCCCACACTTGGCCGCGCCACCTTCCACGAGCTGAGTCGCTTCGGCTTCCGTTGCGCCCGCGTCGCGTAACTGGCAAGCCGCGTCGAATGCCCCCTTCTGCCGTTCGCCTTCCGGTGCGCCGTGTTCCAAGAAGTGCCGCGTGCGCTCCGGCATACGCGCCTTCAAGTCCGCCTCAGTCATGGCTCGGTGTTCCGTTCGGTCTTCAAGCACGAGAACACGTCGCCCACTTCGCACCCCAACGCGCCTGCCAGCCGCTCGGCGGTTTGCCGCGACACCCGAAAACCCCACTTCTCAGCCCGGCACAGAGTTGAAATGCCAACGCCCGAACGCCAAGAAAGTTCTGTCAATGACCAGCCCCGCGCTTGGCGAATCTCTCGCAGTTTGTTTGTCGGTTTCTTTGTCATTGTTGTTGTCTCCAGAGAACCAGCCGACTACATTTGCAACAAATGCGAGTGAAACCCGCTGAAGCCGCGAGACATGCAGCTTGCCATCGCAGCACCGTTGGACGCTGGATCGCGGCGGGTGCCCTTGCTTGCGACAAGCAGGGGCGGGTGAAGCTTGCTGACGTAGTGCGGCTGGCTACCAATGGGAAAGGGATTGGCCGCAAGCCCGGCGGCGCAATCGACGGCTGGCCTTATGCGACGCCTTTCTACGTAGTGTCCGACGCAGAGGCCAAGTGGCTGCTCGATGATGCGATGCGCCTTGGCGGGAGGAGGCGTCTGCTTGCGAACAAAACTAGGGCGGAATACTGCCAAGAAATCCGCGAGGAAATTCGTAACCGCCTATACTTGGACTCGGCCACGGCGTGGCAGTCGTCTCTGAGGCTACGCGGTTGCGTGCTACCTCTCCCCGACGCAGTGCAAATAATCCGTAGAAGCGACTACCTAGCCAACCGCGCAGAGTACGACCGAGCAATCCGTGCCAGCGAAATCCGTGTGCTGGCAAATATCATCGACATGTTGTTCTGGAGCGTCAACCGAGACTTTTTCGACCGCGATCTGCACACCGTCAGCCACGGCGAAGGCGAAAGGTATTCCGGTGACACCAGCATGGCTGCCAATTTCTTTCACGACTCACGCCACTATTTGCCATTTTACCAGCTTGACACGCAGCCGATTGAACCAGCGGTGGAGAAAGTTTTCGCCCGATACAGCACCCGTGACATCACACTGTTTGCAGCCATGTTCATTCTGGAAATGTTGAAGCGTCAACCGCCACATTGGAAGTATGGCTGCAAACTGCCTTTCACGAAGGCCGAGGTCAAAGAGATTTCCAACTTGCTCGCCAAGGCAAAGCGCACGGGGGAAGATTACATCGAGGTTTTGAAAACGAGCAAACACTGGCGTCGTTGCGACGGGCAACCGCTCGCCCCGGCAGCGAGCAACGATCTACATGCCCCGAACTATGCGGTTCAACTCCCGGCCACCGACACGTTCCGCCGCAACACCACCGGCTTCACGCTTCACTGGTTGCTGGGCATCACGTCCCGTAAGGCAGCGTACTGGCGACGGCGAGCAAAAAGGAACTACGAGCCGATCAAGAAAAGCTTACAACAAGCTGGCGCATTGCCCACGCCAAAGTCAGATGCCGCGCCGGATTCCGACAAAGATGATATTGCAACGGTCTTCCGCGAAGCGGCACAACGGGGCGAGCTTGCCGGAAGGCCCAGACCACAAACCAGAAGTGGGAACATTTAACCGCAGTCAAACGAGGCTGGCTTGAGCCGCATCCTGACTGGTTTGGTGACGGCATTGGGAAAGACCCGCAAGCGGAGAAACTCTTCGCAAGTCGAGTGCTGCAAGAAACCGACGCTGAGGATTAACGCACGAGAGCGGCTGCCGCCTTTAGCAGCTTGTGGTATCGCTGGAAACCGGACGGCGCTGTGTGTGTGCTTTCGGCCATAGAATCAAATTAGCTGAGCGCCCCACTTCATTCAAGCCGCGTTGTTTGCAGGCCTGCGTTTTTGCTTTCCTTTTAGTTTTCAATTTGGGACACTCTGAATGCCATGACCATTTGTATAGGCGCTCTCTGCGCTGACCAACAGGGCCGAGAATATAAGGCAGTGGTCGTTGCTGCTGACCGTATGGTCACCATGGGGCACATGATGGAATTTGAGCATGACGTGCCCAAGATACTGAAGGTGACAGAAAAGGTGGTCATTCTTATGGCTGGCGATGCGATAGCTGGCTCTAGTCTCGCACGAGGTGTGGATTCGGCATTTCCGAACGTTGCCCCAAGCGTGGTCACCGTGGCAGAACATTCCGCGGCATTATATGCCAACTTGCGGGACAAGAAGATTGAAACGGACATTTTTCGCCCCCGTGGATTAACCCGACAACAGTTCTATGAGAAGCAAACCGCGATTCCCCAACAACTTGCATTTGCATTAGATCAGGAAGTCAAAAACACCAACTTAGGCGTTGAAATCCTTGTAGCTGGCGTAGACGACAGCGGGTCACAGTTGCATGTCATTGGTAATCCGGGGAATGCATACAGCGATATGCGCCAAATTGGATTTCACGCCATTGGTAGTGGCGCACTCCATGCTTTGCAGTCCTTGATTGGATTCGGTCATACTGGAGCGCGTCCGCTTGCGGATGCGATATTCTCAGTATATGCTTCAAAGAGAAGAGCAGAAGCGGCTCCTGGGGTCGGACGAGAAACCGATATGGCCGTGATCGCAGAGGGCGGATTCAAGATGTTAAGTTCCGCCGACATGAAAGAGCTTGAGGCTGTTTATTTGGAGTCCGTCAAGCCATTAGCAAAAGAACTGAAAGACAGACTGAAGAAATTATCGGTGTTACAATGAACCAACCGACTGAACTTTATCCAAGGGACGGTTTGGCTTCCTCTTCGGGAAAGGTGGAGACTTTTTCTCGATGGGTGGTTCTTGACACGGAATTTCAAATCGAGATGCTACGAATTTCATTGGACGTGATGAGAGAATACGGTGAGTATTTCGAGACACCCAAGCAGCCTCATCCTCATCCGGTCTAACTCGGTTTCTACTCTTGTTGCTTCCTCTTTCTTGCCCCTACGCCGGTAGCGGGCAGAAACCGAATCCACCGAACGGCTTCCGCTTTATGTGACGCTTGCGCTTTTCTTCCCCCGTTTGCCGTCTACCTGTCGTCAGAATCTCGTGACTGTCACACCGTCTGCTGCGCACCAGCACGCGACCGTCATTTCGTGATTATGAAGCGCGGCACTGTGACGCCGCGCCCGGCTTTCCAGCCGTGTCGATTGCACCACTGAAAGAAGTCTTCGACGGTGTCCGCACTGTCGTCAATCTGGTTCTCCCAATGTTTCAGCAAATCGGGAATCGCAATTTCGCAGCGAGGGCATCGGCTGGGCTTGGTCATTATCCGCACAATGCGATTGCGCAGCACGCGGGCGCGCTCGGTCTGGTCGCGCATCGTCGTCACGATCTTAGCGGCTCAATGTTGCTCGCCTTGTCAACGGCTGGCGAATTGACTTCACGTGATACCGGGTAGAACTCCATTTCACCGGGCGGATACTGTCTCAGTAGCGGCAGCAACTTCTCAGGGTCTTGCGTGTCTGGATTCAACCAAGCGGCCTCAGCATCGCGCGTCAGAATCACCGGCATTCTATCGTGAACCGCTTTCAAAAGGGCGTTGGCCTCAGTCGTGATGATTGTGCAACTCAGCACTTCCCCGCCTTCGGGTGACTCCCAGTGTTCCCATAGCCCGGCGAACCCGAACGGCTCCCGGCTTTTCAGGACGATTCGCACCGGCTGCTTCACCTTGCCAAGCCTCTGCCATTCATAGAAGCCGTCCGCCGGGATGATGCACCGGCGTTTCTTCAACGCGACGCGAAACGCGGGCTTCTCTGCCAACGTCTCGACGCGGGCGTTAATCATCCGGTTGCCAATGCCGGGATCTTTCGCCCAGGACGGAATCAGTCCCCAAAGCATCTCTTTCATGTACCGCTTGCCGTCGTCACCCACCACGATCACCGCTTGCGTCGGCGCAATGTTGAATCGGGGATTGTACGTGGCCGATGCCGGTGGCAAGGGCGCACCGAACCGGTCAGCCACTTTCTTCAAGTCAGCGGTTAGTGTGTAGCGCCCGCACATATCGCTTTGACAATACCCGTGCGTGGGTTCGATGGCAACGGATTCGCATTGCCCCGCTGGTGACAGTGCGATACAACCGTTGACGGTTGGGGAGGGTATTCAGGACTTATGGAGAAGCAGGCACCGGAGAAACGTCAAACCGCCGCGCAACGCACTGAATTGGTTTGGGACGGGAAGTATGACAAGGACGGGAAGCGGGTTGCGCCGTTGCGGGTCGCATTGCCATTCCAAACCGTCGAGACGGTCAACGAATCGGTACAGGACCGGCAGCGGAATCTGTTGCTGGAATCGCCGGGGGCGTATGCGGCGAAGGAATGGCGCAACCGGCTGATTTGGGGCGACAAGAAATACGTCCTGCCGTCGTTGCTCCCGGAGTTCGCAGGCAAGGTCAATCTGATCTACATAGACCCGCCGTTCGACACCGGCGCGGACTTCAGTTTCACCGCTTCCGTGCCTGAACATCCCGACGCGGACGAAGACGATTCCTTTGAGTTCACCAAAGAGCCGAGCATCATAGAACAGAAAGCCTACCGCGATACGTGGGGCCACGGCCTTGACTCCTATTTCCAGTGGTTCTACGAGACGGCGCTCCTCTTATTTGAACTACTTCACGAAAACGGAAGCATTTATGTCCATGTAGGAGAACGGGTAAGCTATGCTGCCCGCGCAATTCTAGACGAAATCTTTGGGCAAGAGAGATTCGTCAACGAAGTGATCTGGAGGCGGTCTGATGCACACGCCGACGCAAGCGCGTTCGGGCGAATTCACGACACGATTTACCTTTACTCGAAAGGTGACAAGAGGACTTGGAATCAGCAATACGTTCCTTACACCGACAAATACATCGAAGACCAATATCGCTATGTTGATGAAAAGGGTCGAAGGTTTCTTTCGCGCAGTCTTTCAGCATCGGGTTTGCAAGGCGGCGGATACGAATACGAGTGGAAGGGATACAAGCGGTCTTGGAGGTGTCCAAAATCCACAATGGAACGGTACGAGTCTGAGGGAAGACTCACTTACACCGGCAAGGGATTGGTGCGATACAAGCAATACCTGAATGAAATGCCCGGTCTGCCCGTTCAAACCATCTGGGACAGTTTCCCGAAGATTCACCATCTTGCTCACGAGCGTCTAGCCTATCCAACTCAAAAACCAGAGGCATTGTTGGAACGTGTCATAAAGACATCCTCGAACGCAGGCGACTTGGTGATGGACTGTTTTTGTGGCAGCGGCACGACGGCGGCTGTGGCGGAGAAGCTGGGACGGCGTTGGCTGGCAGGCGACATGGGGCGGTTTGCGATTCACACGACTCGGAAACGGTTGCTTGCGATTCCCGATGTGCGCCCGTTCGTGGTGCAGAACCTCGGCAAGTACGAGCGGCAGTTGTGGGCGGGAGCAGAGTTTGGCGAGGGCAACGGCAAGCAGGCGGCGGCGCAGCAACGGGCTTACGTGGAGTTCATCCTGAAGCTGTACAACGCCAAGCCAATTCACGGCTACACATGGCTGCACGGGTTGCACGGCGGGCGCATGGTGCATATCGGCTTGGTGGACGGGCCGGTAACTGCGGGCGACGTGACACAGATGGCCGTGGAGTTCAAGAAGGCAGTGGGGAAGGGAGCGGACGCGCCAAAGACAAACGGCATTGACGTGCTCGGCTGGGATTTCGCATTTGAGCTGAATGAGATTTCAAAGCAGCAAGCGGCAGCGGCCAACATTCACATTCGATTTTTCCGCATCCCGCATGACGTGATGGACAAGCGCGCCACACAACAGGGGGACGTAAAGTTTTTTGAGTTGGCGGCGCTGGCGGTGGAAACGGTGGTGAAGAAGCAGGAGGTGACGCTACGGCTAACGGATTTCGTGATTCCGCCCGACGATGTGCCGGACGACGTGCGCAAGACCGTGAAACACTGGTCGCAGTGGATTGATTACTGGGCGGTGGACTGGGATTTCAAGGGCGACACGTTCCACAATGAGTGGCAGACGTATCGCACGCGCAACGAGCCGAAGCTGGAACTGGAAACGACGCACACCTACGCGGAGAAGGGCGAATACAACGTCGTGGTGAAGGTGATCGACATTCTCGGCAACGACACGA
>Ga0116126_1000709_pt1 | contig 23170 bp, 19 predicted proteins | sample June2015DPH_16_5_FD_89730 | JGI IMG/M metagenome (GOLD analysis project Ga0116126, IMG submission 89730) | Peatland microbial communities from SPRUCE experiment site at the Marcell Experimental Forest, Minnesota, USA - June2015DPH_16_40 | ecosystem: Environmental > Terrestrial > Soil > Wetlands...
ACCGTCGGGTTGCGCAACGGGTCGCGATACTCCTCCACGGTGATGGTTTTGCCGGTGAACTGGGCATTGGGATTGGCGGCGGCATAGCCGTACGCGCGAATGGCGATTTTTTCGAGAAGCACTTTCAGGTCCGCGGGCGAGACACCGTTGACGCGGGCATATTCGAGGGAGATCAACGCGATCGCGGATGGCATCGTCAATCCGCACGCGCGGTCGATGGGATCGATCACCTCGCCGATGATACGGGCCCGGTGGTTCCGCTCGACGGCGCTCATTTTTTCGCCGCCGATGGCGATCACGCGTTTGCACCGGCCGCTGGCGACGGCGTCGAACGCGCGCAACAAGGCCGTGTGCCCGTTGGACGCGGTCTCGACGCGTTCGGCCTCGGCCCCGTGCAGGCCGAGCCGGTCCGCCACCTTGGTGGCGATGTTGCCTTCGCCGGTGAATGAGGAAATGTTCTGGACGGAGACGAACACGCCGTCAATCCGGCTGGGATCGACCTTCGAGAGAATCTTCTGGGCCGGCTCGCACAGAAGATCAACCAGCGACAGATCGGTCTTCTTATACGTCCGGGTGCGCTCGGCCTCCTGGATGTACACCTTCGTCGTTCGCCCCTCGCCAAAGCGTCTCCACTGCCACGGCCGACGACGGCTCTTCAGACTGCGCAACTTGATCCCGCCCCTCTGCCAGCATCGCATCAGTTCCATAGCGCCCTCAAAACAGGAATGCGTCTCGCCTTTGGCAACCAGGGAAAAAACGGCGGCGGCGTTCCGAAGAACGCCGCCGTCAAATGTTTCTCAACCACACCCTAATTGGCCACCGCAACCCATGGGCCAATATAGCAGCTTGCGCACGAAAAACAATGCGGCACCCGCCTTTTTTCTCCCAGGCCGTTCTCCTAACGCAGATCAAATGGAAGCCGTGGCTGTGGTGGTAACCGAGGCTTCGCCAACCGCAAACCGAACTGATCCGCAATCGTTCAGTTTTCGAAGAATTTCGAGGGTTGCAGGCCCCCCAGACGCGGGGAGAACCGCACCACGACCGAAAATGGTTCTCTTGACCGGCTGGTAACCAACCCTATTACGTTTGGCCAACTGCAGCCAACGGACGGCTAGAGCACTCGCCTCGGCATCACCACATCAGTCGCAGAGCCTGCCGACTTGTTACCTCGGACTCCTATCTCCCTGCTGCCTACCCTAGCCCTTCTCAATAATCGTAAACACTTCGTCCAGCGTCTTCACGATGAAGTCGGTGTCGTCTTTGGTGACGCAGAATGGCGGTTTGATGCGGATGGTGTTGGCCGCCATGCCGCCGCGCCCGATCAGCAGTCCGCGGTCCTTGCACAATTCCATCGCCCGCTGGACGTGTTGCGGCGCGACTTCCTTCGATTGCTTGTCCTTGACGATCTCCAACCCGCGCATCAGGCCCTTGCCGCGATGTTCGCCGACGATCTTGTGGTTGCGGACGAGTTTGTCGAAGCCTTCGTGCAGCCGGTCGCCCATGACCTTGCAGTTGTGCATGTACTTGTTGCGCTCGATGGTCTCCAGGACTGCCAACCCCGCCATCATGCTGACGGGATTGCCGCCGTAGGTATTGAAATGAACCTTCTCGCGCATTGATTCCGCGACTTCCGTGGTGCAGGTGACGCCGCCGAGCGGGATGCCGTTGCCCATGCCCTTGGCCATGGTGATCATGTCGGGCTTCACGCCCCATTGCTCGATGCCCCACCACTTGTCTCCCGTTCGGCCAAAACCCGTCTGCACTTCGTCGGAGATGAACAGGCCGCCGTATTTCTTCACGATGTCGTAGGCGATTTCGAAATATTCCTTCGGTGGATCCACCACGCCGCCAAATCCCTGAATGGGTTCGGCAATGAACGCCGCGATCTTGCCCGAAGTGCCGTATTTGATCATGTCCTCGATCTCGCGCGCGCAGGCGAGTTTGCAGGAGGGATAGGTCAATCCATACGGACATCGGTAACAGTAGCCCGGCGACGCGTGCAGGACGCCAAACACGTAGGGCAATGAATGCCGCCACTTCGATTGCCCGGTCATCGTCATCGCCATCAGCGTGCGGCCATGAAAACTGTGCCGTAACGCGACGAATTCCGTCTGCTTGGTGTGGTTCTTCGCCAGCAACGCGGCCAGTTCGTTCGCTTCACAGCCGCTATTGGTGAAGAAACTGACCTTCAGGCCATCCGGCATCACGCTGGCAAGTTTCTCGGCGTAGCGGACCAGGTTCGGGTGATAGTACAGCGTCGTCATGTGCTGCAACGTCTTGACTTGTTCGACCACCGGGTTCGTGACCTCGGGATGACAATGTCCGACGCTGATCGTCACCACCGCAGAAAATCCGTCGAGATACTTGTTGCCCTTGTCGTCATAGACAAACTGCATCTCGCCCTTCACGATGTTCATCGGGAAATACCTCATCGTGCTGGGCAGGATGTATTCGTCGCGCATCCGGCCGATTTGTTCCGATGTCAAATTATCCGTCTTTTTCATGTGCATGGTAGTTACCTTTCTGTTCTGGGTGTGCGCACCCGGGTCGTCAGGACCCGGTACGCAACGAATGAAATGAAGAAGCCGACGAACCAGGCGTAGCTGTACAGGTGCATCAGGAACGGGCCGACGGTTGCCGGATCAATCAGCTTGATCGTGCCGAGAAATCCGGGCACGTTGGGCGCGACCCCCAGGGCCAGGGCCGCAATCGCCTCGGGGTTGAAGCCGTTGCGATAAAAATACTGGCCATCCCGCAAATAGAGTTGAGCGGGGCGGAGCTGCATATGTCGGATCACGAAGTAGTCGCAAATCAAAATTCCGCCAATCGGTCCCAGCAGCGCCGAATATCCGATGAGCCAGGTGAAGATGTAACCGCTGGGGTCCGCCACGAGTTTCCATGGTTGAATCAGGATGCCGATGATGCCCGTGATCAAGCCGCCGATCCGGAAGGTGATCTTCGAGGGCCAGAGATTAGAGAAATCGTTGGCGGGACTGACCACGTTCGCGGCGAGGTTTGTCGCCAGCGTTGCCAGACACAGTGCGAACAACGAAACTGCCAGCACGACGGGGCTTTTGAATTTCGTAATCAACACGACCGGATCCCAAATTGGGAATCCGCCATAAATGACAATCGTCGCACTGGTCACCGCCACGCCAATGAACGAGTACAGCGCCATCGTCGTTGGCAACCCGATTGCCTGCCCGACCACCTGGTCGCGTTGCGTCCGCGAGTATCGCGTGAAGTCCGGTATGTTGAGCGACAACGTCGCCCAATAACCGATCATGCCCGTCAACGCCGGGAAAAATACCATCCAGAACTGACCGGCCTTCGGCCCTCCCGGCACGAACGCCGATGGCTGCGACAGTATCGGTCCGAAGCCGCCCGCCGCGTGGTACGCCCACGCCAGAAGGGCCAAACCAAGCAAGATAAGCAGCGGCGCTTTGATATCGAGCAGGATGCGGATGGATTCGATGCCCTTGTAGATGACGAGCATGTTGATGCCCCAGAAAAACATGAAGCAGGCGAATTGCGCGATGTTGATGCCGCCCCACCACGTCGGCAGTTGGTCCCACGATGGAATGTAAATCGTGCAAATCTTGTAAATCGCCCAGCCGCCAATCCATGTCTGGATGCCGAACCACCCGCAGGCCACGAACGCGCGCAACAATGCGGGAATGTTCGCCCCGCGCACGCCGAACGACGCGCGACAATACACGGGAAACGGAATGCCATACTTCGTGCCCGCGTGGGCGTTGAGAATCATCGGGATCAGGACGATGGCGTTGCCGAAGAAGATCGTCAACACGGCCTGATACCAGTTCATGCCCTCGGAAATCAGCGACGAGGCCAGCATGTAGGTGGGGATGCATGCCGACATCGAAATCCACAGCGCCGCGATGTCTTTCAATCCCCACTTGCGGTCAATGATGCGCGTCGGCGCAATATCTTCATTCCAGTACGGCGAATGCGAGATATCGTCCGTCACCTCGTGAATGCCGTTGGTGACGCGAACGCCGTCGAGTTCCTGGACCGGGGAATCCATCATGCTACGGGAGCAATTCGGCCATATCCTTGTATGTTTCGGGCCGGCGATCACGGTAGAACTGCCACACGTTGCGCACCTCGCGAATCATATCGAGATTCAGGTCGGCAACCACCACCGCGTCCTTGTCGCGCGGGCCTTCGGCGATGATCTGACCGCGCGGACTGGCGAAATAACTCGACCCGTAAAATTCCCCGAAACTCCACGGCTTCTCCGTGCCGACGCGATTGATCGCGCCGATATAATAGATGTTGGCGACCGCCGCAGCCGGTTGCTCCAGCTTCCACAGGTACTCGCTCAAGCCCGCCGTCGTCGCGCTCGGGTTGAACACGATCTCGGCGCCGTTGAGCCCGAGCAATCTCCAGCCCTCGGGAAAATGTCGGTCGTAGCAGATGTAGACGCCGACTTTGCCAACCGCCGTCTCGAACACGGGATAGCCGAGGTTGCCGGGCTTGAAGTAGAATTTTTCCCAGAAGCCCGGTTTGCAGTGCGGGATGTGGCTCTTGCGATACTTGCCAAGGAACTTGCCGTCGGCATCGATCACCGCGGCGGTGTTGTAATAGGTGCCCGTGGCTTCCTCTTCGTACACGGGGGCTACAATCACCATCCCGTGCTTCCTGGCCAACTGCTGCATTAACTTTACTGTCGGACCATCCGGCACACGCTCGGTGGACTCGTACCACTTGATCTCTTGCTCGCAGCAGAAATACGGGCCGTAGAAAATCTCCTGCATGCACAACACCTGCACGCCTTTCTTGGCCGCTTGCGCGATGAGCTTGATGTGTTTCTCGATCATCGCCTGCTTGATTTTCTTCACTGTGGACGTGCCCGGTTCCGGGTTCGTCGCCTGAATCAATCCGCCTCGTACGATCCGCGCCATGTGCTTGCCTCCCGTCGTTAATCCTCAGTAAATATTCGTCTGCCGTTTCACACCCGTGTAATCGTAGAACACCGTCTTGAGTTGGGTGAAAAAGTTCAGTCCTTCGTCGCTCATCTCCCGGCTGCCGTAGCCGGTCGCCTTGTATCCGCCGAACGGCAATTGCGCTTCGCCGCCCACCGTCGGCGAGTTGATGTGCACCATGCCCGCCTCGATCCGGTCGGTGAACCTCATCACGAGGTTCGCATCGCCCGTGTAGATTGCGCAGGTCAAACCAAACTTCACGTTATTGGCGACCTCCATCGCCTCCTCGAAGTCGTCCACGCGAAATACGGCCAACACCGGCCCGAATACTTCTTCCTGCGCGAGGGTGTTCCCGGGTTTCACGTTGTCAAATATCGTTGGCGCCACGAAATAGCCTTTCGCGAGCTTGCCCTCCGTAAGCGCGCCGCCGCCGATCAAACACTTGCAGCCTTCCTTCTTCGCGATCTCGATATAGCGCAAATCGGTTTCGTATTGCGCCTTGTCCACCGCCGGGCCCATGCCCACGCTGTCTTGCATGCCGTCGCCGACCTTGATTTTCTTGACGCGGTCGATCAACTTCTCAAGAAATTCCTCGGCGATTGCCTTGTGGAGAATCAACCGGCTCGTCGCCGTGCAACGTTGGCCCGTGGAACCGAACGCGCCCTGGGCGCATCCTTCCACCGCGAGATCGAGGTCCGCGTCGTCCATCACCACCAGCGGGTTCTTCCCGCCCATTTCGCAGGTGACTTTCGCCAGGTGCGACGCGGCCTGTTTGGCGACCTGACTACCCGTCTCACACGAACCTGTGAACGACACGGCGCGCACGCTGTGGTTGTTCACCAGCTCATCGCCCACGGTGCCGCCGCTGCCGTACACGAGATTGAGCACGCCTTTGGGCAGGCCGGCGTCCTCATAAATCTTTACCAGCAACTCGGCACAGCCGGGCGTGTTGGTCGCGGCCTTGAATACGACGGCATTCCCGGCCACCAGCGCCGGGGCCGTCTTCCATGCCGGGATGCAGAACGGGAAGTTCCACGGCGTGACGCAACTCACGACACCGAGCGGCTGACGGATGGTGTACACGAACGTGCTGGGCATTTCGCTCGGCGAGGTGCGCCCCTCGACGCGGAACGACATGCCCGCGTAGTATTCGAGCAGGTTGATGCCCTTTTGGACTTCGCCGCGCGCTTCGGTGAGGATCTTGCCTTCCTCACGCGTCATCATGCGGGCAATCTCCTCCTTGCGTTCATAGGAAAGCTGGACCGCTTTGGCCAGGATCCGACCGCGCGCCGGCGCGGGAGTGTTCCGCCACGCCGGGAACGCGGCCTGCGCCGCGGCAATCGCCGCCTTCGCTTCGTCGCGCGTCGATTGCGGTGCGTGGCCGATGATGTCGTCGGTGTTGGCCGGATTGATGTTTGGAGTGGATTTGCCCGAGGACGAGTCCACCCATTGCCCGTTGATGTAATTCTTGTAGCGGTGCGGCTCCGCGGTGGGCTTGGGATTGGCCTGCGGCTTTTTAGCGAGGACTGGCGATGACATGTTAAGAACTCCTGTTCTAGCTCCCGAAAACCTCTCGCGAGAGTCGTTCAACGGCGTCGTACGGGTCAAGTTTTCTCTGCGCTACATCAGTCAGGATATTTTGCGCCCGCGGTGCTTCCAAGCTTTGGAGTATAGACGCCGACATCCGCGATTGCAACAGTCGAATCACTTCGGCTCGGGCCGCTCGCTCACGCCGTCGCGCCAACTCACACGAGGACACAAGATATGCCTGATGCGCCTCGATCGCACCCCAAAGGATTGTGATCCCTTCGCCGCTCTTGGCGGACGTGTGGAGTGTTGGCCGCTCCCATTTCTGGCCGTCGTTTGGAGGACGGGCTTCCCGGCGAGCCGTGCCCGCGTTCATCAAATCCGCCTTATTGATCACCAGGATATCGGCGATCTCCATCAAGCCGGATTTCGCCCGCTGGATTTCGTCGCCCAGTTCCGGCATGAGAATGACGGCAACCGTGTCGGCAACTTCCGCGACCTCGACTTCATCCTGTCCCGTGCCCACGGTTTCGACGATCACGATGTCAAATCCCGCCGCGTCCAGTGCGTGAATGATTTGCGGCGTCGCATCGGTGAGTCCCCCATGGTGATGGCGTGTCGCCAAGCTGCGAATGAACACGCCGTCATCCTCGCTGTGCCGCTGCATCCGCAGACGGTCGCCGAGCAGCGCCCCGCCCGAGATCGGACTGGTCGGATCAACGGCGATCACGCCGACCGTCTTGCCCTGCCGACGTAATTCGTCAATCAACCGATCAATCAGCGAACTCTTGCCCACGCCGGGCGGGCCGGTGATGCCGAGAATGCGCGCGTTGCCCGTGCGCGCGTAAAATTCCGCAGGCAACGGTTCGCCGGCTTCCAGGCGCGTCACCAGTTTCGTGAGCTCTTTGCCTGTCATACTCATCTCGGCCGCACGCGTTTTTTCAAGAACTCGGCGATGCTGGCGATGGAACTGCCGGGGCCGAAGACCTCCTGGATGCCAAGCTTTTTCAGTTTCCTGGCGTCTTCGTCAGGAATAATGCCGCCGGCAAACACCAGCACGCCTTTGACGTTTTCCTTCTTGAGCAACTCCATCACCCGTGTGAACTGGGCCATGTGACCGCCCGAAAGCGAACTCAGCCCGATGGCATTGACGTCCTCTTGAATGGCGGCTTGGACAATTTGCTCCGGCGTATTGCGAATACCCGTGTACACGACCTCCATCCCGGCATCACGCAATCCCATGGCTACGACCAACGCCCCGCGTTCGTGGCCGTCGAGCCCGGCCTTGGCAATCAGAACTTTGATCGGTCGTTTCATAGCTGAGAATCCAGGAGTCAGGAGCCAGAATTCAGAATTGCGGAAGCATACGCCTCCAAAAGTTTACTGACCTCTTCGAGTTGCACCAACACTGATCTATTGTCGCCATATCCAAGGTCCTTGGCCAGAATCAAGTAGTCACGACATTCTTCGAAAGAGCCTTGCGCAATGTTCATAAAACGGACCTTGTCGGCACGGCCTTTCTTCTTGAAGCCCTCAGCGATGTTCGCAGGAATCGACATAGCCGCTCGCCTCAATTGTGACGTGAGGCCATATATCTCGATTTTCGGGAAGGCCTCGCTGAAGCGATAGACACCAAGCACAAACTGATGCGCCTTCTGCCATACGATCAGGTCTTCAAAGCTCTTTGCGGGCGGGCGTTCCATTCTGGCTCCTGGATTCTGACTCCTGGCTCCTCCCGTCATATGCTATGCGTCGGACGATATTCGCCAAAGGTCGCTCTCAACACCCGGCAGATCTCACCGACCGTGACATAGCTGCGCACGCAATCGACAATGACCGGCATCAGGTTCTCGGAACCTTTCGCCGCCCTTTCCAACGTCGCGAGGCATTTCTCGACTTTCGGGCCATTTCGTTTCTTACGGAGCGCGGCCAGTTCGCGCCGGCGACGCGGCTCCGACTTCGGGTCGATCTCCTGCGTCTTCAGTGTCAGCTTCTTCTCGCTCACAAACTCGTTCACCCCAACAATAATCTTCTCCTTCTTCTCAACCGCCTTCTGATGTTCGTAGGCGGCGCGGTAAATCTCCTTGTAGACGTAGCCGCCTTCGATGGCTTTGAGCATCCCGCCCATGTTGTCGATCTTGTTCAGGTACCCGCGCGCCTGTTGCTCGAGCTGATTGGTGAGCGATTCGACGTAATAGCTGCCGCCGAGCGGGTCGGGCTCGGCGGTCACGCCCGATTCGTAAGCAATAATCTGCTGTGTACGCAATGCGAGCAGGGCCGATTCCTCCGTCGGCAGGGCAATGGCTTCGTCCCTGGCATTCGTATGTAAACTTTGCGTTCCGCCGAGCACGGCGGCGAGCGCTTCGATGGTCGTACGCACCACGTTGTTGTCGGGTTGCTGGGCGGTAAGCGTCGAACCGGCCGTCTGAGTGTGAAACCGCAGCATCATCGACCGTTCGTTCTTCGCGCCGAAACGGTCGCGCATGATGTGCGCCCAGAGCCAGCGCGCGGCGCGAAACTTGGCAATCTCTTCGAGGAAGTTGCTGTGGCAGTTGAAGAAAAACGCGATGCGCGGCGCGAAGCTGTCGACGTCCATGCCCCGTTCGACGCACGTCTGCACGTAGGCGATTCCATCGGCCAGCGTGAACGCGATCTCCTGCGCGGCGGTGCAACCGGCCTCGCGCATGTGATAGCCGCCGACACTGATCGTGTTCCAGCCCGGCACTTCGTTCGCGCAGAACTCGACGATGTCGGCGGTGAGGCGCAACGAAGGTTGTGGCGGGAAAATGTACGTGCCGCGGGCGATGTACTCTTTCAGGATGTCATTTTGCACCGTGCCCGATACTTTCGACCATGGCACGTCCTGTTCATCGGCGACCGCCAGATACAGCGCCAATAATATGGATGCTGTCGCGTTGATCGTCATCGACGTGCTGACCTTGTCCAGCGGAATCCCGTGGAACACCCGCTCCATGTCTGCCAGCGACGAGATCGCGACACCGACGCGGCCCACTTCACCAAGCGCCATCGGATCATCGCTGTCGTAGCCGATCTGCGTCGGCAAATCGAACGCCATCGAGAGGCCCGTTTGCCCCTGCGAGAGCAGATACTTGTAGCGCTTGTTCGTTTCCTGCGCGGTGCCGAACCCGGCGTATTGGCGCATCGTCCACAATTTCCCGCGATACATCGTCGCGTGGATGCCGCGCGTGAACGGGAACTTGCCGGGCTGTTCAATCTGTCGGTCGAGCTTACTCATTTCGGGGTTTGTTCATTGACTCTGTTCGTTTCCTCGAAACTCGCCATCGCCGCGTACACCTGATTCGAGGACATGTTCATCAATGCCATTGCCTTGGTTGCGTGCTCTGAGACACAATCGGGTTCATTCAACCTTTGACACAGGACCGCTAGTTTTACATGTATGAACGCCATGTCCTTGTTCACATGGTCTTCTGTGAACAATGCATAATTCCCGCTGTAGGTCTTAACCGATTGCAGCAATCTCTCGTGCGCTCGCAGTTGCCGTTCCAGCAATGCGCGAGCAACTTCGGGCTTTGAATCCCAGTATTGATTAACCCGATCCAAATCTTCAGACATTATTTCGATAAATCTCGCTTCGCCCATGACCTTTGCCGCCTCTTGTTTGAACTGATTCTCCCAGTGGCCTATCCAAAGCCCGATAGCTAAGCCGACGGCAAACCCTGCAGCGACGAGTGTCACCCGTTCTCGAAATGGTCGCAGCTTGGCCTTCTCACTCATGAGGCTCGCAGAGTTCGACGAGGACGCCGTGGGCGGATTTGGGATGCAAGAAGGCGATCTTGGTGCCGCCGGCGCCGACTCGTGGTTGTTCATCAATGAGGCCGACGTTGGCGGCTTTCAGCTTCTTCAGCCGCTCGGCGAGATTGTCGGTTTCGAGCGTCAGGTGATGCAAACCCTCGCCGCGTCTTTCGAGGAATCGCTGAATGGGACTGTCCGGCGACGTGGGTTCCAGCAACTCGATGGTGGTCTTGTCTGCCTGCAGGATCGCCACTCGGACTTTCTGCTCGGGCACAGCTTCGATACGCAACAGCTTCAGGCCGAGCGTGTCGACCCAAAACTTCTTCGCCTCGTCGATGCTCTTCACCGCGATACCGACATGGTCGATGCCTTTGATCATATCGCGCCCGCCTTTCTGAGACCGGCAATCTCTTCGGCGCTGTAACCCAAGCCACTCAAGACTTCTTCCGTGTGCTGACCCAACAACGGCGGCGCGCTGCCGGCTTCCCCGGGCGTGGCGGACAACTTCAATGGCACGCCAGTCATTTTGACGGACTTGAGTTTCGGGTGCGGGCGCTCGACGACCATCTCACGGGCGCGCACCTGGGGATGTTCGAGCACTTCGCCGACGGTAAAGATCGGGCCGCAAGGGATGCCGTTTTTTTCGAACAACGCGAGCCATTCGTCAGCGGTCTTCTCCGCGAAAATCTTCTGGAGGATCGGGTACAAATCGTCGTGGTTCGATACCCGCAAAGGATTCGTGGCGAACTTCTCATGGGTCTTCAAATCCGCGTGTCCGATCAGGTCGCAGAACTGCCCCCAAAGCCGGTCGTTGCCCACCGCCAGATTGAAATAGCGATCGCAGGCCTTGAACGTCTCATACGGAACAATCGTGGGATGCCGGTTGCCTTTGCGCGTTGGGGATTTGCCCGTGCCGAAGTAAATGCCCGCTTGGTACGTGAGGAATGAGACTTGTCCATCCAGCAGCGACACGTCCACCTTCTGTCCTTTGCCCGTGCGCTGACGGGCTTGCAGCGCGAGGAGGATGCCCAACGTCGCGTAGATACCGGCGGTGATGTCCGCCAGCGATGTGCCGGTCTTGTACGGAGCCCCGTTCGGGTCGCCGGTCAAACTCATAATGCCGCCCTGGCCCTGCACCGCGAGGTCGTAGCCCGGACGGTTCGCCCACGGACCCGTATGGCCGTAGCCGGTGACCGACGCGTAAATGATGTTCGGATTCAATTTCGCGACGTCTTCGTAGCCAAACCCGATGCCTGGCAGGAAGTCGCGGCGGAAATTTTCCAGAAGCACGTCGGACCGTTGAATCAACCGGGTCAGGATCTCCCGGGCTTCGGGCGTCTTGAGGTTCAGCGTCAGCGATTTCTTGCCGCGGTTGACGCTGAGGAAGTACACGCTTTCGCCGTCGAGAAACGGCGGGCCGTAGGCGCGCGTGTCGTCGCCCTTGTCGGGGTTCTCGATTTTGACGATGTCCGCGCCGAAATCACTCAGCAGCATCGAACAGTATGGCCCCGCCAGAATGCGGGAAAGATCGACGACGCGGATGCCGTCCAGAGGTTTCATTCCGTCAAGGCTAACGATGCACGCTTGTCCCCGCAAGCGTTTTCCGCTACAAGCAGACTGGGATGAGAATCCATTTCATTGTCGCGCTGGCAACGCTGCTTCCCGGGATGGCGTTTGCCGACTCGGCCACGACGAACCAGGATGCGCGGGTGATCCTCGATCGGGTGCTGGCCAACCGTCCCCAGAAGGATTTCACCCTGAAGGCCCGATTGTTCGCGGGGACGCAGGAGCCCGTTCCCGTGGAGATTTTGGTGAAGAACACTGCGGGAGAGACGCGCACGATCTACCGCGGCAGCAACACCGAGGCGCTCATCGTGCAACCGCTCCACGGTGAGCCGAAGTTTTATTTGCGCGGCGGCGGCGAACTGACCGGCGCGAAGCGGACGCAACCGTTGCTGGGCTCACGGTTCACGTACTACGACCTTGGCCTGGCGTTTCTGCACTGGCCCAACGCGAAGTATATCGAGGAGGGACGGGTGCGGGGCCGCGATTGTTTTGCCATTGAGAGCAAGGCCAACGGCGAGCCGTATACGCGGGTGAAATTGTGGATCGACAAGGAGTATTACGCGCTGCTGCGGGCGGAGGCGTTTGATACCAACGACAATCTCGTGCGGCGGTTTGCGGTGACCAGTTTCAAGAAGATCGGCGACGTGTGGATCCCGCGCGGTCTGGAAGCGTCGCGGGTGCCCCCCGCGCAGAGTCTGCCTTCGGAAGAGAAATCACGGCTGGAAGTGTACGAGGGGGATTACAACGCGCAGTTGCCCACGGAATGGTTTGCTCCGGAGAGATTCACTGCGTCTGGTGGAAGCGGCAAGGGCCGGCCGGACTGAGTTACCCGAACGTCCCGTGTTTGGCGGTCCACTGCATGCCGTGACGTTCCCAGTTTCGCAGCTTTATTTCCAGGCAGGTGACCTCGCTCATGCGGCGGATTTGCTGTTCGATGTGAAGCAGGGTTCGTTGGCAAGACAGAAACTGGGGGTCGAGCGCCGCCACCCAAGGCGGTGTCTTAGTTTGAATTCTTGTTCCAGAAGATGGCTCGCAAACCCGAACAGATCAGCGCCGTTGCGAGGATGGCCAGGATCAACAAGCCGTAATGGAAATGATGGATGATCGTCGTCTGGGTGATTGTTCCGGTGGCGGGATTGGTGGTGGCTATGACCGTTGTGTTCATCGCTGGCCGTTGTCGATCTGGTTCCGGACAGGAACACGGATCACGTTACTATTCCGGCACAGTGAAGGCAACCGGCATGACACCACCGGCGCGACCAACGCGTGCCGCTGCCACCGCACGAGGCTTCATTCGGCCACGGCTGAGGTCAAGATGGGCGATTAGTCGCGCCAGTGACCGGGTACCCAAACCCAGCCGCCATACCGTCTGTGCCAATGCCCGCGAACCCATACGACTCCGGGCCGGGGCGGCACCAGCCATCGACCGGGCACCCAAACCCATTGGCCGCGCCATTCCCATGAGCCGCCAACCCAGACATACGCGGGTCCCGGCGAAACATAGACCGACTCGGCTTGCGGCGGTGGAGGGGCGGTCTGCGCCGTGACCGGGGCTCCTTCTTCGGGTGGCGGCGGCGGTTCAGTCTGCACCGCGACCGCGGGACCTCCTTGGGGCGGCGGCGGCGGTTGAGCCACCGGCCCCTGCCGTTCCTGGTAACAACCACACAACACGAAGCCACCGAAAGCGGCGAGGACCAGTCCCGCCAAGGCGAGTCGTTTCAGCATCATTGTCGTCTTCATGGTTTCTTCCTTTCCAAACGTGTCACCGTTATGCGCCGTTCACAGATTCGCGGCTGTCCATCGATTGAAACACCACGGGAGCGCAAATGTCTCACGGCCAGATAACGGGGGTACGACGGCAAGCGGGACGCTCGCCCTGCAATTCGAGACGACATGCGGCGGGGCCGGTCGGTTCATCGCAACGATTCATCACGAGCGGGATGCCTATGCAACTATTCCGCCAGCCCGGCGGCGGTTCCGCGCTCACCGCGCGCGGCTACAGCGGACTCCACCACGATATCGCGCTGACCGGGGTTCTGCGCCCCACCAATCGCCCCTGTTGCATCGCACGCAACACCGCATTTTTTGACCGGCCATCAGAAAGGACTGGACAGTCTGTATACGATGATGTATATTCTGCGCGGTTGTATTTTGATCTTTGACATAAGGCGTTGGGCTATCGGCGTCGGCGACGACAGAGATTTGCCGTCGCGGCGCGACAGACGGCCCGGAGCGGTTTCGACAAGCTCAGGGTAAACAGGGGTTAGCCCCCATATATGTAATTCTGCCAAACGAAGCCAATTTTCTGGAGTGTTAGCAGATGTGGATTGGCTTGGGGGACAATGTGTTAGAAGCCAGAGTGGGCCATTTTGTCACTTGGCTTCGTTTTGCCGGAAATGGCTTCGTTTGTCAAAAAATGGCTTTGTTTGACTCCACTCAGGCCCCTTCGCGTCGCCCTTCGAGTGCCGAAAAGACGCGGCCTCGTCTCGGCGCTACCCTCGCGCCTCGGCTTGCCGGAATGGCTTCGTTTGGCAGCGTTCTCTTCCCGATCACGCTGATTCCGACGGGGGCACATATTCGGCGCGTGTCGTCGGACTCCGCTTTCGGGCCTCGAAACGACACGACGCCATCTCGGTGCTACCCTCGCACCTCGTTTTCGGGGTTCGCTGCTCACCCACTAACGATAAGGTGGTTGGATAATCGCTGGGAGGGGACGATCAGCCGCGGATGGTTTGCTCGCGTGACAGGGGAGCGCGGTGGGGGTACCATTTGGGTTGATGAAGACGGGGACGTGGACGCGGACGCTGCTGGCGGGTCTACTGGCGGCGCTGGCGGTATTGCTGGTGGCGAGTTTCCGGCTCGCGCAGAGCCTCGAATGGCAGGGCAACACCCGCTGGCAGTTGATCGAGGAATCCATCGGCGCCTTTCTCGCGTTCGAGGTGGCCGCGTTCGCCCTGCTGCATTACGGACTGGAAGCGCGTCGGCTGCCGCTGTTCATCGGGCTGGCCTATCTCAGCGCGGCGGTGACGGATTTGGTTTCGGCGCTGCTGTCGCAGGGGTACTACGCGCAGCCGCTGGTGGGGCAGACGGTCGGGGTGATGAACGCGTGGACGGCGGGGCAGTTGGCGATGGCGCTGTTTCTTTTGGCCGGGCTGGTGGCCAACCGTTATTTCCCGCGGTCGGGCAACGTGCGGGCCGAACTCGTGCCGGCGACGATTATCGGGATCAGCATCGCGTTCGCGCTGGTGCAACTGTCCATGATGGTCTCGGTGCCGGGATCGGGGCGCGACGTGTTCGGAGGTTCGGTTCACAAGCCGTGGCAACTGGCAGTCGCGTTGCTCATGGTCGCGGCGGTGCCGGGGAACTGGGGCGTTTATCGGCGCCAGGGCGGCGCGATGCTCGGCTCGGTGCTGGTGTCGCTGGTGGTGGGGATTTTCGTGCAAGCCTACATGGCGCGTTCGGCGGCGTTGTACGACGGATTATTCAATCTCGCCTCGGTGCTCAAGATCGCCAGTTACATTCCGCCGTTGATCGGTTTGTTCGTGGAAAGCGTGACGCTGTTCCGCGGGCAACGGAAATTGACCACCCGCCTCGAAGTCGCCCGGGCGGAACTGCGGGATTATTCCAAAGGTCTGGAGAAAAAGGTCGCCGAGCGGACGCGCGAGCTGGAGACGCGCGCGAAGGAATTGGAAACGTTCGCCTACACCGTGTCGCACGATTTGAAGGCGCCGTTGCGCGGGATCCAGACCTACACACATTTTTTGTTGGACGATTATGCCCAGAAACTCGACGAGACGGGACGCCGCTACGTGGAAAACGCGGGCAAGGCGGCGGCCAATATGAAACAGTTCATCGACGACCTGCTGGAGTACTCGCGGTTGGAGCGGCGTGAGGCCGAGCTGAGCGCGGTGGACGTGCGCGGACTGGTCGAGTCGGTCCTCAGTGAGCGACAGGCCGAGATCGAGCAGCGAAACGCGTCCGTCGAGGTCGATGTGCCCACTCCGGCGGTCGTCGCCGACCGCGCGATGTTGCGGCAGGCGATCGCGAACCTGATGGACAACGCAATCAAATACAGCCGCGACGCGAAGCCGCCGCGGATTATCGTGCGCGGCGTGGAGGAGAACGGCCGATTCGTGTTCAGCGTGAGTGACAATGGCTGCGGGTTCGACATGAACGATCATGAGAAACTGTTTCAAATTTTCCAGCGCCTGCCCACGGCGGGGGAATTCGAGGGAACGGGCATCGGGTTGAGCACGGTGAAGCGGGCGATTGAGAAGCAGGGGGGACGGGTGTGGGCCGAGAGCGAGCCGGGCAAAGGCGCCACGTTCACGTTCGCGATCCCGCGTCGGGAGGCGCGGAAGACATGAACCCATCGCCATCGAAAACGGGAATGGCCAATGTGCTGACGTTGATCAGCTTGATCGCGTTGGTGGCCGCGCTCGCGCTGCCTGTGCTGGACGCGCAGTTGGAGCGCGCGCGGCGGGCGCGGTGCCTCGGTAACGAGCGCGCCATCTGGGCGGCGATGTCGCTGTATGCAAGCGATTTCCGCGGCTGGTTCCCGGCCATGTCGGCTGTGGGACGCGATGGAAGCCGCGGGGAAGCCGAGAACGGGTTCGGCCGTCATTGTTCCTTGCTGTTGAATCTCGGGTACACACACGCCCCCTCGATTTTCGTTTGTCCCAGCCACAAAGAGGACGGCGATCCCTCGATGCCCCTCAGCGACGACGGTTCGACGGGTCACGCGCGCGTGCGCGCGGCCAGCGGCGGGCCGCCGTGGGTCCCCGGCGAAGAGCCTCACGCGAATTTCTTCTGGTACAACGTGAGCTATGTCTACGTGGCGGGATTGACGATCCATGACCGGGACGATTTTCTGCTGCTGGCCGATAAACACTGGGACAGCGAAGGCGCATGCGCGGCCGATTGCCGTCACGACCTCGATGAGTTCGACAATCACGGTCGTGCCGGACGGAATATCCTCTATCTGGACGGGCATGGGGAATGGTTGTCTGGCGTGAGCCTCGATGAGGCCTACGCACCGATCCAGGAGTACCACGCCCAGTACCGCTCGCGGACGGTGGACTAGCCAGACGGCGGACGCGGATCTTGCGAGGCGCGGATCAGCAGCGAACTGGCTTCGATCGCCACGAGGCAAATGTCGTCGGGAAACACGGCGTCCCCCGCGTGTCGATTGGCAGTGTCCACGATGTGCTCGACAATACGCTGAGGGCTTTCGTGGATCATTTGTTTCGCGACGGCCTCCAGACGGGTGATTCCCAGAGCTTCCCCATCGGCGTTGGTCACGTCGAGGATCCCATCGGTGTAGAGAACGAACGCGTCCTCCTCGTCCACCGAAGTCGCATGCACGGGGAACGCCGCCTGTTCCTCCATACCGAGCGCGGGACCCGTCTTGCTCTTGTCAAACAGCCGCTCGACTTCCTCCCGTTTGCGGCGGAGATGAAGCTGCGGCGGGTGGCCGGCGTTGGCGAAACTCGCGCGTTTCTCCGCCAGATCGATTTTTAGGTAAAACGCCGAAGCGTAGAGCGGCGCGGTCGTTTGCCGCAAGATCCGGCTCAAGCCCGAGTTGACTTCCGTGAGAAACTCCTCGGGGTCCCCGGCCAGTTCCTTCAGTTCTTCGATCAACGTGCGGAGCGCCGCGGTGACGAGCGCGGCTTGGATCCCGTGACCCGCGACGTCGGACACGAACACCCCGGCCGAGCGGTCATCAATGGGCACGACATCAAAGAAATCGCCGCCGACCGAAAGGGTCGGCGTGTAATGATGGTAAAAGCGGAGGCCCATGGCGTCCGGCGTTTGTTGCGGGGCGAAATGGGGAAAGCTTTGCGGCAGAAATGCCTGCTGCAACTCCCGGGCCATGCGCAGGTCCCGATCCGCCACGCGTCGTTGGTCCTCCAATTCGTCTTCCAGACGCTTGCGCTGAAGAACCGTGATGATCGCCCGCGCTAGGTCGGCGAGATTCAACTGGTCTTTGTTGAGATAATCGTGGGCGCCCCGTTTCATGGCCTCGACCGCGATGCGCTCGTCGCCCATTCCCGTGAGCATGATCACGGGGAGCGTGCGATGGGCCTTGCGGATCGCGGACAGCACGTCGAGGCCGTTCATCGCCGACATCTGATAGTCGAGCAGTACCAGGTCAAAGAATTCCTGCGTCAACCGCAATAGTCCCCGCGTGGGGTCGGATTCCCACGTCGTGCGGAACGTGTATTCCGAACTCAGCTTCTGAAGGAAACCGCGGACGTAATCGGCATCGGATCCGCGATCATCGATCAGCAGGGTCTTGATCTCTCGGGGCATGGTTGAGTTTCCGTATTGTGGGGGGAGTCTATCACAGGCCCGGAGGCTCGCCAAGTCCGGGCTTGCGGCGCAGCGGGTTGCGGAAAAACAGGCAAAAGAAGAATTTCAAAAAACTCTTGCAATTATCTACTGAATCGGTAGGCTTATTAATGTCTATTAAAAAGGTAGGCAATCTGGCAACTGGCCAGAACCATGATCGGAGAGAGGAGCCCAGAAGAAAGGAACCATGAAGAAGCGTCAACGCATTCTAGTTCTGATGGCGGTGGCCGCGACGGCTGCTGCCTTCGCCGTGAGGTCTTACGCGGACGATACCAACGTAGCGCCGGCCGCGACGGTCGATGACAAAATCAACCGACTGGAGCAGGAGATCCAGGAACTGAAACACCAGCGCGAGCTTGACCAACAGCAAGCACAGCAACAAGCTCAGCAGCAGTCGGCCCAGGTTGCCCAGCTTACGAAGCCGGGGCCGACGATTTATGTGGGACCCGAAGGGTTCGGCCTCCAATCGCCGAATACCAACTTCGTGTTGCGGCTTCGCGGATACGCGCAGGCGGATGGACGGTTTTATCTCGATGACCGGGCGAACTATGCCACGGATACATTCCTTATGAGGCGTGTGCGGCCCATTCTTGAAGGCACGTTGTCGCGCGATTTCGACTTCCGACTGATGCCGGATTTCGGACAGGGCACAACCACTCTTCAAGATGCGTACGTGGAATGGCATTATTGGCCGTGGTTGAGAATCCGTGCTGGCAAATTCAAGCCCCCGGTCGGGCTGGAACAACTCCAATCCGACACGGACATCCTCTTCGTCGAGCGTGGGTTGCCGTCGGACCTGGTGCCGGGGCTTCGCGACGTAGGCGCCCAAGTGTCCGGTGCATTGTTCGACAACAGGGTCAGCTACGCTGCCGGCATTTTCAACGGGGTCGTCGATGGCGGTTCTTCGGACTTGGCCGGCTGGAATTCCAAGGATGGCGCGGCCCGCATCTTTTTGCAGCCGTTTCTGAACACGGGCATTGCTCCGCTTGAGGGTCTGGGCTTCGGCGCGGGCGGAACCTATGGCATGAGAGATTTGTCCAACACCACGAATCTGCCCACGTACAAATCCGTCGGGCAACTGGCATTCTTCACGTTCGACAAAGGCGTGGCACTGGACGGCGATCAGCTTCGGGGCACGCCGCAGGCCTATTACTTCTGGGGACCGCTGGAGCTGTTGGGCGAGTACACAGTTTCCCAAGAGGAAGTCCGCAGGGGGGCCGTCACGGATACACTCCGGAACAATTCCTGGCAGATCGAAGGCGGCTTCTTTCTCACCGGCGAAACGGCCAGCTATCGCGCGTCCCCGTATGCATCGGGCCTGACCCCGCGTCATCCCTTCGACCTGCGCAAGGGCACTTGGGGCGCGTGGGAGGTCGCCGCTCGTTATGGCCGATTGGAACTTGATCCCGACGCGTTCTCGAAAACACCCGCTGGCGCCGGCTTGCGCTTCGCCGACCCGACCAAAAACGCCCAAGACGCGCGCGAGTGGGAAGTCGGCCTGAATTGGTACCTGAACCGCAACGTCAAGTGGATGTTCGACTACGAGGAAACCGACTTCACCGGCGGCGCCGGCACGGAAACTGGCACGGCCTTCACGATCAAGAACCGCGAAACCGAACGCGCCGGCTTAACTGAAATCCAAGTCTTGTTCTAACAGCCGGGAGGACGACATGTCATGAAACCAAAAGTGCCTCCGTAAAATTTGGTGCAATTCGCCTCAACAGCCGCCAAACCGGCTCGTCTGCATTGTCAAACGTGACTCTTCGACCACTCATCAGCCCCACCCGCCCGCGGTAATCGTGCGCCGCAGGTCACGCGAAACGTCGGCTACACTGAGGCTTACATCAGCGTCAGACACACCGGTCCTAGTAACCACCCCGGTGGTAACCATTGTCTGAAATTGGGCCACAATTTTTTTGCTCAACCACCAAATAAGCCTTGCTTTTCCTGGCCTGCAGGGTAGTATGACCACGCGGGGCCCCGAAAGGCACGTAGCAAACCGAGTAGACCCAAGTGACGAATAATAATGAGGGCGGGAGGGAAAATATTATGAAGAGTGGCAAACTGATTTTGGTAGGCTGCGTGTTGTTGGCAGGATTCTCCACGGCCAAAGCTAATAGCATTGTGTTGGACGAAAACTCCTACTCGTATTCCGACGGCGGCGAGTTCACCGCGTTCACGAGCCCGGACAATTTTGTTGGCAGCTACGTGCCGGCCACGATCCTCGACGGAGGGTTTGAAACCTTCTGCGAACAATCGACCGTGTATTTCACTCCCGGCTCTAGTTACTCCTATACGGTGGTCAACCAGGATAGCACGGGGCATGCATTGAGTTTGGGCGCGGCGTTTCTATACTATGAATTTGCCAAAGGCGTCCTGAGCGGCTACGACTACGTCAACGCCGCCAACCGCTACGCCGACGCCGGCGAACTTCAGGCCGCCATCTGGTGGTTCCAGGGCAACCAAACCGGTAGCGGCTTCCCGTCCATCGCCACCGACCCATTCTACCTGCTCGCCTACGGCGATTTCGGAGCGGCGGCGTTTGGCGCCAATAGCGGCACCTACGGCGTTGAGATCCTTCAGTTGTTCGATTGCTGGGGCGACCCGGCCCAGGCCCAGTTCGTGTTGACCCCGCCGACTTCGGTACCGGAGACCGGCGCCACGATTACCATGCTGGCCTTCGCCTGTGGCGCCTTGGCGCTCCTGCGCGGCCACGTCCGCCGTCACGCCCTGGCCCGAAGCTGACGTTCCAAAGATTCTCCGTGTAACTCGGCGGCCTAGGGCCCACTGCCCTATGTCGACGCACACTGCCGAGTGGCTAAGGGAAATCTCTCCCTGTCGCTCCACGCGGTGCACCGAGCGTTTCCGGCCATCAACGTGATAAGACGGCTTCGTGCCCACTGTCCGCGCCCCGCCAGCCGGGTTCTCCCCGCCTTGAGCCGCGCCACAACCGCGTTTCCGCCCACATCTTTGGCCGGAAATTTGACAGGCGGGCGTTTCCGCAGGGCCAGTCAGTCGTAAAGACAAATCCCCGCCCGTCCTCCGAGAATTTTGGCCTGATTGATATCGATTCCGCCAAAAAACAGACTCGAAGCGGTGCGAAAGAGTCCCCGCTCCATACGTCTTGCAAACCTTACGGGTTGAAGTCCCGATGTCCGTCGCCTTGGATTAACGGTTGCTCGGATTCATCAACGGTTGCCTGGATTCGTCATCGCCCACGGACTGAAGGTAGGCATGTCCGCTGCGATACAGTTCCAACCGAGCCTCGAACTCCGCAATCAACTTCGGCGGCCCGGCAGCGCGGGCCAGGTCGATGGCCTTCTGCGCGGTGGTGACAGCTTCGCTGAATCGACCGGCGGCAGCATACGCGGCGGCCAAGGTGTCGAGGTACCCAGCCCGACGACTGCCGGTAAGTTCACACGCCCGTTGCGCCAAGCTCACGGCTCGGACTACGTCGCCTCCCTCTGCCGGCGCGTGCGTGGCCAGCAGCCACGCCAGATTGTTATAGGCGTCGGCAAAATCAGGCTGGAGCCACAGCGCCTGCGTGTAGTGTTCGATCGCCTCCGGCGTGTGGCCCGCCCGCGCCAACGCGAATCCCAGGTTGTTGTGTGCGTCTGCGTAGTTGGGTTTGAGCCGCAGGGCCTGCTGGTAGTGGTCGATTGCCTCTTGCAGCCTGCCCAATCCCGCCAAGGCGAGCCCCAAGTTGTTGTGTGCCTGAGCGTAATCGGGTTTGGCCCGCAACGCCTGCTCATAGTGTTCGATCGCCTCCGGCGCGTGGCCCGCCCGCGCCAACGCGAGTCCCAGGTTGTTGTGTGCGTCTGCGTAGTTGGGTTCGATCCGCAGGGCCTGCTGGTAGTGGCCGATGGCCTCCGGCAGCCTGCCCTGTCCCATCAAGACAACTCCGAGATTGTTGTGTGCCTCAGTGTTATTGGGGTTGATCCGCAGTGCCTGCTCGTTGTGGCTGATGGCCTCCGACAATCTGCCCAGTTGAACCAGGGCGATCGCCAGGTTGTTGTGCGCCTCAGCAAAGTCGGGCTGGATCCGCAACGCCTGCTCGTAGTGCTCGATGGCCTCTTGCGCATTCCCGGCTTGGAGCAGCGCATTCCCCAAGTTGTTCTGCGCGGCAGCGTCGTCGGGCTTGATCCGCAGTGCCTGCACGAACTCCTCGACCGCTTTCTGCGCGTCGCCGGCTCTGAGCAAGGCACTCCCCAATTGGCAGCGCGCCTGAGGGTTGTTGGGACGTTTCTCCACAGTGTCTTGCCAAATAGTCACCTCCGAGTTGTAGTCCCCATTACGCTGAATGGTCAGGGATGTAAGCAGTACCGCCACGGACCCACCGGCTACGCATCCGAGCGCGATGCCCTGCTGTTTGTTTACGAACCGTTTCCCAAGTGCAAACGTGCCAACCAGCGCGATCGTAACCACAGCTGCCAATGGCAAATACATTCGCCGCTCGGCGACCGCTTCGCCGGCGCTCGGCAGAATGCTCGACGTCGGTCCCAAAATGATGAAAAACCAGGCGCCCAAAAACCCCAACCATGGTCGGCAGCGGAATGCCCACACCGTTGCGCCAAGCAGGCCAAGCACTGCGGCACCGGATACGAGCGCATCTTCCAGCGACAAGGTAATCGGCCAGTCAGAATAATTGATCACCAGTGGGTGGGGCCAGAAGCAAAGCCGCAGGTAGTAAACGATCACGCCGGCCTCCGTCTTCAGATAGTCCCATGACGTCAGGCCTTTAACTCCAAAGCCTGTCGTGCTGTGGGGGACCCCCGCCACCAATCCCCCCAGCATGAGCCAAGTTGCGGCCAGACCGATGTACAAGCTTATGCGACGCTGCCACAATTTGCGAAACGACGACGCCAGAAACATGCGATCATAGAGCAACACGATCAGTGGAGCACCCACCATGACCTCCTTGCTCCCCATGCCCAGCGCGCACGAGACGACGGCGGCCAGATACCACACGCGCGGGCGCGAGGACTGGGAACCGCGCAACGTACAAT
>Ga0116126_1000727_pt1 | contig 22778 bp, 14 predicted proteins | sample June2015DPH_16_5_FD_89730 | JGI IMG/M metagenome (GOLD analysis project Ga0116126, IMG submission 89730) | Peatland microbial communities from SPRUCE experiment site at the Marcell Experimental Forest, Minnesota, USA - June2015DPH_16_40 | ecosystem: Environmental > Terrestrial > Soil > Wetlands...
AAGCCCGATTTCACCCGAGCGCAGAACGCGCTGGCGCGACTGCAAGCTGGCCAGTAAGCCGAGCGCAGCGCCAGCGGAGCGAGACGGGCCGAAGATTTGCCGACGGCGCAACGGCAGCCCGTGAAACCTCAATCCGCAAGGTTCGCAAATCGTCCAAAGCGGGGAGGGATTGCGGAAGCTACAGCCGAGGGCTATTATTGGAACCTGTCCAATCACCGGAAGGCGGAATCGACTCGCATGCGAAGGATGAAGTGCGGCTTGGCCGTCTGATCGGCGCCCGCTTTCCGGCCAACGACAAGCGCAGGAGCCTTCGGCCAAACATGATCGACAGCCGGTCCGATTGCCGCAACGCGGAGACACCCGGAGCGAGGTGCTCGTGGATGCAGTGCGGAATCCTGGGCGGCGTGTGCGCGCTGGTCATCGGGGTTTACGTGTATACGGCCCACGAAGGCGCTTACACACAGCCGATTTTGGATGCGGCTGGCAGCTACTACAATTTGTTGGTGCAGGGTTTTCGCGTCGGCCATCTCAACCTGAAAGAAGAAGCGCCGCCGGTACTGGCGCAACTCGCCGACCCCTACACCTACAGTCCGCTTCGTCCCGGTAATATGCTGGACCTGAGTTATTACCGGGGCAAGTTGTACCTCTATTTTGGGGTTACGCCTGCCGTGATGCTTTTCTGGCCCTATGCGGTGCTGACCGGTCACTATTTGTTTTTTAAAGTAGTTGTGGTGTTTTTTTGCGTAGTCGGTTTTCTAGCCAGCGTGGGCCTGTTGTGCGCGCTCTGGCGGCGACATTTTGCCGAAGTCAACGTAGCGGTGGTCGCCGCCGGGACGCTGGCCCTCGGTTTGGCCACATTGATGCCGTCGCTGCTGGCGCGGTGCGATGTGTACGAGGTGGCCATCAGTTGTGGGTATGCGCTGACGATGCTGGCCCTGGCAGCGGTATGGAAGGCGTTGGACGAACCAAAGCGGCGAGGTTGGTGGCTGGCTGCAGCCAGTGTGGCCTACGGGCTGGCGGAGGGAGCCCGGCCCAGCTTGTTATTTGGTGCGGTCATCCTGTTGGTGCCGGTGGTTCAAGTCTGGCGCGAGGGGCGACGGATTTGGCTCTCACTGGTAGCCGCGACCGTCCCGATCACACTCATCGGGTTTGGGCTGCTGCTGTACAATGTGCGACGCTTCGATGATCCGCTTGAGTTTGGCGCCCACTACCAAATGACCACACGGTCATTCCTTCATGAGCAGCAATTGTTCGGTTGGCGTTATCTGTGGTTTAACCTCCGAGCTTATTTTCTCGAGCCGGCTGGTTGGAGCCGTCATTTCCCTTTCGTGCATCGCTTCGTGGGCGCCGGAGACGCTTCCGGTGTGCTGACAAACATCCCGCTGTCATGGCTGGCGTTAGCGGTGCCACTGGCATGGAGGGGACGAACCGGCACGGCGGGGTCGGTCTTACGCTGGTTTGTGATAGCGGTAGCGCTGCTGTTTGGGAGTTGCGCGTTGACGCTCGGGTTCTTTTATATCAAGGGCTACCGTTATGAGGTGGAATTCCTGCCGGCACTGGTGCTGCTGGCGGTGATCGGCATCTTGAGTTTGGAGCGCGCCCTGGCTGACCGGCCGGTGTGGCAGCGTACGGCGCGGTGGTGTTGGAGCCTGCTGCTGGTTTTCTCGGTGGCGTTTAGCCTGTTAGCGAGCGTCCAGCAATGTGCCGAGTCGGACAACGACCTGGGGATGCAACTACAAGGGGCGGGCCAAGTGCAGGAGGCGATTCGGCAATATGAGCAGGCACTGCGCCTCTATCCTGATTTTGCCGATGCGAACCACAACCTGGGAACCGCCTTGATGGGTCAGGGCAGGCTGCAGGAGGCAATTGGCCATTACAAGCAGGCACTGCGGATTGCCCCTGAGTTTACGGAGGCGCATATCGACCTTGGGGTTGCCTTGTCGCAACTCGGCAGCAATCAGGAGGCCATCGGAGAGTACGAGCAGGCGCTACGGATCAAGCCCGACATCCCCGAGGCGCACAACAACTTGGGGAATGGCTTATTTCGGCTGGGCGAGGTGCGGGAGGCCATCCAGCATTACGAACAGGCGCTGCGGGTCCAGCCCGGTTTCACCGAGGCGCACTACAACCTGGGGGTCGCCTTGATGGGTCAGGGCAGGCTGCAGGAGGCAATTGGCCACTACGAACGGGCGCTGCAGCTCCAGCCCGATTACGCCGACGCGCACTACAACCTGGGGGTCGTCTTGATGGGACAAGGCAGGCTGCAGGAGGCGATCGGGCACTTTGAACAAGCGTTGCAAATCAATCCCGATTACGCAGAGTCGCACTGCAATCTGGGGGTCGCGTTGGAGAAGCTTGGGCGCACGCAGGAGGCCATCCAGCATTACGAGCAGGCCCTGCGGATCAAGCCTGATTACGGCCAAGCGCACTACAACCTGGGGGTCTCCCTAGTCCAACTGGGCAGGCTGCAGGAGGCGATGGGACATTGGGAGCAGGCGTTACGGATCAAGCCTGATTACGCCGACGCGCATAACAACCTTGGGAATGCTCTGCTGCTAGCGGGCAGGATCGACGACGCGATCGGGCATTACGAGCAAGCGCTACGGGCTGAACCTGATCTTGCCGAGGCGCACTGTAACCTCGGGGTCGCCTTGGAACGAGCCGGCAGACTCCAGGACGCCATCGGACACTACGAGCAGGCCTTGCGAATCAAGCCGGATTACGCCGACGCACAGAACGCGTTGGCGCGACTGCACGCCAGCCAGTAAGCCGAGCGCAGCACCAGCGGAGCGTTGGCCGCAGACACGGCAGCGGCGTTTGCGCCACCGGCAAGTCTGTGGCGCATCTCACCTTCGGTTCGGCTCCGTCGGACTCGGCTTGCGGCCTACAAATGGCGCGTCCGCGCTTACCAGGTGCGGCTACAACGGACCCGGTTTAATATGGCGGCGCACCGTTCGCCGTGTTGCGTGAGATCGTCTTTTCCAAAAAAGCGTTTGGGCTTGACTTGGCTATCGGGTTGCGATATTATAGGCGGCGTTGGATGGTTCTTTGAAATAGGGATACGACGAACGTTCAGCGGACGCGCGGCAGTCCCGCGCTCACCGAGCGCGGCTACAAAGGGAGGGGGGCAACGCAAAACCACGAAAACTGCCAAACGAAGCCAATTTTTCCGGGTGTTGGAGGATTTGGATTAGCTTGAGGGATAAGCGGTTAGGAGTCCAAGTGGGACAGTTTGTCACTTGGCTTCGTTTTTGCCGGAATGGCTTCGTTTGGGGTGCTTTCGCCCGTTCCCGGCCGTTGCGACGGGTGTTTTTGAGGCGAAAAGGGCTCCGCGGCTACCCTTGCCGCTTGGCTTGCACGTGTAAGGGCTTGTTGGTACGCTCACTTTGGCGATGAATGCATTCCTGTACCATAAAGGCGAGTTGTACTGCGAGGGGGTGCCGCTACGGCGGTTGGCCGGCGAATTCGGCACACCGTTGTACGTGTACAGCCAGGGACATATTACGGGGCAGTATGATGGTTTGCACAGGGCGTTGCGGTCGCTCGATCACCTGATTTGCTTTGCGGTCAAGGCCAACAGCAATCTGGCCGTGTTACGCGCGCTGGCGCGGGCGGGAACCGGCTTTGACATTGTCAGCGGCGGCGAACTCTACCGCGTGGTGCAGGCGGGCGGCGACCCGCGGAAATGCGTGTTCTCGGGCGTGGGCAAAACGCGCGACGAGATCGAGTACGCGCTGAAGCTGGGCATCTACATGTTCAATGTGGAAAGCGAGCCGGAGTTGCGGCGGATTTCGCAGGTGGCGCGGCGGATGGGCCGGCGCGCGCCGATCGCGATTCGGGTGAACCCGGGGGTTGACCCGGACACGCACGATTATATCTCGACGGGCAAACACGAGAGCAAGTTTGGGATTTCGCTTCGCGAGGCGTTGGATGTGTATCGCCAGGCGGCGCGGCTGGGCGGCATCGAAATCCGCGGCGTGCAGATGCACATCGGTTCGCAAATCATCAAGACCGCGCCGTTTGTGCTGGCCATTCGCAAGATTGCCGCGTTGATCGAGCGGGTCCGCGAGATCGCGCCGCACACACTGCAATCCGTTGACATGGGAGGCGGGTTGGGGATTCGGTACCACAACGAACATCCGCCAACGGCGGCGGAGTTTGCGCGGGCCGTGACGCCGCGCGTGAAGGCTTTCGGGTTGCGAATTCTGCTCGAACCGGGGCGGTTCATTGTCGGCAACGGCGGTGTGCTCGTCACCCGCGTTGTCCACGTAAAACAAACGCCGGTGAAGCGGTTCGTGATTGTCGATGCGGCCATGAACGATCTGATTCGCCCGTCGCTGTATGAGAGCCACCACGAGATTATTCCGGTCGCGGCGAGGGATGGCCGGCGGAGAATCACCGCGGACGTTGTGGGGCCGGTGTGTGAATCGGGAGATTTTTTGGCCCAGGGGAGACGTCTGGCCGCGGTGGAGGAGGGCGCGTTGCTGACGGTGATGAGCGCCGGTGCGTATGGCATGGCCATGGCGTCGAACTACAACGCCCGGCCGCGACCGGCGGAAGTGATGGTGAAGGGCAGGCGTTACGAACTGGTGCGACGACGCGAGTCGGTCAAGGATTTGATTTCGGGGGAAACGATTCCGACGTGGCTGGTCTGAAGCGGTCTATTCCAGCAGTTCTTTGAGGCAGTTGATCAGGTGCTGGATGGGAAACGGCTTCATGAGGTACTTCGAATCGGTCTGGGTCAGGAACAGGTTGATCTTGGGGTCGGCGGCGTAGCCGGTGATGAAGATGAATCGGTCGGCGAGAATCGGGCGCAGCTCGCGGGCCTGGACGTAGAATTCGTCGCCCCGCAGCTTGGGCATCATTACATCGCAAACGATGGCGTCGTACTCGTTGGCCTTCACTTTCATCAGGGCTTCGTCACCGTCGTTGGCAACGTCCACCAGGAAGTTCTCGTCGGCCAGAATCCATTGCAATGCGGAGGCCAGCTGCTTGTCGTCATCGACCAGAAGGAGCGCCTTGAACTCGATGGTGTCGGACGGTCGCACCGCCGTGTCGGGTTGATGCTTGAAATCCATAGATTTGCCGATTGAAAGAGCAACTGAGATGCCAAAGGGCCGGGTCCGGTCGGGCGGATTGGACTCCTACCCGCAAGATCCTGGCCTGGTGAAGCTTTCGAGGACAATTCTGTCTTTGGAGGAGGGCCAAGTCGGCCAATTTGGGCGCGTCCGTTTCTTCATTTTGCGGTGTGTTGTGGTCGAATTTCGGGGTGATTGCCCCACCAATTGCCAGTGTAAATCCGGGCATTTTTGTGGAACGAACCACTACCGGCAGAGGGGGCGCAAATGTGCTGGAATGGGGCGATTTCTCGAATTTTCATCTGATGCAACTGTGCTTGGGGCATACCGATACGCGATTTATGGATGGATTGAACAAATGGTTGAATCGGTTCCACTACAGCGTTGACAAGGGCAAGGTTTCTTTTATACTGCGGGCGAAGTCTTTGGAAGTGCACCGCCGTTCCGAAGCTATCGGAGCGGCGTTTTGCCATACAGGACTGAACGAAGAAAGGTGAATGGAGAAGCTATGGCATCTGGAAAAGTGAAGTGGTTCGATACGAAGAAGGGTTTTGGATTCATTCAACAGGAAGGTGGCCCCGATGTGTTCGTGCATTACACGAGCATTTCTGGCAACGGCTTCAAGAACCTGGAGGAAGGGCAAACGGTAGAGTTTGAGCTGGTTGATTCCCCCAAGGGTCCGAAGGCGTCCAACGTCGTGGCGAAATAAATCAGAATTCCAGACAACACGAACCCCTGGCAACGCAAGTTGCCGGGGGTTCTTCTTTTACGGGGCAGGGTTTCCCGACACGTTAGCGGTCGCCGCGAGGCGGGAGGTACGACGGGATGCCGCCCTTCTTGAGGTGACGGAATTCTTCCGGTTGGTCGCGTTTGGTTCGTCGATACTCCCTGACTCCGCTGGCAGCGCAGCCAAGCACCAGGGCGTGGGCTTTGTAAACGCGTGGACGCCCAATGGCACGCGCCGCTTCGGATCTGGTCGGCTGTGGTCGCTTATCCAAAACCAGAAAACTGGCAGGTAAACTCCGCAGGTCCACGCCCGCGAGTTTCGCGAACCTTGCCCAGTTTCCGTCTGTGAAGACCTCCGGCGGCGAAGGCGCGAAATGGTGGCACCAGTGCCGTTCGTTGTCGGCCGTGAGCAAGCCGCAGACAGCCGTATGCGGGCAGGGAGAGACTACTGGAAACGTAGCGCGCAGACGCTCGCGCGCGGCAATCAACCGTCGGCTCACTTCGTAGGTGCCCGGTTCAATCCAGATCACACTCGTCGCGTGCCCGGCCAGATCGAGAATCTCCACAACCTGCGCATCCGACATTTCCGTGAGCACGTGGCTGATCAAGAGCGCGCCGATCTCGTCCGCGGGAGGTCGATCCAGCCACACACTGACGTCGGGGAATGTTTCACGGGCCTTACGCGCGGCGAACTGCATCGCCAGCGGAGAACGGTCCCACAACACCAGCTTCGTCGGGAGTTCCGTTGGGAAGTATTCCAGAACCGCCCGCGTGGCAATCCCGCTTCCGCATCCCCAATCGACCATCACTCCCCGCGGTGGCTCCCAGCCGCGTCCCTTGAGTTCCTTCAAAACGTAATCCCATTTCCAGCGAATTCGTTGCCCGAACGTCTGATCGTAACTTTCCAGGTCGCGCTCGCTGTGCCAGTAGTCCTGAGCGCCAGCGGTGCCATCCAGGAACGCAGACCGCAATCGTTGCAGTGCCTTCCAGTCAACGGTCTGCCAGTCCATGGAGGAGCAAAGCGTCCAGCGCGTGGTGTTTGATACCGAAGAACTCTTTGAATTGTCCGATGCGCGCCCGCGCCGCCGTCGATACAAATGGCTTGCCATCGCGTACCGCCGCGATCATCAGGTTCTTCGGTGTATGTTCGGTCGACACAAACTCGATCAGCTTGGCGCGATAACCGGCCCATTCCAGAAACAGCGCGCGCAGGCCGTCCGTTGCCCATTCCGCCATGCGTTCCGCCATGATGCCGTGTTCGAGCACCGCCGCCAATGGAGACGGTCGACCGAGTTGGGGCCGTACCTCCTTGTGACAGCACGGCGCGACGATAATCAACTTCGCGCCCAGCTCGATCCCGCGACGGATCGCGTCGTCCGTGGCCGTGTTGCAGGCGTGCAGGGCGATAAGCGCATTGACATTCGGCAGCTTGGCGCTTTCAATCGTCCCCGCGGTAAAATCCAGTCCTTCCGCCCCGATCCGCCGCGCCAGCGCGTTTGCCGAATCGACCAACTCCTCGCGCACCTCGACGCCGATCACCGTCACGGGTCGTTTCCACACCCGCGCAAACAGGTGCCACAGGGCAAACGTCAGGTAGCCTTTGCCGCAACCCATGTCGATGATGGTCGGACAATCGTGTCCGCGCTCCCGCTCCGACCATCCGCAGTCCCTGGCCAAATGCGCGAAGATTTCCAGATACCGATTGATCTGGGCGTGTTTGTCCGCCATCGCGGGCCGAATGTTACCTCGGTCATTCAGGACGGCGAGCCCGTGCAGCCAATCGCGCGCAGAATCATCGAGGATTGTCTGTCGCGTCCTGTCGTGCGCGCGCGATGGTGCTTCGGCACGGGCGGGCTTGTGCGCCACGAGCTTCGCGTCTCCCGAATCATCCACAAACAATTGCCAATCTCGTTTTGTCGTGTTCAAAAGGGCGCTACGGAACCGGACGCCGATCTGTTCCTTCGCCCAGATCGCGGCCTGATCGAGAACCAGATTCTTGGTGGTGTCGCGCGTTGGGTAGCGAAACGTCAGTGACAGATGGGGACCGGCTTTCAGTTCAACCAGCCGTCCGATCACTTTCTCGGGGGCGTCCGCGGTGTCGACGCCGCGCGAGAGCACGAGGCGCACGAACGATCCGTCACCGAGGCTCTCGGTCACGCGTTGAACGAATTCATCGTACGGATTGGCGCCATTGGCCATGCTCCCCATTCTACCCGCAAACGCGCCGCGCGGCGACCACTATGGAGTCGGTGGCGCAGGCGCGGGAGCCGGGGCTGGTGCGGGGGCCGGTGGCGTCGCCGCAGGAGCCGGTGCCGGAGTTGGCTGGACCGCCGCCGCTGCCCTGGCCTTCGCTTCGGCCTGGCGTTGCTCTTTGCGCTGGATGTAACCCGACTTGGGCAGCATGTCTTGCACGCTTTGCGGCAGGTACTTCGTAACGCAGCCGAAATACCACATGCTCCACAACACGCCCAGGATCACCACCAGCACGATAAGCTTGTTGCGTCCCGCATGGCTTTCGGCAAATGGATCGGTCAGGTCACGTTGCGCGCCGGGCGGCAACGCCGCGACGCTGGTCAGCGATGCGCCGAACGGCATGTTGATCTTGGCCTTGGCGTTGACCGCCCAGCCGTTGGCGTCAAGGATCGGGCCGAGGTTGCGTTTGCGGAGTTTCAGCGCCGCAATGATCACGGACGGCAGCGAGATCACCAGGATGACTGCTAGAACAACAAATAACATCTTCCACGGCGCGATGTCCGCCAGTTTCGCGAAGATAAGCCCGGACGCTGTTGCCAGCGAACCGAGCGCGACGCCCAAGGCGGCCACCGTGCCAACGTCGAATCTCTTCGCCTGCTGAGTAGCGGCGGCGGTCGTTGCTTTCTCGGCGTTCGCGGCCTGCTCGGCGGTTTGGGCCAACTGTGTCGAGGCGGCGGCGTCCGCAACGGCGGCGCGTTTGGCGACCTGTTCTTCGATCATCCGCACGAGCTTCTTGTACGGTGACCAGAAGGCTGCGCGGAGGCTGATCGGATTGTCGATGAGCTTCACAATCGTCGCGTCCCAGTCCAGTCCGTGCCGGTCATAAAACACGCCGTTGCGTCCGACCATCAGATTGTCCGAGTCGCCGTTGGTAAACGCCGCGGCAATGGTCATCTTCTCGCCCGTGCTCTTGCGTGTGCACTCACAGTAGGCGAGGTACGACCCGCTCAACGCGGCCATGAGGCTGTGCCGGGCGACATCCTCGACGAGGATGCACAACTCGCAGCTTCGTTGGTCGAGGTACAGAGTCCCCACCTGGAAAATCGCCCTGGCTTTTCGGCTGTAAAAATCGCTGAACGAGACAAAGTTGACCAGCAGCTTGTACAGATCGCGATAGTAACGCGTCAGACGGTCCACCGCGGAAATCGAGTTGAACTCGGGCTCGAGCGCCTTGTCCCTGGCGATCAGGGCTGCGACGGTGTCCCTGGCTTTGCTCGAGAGGATCTCGCGCACGCGTTTGATGCCGAGTTTCTCGACCGACGCGCCCGCCTTGCTCGCCGACCAGGCGTCATAGGCCGCCAACTTGCCGAGCACGGCGACCCAATCGGCTTCGCTAAGCGTCGGCTTGTCGCCGATCAACGGTTTCACCACATCCGCCTGAAATTGGGCCAGCGCGCCCGCCCAGGCCGGATTCACTCCCGACCGCAACGGCAGGGGACGGTCCGCCTCGATTCGCGCCAACGGGAAGCTCGCGACCTCGGCGGAGGTAATTGTCAGGTCCTTGGCGCTGAGAGCCAGATACTCCTTCTCTTCGCGGTTCAGTGCGCCGAGCGCGCGCGCATCGAACGCCGCCAGCCGGCACCGGGCGAAATAATCGTCGATCTTCGCTTTGACCGCCTTCAACGTGGCCGCCGCGGCTGGCGTCGCATCTCCGAGCGGCAGGACGTTCACGTCGCCCCCGGCTTTCTTCCACCAATCGGAATACGCGGTCGCGTCGGCGAAGAACTGGTCGAGCCTGGCCTGGCTGATGCCCGGTTTGCCGCTGCGGTCGGTTTCCGCGCCGAGACAGTCGAGGATGTTGGTGATGAGGGCCCTGGTCGCGTCGTCTGCGGCGGCATCGACAGGAATGACGCCATCGCCGTTGAAATTCGTCTGCGAAAGAATCTTGGCTGTGTCCGCCGTGTCTTCGACGGTGATCTGCGTGGCGTCTTTCTTGCCGAGACCGGAAAGGATTTGCCGCGCCGACGACAGCAGTGTCTTGCCTTCGGGCGTTGCGTCGTTGATCGCGCTCAACGGCAGGGCAGGGGACGACTTCAGCAGATCATCGGGATTTTTCAGGCAGGCGGCCGCCCATTTCGCCGCCGCGATGATTTCCGGGGCGCGAATCCGCCCGTCCTTGTCCGTGTCGATGAGATCGAGCGTCTTCGTGTCGAACTCGATCCCGCGCGTCGGGCAGGCCAGCGCGACCCACAACTTCTGGTCGAGTTGGTCGAGGTTCGCGATGTCCGCCCCGCTCTGGAGCCTCAATTGATCGAATCCACCCGCGCGAAAAAACCGCCATCGATGTGAGTTGGTCATAATCACCTCTCCAAGTGCTGAATGTGCCCTTTTACCGAATCCCCGTAGAAAGCGCAACCCCAACCACTGGCGTTGTGCCGAATGCACCCGGATCGCCGCAAATCACGACGGCACGTTGCGAATGCGATTGCATCTGTGCCCGGAGGGGTGCATTTGGATTGACCTGATGGCAGGCAAGGGGTAGAAGGAATTTCGGCGTGCAGGGGGGCCGGCTGTCGGCAGGCAGGGAGACGGCTGGGGCGTCGACGTACAGAGCGATGGACGGTAAGGCAGGCGCCTTCCGCGAGTCGCGAAACAAACAAATACCGAACCAAAGGAGGTTCTTCATGAACAGAGTAATGTCGTTTCGTCGGGCATTGGTGATCGTCTCCATGCTTACCGTGTGCATCACGACCGCTGTTTCCGCCGCCGGACTCTTGAACGGGTTGTGGTTCAAGCTGAAACTGTCGGTCAAGGGCGAGGAGATGAGCTCCACGGGGACCTTGGTCGGCAAAATCAACATCTCGGCGCCCATGTACGTGAACTTCGTCGGAACCGGCGGTCATGGATACACGTTCCATTACTGGACGCTGACCGATGCCGGTTGGACCAATTCCTTTACGGAAAGTTACATAGGGCAGGGAACGGACGACTGGTTCTTCGCCGACACGAGCGTACAGCTCTTGGGGCAGGACGGCAGTTCGTTGCACACCTTCCACACCATATTCATCAACAGCAAACTCAGCGCATCCGGCACCGTGGAGAAGGCGACGTACACCGGCGTCGGTGAGATTAATGAAGGCACGATCATCGATGGAACCGCCACCAACTCCGTATTCGGCGGCGATACGATCACCGGTTCCACCGTCGAAACCAACAAGCTGCCCTTCACACCGTAGGTTGACCGAGAATTACAGGGCGGGATGCCCCACGGGCATCCCGCCTTTTTGTTTGCGTTGCCCAGCTAGGCCGCTCCGTACTGCCTGCCCCGAATCCTTTTCGGGGTAGCGGCGTGTCTATGACCGCCGAATACTCCGGAAGTTGTCATTCTGAGCTTGCGAAAAATCTCTGCCGTTCCAGAGCCTTGGATAGTGCCCGTCTGGCAGCCGTCGGAGCCTGCGCTGAGTTGCTCCGAAGCGACCGCCGAATTCAGTTCACGCCCAGCAGTTCCACCTCAAACACGAGCGTGGCATTGGGGGGAATCACCCCGCCTGCGCCCCGCTCGCCATAAGCCAGGCTCGGCGGAATCGTCAGCTTGCGCACGCCGCCCACCTTCATTCCGGCAACGCCCTGGTCCCAGCCTTTGATGACCTGACCGGCTCCGAGTTGGAAGGTGAAGGGCTGACCGCGGTCCTTGGACGAGTCAAACTTGGCGCCGTCAATGAGCCAGCCCGTATAGTGGACTGTCACGTTCTTGCCCGACACGGCTTCGTCGCCCGTACCGACCTTCGTGTCCACGGCCGACAACTGGTCACCGGGAACCAACGACTGATGTGGCGATGCCGCAGCCGCCGCGGGTTGTGTGGCCGACTGTTCCTGTTTCGGCGCCTCGCTCTGCGAACAGCCTGTCGCGAAGGCGACAAGCGCAAGAACGAGTGCGGGCGCGGCGGCAAATCGATGCAACGTGATGGCTGTGTTCTTCATGGTGATCGGCGAAGTGTAGTGACAGGTGGAACCGATTGCAAGTGTGGCGGCTAAGCCGAGGTCGACCCTCGCGTTACTGGACCAGCCGGTTTTGGCTTTCGGCAAGCGCCCCTCCCGTGGCAGAATTTGGGTCGATGCCAATGAGCCGACAACCCCACTCACTGGAGGGACCGCATTATGGCACTCATGGAATTGGTTAATAAACTGATTCGAGAGCACGGAAGCGCCCCGATCTCCAAGGAACATGTCGAACTTCTCCGTGAGGAAGCCCGCGCCACGGAGGAGCGTCATGCGCAGGAAATCGCACGTCTTAAGAAACTTCACGCGGAACAGATGGCGCTGCGAGAACGCAGGACGGTGTGGCTGTTGTTCTGCGGTGCCATGTGGGGATTGGGACTTGCGTTGTGCGCCGTGATTATCGAGAAGCTGTACTTCCATTGAGCCTGTGTGGTCCGAGGAATCAGAAAGTGGCTGTCCACGCGCGGGGACTCTTCTTCCGGCAAGACTTCCCAATTAGCCATCGTGCGGTGAGGATACCGGAATGTTTCGGTGCTGCGATTCTCGACGGCCAAGGAGGCTGGCAGTAAATCGTTGCGACGCGAAATTGGTCGCGATTTCACACGAACAGCGGTAAGATTGGGGCATTGACTGCGAAAGATACAAGGTGGAAGGACGCACTTCTCCGAACAAGCCTTCCGTTGGAGCAGTTGGTAGCTGAGAAGCTGAATGCGAGCGGCTACTATGTGACCGGTGAGTTCCCGTACATGCGACAAAACGAGGAACACATCGTCCAGGAATTCTCCGTCGATCTAGGAGCCTCACTGCTTTTGACTCGCAAGGCGAAGGATGATTATTGGGGCAATCTCAATCTTCTCGTTGAATGTAAGTACAATTATCCAGGAGTCCGCTGGGTTTTTACTCCACATCTATCGGATATCGCGATTGGCTGCATATCTCGATTTGACGACCTCACAAACAAAGAGGTTGCGAAAGATACTGCGCAGTACCAGCTTGATCATGAGTTACGGTACTGTGTCCGAGGTATTGAACTTCACGACAGAGACGTCAATCTTCAAAGCATTCCCCACGGGCTCAATCAACTTCGTTATGCGGTTCCCCATCTGGTTGGGCAAGTCTGCGGAGGCCAAATGCTTACCGGTCACGCGGAGGATCTTCATATCGAATTCATTTGTCCGATTTTGGTAACAACCGCCTCGCTTCACATACTTAAGGCTGGACTGAACTTAGACACGTTTCAAGAAGCGGCATCTCTTTCGGCGCTGGCTGATCAGGTCGATGCGCTCGTGGTTTACCAACCCGCAGGACCTGAATTAGGGATATATGCCAATTCACTCGCGCAGGAGTTTTCTACACGGGAGGGCGGACGGCTTGACAATCGCTTAAAGACGAGGGCTACGATACTGCTCTCGCTCGGGAAGAAAGAATGGGAACTGCCTTCACGAACTTGGTTTGACGATCAATTCCGAACCGCTGCAGAAAGAGTGCTCGTCGTTGATTATAAGGCTTTTAAACGGATGCTTCGAAAACTTCGACGGCAACTCAAGAAACTGACAAAGTCTGTAAGCGACATTGGTTCTGTTTCATTCAACGCTCAAAGTGGACGTGGAGTGATTACACCTTTTCCGGCCGTAGGTAAGTAACGCGAAAGTTTGCGCTGACGTGGACGCTTACCGCAAGAGGTGGTCGCGATTTGCGACCACATTATTAGTCTTGAACGTCTCCTACACCAAAGTAGGCACAGTCTGGGTGATGGAACACTAGTGCACTTACAGAGGCCTCTGGATCCATCATGAATCCCTCTGTTAGGGAAACCCCGATTTCCTCAGGTCGTAGGAGTTTCCAGATGCCGGCTTGATCTTCCAGCGCGGGGCAGGCGGGGTAGCCGAAGCTGTAGCGTTTGCCCTGGTAGCGGGCCTGGAAGCGGTCGATCATGGTGGTCTCGGCGGGATCGGGGAAACCCCAGTCTTCGCGGAGTCGGCGATGGAGCCATTCGGCGCAGCCTTCGGCGGTCTCGATGGCCAGCGCTTGCAGCGCGTGGGACTTGAGGTATTCGCCTTTGGCTTTGTATTCCTCGGCGCGTTGGCGGATGCCGGCCCCGGCACCGACGACGAAGAGACAGATTGAGTCACGGATAACGGAAGGCCCCTCACCCTGACCCGCCTCCGCCAAACGGCTGGCTGCGGTGGGCAAGCCCTCTCCCCCGGAGGGGCGAGGGGGGGCAGGAAAGGCAGTAAACGGGCTGGAAGCCCGTTCCACTTTTCCGGGCGGCATGACGTAATCGGAGAGGCAGAGGCCGTCCGGCTTGCGCTGACGGTGGAAATGGAAGGTGTGAAGTGCCTCTGCCCTTCCTGATTTGTCACCCTGTGCTTGTCGAAGGGTCTCTGTCGTTTTCCCGGACGACTGAGATTCTTCGCTTCGCTCAGAATGACAACTTTCCGGGGCAAACAGCTTGATGGAATTGCCGGCAGCTTCGGCGTCGAAGAATTGCCAGACGGCTTTGACCTTCATGAATTTGGCGGCCTCGGCTTTGACGTCGTCGACGAGGTTCGCTAATTCCAGCGCTTTCGGGTCGCGGGCGGCCAGCGCCTTCTCGAAATTGGATTTGAATCCGAGATGGCGGACGTACAGCATCTGGGGATTGATGTATTCCCAAAGCTCGCGGAGCTGCGGCACATCGCGCACTTTGCGGTCGGGGTAGGGCGCCGGCCGCGGCGGCAGAATCCGCACGCGTGTGCTGCGCACGGTGGTCTCGGGATATTCTTCCGCCGGCCCGGTCGCGACAGGAATGTCGCTCCTACGAAATTCCTGGGCGAGTTTATCGCGCTCGGCGGGGTCCATGAGCCGGTTCATAATGGAGAGGCCGGTCATGGCGTCCTTGCAATACACGACCACGCGCTCGTAACTCGGCGCGATGCGGGTGCGGGTAAACTTGTCGCTCAACGCCGCGCCGCCGACCAGCAACGGAACGGTGATCCCCGCCTGTTTCAGGTCACCCGCGGTGATGACCATTTGCTGGGCGCTTTTGACGAGCAGTCCCGACAAACCGATCGCGTCGGGTTTATGTTCGCGGTAGGCCTTGATCAGGTCTTCCGGCGGCACTTTGATGCCGAGATTGATGACGTTGAAGCCGTTGTTCGACAGAATGATCTCGACGAGGTTCTTGCCGATGTCATGCACGTCGCCCTTGACGGTGGCGAGGATGACCTTGCCCTTCGTCGAGTCGGCTTTCTTCTCCATGAATTGTTCGAGGTGCGCGACGGCAGCCTTCATGGCCTCGGCGGACTGCAATACTTCCGCGACAATCAGCTCGTTGGCGTTAAACAAACGCCCGACCTCCTTCATGCCGGTCATGAGCGGGCCGTTGATGATGTCCAGCGGCGCGGCTTCCTTGAGTTTTAACTGGAGGTCGTCGATCAGGCCTTCCTTCGTGCCTTCGAGTATGTAATTCGCAAGCCGACCATCCAGCGGCAGGTCCGAGGTCTTCTTCTTCACGCGGCTTTCGGCGGTGCGGAAATGCTCGTTGATCGCGGCGATGTGATGCTGGTTGATCGCCGCGCGCTGTTCGCGGGTCTGCTGCCGATAATCGTCCGGCGCATGGATGCCCGGCGGCGGACGATTCCACAGCAAATTCTCGACGAGCTTCTTCTCCGCGTCGGGGATGGTCGCGTAGCGCTCCAGTTTCTCGGCGTTGACGATGGCCAGATCGAGCCCGGCCTTCGTCGCGTGATAGAGGAACACGGAATTGATGACCTCGCGCGCGGCGGGCGGCAGACCGAAGCTGACATTGCTCACGCCGAGCACGGTCTTGCATTTCGGCAGGGCCTGTTTGATCAGCCGGACGCCTTCGAGGGTCTCGACCGCGCTGCCGATGTAATTCTCATCGCCGGTCGCGCACGGGAACACCAGCGCATCGAAGATCAGGTCTTCTTCGGCGATGCCGCGCTCGACGCAGTAATCGCGGGCGCGCCGGGCGACGGCGAGTTTCCGCTCGCGCGTAATCGCCTGCGCCTGCTGTTTATCCTCGTCGATCGAGCCGATGACGATGGCCGCGCCGAATTTCTTCACCAGCGGCAAGACCTTGTGGAATTTCTCCGCGCCGTCCTCGAAATTGATCGAGTTGATGATGCTCTTGCCCTGGCAATAGGTCAGGGCGCGCTCGATGGCGCGAGCGTTCGTCGTGTCGATCATGAACGGCACTTTGACCTTGTGAATGACCTTCTCGTAAAAGCGGTCGATATCGGCCAGTTCGTCGCGGTCGGTGTTCTCGAGGTTGATGTCGATGATGTGCGCGCCGCTCTTGACCTGGGCGCGGGCGATCTCGGTCGCTTCCTCGAATTTCTCGTCGGTGATGAGCCGCTTGAACGCGCGCGAGCCGACCTCGTTGGTGCGTTCGCCGACAAGGAGCGGGCGGTTGTCGTCGGTCGCCTCGACGAGTTCGATGCCGGTGTACCACGATTTGCGTGGCGCGCGGAATTGACGTGGGGCCTTGCCCTCGACCATTTGCGCGATGGCCTTGATGTGAAGCGGAGTTGTCCCGCAACAGCCGCCGACAATGTTGAGCCAGCCGTTCTTGACGAAGCGCTCCAATGCGGCGGCGAGCGAGGTCGGTGTTTCGAGGTACAGACCTTCCTCGTTGGGCAGACCCGCGTTCGGATAGCACGAGACGCGCGTGTTGGCCATCTGATGAATGGTGCGGATGTGATCGGTCATGAATTCGGGACCGGTCGCACAGTTCAATCCGATGCTGAGCAAGTCGACGTGCTGGAGCGACGCCACCAGCGCGTCCGCGGCCTGGCCCGCGAGCATGGTGCCCATCGGCTCAATCGTGCCCGAGACCATGATGGGCAGCTTGTAGCCGAGTTCGTCGAACGCCTGCTGGATGCCGATCAGCGCCGCCTTGATGTTCCGGGTGTCCTGGCAGGTCTCGACCAGCAGGATGTCCGCGCCGCCTTCGGCCAGTCCGCGCACCTGTTGATAGAAATGGTCGATCAACTGCGCGAACGTGACGCCGCCGGTGACGGTGATGGCCTTGGTGGTCGGCCCCATCGACGCGGCAACGAACCGCGGTTTGTTCGGGGTGGAGAATTCCTCCGCGGCCTGACGCGCGAGCCTGGCGGCGGTGGCGTTCAGTTCGAAGCATTTGTCGGCGAGGCCGTATTCGTTGAGCACCAGCGGTGTGCCGCCGAAGCTGTCGGTCTCGACGATGTCGGCGCCCGCCTCGTAGTATTGGCGATGGATGTCGAGAATCACGTCGGGCCGGGTGAGCACGAGGTTCTCGTTGCAGCCTTCGAGCGCAGGCCCGCCGAAATCGGCGGCAGAAAGGTTGCGCTGCTGGATCATCGTGCCCATCGCGCCGTCGAGCACGAGGATACGTTCGTCCAGCAATGACCGCAGCAGCTTGGTTCTGTCGTCGCGATTGCCCATCGAAATCAGCCTATCATTAACAGTCGTCCTGCATCAGGGAAAACAAAAACCGCGTTTCGCATCAGCGAAGCGCGGCCAGCCCCGGACCGTCCGGGGTCGACGCGGAGCGGATTGTTCGGCCCGAAACCTTCGGATCGCACATCCCCCGGGGCAGGTTGTCTCGGAGAAGCCACCGTAGGCGCTCCGGCCTCGGTTGGCACCCCGCCCTTTGTTGGCAAAGGGCGGGGCTTCCTGATGCTGGCGGCGAATATACGCGCCGGCGGGTGATTTGCAAGCAGAACCTCACGATGCACGAGGCCGACACAGCATTGACCCCGACACAGTGTCGGGGTTGACTTTGCCTCGCCTGCGCCGTATTAAACGTAGACCCGACACTTGGGAATACCCATGGAACGGAAGACATTAGATCAACGCGCGCAGATGACCGACCTCGAACGGTTGCGGCACTCGTGTGCTCACGTGATGGCCACCGCGATCCTCCGCGTGTGGCCGGAGGCGCAGTTTGCCGCCGGGCCGCCGGTCGACGACGGCTTTTACTACGACCTGGAGATGCCGCACCGCATTTCGCCTGAGGATTTCCCGAAGATCGAGGAGGAGATGAAGAAGGAGATCAAGGAGAACCATGTCTTCGAAAAGGTCGTCGTCACCCGCGAGCAGGCGATCAAGGACTCGGAGAGCGGCCGGCTCGGCGGATTGAGCGAGCGGCCGGGCAATCCGAGCAAGTTCAAGATCGGCAACCTCCAAGACATTCCCGAAGGCGAGGAGATCACCTATTACCGCAACGGTGATTTCATCGATCTCTGCGCCGGGCCGCACGTGATGCGGACGGGGAATATCGGCGCGTTCAAGCTCACCAGTGTCGCCAGCGCGTATTACAAGGGCGACGAGAAGAACCCGCAGCTCCAGCGCATTTACGGCACCGCGTTCAAGAACAGGACCCAGCTCGACGAGTATTTCAAGATGCTCGAAGAGGCGAAGAAACGCGACCATCGCAAGCTCGGCGCGGAGATGGGCTTGTACGTGATCGACACCGAATTTGTCGGCCCCGGCCTGCCGCTGTGGCTGCCCAAGGGCGCCGCGATCTGTGAAGAACTTGAAAAGCTGGCCAGGGAAACCGAGTTCGCCGCCGGCTACGTCCGCGTGAAGACCCCGCATATCGCGAAGGAAGTGATGTACCTAACAAGCGGGCACCTGCCGCTGCTCTATGCCGACTCGATGTTCCCGCCGATGACATTCGACGAAGTGGCTGGGCCGCGACAGAAACTCGAACAGTCAATCGCGAAACTACGAGACGCCTTTGTCAATGGCGCTTTCAAGCTTAAGGTTCACAAGACGCTCGACGGCCAATTACTCGATTTTACTTCTGGGATAAGCGACGAACTTCTTGAGCGCTTTCTTCAGGATATGCGCCGCCGAACGGCTGATAATGGCTTGGACGTGTCCCAAGATTGGATCGAGAAGTATTATCATGAACTAGAAGAACTGAAGAATCTGCCTGGGGCGGATCGCTATTACCTCAAGGCGATGAATTGTCCGCATCACCATCGGATATTTGCGGCGGAGCCGCGGAGTTATCGTGATTTGCCGTTGCGGCTGGCGGAATACGGTTGCTGCTATCGGTATGAGCAATCGGGCGAGCTGTTCGGCCTGATGCGGGTGCGGTCGCTCAACATGAACGACGCACATATCTACTGCACGCCGGAGCAGTTCGCCGCGGAGTTCAACGCGGTCAACGAGATGTATTTGAAATATTTCAAGATTTTCGGCCTCGAGAAGTACGAGATGCAGTTCAGCACCAGCGCGCCAGAAGGCATGGGCAAGAAATACGTCGATGAACCGGAGTTGTGGAAGAAGACGGAGGACATGGTGCGCGAGGTCCTCAAGAGCAGCGGCATCAACTTCGTCGAGGTGGCCAACGAAGCGGCGTTCTACGGGCCGAAGATCGACGTGCAGGTGTGGAGCGCCATCGGCCGCGAGTTCACCATCGCCACCAACCAGGTGGATTTCGCCGTGCCGAAACGGTTCGGGCTGGTGTATCGCGACAAGGACAACACCGACAAGACACCGTTGTGCATCCACCGCGCGCCGCTGGGCACACACGAACGGTTTATCGGTTTCCTGATCGAACATTACGCCGGCAATTTCCCGCTCTGGCTCGCGCCGGAACAGGTGCGCGTGCTCACCATTGGCGACGAGGCCGCACTGGTGGACTACGCCAGATCGATCGTTACCGAACTCCGCGCCAATATGGTGCGTGCCGAAGGCGATTACAGCGCCGACAAGATCAATGGCAAGGTCCAGAGCGCCGAAAAGGCCAAAGTTCACACCATGCTCGTCGTCGGCCCGCGCGACATGCAGGCGGGAGCGGTCAGCGTCCGACTCCACGGCAAAGGCAACGTGGGGGCGAAGCCGAAGGCGGAAGTTGTGGCGGAGATTCTGGCGGCGATTCGAGAACGAAGACCGTAGCGCGGTAAAACCATTTCGCCTTGCCAGCGTGAGTCGTAAACTCTAGCTGGTAGTCAAGAGTCAAGCCTTGACGCCTTTGGAGGCTTGGTATTGTTCGTCGGTGACCTTTTCCATCCAGTCAACCACTTTGCCGTCGAGCTGTTCCTGAATGGCGATGTGCGTCATGGCCGTGGTTGGCGTGGCGCCGTGCCAATGTTTCTCGCCCGGTGGGAACCAGATCACGTCACCGGGCCGAATTTCTTCGATCGGGCCGCCCCAGCGCTGCACTCGCCCGCAGCCAGCCGTGACGATCAGCGTCTGGCCCAACGGATGGGTGTGCCAGGCGGTTCGAGCACCGGGCTCGAACGTGACACTGGCGCCGGCCGCGCGTGCCGGAGCGTTTGCCTGGAACAGGGGATCAATGCGCACCGTGCCGGTAAACCAATCGGCCGGCCCTTTGTTGGACGGCTGTGAACCACTTCGTTTGATTTCCATAGTGTGAACTCCCGTTACTTGACTTAGAAGTCAGAGCAAATTAGTGTTTTACCGTTTGTTATCAAGCGTGCCGACCAATGGTCAGTATGTTATTGGGCCAGTGGAGGTTTGAGAATGAAAATGTCGCGCAAGAAAGCCAAAGTCTTGTTCATCAGTGGCTTCGGCCCCATTGTCCGGGATCAAGAATCGAGCCGGAAACTCTACGCGGAAGATCTCGGCTTGTCGTTCAAAGAGGAAGAAGGCGGGTATCTACACACGGAAGAAGTTGAAGGAGCCAAGACTTTTGCGTTGTGGCCGCTTTCCCATGCCGCTCAGTCCTGCTTCGGAACGGACACTTGGCCGTCGGAGATTCCGATTCCCCAGGCTTGGCTCGAATTCGATGTTGAAGACGTCGAAGCCGAATCGAAGGAATTGGAAAAACGAGGATACAAGCTTCTCGTCTCCACCCGCAGGGAACCATGGGGGCAGGTGGTCAGCCGCCTGCTTTCACCCGAGGGGCTGCTGATCGGTGTCGCTTACACTCCCTCGATGCGCGATCAAAGGAAATGAGGCAGTGCCATGGCAGTATGCCACGCAAGCCGGTAAGGGCAAGCCTGCCGGTAACGCTTTAGTCCGGCAACGCTGGGTACAACGAAGGCGGCAGACGTTTGTCTCACTCAGCGACCGGTCATTCGCTCCAGCTTTTCCGGGTACCGGGCGCCTTGCACCTTGATCTTGGAGGCGGCGGTTTCGATTTCACGAAGATCGTCGGGTGTGAGTTCGACGGCAACGGCTCCGATGTTTTCGTCCAGGCGATGCAGCTTCGTGGTGCCTGGGATCGGAACAATCCACGGTTTCTGCGCCAGCAACCACGCCAGCGCGATCTGGGCGACTGTCGCCTTCTTCTGCTGAGCTATTTTGCCGAGCAGATCGATCAGGGCCTGATTCGCCTTGAGCGCCTCCGGCGTGAAACGGGGGAGGGTGCTACGAAAGTCGGAGCTGTCGAACTTCGCGTTTTCGTCGATCTTGCCTGTGAGGAAGCCCTTGCCCAGCGGGCTGTACGTAACGAAGCCGATGCCGAGTTCTTCGAGGGTCGGGATCACTTCTTTTTCCGGTGTTCTCGTCCACAGCGAGTATTCGCTCTGGAGGGCGGTGACGGGCTGGACTTTGTGCGCGCGACGAATCGTTTGCACGCCGGCTTCCGACAGGCCGAAGTGCTTGACCTTGCCGGCTTGAATCAGTTCCTTCACCGCTCCCGCCACGTCTTCGATGGGCACGTTCGGGTCAACCCGATGCTGATAAAGCAGGTCGATGGTCTGGACCTTAAGCCGCTTGAGCGAGCCTTCAACGGCCTGCTTGATGTGCTCGGGCCGGCTGTTCAAGCCCGCGGCACCGGGCCGGTTATCGGGGCCGCTGAGGTCGAACCCGAATTTGGTGGCGATTACCAACTGCTTGCGGAAGGGAGCGAGGGCTTCGCCGACGAGTTCTTCGTTGGTGAACGGGCCGTAGACTTCGGCGGTGTCGAAGAATGTGACGCCGCGGTCCACGGCGGCACGAAGCAGAGCGGTCATTTCTTTTTTATCTTTGGGCGGGCCGTAGGAAAAACTCATTCCCATGCAGCCGAGCCCGACCGCCGACACTTCCAGATTACTCTTTCCCAGTTTGCGCTTTTGCATATTTGAATTCCTTTCTTTGAATCAAATTTCGCAGCCAATCTACGTCACATGGGCGTGGCTGTCTCCCCCAATCTTGCTCGACCTGTTGCGATCTTGCTCGAAAAGCGCAGATCGGATGAAGTGTCGAATTCAGCTCATAGACGCAGAGATGCAAAGGTGAAGGCTGTAGATACTGCTAGTCGCTCGGGGAAAGGCCGGTTTCGCGGCGGAAGAGTTGGGCGAAATGGCTGATGGGAGAAGGGGCGGGTGGAAGATGGTTAATGGGAAATGGCTGATGTAAGAGGGGAGGGAGGGAATCAGGATACGACAGAGATTCTTCGCTACGCTCAGAATGACAGGCTGCAGTACAGGGCGACGGAGCCACGCGGTGACAATCTCGAAACAACGTTTCGCCTGGGACCCGTTCGACGGACTCAGGGCAGGCCCTTCGACGTTGCTCCCTTCGGCAAGCTCAGGGTAAACAGGGCGGGCAGGCGACGCTACAAGCCAAGCGGCGGAGAGCGGGTATCGGAGGGCGATAAATGTGCTGGATTGCGTGGGGCGATTGTGGTAGGGTCGGGGCGGTTCTTTGAAATGGGGATGGTGAATGGGAAATGGCTGATGGGCGGCGAAGATGGTTCATGGAAAATGGTCGATGGAAGAGGGGGAGGGAGGGAATCAGGATACGACAGAGATTCTTCGCTACGCTCAGAATGACAGGCTGCAGTACAGGGCGACGGAGCCACGCGGTGACAATCTCGAAACAACGTTTCGCCTGGGA
>Ga0116126_1000753_pt1 | contig 22330 bp, 26 predicted proteins | sample June2015DPH_16_5_FD_89730 | JGI IMG/M metagenome (GOLD analysis project Ga0116126, IMG submission 89730) | Peatland microbial communities from SPRUCE experiment site at the Marcell Experimental Forest, Minnesota, USA - June2015DPH_16_40 | ecosystem: Environmental > Terrestrial > Soil > Wetlands...
AGTCCCGGTCGCACCATACATTGAGGCTTCGACCGCGACAGCCGGAATGGTCGTGTTCGCAACCTGCGAGAGAAGGCCATCGACGTACTGGGTTCCGGTAGTCGTGCCGGCACCGATCGCGTTCGCTTCCGCCGTTGCCTGGGCCGACGACAGATCAGTGCGGGTAATTGCATCGTAGTCGTTCTGGATCGACATGGCCGTCGGCGTCGGCCCTGCACCACTCAGTGTGATGTTGGTACCGCCAGCGCCGTCAGAGGACAAGTTAAACGTGTCGCCCGCGAAGTCCTGCGCTGGGTTCAAGTGCAGATCATAACTCTGGCCGTTTTCAGTGATCTGCAATACGTTACCGGACAGAAGAGTAGCGCTACCTTGCGCGGTATAACCAACACCTCTAAGGTCAATGGTGTCGTTTGTGTCAGGAAAGAAATCCATGATCACATTTGACGGCATTGTCGTGCTGTCAATCTGCAAGGTGCCGCTTAGTTGGCCGGCTGGGTCAGGAACGAAAGTTATTGATCCGCTGCCAACAGCAGCGGAGTTAGTCAGTTCCAGTGTGGCACTGTTAATTGCGACGGGTCCCGTGAAATTATTATTATTTGTGTTTATAACCAACGTACCACCCGAGACGATGAACTCCCCGTCGCCGTTTAAAGTGGCATCAAAGTTGTCCGTACCGTCAATTATGAACTGGAACCAGAGGTAACCAGGGCCCCCAATATTGGGATTGGCAATTGTTGTAATGCTGCCATGAATGTCCGGCGCGTTGCCATAGACCTGAATTAAATTATCTCCATTGCCGTCGAGGGTGATCGTGGGCGAGCCGGTCCCGACCGTGATTCCGTTGTTTCCATTGCCGATTATCGAAATATTGTCGCTGCCGGAACCAGTGATGATCGTAGCGCTACCGTTTTGGGTAGGACCGTTTTGGTTGATAGTGACGTTATCGCTGCCTGCGCCGCATTGGATAAGATAATTACCGTCAGAACCGGTTATTGAGTAGGTGTCACCAACCCGAGAGCCGGTGTCGAAAGGTAAAAAGGGTGACCAGTTCAGTACTTGGTTGTCGCCAATGTCTTGGCTTGAATTTGCTTCGGATGGCAATATTACTGTGTCATTGCCGCCAAGGCCATTGTATACGTTTGCACCATCGATGATTGCAAGCTTTTGGTACGGTGTAAGTAAGTCAAAATTGACCTGGTCGGGACCTGGGGTAAATAGCGCCACTATCGTTATAGGTTGTGGACCAGCTTGCGCTATGTCATTGTTGTCATTAACATACAAAAAAATATAATAGTCTTTATTCGGCGGCAACTCGGAATTGAGATTGATCGGTACGTTCTCAGTAATCTGGCTTCCTGCTGCGAGAGCGCCAAAGCTAATTTCGCCCAACAGGGTGGCAGTAGCCGTATCAAGTATTGGCGAGGTCGAAAAATAAATGTCAACTTGCGACGGTGCGGCAGTAGCAGGGCCATTATTTGTCAGTGTGTAGCTGACCGGGACGATGCCGTCATAAAGCGCCGAACTCGAGCTCGAAGCAAAGGACGTAAAGACTAAGTTGGGAGCAGGCGCGCCGGACTCGGATAGAGTGCCCGCCAAGCCGAAGCTGCCATTGATGAATGTACTGCTGTTATATGTAGTAGTGCCGGAAACAGTGATGGTGGATTGATCGCTCGAAAATTGCTGTGTTGTCGTTTCGGTAGCAGTAGCACCATCCACGGTCACTGTTGAAGTAGAAGTATTCGCCGTGTTTACATTCCCGCTAACTTGCTGCTCTCCAGTATCCTGCGTGGACGACGTAGTAGTTGGGGGCTCGCCTGGGAAGGTAAGCGTCACTGTCGTTGTAATGATCTGATCCTCGGTTCCGGTGTATGTCCCGCCGGCGTTTATAACCAAATCTTCAGTGACGACATCCTGTTGACTTATGGTTTCAGTAACGCCACTGAGCGCTCCGGTCCCCGTAAGCGTGCCTGAGCCGGTTAGTGTTCCGGTGTATGTCGTCATTGATGCCTTCCCAAACTGTTTCAGCAGTTAGTGATCGGCCCCTACTGCGAGGCCTGCAGCGCGGCGATCAGGACTTCTCCGGTCAGATCGCCGTTGAGGCGGCGAAACTGTTCCGCCGCAATGACGACCACTTCGTCACGCCGACTCACGTGCTGCGGGCCTTCGCTGCGCACGCGCCGCACCAGCTCGCTGCAGCGCGCCTTGGCATGCTGCAACAGCCAGGCGCCCGGGCGCCGTCCGCCGCGGCCCCGGTGCCGGGGCTGCGGTTGCTTCGCGTCTGCTTCGACTATTCTCGTCGTAACGATGAGATCACCACACCGGCCGGCAACTTTTCGGGGTTGCGATTTCGGCGCACAGACCTCGCAAAAACGTAAGTCCGCATCAGAAACGTCAGCAAGCTTGGCGCAGCCAATTCTCGCAAGGCAAGCCATCAATACGCTTAAACTCGCGTTCATTGTCGGTGACAATGGTACAATCGAGCGCAACGGCCTGAGCCGCAATCAACAGATCATGGGCACCGATTGGCAGGCCGCGATGTTCCGAGCTCGTGCGTAGCCGCCCATAGACGACATCCGCCGGTGCTGCGAAGGGAAGAATTTCAAGGGCATGCAGCACCGCATCCAGCTGCGCCGTCAGGCGAGGTGAAGCTCGTTTTGTGGCCCCATAACGCAACTCGGCCGCCACGATGATGCTGGTGCACACTGCGCCTTCGCCAACCGCGCGGATGGCTTGCGTCACTGGGCCCTGCGGGTGACGGACAAGATCGCCGACCATATTTGTATCGAGCAGATAGCGCATCAGAACGCGACCGGACCGAGCGCCAGTTGACGAGCCACTCAAACCAGAAGATCAAGTGGTACATTTATGGTGGCAGCGATTCTTTTTAGCGCTGCTGCTGTCCCTTTCCGCCTTCCACTTTCCAGGTCAGAAATATAACCCTGTCCGATGTCTGTCTTGAACGAAAGTTCGAGTTGAGTCATATCGCGCCATTCGCGCAGAACACGCAGCGGATTTTCGCCGTTGGCGATACGGTCGACAATCTTCTTCGGAATAAGCGGAGTGCCGGCTGCAATCTCTTTACGCGCGCGCGCAACAAGCCGTGCGCTTCCGATATCCTCATCCGCCTCGGCAGCCTTGGCAGCCAGCGCCTCATATTCCTTGCGGGGGAGGATGGCGACTTCGCCCTTATCAGTCTTCTTGAAACGCACGTTCATGGTGCTTGTCCTCTTAGTCGTAGATTTCTCTGCGGTTACCGACTGCAACGATGGTGATCGATACCCTTTCCTCAATGAAGATCACACGCCAATCGCCAACCCGAAGGCGGCAACCACCACGGCCTTTGAGCCGCTTCACATCGCCCGATCTGCTCGTGGCGTAAATGGTCAGCTTGTCGTCGATCCGCTTGCGAATATCAGCCGATAATTTAACCCACTGCCGGGTAGCCGCGGCTGTGAACACAATCGTCTTCATGCTGAATTATCGCATATAGCGATATTTCACGTCAACCAAAGAATGCCCGCTTGAAGCGATCAAATGACCTTGCAGCGCCGCTTTGTAAGGTCAAGCTAAGGCCCACGCGCGATAACGCGCCAGCTCGCGCCATGGCGAAAAGTGGCAACCGCTTTTGCGGATAAGATGGCGCGATAACGCCCCAGCTCGCGCCATCCCGCAAAGTGGGGACCGGTTTTCGGATAAGATGGCGCGATAACGCCCCGCCGCACGCAAGGGCTCGCAACGCCTTCTGCCGCCAGTCGGCCCCATAGCGCCGGCCTGGGCTCGCCTCGTACGCTCAGCGTTCTACGCTTGACGTAACAGAGGCGATGCGCTAGCAATGACTTGCCCATGATCCAGTCATTCCGCGACCGCGCTTGCCAGCGTCTGTTCATGGGCGGCTTCGTCAAACGCTTCAGCGGAATTGAGAAACAAGCCCTGCGAAAGCTCGATATGCTGCATACCGCGCGCAATCTTAACGATCTGCGCGCTCCGCCCGCTAACCGGCTCGAAGCGCTTGCCGGCGACCGCCGTGGCCAATATTCCATCCGCATCAATGACCAATGGCGCATCTGTTTCACCTGGACCGAACGAGGACCGGCCGATGTCGAAATCGTCGACTACCACTAGCGAGTTTGCGACCCCCAACCGCGTGACCGTCCATCCGGGCGAAGTGCTGCGCGAGGAATTTCTCAATCCGCTCGGAATGTCGGTGCACGCGCTGGCTGTAGCCTTGCGGGTTCCGGCAACCCGCATTGGCGCCATCGTGAAGGGCGAGCGTTCGGTCACGGCTGATACCGCCTTGCGCCTGGCGCGCTTCTTCGCTACCAGCCCGGAATTCTGGATGAACCTGCAGGCCATGCACGACCTGACAAGAACTCGAATCGAACTCGGAAAAGCCATTGCACGCGATGTACGACCGCGGGCCGCTTGATTCCATAAAGCCTGAAAATGCGCTCGCACATCTGTCGCTGATGCCAACAAACGTTTTCAGCTGCGATAATACGAAACCTGAGGCACAAGCGATAACAGCCTGCCGCACGCCATGCCGAAAACTGGCAACCGGTTTGCGGAGCAGATGGCGCGATAACGTCCTACCGCGGACATCTCCTACTTGTATTCACCATTGGCGCGGGCAAGTCGGTCGCACGCCGGGCAATGATATTGATACAGAGCGGCGTAAGATTTTTTTAGCGCAGGCTTGCGATTTAACAGCCACGGATTAGCCGGAGGATTTCTGCGCCCGACGTTGTAATATGTTCTCGATGTCGCGTTTGAGTTTCGGAAGATCCGCGATCGCGGCATTCCAGAGCACGGAAGCGTCGATTCTGAAATAGGCGTGGGACAGGAAATTCCGCATTTCATAAGCGGCGCGTCCTTCAAAGTCGTCGAGCAGTGACGGATCAAGTTTGACTGCCCGATTAGCAGCTTCTCCGACATCCTCAATGCATTTGGCGACAGCATCTCTGCTGCGTCTGTCGGCCAAAAATTGCTCCTTCGTCATCCCCCTGATGTGCTCAGCCGCATGCTGCGCGCGTTCTACCGCGTCGCGGAGGAAGTCATCTGCGGTTCGCTTCACGGGTATAGCGGCATCAGGTCCGTTGCGATACTCTTGGCTATATCGTCGGGTAGTGCCGCCGAAGTGGCGATATCGACCTTGGCGCCCAACAAGTCTTCGAGTTCGATTTTCAACCTGGCCAAATCCATCAAGCTCGTCTGTTCTGTTGGTTCCACCAAGACGTCGACGTCGCTTGCCGGTGTGTCCTCACCACGCGCAGCTGAACCGAATATTTTAGCCGTCTTGAGAGAATGTCGCGCCATGATCGCTCGAATGCGATCGAGGTTGTCGCGGACTGCGACTGACGGTTTGCTGCTCATGATACTCTTTTGCTGAACGAGACCAACAACGACTTAGGCTTGTTTGCCCCTTTCCGCAATATGCCGATCCCGCGAGGCCAAAAACATTCTGTTCGCTGCGCTAAGGCGCGATAACGAACCACCGCGCGCCATGCCGAAAAGTGGCAACCGGTTTTCGGCTAAGATGGCGCGCTAACGCCCGCAGCACTTGCTGGCGCTTTGCTGCCGTCAGCGGGCATCCGCCGTCCACGGATTGAACACCGACATGCGGGCTCTTTCGTAGTCGTTTGTGTCGCGCGACACGACTGTCAAGCCGTGCTGCAGAGCCGTCGCGGCTATGATGAGATCGGGTTGCGAAAAGGTATGCCCTGCTTGGCGACCATCCTCCACCAGAAGCCGCCATTTGAACATGATGTCTTCTGTTACCGGCAGGATCCGTTGCTCGAACATCGGCCGTACCTTGTGTGCGAGCCAGTCATTGAGCGCGGCGCGTTTGGTCGCGTCGGTAACAAGCTCGATCCCAAACCGAATCTCGGCAAGCGTTACCGCACTGAGGTAGAGCAGATCGAGCGGTTGCGCGGCGATAAAAGCAAGGACTTTGCGTTCTGGCTTGGGGCGGCGCAGTTCCGACAGAATGTTGGTATCGAGCAGCCATCCCGGCGTCACAAAGTAACCTCACGCACGAGCATAGCAGCGCGTCTTGGTTCGATGTCGGTGTCGCGATGCGGCGAGGCCTGCATCGCGGCGATCAGAACGTCACCGGTCAGATCGCCCTTAAGGCGGCGAAACTCTTCCGCCGCGATGACGACCACTTCATCCCGGCCGTGAACTGTCACGTGCTGCGGGCCTTCACTGCGCACCCGCCGCACCAGCTCACTGAAGCGCGCCTTGGCGTCCTGCAAGAGCCAGTGGCCGGCGCGCCGGCCGCCGCGGACCCGGTGCTGGGGCTTCGGTTGTTTCGTCAGCCGCGATTTTATAATTCTGGTCATCTTGACTAGATTACCATGGCTTTGGGTAGCTTTCAAGCATTGCGATTCCAGCGGCGCTTGCACTTCATCTCCCGCGTCATCACGGCCCGTCCATCGAGCCATCCGGCGCAGGGAGAGCCGGTTCGTTCGTTCATGTGCGATAACGGCCCCACCGCGCGCCGTGGCGAAAAGTGGCAACCGCTTTTTCCGACGAGATGGCGCGATAACGCCCAGCTTGGGCAATCCCGAAAAGTGGCAACCGGTTTGCGGACAAGATGGCGCGATATCGAACCCGTGCCAGCTCGCGGCAATCACGCCGGGCCGTAACGCCGTCGCCGTCCCGATCGCGGCACGATCGCGCTGTCAGCTGCGGTCACGATCGGCGTCGCATCCGATCGCAGCTCCAGCCGCCAGCGGCCGTATCGAGGCAGGCTACCGCACTTCGGGTGACTCGGGCCCCCAAAGCAACCACGCCAACTGCTATCACACCGCGCGCCGGCAGCGTTGAAATCGCCGCCGATTTATGCCGCCAGCACCGGCACCAGCGCCTCACGGCCGATCTGCACCGGCACGGTGCCGCCAAGGAGCTGCAGCAGCACCTGCACCCGTCCGCCGCCATCGATGCGCCCGATCTCGCCGATCAGCGCGGCAAACGGTCCGGTGAGCACGCGCACCGGTTGCCCGAGCTTGAGCGAACCAGCCAGCTGCAGATGGCCGTCGGCGTTGCAAGCCGCGATCAGCGCCTCAACCAAGCCAACGGGAACCGGCAGCGGGTAGTCCTCGCCCGTCAGCAGGCGCGCCACGCCAAAGGTGCCGTTGACGCTGCGCCAGCGGTCGCGGGTCAGATCAAGGGCGACAAACAGATAGCGCGGGAAAAACGCCGCCGTCACGGTGCGCAGCTTGCGGGCATGGCGCACGGTCTTGCGCTGGCGCGGCAGAAAAGAGCGAAAGCCCTGGGCCTCAAGCTGCAATTGCGCCTGCAGCTCGCGGTGCGGCAGCGTGTGGACCACGTACCAACGCTCGCCCGCGGCCAGAGCATTCCGGTTCGTCCCGACGCCAGCTTCCATTACCCAAACAGTCCTGTTTTTTCTTGTTTTTTCTTGTTGCTTTCTTGTCGGCTTCTTGTTGCTTCTTTTTGTTCCCGGATCAATCCAAAAAAATCCACTCCGTCAGCCCTGCGCGTACGCAGCAGACCGGAACGCAATCCCCAGAGGTCGGTGACGAACGATCGATCACCCATGCGGCTCCCTAGTCACGTCAGCCCTGATAATACTTCTTGTAGTAGTAGCCGGCGTAATACGAATAGGGCCCGTAGCGCGGCGTCTTGGTTTCGTCGACGAGGTTGAAGACGATACCGGCCAATTTGCGGTCGGCATCGAGCGTCTCCAGGGTCTGCGCCACCATCTCGCGCGTGGTCGACTGCCAGCGCACCACGTAGATGATCTTGTCGGCCAGCTGCATCGCCACCCGGGCATCGATCACCGGCCCGACCGGCGGCGTGTCGATCACCACGTAATCGTAAGCTTCACTCAGCTGTTCGACCAACGCCGCCATCCGCGCGGAACCCAGCAGGTCGGGCGGGTTCTGCGACTTCGATCCGGCGCCGATGATGGTGAGGCCGTTGTTGTTTATCAGCACCTTGTCGAGGGTGACGCTGCCGGTCAGGAAGTCCACCAGCCCGGGCTTCTTCTCGAGGCCGAAGAACCGGCTTATCGAGGGGTGGCGCAGATCGGCATCGATCAGCGCCACCCGCTGGTTCGCCTTCAGCGCCGAGAAGGCGAGACTCATGCAGATCGTCGACTTTCCTTCCTGGGGAATGGTCGAGGTGACCATCACCACCTTGGCGGGGTGATCGACATCCGACATCTGGACGCCCATGCGCGCGGAGCGAATGGTCTCGGCAAAGCGCGACAGCGGCATTTTAAAAGTATAAGTCGCGGGATCGACGGCCTTGCCATCGATCAATCGCGCATTCTCCCGCAGCAGCGGGACCGTCGCCAGCACCGGGACGCCGAGTTTTTCTTCAACCTGGCGCGGGGTGCTGAACCCGGCATTGAGCATGTCGAGCGCGACCGAGCCGCCGATGCCGATGAGAAGTCCGACGACCAGCGCCAGCGACAGCACCAGAGGCTTGCGCGGGAAAGACGGAGCACCGGGCCTGGTGGCCGGCGAAATCACCCGCGCCTCGCGTTCCTGGAACGTCGACTGCTCCTGGGTGATCTTGGTCCGCGACAGGAAACTCTCGAACAGCGTCTTGTTGGCGGCGTTGATCCGCTCGAGCTCACGCAGCTTGATGCCGACATCATTGTCGAGGCCGCTCGATCCCGACATTTGATTGAGACTGTTCTGCAGCGAGTCCTCGCCCGCCTTGGCGACGTCGTAGTCGTTCTTCAGGTTGGTGATAATGCGGCCAACCTCGGCGGCAATGCTGCGCTCGATGTTGCGCAACTCGGCGCGGGCGTCGATCACTTGCGGATGGTTGTCACTGTAGCGGGACGCCAGGTCGGCGGCCTTGCGGGCATATTCGGCCTGTTGGGCGCGCAGCTGCGATACCACAGGGGAGCGCACGACATCGGGAATGGCTTGAACATTGCCGCCGCTACTTTGCACGTGCTGCGCCTGCTCATATTTGGCGCGTTTTTCCGCGGTTTCGGCGCGCGCCGCCACCAGCTTGGCGTTGAGTTCGGAAAGTTGTTGTTCGGATATCGTCAGCTTGGTTTCGCTGGTCGTGGTCAGAAGGTTGTGCTCGCGCCGAAACGTCCCGACCGCCTCTTCGGATTGCCGAACCTGGTCGCGCAGGCCTTCCATGCGCTCGGCGAGCCACACCGAGGCCCGCTTGGCGGCGTCATAGCGGGCATCGAGCTGGTCGACGACGTAGGTATCGGCGACCGCATTGGCGAGCCGCGCCGCCTTGGCCGGGTCTTCGGATGTGACCGAAATCGAAATCACGTAGGTGCGCTGGACCCGCGCAACGTCGAGCGCACTCCGCAGCCGGCCGATGGCGCGCAGGATATCGGGAGGAATCGTCGCATCCGCTGGCGCCGGTTTCGGCTCGACCGCCGGCGCAGCGATGAACCAAGAGGTCAGCAGCAGGAACAGGCCGGGGGGCGCCGGCTGGCCGAATTCGACATCCTGGGTCAGATGGGTCTTCTCGACGACGCGACGCAGCAGGTTGGTGGAGCGGATCACCGAAATCTGGCTATCGACGTTGCCGGTCTCGAGACTGAGCTCGGGGATAATGCTCTCGGCGCCAAAGAGCTTGTCTTTTTGCGGATCGAGCAGGACCTGCGCGGTACCGGTATAGCGCGGGGTGACCGCCAGCAGCACGACATAGGTCACGACCGCGACGACGGCCGCCGTCGCCAGGATCACCTGCCAGCGGCGGAAGAAGAAATCCTGGACCTGGCGCAGGTCAATCGCGTCGGATTCCGCCGCCGGGACAAGAGCCGGGACAAGATCCGCGACCTGCGACCGTGCGACACGACCGTGCATTTAGTCCCCTACCCGATTTGCCCGTGCGGGCTCCCAGCGCTACCTAGCATTGCAAGAGTGCCAAAAGAAAGGCAATTACCGCACCGCCGCATGACGCGGAACCCCGCTCGCTTCAGGAAGCTGCCGGCTCGACCACGATTGGGCGACGCCGGCCCCCAACAGCGCCGTCCAGGTCAGCGCCACCGCTTCAATCTGCATGCTAAAATCGACCAAAGCGTGGAGGCCGACAATCACGGTGGCGCTCGCCGCCACCAGCGGCGCGGTCGAGGAACTCTGCCGGGTCAACGCCGCCGTGGCGCAGCGCGCCACCAGAACCAACAGCATGGCGAAAAACAAGGCGGCGGCCGGGATGCCGAGGCCCTGGATGATTTCGAGGTAGGTGTTATGCGCCATGTCCCACATCCCGACCGGGCCGACGCTTGAATCGCGGTACATCGGGAACACCGTCTGGAAGGTGCCGTAGCCGAAACCGGTCCACGGCGAATCCAGAATCGAGAGCAACGTCAAGCGATAAACGGCAAACCGGTCGGTCGCATCAAAGCCGAGCTGCAACAACCTGGTGGCCAAGAGGTCGCCGAAGGTAAAAATGGCGATGCCGACCGTCACCAATGCGATCAACACGGCGAGCCCGGCGCGGACGCTGCGGCCGCGCATCAGCGCGAGCACGGCGAAGGCCAGCGCACCGCCGATGCTGGCCAGAATTCCGCCGCGCGAGCCGGTCAGAACAAGCGCCATGGCCAGCACGAAGGCGGCCGCGACCCAGGCACCGGCAGGGCCCGCGGTGGCGGCGACAAACGCGGCCCCCTGTCGAGCGAGCGAGTTGCCGGCAAGAGCTGCGCCGCGAACGTATTCGCTCAGCCCGACCGCGAGCGCGCAAACAAGGCCAAGGCCCGCATAGGTCGCGTAGGAATTGCGATTGATGAAGGTCGAGGTGACCGACTCCAGATAGGCAGTCTTGGGAAGCCAAAGCACGGTACCGGGAAAGACATAGAAGGCGACAATGCCATAAACGGCATAAATCACGCCAATGACGGCGGCGACCTGGACGCTGCGGTAGGCCCGCTGCGGCGATCGGCAGAGCTGCAGATAAAGCCAGAAAACAGCGCCTTCGGTCAGCAAGCGAAGGAGTGCAATATCAGTCTCGGAGCGATTGATGGTGATACTTCCGGGAATGTTGAAGCCAAGCCCCTGGCTTTCCAACTGCCAGATCGGATTGTGCAGTTGGGCCGGGGTAAAGGTCACAGCCTGCAGGAAAATCCAAACACTGATGACGAGGAAAGCCAATGCGGGGAAGGCAATTTTCCGGAGCGGCACCGCCAGCGGCTGCGGCCACAGCAGCCGGGAACCTTGCAACAGGAACACCAAGCCGCCGAAATAGATCGCATTGACATACCAGGCGATCGGACGATCGCTGCCCAGCCAGAACGGCGCCCATGCCAGTCCTAAATTGGCCGCCCAGAAACAAATGGAATTTGTTGCCGACGCTGCATCGCGGCTCGCAGTTGGCAAACCGCTTGACCTGGAGACATGCATCGACTGCTCACGGGGACTGATTCGCTCGGATCGCCGTCCGAGGGTTGCCAGCGCATTTTTGATGGCAACTCACCGCCAGGTCATCAGGCGGCAAGCTTCAGCGCTATTATTCTCGCGTGGGAATTCACAGCCTCAGTGGGGGCTCACGGTTTGAGAAGCCTCGTAGGCGACCAAGCCGCCGATCGCCGCAAGGGCGGCGAGCACCGCCCACCCCTCGGGACACTGAAAAAATCCCTGCGGACACCATTTGTCGGTGCCGGGAGCCTGCGCGACTATTCCCAAGCGCGTTAGCGCCTCGGCAAGGCCCTTTTCCGTCGCCTCGCGCTGCGCCGTCGTCAACAACCCGTTGGCTCTGATCGCTCGCGCGACGTCACTGGCAAGATCATTGTTCTGCAAGATCAGAAGCCGAATGCGGTCAGTGAGAGCTTGGCCGCCGTTGGGGAAAGCCTTCAACGTCGCCAGAACGACCGGGCTGATCGGTGCCGCGGAAACGGCTGGGCTCGCGGTAGCGACTCTGTCCTGTGCGAATACTGAAACGGGTGGAATGCTCACGGAGAGCATGGCCACGGCGGTCAAAAGCGATACCGTTTTGCGCATGATACCCCCGAATCTCGTGCAACCCTACGCCGCTACAACCTTTGGGTCAATCAAAACACGACGACGGCGGTCGTCCGCCGTTAGCAAGAACGCTTTGATGCAACAGCGTTATAGGCCAGAGACGCGGATTTTCCCGAGCCGGGGCTTTTCGGCAACACTCCGGGCCGCTCAACCCCCGAGCTAAAATCGAGCTTTGCCACCGACCGAAACAAAATTGTCCGTGTAATTGCCACCAACAATGTTGGAATCCGCAATAATGTGCGAGTAATTCAGAGTAAGTCCAAACTTCGGAGTAAACCAGTAGGTAATATCGGCGCTCCCGGTCCAAAAATCTTGCACGAGAGTCGAGCCCAAGTACTCCCAATGACTGTATTGGAACGCCCCATCGAGCGTAATGGAACGTGTGATGTCCCACCTGGCACTTAGCGCGCTGGTATTGGTGTAGGTAATACTGCCGGGAAGGAATGCGCGGGTGTTGTAATCGGATGTGGCGACGGCCTGGGTGACAGTAGCCGTGAAGGTCAGGAACCGAGTCGGAAAATACGACAACCTTCCGCCATAGACCGGCTCTGTCAGCGGCGCGATCGATTGATCCTGGAAGTGCTGGTTGAAAAAGCCGCCGTAGACCTCGCCATTCATGAGCCCGATGCGGGTGGAGCCGAGGCCGGCGATCACCTGATAGCCGTCCGAATTGAGGCTCGAATTGTCGTAGTTCGCGGTATTGATCGACGGTTCCACAAATGCGTAGACCAGCGGCGTCACATTATAGCCGAACCGTCCACTGACGATTGCCGTGGTGCCGTCGCGGTAGCTCTCCGGTACTGAGATATTGGTATCTACAGTTTGCGTATCACTGAACATTTGGTGGGTGACGCTGCCGCCCAAAGCGGTAAAGAATAGGCCGACGTCGCGCTGAATCGAGGCCGAGCCGTACAACGAAGTTGCCTGCACGGGCTCAATGGCAACGACGGCATTGTTGCCGATATTGGTGTAGCCGAGGGGACTTACGCCGTCCGCGACCTGGGCTTGGGCTCTGAAGATGAACCCGCGCTCGATCTCCCAGATGTGAAGAATCCCCGCTGCCGAGTTCCAAATTTGCGTATTGCCAATTGACGGGTAATAACGAAAATCGCCGGTACCGTAGATAAACGTGCGCTGAATCCCGGTATTGTATTCGGCGATGACGTTAGGGGTCAGCCGCACACCATAGGCGGTTATTGGATTGGACGGCGACAAGGTGACGTTGCTGTCGTAGGCGCCGCCGACCGCCAGGTTGCCAAACACCAACCAGTCGGCGATTTGCAGCGCCCCATCGGTCGAGGTCGGCCGCGGATCATTTTGCGCTATCGCAGCGACGTCGCTCAGCGATTGAATGTTTGAATAGAAAATCTGAGCCGATGGCATCGGCGGGGCGGCGGCCGTAGTTTGTGCATTCGCAGCGTTCGCGATCACTACCGTGAGCGCGGCCGCGGCGAGCAAAGTGCCGCCGGATGCCCGGCGGCACTGGCGCAGATAAGCCGCCAAACAGCCCCAATGCGGGTCAGCCCCAACCGACACGTTTGTACCCCACGAGCTGCCACAGTATTTATTCACGCCGACGAGTCAATCGCACGTTACGAGACGAGCTGGAAGCACGCTTGAGGAGTATCGACAAAACACCTTAGTTCGACGTTGCGAACAGCACTTTTCGGCCGCGACCGTTCCGGCGGAACAAGCGGAACAATATGGTTAACCACGATTAAAAATAGCGCTCCGGCACCCGCACGACGTCGCCTGGCATGACGGCAATAGTCGGGGATTGGGCGTATTCGGTGAGGGCAGTCGATCCAAAACGCTGAATGTAGACCTTGGAGGTATTGGCGCGGTAGGTCGCACCCCCGGCGATGGCAATCGCGCTCAGCACATTTAGACCGCTGCGAAATGGATATTCGCCAGGCTTCTGAACTTCGCCCAACACGTAGAATGGCCGAAAAGTGACAACGTCGACGGTCACCTTCGGATCCCGCAGATAGCTTCCTTTCAGTTTTTCGGTAAGCGCGGCCTCAAGCTGTGGCTTGGTCCGGCCTGCGGCCATCAAGGTTCCCGCCAGCGGCAGCGAGACCATTCCATTGGGATCGATTTGGTATTCGCCCGATATTCGATCCTCGCCGTAGACGGTCACCCGGATCCTGTCGCCGGCCGCGAGCGGCAGCAACGCCGGTTCTTGCTCCGGCACCGCCGAGGCGACCGCGGCCGGGTCGGCCGATAGCGGCTTGGTCAACGACCCGCCACAACCGGCAGCAAGTAAGCACAGCACAATGCAGACGAGGGCCTTACGGACGTGGAACCGGCCCTTCATCACCTTGGGCCCGCAAGGTTCGTGTCGACCATAGAGAATCCCCTCCCGCCAAAATCGCTATGACGTATTCGCGGGAAAAGCTTACCCGTTGAACTGCACTATTGCCACTATCCGCAGACCAATCCCCGATTGGCTCGTTTCGCACGATAAACCGAAGCACAGAGCTCTCGGCATGGCCGAAGCAATCCGATATGGCGCTTTTGCGGCACGTCGGCGAAATCAACCGAATGAAGTTGCACCAGGACACTCCGCTTCAATGGCAGCTTGGATAGAGTGCCGCGAGCTCAGCGCCGGTTAGATAGATCATCTGCTCCGACAACCCGCCGTGCCGAACGATCCACTGCCGCACCGCCTCCGGATACAGCTGCAGCAGCGTTCGCGTACTCCAGCGACTGCGCACGGGCATGCCGGATGTGTCGGCGATCCAAGTCGCATGAAAGCCGAACACCGCACGCGGCGTAACGCAAATGCGATGGGGAGGCACCAGCCCCAACACCAAGGTACACGCCGACAGGCAGCGCCCGTCAATCACGACACGCTCTCCCGACTTGCGCCATTCGGCAAATTTCAAGAGATAGGCGCCGAGCGCGCCGCCGCGATCATCGCCGATCCGGACATCTGCCGTTGCGGCCGTAGTGGCCATAGTGCCCGTTACGGCCATCAGCACCAGAACCGACATAGCGCCAAGTCGCATGTCATTCTCCGCTGACCTCACGTCGTCGTGAGAAATCGCTGGCTCTCTCCGTCAGCGACGAGGCAGGTCAAGCGGCCCGTCGCGAACGCTCCAGTATCAATATCGATGCGGTTGGTCAGCACTTGCGGCAGATCGGAAGGGGTGTGGCCATGCACCACGATCTTGCCGAAATTCTTTCTGCTGCAGAGAAACTCATCGCGGATCCAAAGCAGATCCTCGGCTCGCTGCCGTTCCAGCGGAATGCCCGGTCGCACGCCGGCATGGCAGAGGAAATATTTTCCCACGGTCAGGGAATTCTTTAGCGACGACAGAAAGTGGAGATGTTCCGCAGGGACGGCATCGCGCAATGCGCGCGACGCCTCCTCAAATCCTCTTCCCATCATCAGCGAACTCACCGAAACGCCATAGGAATGCAATGTCTCGAGCCCGCCAAGCTGACGCCAATGCGCCCCAACAGCGGGATCGGTCAGAAACGCCAGCAACAGTTCCTCATGGTTGCCCTTGAGCGCAACATACGGTGTTGGAAATGGATTATGAATCAGCCGTTCGATCACGCCCCTTGAGTCGGGCCCACGATCAACATAGTCGCCCAGCGTGACCGTCAAGCATTGCGAATCCGGCGATTGTTCGAGATCTCGTTTTATCTCACTCGTAATGCGATCAAGCAGATCGGAGCGACCGTGGATGTCACCGATCACATAGAGCCGGGAGACGTTTGCTGATAAGTTGGGCATTCCAAACGGTGGGTCCCCGGAAAGCGCCGTCTTTTCTCTCGCTGCGGTGCGGACGGCGCCAAAATCGTGAGAACCTCGGATACATCCGATCGAGGGTTGTAACAAGGGTGTGGCTTTTGGCCGCGCTGGTCCGCGGCGGCGCCGTCTCGGCCAGCGGCAGAAAAGTCGGCTCTTCCGAGACGCGCGCGATGCCTACTCTATCAAACGATGCATGCCGGCTGATCAACCGCCCCACGCTGGTGTCGATTTTTGGCGAGACGGGATCGCTCTGCGGCCGCTACTACTCAGCCCGGGCCCTCGGGAACGCGAACTTCCGACAGTCTATAGATTTTTCTGCGTCCGCATTTAGGGCAGACGAGCGAAAACCCGTCAGGCAAGTCTGGCTGCTTTTCAAACGCAATCTCGACCCCACAGTGGGAGCAAGTCACCGCGGCATTGGGCTTGGTGGCAACCATTAGACCACGGGCACGTCCTGATGCAGCAGCCGACACCAGCGCGAGGATCTTTTTAGCTCTTCAAAGCGAAACGCGTCTCTCCGCTTCGCCGCGAGTCGCAACAAATCGCGCCAGGAAGTCGGCATACATCCGGTTCAGTCCCTCGCGCAACGGGATTGTCGCCCGCCAACCGAGTGCATTGATCCGCGAAACGTCGAGCAGCTTGCGCGGCATACCATCCGGCCGCGACGGATCGAAGAGAATCTCGCCTTGATATTCCACGACATCGGCAATCAATCGAGCGAAGTCTGCGATGCTCATGTCCTCGCCGGTTCCGACGTTGAGGAACTCAGAGTTTGAATAGCGCTTCATGACAAACACGCAGGCGTCGGCAAGATCATCAACCGCCATGAATTCGCGCCGCGGCGAGCCGGTGCCCCAAACCGTCACGCTCGGCGCGCCGGTCATCTTGGCCTCGTGGAAGCGCCGTAACAGCGCCGCCGGAACGTGACTGTTTTCCGGGTCGTAATTGTCGCCAGGCCCATAAAGATTGGTGGGCATGACCGAGATGAAGTCATCGCCATATTGGCGGCGATAGGCCTCGCACAGTTTGATCCCCGCGATCTTGGCTACGGCATACCACTCGTTAGTCGGCTCCAGGGCCCCGCTCAGCAACATCTCTGGCGTCAGCGGCTGCGGCGCCAGTCGCGGATAAATGCAGGAGGACCCGAGATATAACAGTTTCTTTACCCCTGTACTGTGGGCGGCGCGAATGAGATTAAGCGCGATGGCAAGATTGTCGGCAATAAACTCGGCAGGGAATGTGCTGTTGGCGCGGATGCCGCCGACTTTGCCCGCGGCGATAAAAACTGCGTCAGGCTTGGTACGTGACAAAAACCCCTCGACCTCTTCTGACTGGCGCAAATCGCATTCCCGTCGCGGAACAACAATAATGTCGCAATATTCGCGGCCAAGACGCCGAACAATGGCCGAGCCGACCATGCCGGCATGACCCGCAACGAAGACTCGCTTGCCGCGTAAATCGAAAATGTCTGTGGGGTCAACCATCGGAACCACTCTCCCTTTGGTTGCGAACATTAAGCCCAACGATTGCCCAATTCCAGCCGATTTTGAGCCTCGCTTGATGACCCCTCGCCGCTCACCGGAGCGAGCGCTAGTAATGGATTTCGCGAAGTTCCCCGGAGCGACGCATCGCGTTCAAGTCGGTCTCGACCATTTCGCGCACCATTTCATCAAATGAGACCTTATGGCGCCAACCAAGCTTTTGTCGCGCCTTGCTGGGATCGCCAATCAGCGCATCCACTTCGGTAGGTCGAAAATACCGCGCATCAATCTCGACCAGGACCCGACCGTCGCGAGCATCGATGCCTTGTTCCGTCTGCCCCGATCCGTGCCATTCAATTTGCCTGCCGACATGCGCGAAGGCCTTCTCGACAAATTCTCTGACCGAGTGCTGTTCTCCCGTTGCTAGAACATAGTCGTCGGGTTCCGGTTGTTGAAGAATGAGCCACATGCCTTCGACGTAGTCCCGCGCGTGGCCCCAATCCCGCTTGGCGTCGAGATTACCGAGAAACAGCTTTTTTTGCAGACCCAGCTCGATGGCCGCAACCGCGCGAGTGATCTTTCTGGTTACAAATGTTTCACCGCGGGTCGGTCCCTCGTGATTGAACAAAATGCCATTCGACGCATGTATCTTGTAGGCCTGTCGATAATTTACGGTGATCCAGTAGGCATACAGCTTGGCTGCCGCATAAGGCGAGCGCGGGCAAAACGGCGTTGTTTCGCGCTGCGGGACCTCAAGGGCGGCGCCGTAAAGTTCAGACTTGAAGCCTGGTAAAATCGCACGCTATTTTCCAGGCGTAGGATGCGAATGGCCTCAAGCAAGCGCAGGGTACCGAGCGCGTCGGCGTTTGCGGTATATTCAGGCGTCTCGAACGATACTTGGACATGACTTTGAGCAGCCAGATTGTAGATTTCCGTCGGCTGCACTTCTTGAACAATCCGAATGAGATTCGTTGAGTCCGTCATATCACCATGATGCAGCATAAACCGGACGCCCTGGTCATGCGGATCTTGATACAAGTGGTCGACCCTGACGGTGTTAAAGGACGACGAACGTCGCTTTATTCCATGGACTACGTAACCTTTGCTCAACAAAAGGGCCGCCAAGTAGGCGCCGTCTTGGCCGGTGATGCCTGTTACCAATGCGATACGCTCTACCATTGGTCTCGCATCTCGTGCGAAGGCGGCGCGCTTACGGGGTGCTCACCAACGCAACCTTGTCCCAGCACCTTGCAACGCCGATAGTCGAAGACGTCCGGCATTAAGAGTACCAACAAGATATCCTGGCTTAGAGGTCAGACCAGTGATACATCATGCCCTGTCGGAAGCCGCCAGAAAGCCGAAATAGCTGTGTCTCCGCGACAACTCATTCGCCCGTTGGCTTGGATCCTGCTCGCGGCTGCCGTGGCCTTGACCGTCGTTCCACCGGAGTTTCGCCTGGTGACGGGAGCTCCGTCGTGGCTTGAACATTTCACGATGTTTTTCATAACCGGATCTGCCTTCACGCTCGGCTATCCGCGCAGCGACTACGCGCTTTCCGCTGCAGCCATCGCGTTTACGGCATGCCTTGAGCTGCTGCAGCTTTTCGTACCGGGGCGGCACGCCCGGATTAGCGATTTCGTCATCGACGCCTTGTCGGCGTTGATCGGAATTGCGATCTCGTCTCTACTCACCCGCAACAAGCTGATGCGGTTCAAGCAATAGACCAAGCGCCTGGGCGTTTTGGTCGTCCAATGCCTCAACTATCGATGACATAGGCCGGCTTGCAGCGTGCGCAGCCAGGATGACTTCGTGAAAGCGCGGAAGCAGTTGATCCCGCGCAAAATGCGCAGCAGCTGCATCGTATCCGCTTGCATCATGAGCGCCAGTCCGCGCCTTGATAATAGCATCGACCAAGCTTCCCACATCTCCTGGAGGTACTATTTTCACGACGCCATTGAGCATCTGATAAAGTTCCGTTCCTTCCTCTGCCTGAACGAGAATAGGTCGTCGGCTCGCCAGCATTCCTCCGAGTTTTGAAGGCAGCACCAGATCTGCCGCGGCACCGTCCTGTGGCAATATGTGCAGATTGGCAACGTTGAGTAACTCGCAAAGGCGATCTTCAGGCTGCAGCGGCAAGAAATGAACATTGGACATATCACCGTAGCGATCCAAGAAGTGCGCTTTCAGCGGACCATCGCCAGCGATAACGAAATGCAGCTTATCGACCGCCGCAAGCTGCTCGGCGGCCTCGAACAAGAGGTGGAGCGACTGCTTAGCGCCAATCTGCCCGGCATAGAGCACGACGAAATCGGATTCCGATAAACCCATCTCCTCGCGAAAGCCGTTAGGCCCGGTGAGTGACCTGATTCGAGAGAGATCGACCCAATTTCGAATAACCATCACCCGATCAGCCAGCAGCCGTTTTTCCAGGAGACGGTCCCGCATCCGATTTGAGATCGTCACAATCCTTTTGAAGCGATGGAGGATCACGCGTTCGACGGCGAGTGCCGTCTGCTTGAAGAAGCCGCCGCGCAAGTGACCCACGGCAAATGCCGCATCAACTTCCAAATCGTGCACGTGGAGAACCCGCCGCGCCCCGACGATCTTGGCCGCTAAGGCGGCCGCCGGCGCACTGAATAACGTTGGTTCTATGCACAATACAACGTCCGGCCTCGACCGAATGATCCTCCAGACGACCAGCGGCGCCGCAGCCAATGCAAAGCTAAACGGAATGAGCAAACGCCAGATGCCCTTACCACTTCGGTGCAGAAATATAGGGCAACGCCGAACTGTGACCCCGTTCAATTTTTCTTGCGAGTATGTGTGCGCGCGGTAAGGCGGGCGCACCCACCACCCCGGATAATGTGGTGGAGCCGTTATAACTTCGACCGAATGCCCTTGCGCCGCCAAGTACTCAGCGAGGTCGCGCGTGTAGCGCCCCACACCGATCAATTCCGGCGCGTAATTGATGCCATGAATTAGAATCTTCGCCGATGTAAGATTTTGTTGGCACGGCCGAGAAGCGTTACCGGACGCGCCTTTTTGAACCGTAGGTTCATTCGAATGGTTTGGCGAATGCCAAGCTTTATCAGATGCTGAGCGTTGCGGCTTTTTCAGGAAAGCAAGCGAGCTCATGTCGCGACCGGTCCTTCGCTCAATGCCGCCTTAATTACTGAACGCAACGCATGCGGGCCGCTCAACGATGGCGGCCACCGGCGCACGTACTCTCAAATTTTTTGGACCGCCCCCGCACACCCGCTCAGGCTGTCAAAGAGAAAATTAACCACGACCGCGAGCAAAGTCAATTTGAAACTCGACCGCGCTGCGACCGAAAAGCGTGGAGTTGCGGGGCACGCACGCCGATTCACGCATATGAATCAGCAGCTTATTCGCGAACAAGCGAGCCGAGCTAGTAAGCCCGATCCCGACGGAAACACGCGAGCGGCTCTCATGCTCGTCGAACGAATTGCGTCTTAAATCGCGCCAAATCACACCGGCTAACGAACCGCTAAACATGATCTCCCGAGTGGCCGAAGCGCGCATGACGTCGCCGCCACGCGTTAATTGCGGCGGGTAAATTCGTTTTAACCGCCGCGTGATGAATTGCGTGCCGCCTTGGCGACGTCATCAGCTTCCAAACAGAGAAAAACACCCTAACGAAAGGCAACAGGCGCAATGTCGACACTAGCAATGAAACTCATCGGATCCTTGGAAAGGGAACTCGAAGCCAACTGGCCAATGCTGTCCCACATCATATTCGGCGCATTCATGGGCGGGCTGGTCCTCCTGCTCATCCTACTGAATGCGGACGTGCCGATCGTCGCGGGTGTGTAGAAGGAGCCCTGACCTTGATGGGCCTGTTGGAGTGCGCTCGCGGAATTTTTGGCGATTCCCCGCCAAGAGCACCATGCCGTTGTATAGCGACGCTATAGTAGCGGGCGCAGTGGCCGTTTTTGCAATCGGTCGATACCGGCGTGCCGAAACTCTGGCAGCGCCTCCAAGCGGCAGGCGCGAGGGCCGATTTATGGCATAGTAGCGCGGAACCGCCGGAGGATCTGCCATGCGCTTCCTCGCGGTACTGGCGACTGATCAGATGATGATGATGGCTGCGGCGCGCCCTTACTGGCCGGCACACAGTTGAAATTGCTCAACCACGTGGCTCGTCATTATTAGCGCATCGACCGGAGATACGTCGTTTGGGAGCAAAGATAGCCTGCGTTTTGCAATTGATGAGCAGCAAGGACGCTGACTTTTGCGGATGGAAGATCCTTGGCGGATATTCATTTCGACAAGACTTAGATCAGCGCAAATCGGGACGATATTTTTTACGAATTTAACCGCCAAGACGGCACTGGCTGGTCCAAAGGTTCAAGCACAGCAGCTGAAGGGAGGCGGTGCAGCCAGCACGCAAGGCGGTGCAGCATGCCAACCGGCCGCCGCCGCTGACCGCGCCCAAGACCCGCCAATCCGCAGCAGCGCCGAAGCCGCCGGAGCAACGCAGCGAGAACCGCAAGGCAGCGTGGCGACGCTGCGGCTTGCCTGGCCCGTGCGATCAGAGGTTGCGCGATCGCTGCAGGCGCCGATGCCGGCGCCCCGTCTGCTTTTCCCGGGCCGCCTTGTTTTTCCGATACAGCCAAGCGGCGCCAAAAACGCCGACCATAAACGCCAGCACCAGGCTGATCAGACTGGCGCGCGCTGCGATTGGGCCGATCGGATCAAGATCGTCGGCCAGCGCGTGCACAATGAACCAGAACCCGGTCATCCCCAGGCAGAAGATCAGCGCGACCGTGATCACGGTGCGATGGTCAAGCTTTGTTGCGGACCACGCCATGGGTGCGAAAGCTCCGGCCAGCAAGAATCCGGCAAAAATCCGGCAAGAATCCGGCAAAGAATCCGCAAGAGCCGCCTCCCGGGACCGGATGGAACATAACAAGAGAGTTCCCCAAACACAAAAGCAGGTCGTAGCAACGGCGCGTCGGCGCCCAGCGTTATGGCGCCCCGCGCCGCAAAACAATGGCAAGTTTTGAGGACGTGGTTGGGTTGCTGGGGTCTGTGCAATCTGTTAGTGATCTGTTAATGATATCTACACCTGTGGGTGTGTGTGGGGAAGCCGGGCTTCTGCGGCG
>Ga0116126_1000755_pt1 | contig 22308 bp, 21 predicted proteins | sample June2015DPH_16_5_FD_89730 | JGI IMG/M metagenome (GOLD analysis project Ga0116126, IMG submission 89730) | Peatland microbial communities from SPRUCE experiment site at the Marcell Experimental Forest, Minnesota, USA - June2015DPH_16_40 | ecosystem: Environmental > Terrestrial > Soil > Wetlands...
TTTGGGCGAGTTTCCAGATCAGCGCGTGTTCGCGCCCGCCGTTTCCGATGACGAGGATTTTCATGCCGACTTCAGTCGGCACTGTAGGTGAAATTTTCCGCGAGGGTCAATGCCGGAAGCGGCAGCGCAAATAAGCCCGCGTTCCGGTCCATGGTGAGGCTTCGACACCGGTCAATGTGTCAATACCAAGGATTGATAAGCATCCAAGGGTCGTGAAGAAGAAGGCTTCGGCTATGGCACATTGGCCCCAACCCTTAACCCCAAGGAAAGGAGCCAGTCATGCCGACCCAAGCCCGCCAGAGTTTATACGCAGGCTTGGACCTGCACAAACGCAATGTGTACTGTGGTCTTATCGACCAAGAGGGCCAACCGGTCTACCGTCGGCGTCTGCCCGCCGACTTGTCGATGATCTTGCAGGCGCTCCACCCGTATCGCCCGCAATTGAAAGCCATCGCTGTGGAATCGACCTTCAATTGGTATTTGGTTGGTCGACGGCTTGCAGGCGGCCAACCATCCCGTGCGCTTGGCCAACCCGGCACGGATGGAGGCGTACAGCGGGTTGAAACGGACCGACGACGAAACCTTCGTGCTGCCGGAGGCCTGGTCATTTCGGGGACCTTCTCGGTCAGCCCGGCAGAAAGCCTGGCAGGGTTCAGATGGCATACTGGGCATTGAATGCCGCCACAATGAGCGAGATCACGCCGATGGAGACAAAAAACATCCTTTCCCCAAGCGACGCCGTATGATCTGCGGAACGCCTGCCGAACGTGTGCGTGGCCAGCCGGCAACCGAGGAATATCGCGGGTGTCGTGATCATGGCTTCATACGTGATCAAGCCCGCATGAAATCCAAACACATCAAATACGTGTCTGGCCAATGGTTCGGCTTCCATCGCGCGCCCGCGTCCGATCGCCACCCAGGTTGTGGCAAAATCCAGTGCCCGCCCGATCGCACACACCGCGACCGCACCGGTGATACCGTCAACACGCCACGGCTTGCAAGCTTTCCCACGCCACCACGCCACGGCGTGCAGCTGTCGCCAACCCGTCTGCGTGGCCGAAGCCACTTCGTCGCGGCGAAGGCCCGTCTTTGTCTCCATACCATCATCCCCTCCCACCCCATGGTACATATCCACCAACTTCAGACTTTGCGCAAGTGCCGCCCGCGCTTCCGAGACCTGGCACCGACTATTGGCCCGTGCGGAGGAATGTCACGAACTGCTGGCCGCCCGCGGGAGGCATGGGGACGGTCACACGGAAAAGCTTCGTCGCCGCATCGTATCGAACCGGCAAGGGTTTTCCATCGGTGACGGAGCAACTGGACGCAGCGGGGGTTGAGAGAAACCGCCCCACAGGATTCGGCGGAACAGGAACGTCGCGCTGTGGGATCGTGGAACCCGTCCCGAAGGCCGCTGGTGACTTCGAGGACGAGATCGATGGGAATCCGAGACCCGCCCCGCGCCCGATCCAACGGCCACAGGGATAAACTCTGGCAACCCAACCAACGGTGGCAGTCTCAAAATGCAACTCCAGAAATGCACCAAAAAAAGCATTGACGACATCACAGACAGTGTTACGATTGTAAAAATCGTAACACTATGGAAACTGTCTCTCGATTCAGCATCTCACTCGACAAACAATTGCTGCGCGAGCTCGACCGCATGTGCCGCGAGAAGGGGTACAACAACCGGTCGCTGGCGATCGCCGACATGGTCCGCGCCCACCTCATCGAACACCGCCAGCAACTCGGCCGTGGCGAGATTGCCGGCAGCATTACCCTCGTCTACGATCATCACAAGCATCACTTGCAGGAATTACTCACGGACCTGCAGCACGAACATCGGGACGTAATCATTTCCGCGCTACATTGCCATCTGGATCATGACAATTGTTTGGAAGTCCTGGCTGTCCGTGGCAAGGCCGCCGACATCAAAAAGTTGGCTGATGAGCTGATCGCCGCCAAAGGCGTGAAACATGGCAAACTCACGATTACCACTACGGGAAAGGACCTGCCGGCATGACCGACGCACGGGCGTTGGCCGAAACGGCTAAGAACATTCCAAGAACGCAACGGAGACGACTCAGCGTCGTCGCGCTGGCAGTCGGTGTCTCCGCAGGTCTGTTGGTTCAGCGGACGGCATCCGCCCAGACAAACGATGCGACGGCCACTGCCGCGTCAACCTCGCAGGTGATTCGCCTGCCCGAGGTGGTCGTGATCGGGCGCGAGAGCAACCTCGTGGGAGTGGCCGAATCCGCGTCGCAAGGCACGACTGGCCAGGCGCAACTGGAAGACCGCCCGATTCTGCGCAGCGGCGAAATCCTCGAAACCGTTCCCGGCGTCATCATTACGCAGCATGCCGGCGGCGGGAAGGCGAACCAGTATTTTCTGCGCGGGTTTAATCTGGATCACGGCACCGACTTCGCGGTGTTCCTCGACGACATGCCACTCAACCTGCCATCGCACGCGCACGGCGAGGGCTATTCCGACATGAACACCGTCATCCCAGAGCTTGTACGGCGGGTGGATTACGAAAAGGGGCCGTATTATGCGGATGTCGGCAATTACGGTTCCGCCGGATCGGCACATCTGGTGTTTTACAAGGTGCTGCCCGAAGACTTCGTCACTGTCGAAGGCGGCATGTATGGTTATGAGCGCGGTGTCGCGGGCTTCTCGCAAAAACTGGGCGAGGGCAATCTGCTTTACGGCGGCGAAGTGTATCACGACGATGGCCCGTGGGTGCATCCGGATGACTATTCCAAATTCAACGGCCTTCTCACCTATAGCCAGGGTGATGATGTCAACGGTCTCAGCGTCACGGCGCGGGGCTACCACGGCAAATGGAATTCGAGCGATCAGATTCCCGAAAGCGCCGTGCCTGAGGTTGGCTTCTTCGGGGCCATCAACCCGACCGACGGCGGGAATTCGCAGCGGTACAGCCTGCAAGGCGAATGGCACGGTGCGGATGGCAGCTCGGACACGAAAATCACGGCGTACGGATTTTATTATGACCTCGATTTGTTTTCCGACTTTACGTACTACCTCACGGACCCGACTCTCGGCGATCAGTTCGAGCAGCAGGACAGACGCTACGTGGCCGGCCTGGACGCGCGCCGCACTTTTTTCAACGAATGGTGGGGCCGCGAAGTGGAAAACACCTTCGGCTTGCAAGTCCGCAACGACTGGATCAATAACGGCCTGTACCAAACGGACGACCGCGTCCGCATGGACAAAGTGGATATCTCCACCGGCACCACTTTGCCCGCCACCACGGAAGCGGATAATTTTACAGACACGCAAGCTGGCTTCTGGGTGGAAAACAAGATCCAGTGGACCGACAAATTCCGTTCGGTCGCGGCCATGCGCGGCGACCTAGACTGTTTTGATGTCACCTGCCTTAATAATCCGGTCAACTCCGGCACGTCTTTCAGTATTCTGCCCAACCCCAAGCTGAGCTTGATTTTCGGTCCATGGGCAAAAACGGAATATTATGTGCAGGGTGGTTTTGATTTTCATAGCAACGACGGACGCGGCGCGACACAAACCGTGGAACCGATCTCGGCTGACAATCCCAATCCCAACACACCGAGCCAGAGAATTCCCGGTCTGGTCCAAACGAAGGGGGGCGAGATCGGCGTGCGCACGCTGATCGTGCCGCGTCTGCAGAGCACGCTTTCGCTGTGGTATCTGTACAGCGATTCCGAACTACAGCAGGATGGCGACACGGGAAGCACCGTTGCTTCCAAAAATCCGAGCAACCGCTACGGCGTCGAATGGGCCAACTACGTCACGCCGGCACAACATCTGGCACTTGACCTGGACGTCGCGGATTCCATTGCCCGCTTTATCGGGGTTGACGCCACCGACGCCGCGCCGGACAGCCCCGGCGGCACGCGCGTGCCGGAGGCAGTCGGGTTGGTGATTTCTTCCGGCATCACCTTGCATGATTTGAATGGATTCTCGTCGAGCCTGCGATTGCGCTATTTTGGTCCGCGCGATTTGACATCGGACGGAATTTATCGCTCCAGCGAAACGATTTTGGTCAACGCGGAAGCCGGCTATCAATTCAACAGGACATGGCGCATTTCCGTCGAACTATTGAACGTGCTTAACCGACGCGACCACGACATTGACTACGCCTACCAATATCGCCAGACGCCCACGGGCACGCCGCAGTTTGGGGATGTTTTCCATCCGGTCGAGCCAATCCAAGCCCGCGCTGCACTAACGGCACAATTTTGATTGTTATCGCGCTAAGAGGTGCACTTGACTTTCTAATGGGGCACTGGCGGATTCGTGCCCGACTTGCTGAAGCGAACGCGCGGGACCGAGGAATTGGTCAGAAATTGCCACTTCAGAATTGCTTGCGGTAAATCCGGGGCGTATAGAGAACCGCCATGACCCGACATGGCCAATCGCACTCGCGCAAGTCTCACCAGACCGCCCTGTCGACGTTGCGCGGTGGCGGGCTGCGGGTGACGGGACCCCGAAGGTTGGTGCTCGACTTATTAATCCGTAACCACGGGCCATTTACGATTGACGAGATCCGCCAGCACCTCCAGCGCAAGACGTGCGACCGGGTGACGATTTACCGATGCATTGCCGCCTTTGAAAAACTCAATCTGATCCGGCGGTGCGATTTTGGTGACGATAAATGGCGCTACGAGTACGTCGACGACAAGCACCATCATCACCTCATCTGCAAGAAGTGTCGGCGGGTGGAAAGCATCGATGACTGCATCGTCGACAGACTCAGCAAGGTCGTGGCCGCGCGGGGCTACAAGGATATCAGCCATAATTTGGAATTCTTCGGCGTCTGCCCGGACTGCCAGAAGCGGCGTCACTTCCGCCGTCGGAAGCAACGTTAAACCGGAGATCGCGGGCTGCGCCGGATGCCCTCAATTTGTGATGGCGAAAAAAGGTTGCATTCAGCGCAGGCGTTTGTCTATATTGCAATATAGTTGCAATAAGGAAATCGAGTTTGTGAAACAACTGGGCAAATGGCTGCTCATCCCGACGATCATCGGCTTGATCTTGCTGATCGATCTGATGGCGGCTTCGCCCGCGTTGCACGAACTGATCCACTTTGATGCCGGCCAGCCCGACCATCATTGCACGGTCACTTTGTTCGCCCACGGCCAGATAGATTCTGCCGTCTGCGAAATAGTTGTTCCAACCGTCTCGATCCAGTGGATCGATCCATGCCCGCCTGTTACGCTTTCGTTCGTTGCTCCACTCGTTGTCCTTCTTCCCCCGGGCCGCGCTCCTCCTGCTTCCCCGGCATAATTCAGGCATCCAGGTCGCCCCGCGCGGATTGAGCGGGTGCGCTTCCTCGCACATGGAATTCATGGACGAGTCTGCGCTCCAATTCTCTACCGCAGTGACCCGCCGCCTTTTTTCGAAAGACGGGCCGCAGGAGCGACTTTCGCAGACCAAGGAATGCACGGGTTTCTCCTGCCCGCATTCCAGGTATGTGAACCTGTCAAGTCAGGAGAGGAAACCTTTATTTATTGGAATAAGAAATGAAATCGAACTTCGAGCCACACGTTGATCGGCCCGGCGAACGGGCACGCCCCGGTCTCGCCCGTGCCTGTATCACGGTGATTGCAATCGCCTTGTTGGCTTGCGCCCATGGTGTTCTAGCACAAACCGACAATCCACCCAACGCCGCTGCTCCTATAGCGGCACCGACCAACAATCCGACGGCTGCACCCGTGGTCACCGCCGCGCCCGAAACCAACAATCCACCGGCCGCACCTGCGCCAGCTACGCCCGAAAGTCCCGCGAGCGTCACCACTCCTCCGGTGGCGGCTCCGCTTCCAACCAACAGTCCACCGGTCGTCGCTGTCCCCGCATCCACGGAAACGAACGCGCCTGTAGTCGCGTCCGCCCCGGTCAGTTCGGGAAATTCGACCAACGTATCGACGCTCCCCGAGATGACGGTCTACGGCAAGCTCGATCAAGCCCGCAGCCAGATTCAACCGGATTTAGGGGCAACGGCCTATTCGGTGAGCCAGGTGCAAATCGAATCGGAGTCGCAGGGCGAGAATGCGCCGTTCAATCAAGTGGTCTTACGCGCGCCGGGTGTCGCGGAGGATTCGGCGGTGAACGGAGACCTGCATGTTCGCGGCGAACACGCGAACCTGCAATACCGCATCAACGGCGTGTTGCTGCCAGAAGGCATCACGGGGTTCGGCTTGGAGCTCGATCCGCGTTTCGTGAACAGCATGGAGCTCATCACGGGGTCGTTGCCGGCGCAATATGGTTTCCGCACCGCCGGTATCGTGGACATCCAGACCAAGAGCGGGTTCGAAAACGGCGGCAAAGCCGACATGTATGGCGGTTCATATGACACGCTACGGCCGAGTTTTGAATACGGCGGCACGCAAGGGAAACTGAGCTACTTCGTGGATGGCAGTTACGACCAAAACGGGATCGGCATCGAGAACCCGCTCGGCACGGCCATTCCGGTCCACGACGATACGCAACAATACAAAGGTTTCACGTATTTGTCCTACATTCTGGATGACACCAGCCGCATCAGCCTCTTGGGAAGCGCATCCTCCAGTACGTATCAGATTCCCAATTCGACAAACACCACGCCCGCGTTTGCGAGCGCGCCCGGTCAGCCCGCGACATTCGATCCAGGCAATTTGAACGAGAACCAGGACGAGCGGAATTACTACGGCGTGTTGGCCTACCAAAAATCCGCGGGCGATTTGAACCTTCAGGCCGCCGCCTACGGCCGCTACAGCGAGGTGCATTTCCTGCCCGATCCAGTGGGCGACCTCTTCTTCAACGGCGTGGCCACGGACGTGAATCGATCGCTCGACTCGGGCGGCTTTCAGGCGGATGGCAGCTATCTCCTCAACGATCAACACACCTTGCGCGCTGGTGTGATGGTCTTGCAGGAATCCCTGGCATCCGACACGACAACGACGGTCTATCCAACCAACAGCAGTGGCGCTGTGTCGGGGTCGGCGTTTCCCATTGTCCAGGATGGCCACCAACACGCGACGTTTTTCGGCGTGTACCTGCAGGATGAATGGAAGATCGTGCCGAAACTCACACTCAACTTTGGCGGGCGCTTTGACTTGTATTCCTCTTCGTTCGACAAGGAAAATCAGGTCAGCCCGCGCGCCAACCTGATCTACCAAGCGACGACCAATACCACGTTGCACGCCGGGTATTCGCGTTATTTCACGCCGCCGCCACTGGAAAACGTGCCGGCGACGGACGTGTCGCAATTCAAAGGCACTTCGAACGAGTCCGCAACGACCCAGGACGATCCGGTCAAGGCCGAGCGCGCGAATTACTTCGACGCCGGCATCAGCCAGAAACTTGCGCCGGGGCTGCAAGTGGGCGTGGACGGTTATTACAAACACGCCCAAAACCAACTGGATGACGGGTTGTTCGGGCAGTCGCTGATTCTCTCGGCATTCAACTATCGGCTGGGCCAGGTGTATGGGGTGGAAGTCACCGGCAGCTATGCGACCGGTGGCTTCTCTTCGTACGCGAATGTCGCCTACTCAGTGGCACAGGGGAAGGATTGGAACTCGGCGCAATTCCTGTTTTCTCCCAACGACCTGACGTATGTCCAAAACCATTGGATCTACCTCGACCACGATCAGCGTATCAGCGGCTCCTTTGGCGCAGCCTATGCCTGGAAGCAAGCGCATGGCAGTACGCACGTTTACGTGGACGCTATCTATGGCAGCGGGCTGCGGCAGGACGGGGGGGGATTTGAACCCAACGATCCGACCGCGCCCATTCCCAATGGCTCCAACGTACCGGAGTACTACTCAATAAACATGGGCGTGGAACAAGACATGAAGCTGGACAAGACACGGGTGTTGAAAGCCCGGTTGGATATTGTGAATATCACGGACAATTCGTATGAACTCCGCAGTGGTACCGGCGTTGGTGTCAACGCTGCACAATACGGCATGCGCCGTGGTATATTTGGCTCGCTCGGGTTGGCATTCTGAGCCGGGCAAGGCAACACAATGACTGCCAAAGATACCCTCCAGTTCATTGGGCCGCCACTAACGGCGCGCCCGACGGACTCGATTGCCCATATCGGCATGGAGCCGAGCGATGACGCGTCCCTCGTCCCCGTAGCAACCTTTGTGACATGGATGGTCTGCCTGGCCGTGGGAATCCTCGGGCTCCTGCTGCCATACTCGCGTGTCCACCCATTCGTCAAGGTGCCCGAACCGGTCAAGGTGGAAAAACTGTTTGTGCAACTGGGCAAAGAAACCATTACGCCAACAGAGAACGAACGTCAGCCCGGCAACGGCGGGCTCTTGGCAGCCTTGCCATCCGATGAAATGGCTCCGCCGCCGATTCCCGTTGCGGAACCGTCTGCCGCCATCGCCTTCGCCGTGCCCGTGGAAGGCGCCACGCGCGTCGTTCCCTTCGGCCAGGCGGCGTACGGCCGGCCGTCAAAGCCGGTCCCGACCGTCCAACGGCTCACGTTCGGCGTGGGCGAGGGTCAACAAGCTTCTCCGGAGTATCCGCGAGAGGCAATCGAGCAGCACCAGGAAGGCACCGTGGTCATCCGCCTTGTCGTCGGTGAGAGCGGACTGGTCACCTCCGCCGAAGTCATCCACGCTTGTCCCTGGCCGTTGCTAAACGAATCGGCCGTCCGGACCGTTCGCCACCAGTGGCGGTTCGCTCCGGGTGCCGTACGTACGTACGACGTACCGATTCACTTTCAAATCACCTCCCAATGAAAGACCTCCATCTATGATGCCCATACTACTCGCCAATATTGTCGTGGACTTCTTCTTCAAAGGCGGTCCGGTCATGTGGCCGATTCTGTTCGCGTTTCTCGCCGCCCTCGTGGTGATCGTCGAGCGCGCACTCTGGTGGACCAGTCTCCGCCGCCGGGCGAACTCCCAATCGTTGCACGAGGCGTTTGACGCCATTGCGGGCGGTGACTTCGACCGCGCAGTGCAGATGACGACCGCCAGTGACGATCCGTTCCTGAGCACGGTCCATGAAGGCCTGCTGCACGCGCATTCATCCCTGCTCGGCGCCATGCAACTGCGCGCCAACGACGAAATCGAGAAAGCGGAAAAATACGTCTGGATCCTCGGCACCCTGATCACACTGGCCCCGCTGCTCGGACTGCTCGGCACGGTCACCGGCATCATGCGTTCGTTCAGTTTCGTCGGTCAGGAAGAACTGGCCGCCGTAAAAGTCAGCGGTGGGATCGCCGAAGCCCTGATTGCCACGGCGTGTGGTTTGGGCACGGCCATTCTCTGCCTGTTGCCGTTCAACTTTTACAATCGCCGATTGGCGCGGTTCCGATCGCGACTGGAACAAACCATCAATCATGTGGAGTTGGTCGTCGAATCAGCCAAACATCACGGCCACGATCTCGAGGAGTTTGCCCGGCAGCGCGCCCAGCGCGCACAAGCCGAGGGCCGCCCCGCGTCGACACCCAAATTCCGATCCTGAGGTGCGCCCATGCCGCTGAAACTTGGTCCCAAACAATCATCCGAATCCGAAGCGCGGATTGAAATCATCCCGTTGATTGACATCATGTTCTTTCTGCTCGCCAGTTTCATGTTGGTGAGCCTGAGCATGGTCAATTTGAAAAGTGTCAAGGTCAACCTGCCGACCGCCACCAAGGCGACACTCGAAACGAAGAACGACTTTGCAAGCATCTCCGTGGACAAGGACGGCGCGGTGTACCTCGACAAGCAACCTGTCGGCCTTAACGAGTTGGTGTTGCGGTTAAATGCTTGGCATCACACCAATGAAAACGTCCGCGTGTTCATCAGTGGCGACCAGGATGTCCGCTATGGCGCGGTCATCCACGTGCTCGATCTGGTACGGTCGACGGGTATCCAAAAAGTCGCCTTTGAGATTCGCGAGCCGACTCCCGCGCAGCCATGAATGGTCAATTGAAATACCTCAATCTGTTCGGCGTCGTGGCCCTGGCGGCCCTGTGCCTCTGCCAATGGGTGCACGACCGGCGCCTGAACCTCGAAATCAAGCGCCTCTACCAGGTGCGCCTGGAACAATCCGCCAAAATGGACGATCAAGCGAACCAACTGAAGGGGTTGAACGAAGATCTCAACCAACTCAAAGCCTCGCTGGCTACCGAGCGGGGTTTGCGGTCTCAAGTCGAGAAAAAGTTGATGTCCTCCGAAGCCGTCGACGAGCAACTGACCCGCGAGCGGGACCAACTCAAAGGCGCGATCTCCAACTGGGCAAATGCCGTGGCGCTACGCGATGAACGCATGAAGGAAGCCAACGCGCGGATTGAGGAACTGGCCGCCGATTTGAACGCCAGCATTCGCAAGTACAACGAGCTGGTCACCAATTACAACGCCGTCGTGAAATCACCCGGCGGGACGCGCGGCCAAACAGGCAAGCCGGATTGATCCGGAGATCTGACGCCATCGTATCTCTTCGACACCCGACCATTGACCGACCCGCCGCAACACGGTCAATGTCGCTTCAATTGGTCGTTCTCCCAGGCTGCGCGTATCAGGCACTGGTGACCGGCTCGGGTCGCACCGGGAAAATCTCGCGAATGATCTGCCGCGCTTCTTCCTTCCGCAACGGTTTGTGAAGGTAGCCCTCGATGGAATGCCGACGGATGATTTGCCGCAGTCGCATCTCGTCCGCACCCGAAAACAGGAGCACCTTGGCCTCTGGATTCAGCTTTCGCACGTGATCGACCGTTGCGCCACCGTCCAGGGTCGGCATGAAATAGTCCACGAGCAATAGATCGATCGTGTCCTTCTCGTGTGAGTACTTCTCCAACGCTTTCACGGGATTGGATGAGATTTGGACGGTGCATCCCAGCCGCTCCAGAACGCTTTTGGCCAACATGGCGTTGACATTGTCGTCGTCAATAATCAGGATGCGGATATCCGCAAGGTCTGCCGCGTTGCTTGCCGATTCGCTTGGTTCCATGATTTGCCTTTCTGCTGAGTGGCTATTGCCTCATTCCATATCTTCGTTTCAATCCAAGCAACTGGCGTGCCACGCAGCGCCTTCTGCCGCAACAGGTTCTGCAGCAAACCGCCGATAGCACCCACTCCCTTTGCCAGTCCGATTCCGCCATGTATTGGAATGCCCCTTGCTTCACTTCTCCTTGTTTATGGAGGCGCTGGATACCACAGGCCGCGACATCGTCCTTGCGATTGACGACGAGCCCGACCTCTTGGAGATCGTCCGAGGCTGCCTGGAACCTGCCGGGTTTCAGGTCTACACCGCCGCCAGCGCCAAAGAGGGGGTCGATTTCTACGAGAAGAACTGGCGCCACATCAAACTGGTCTTGCTCGACTACCTGATGCCGGAGATGACGGGCGACCTCGTCTTTGAATGTCTCAAGCGCCAGAACCCCGACGTGCGTACCATTCTACTTACCGGATGCGAAGACAACGTCGCGCAACGGCTGTTTCAAGAGGGCCTCTTCGGTTACATCCACAAGCCGTTTGATTTTCAGGACTTCATCCAACGCGTGCACGAGGCAGTCGACGCCATCTGAATCGCCGCGTTTCAGAAGTTCACAGCGACCAGAAGCCGTCTCACGCCCGCCATCTCGCCGGATGACGCAACCTCAGCCTGCGCACCCAAACCTGAGTCCGCCAGACCCAGTCGGCACATGGCAACGGTGCCTCTACTTATCAAATGAATGCCAAAACGAAGCCAATCCGGACAAACGAAGCCAAGTGTCAGATTGTCCCACTTCGATCTTTAACTTCTTGTCCCTCAAGCCAATCCACAACCGCACCCACTCCAGAAAATTGGCTTCGTTTGGCAGAATTAACATTTCATCGGCACCTTCCCCTGCCGTATGCCCCATTTGGGTTCGTTTTTGGCTTTCCCAAACCAAAATTTCCACGCCGGCTTGAACAAACTTGGGTTCGTTTTGCAAAATTTAACATTTTGCGAGGCCTACCCCCCTTCTCCCCTGCCTGCCCCCTGTAGCGTCGCCTGTCCCAGGCGAAACGCCGTGCCGTGGTTGCGGCCGCGGGTGCCGACCGCGGACAACCCTCTCCCCTATGTCAAAGCCGAATGCGGCACCGGCCGCATGAGACGCGACCACGTCGTATCCAAGGTCGCAAAACAGCAACCCCAGCCTCTTCATGTCAAAGAACACTTCCATACCGCGCCAATCATATCGCGAACCGATAACGCAGTCAAGCGTAAAGCCGACTCCGAAAGCTTTCGGAGGAGACGCGGCCTCGTCGTGTCCGTGGCCGCAACCAGTGCCCAACGATTGAATGTCACGCAACAGGCAGGTGCGTCACGCCGCCGAAGGCCGCAAGGTAAAACCATTTCCGTTGTAGCGGCGGCTCTGCGAGCCGCCGAATTCCTGCGCAAAATGAGCGACTCGGCGCTTCACGGTCTGTCGAATGGCCTTGGCCGCCGTAGCTTTAGCGAAGGAGGCTTGTCGAAGGGTCTCTGTCCTACTACACTCGGCGGCATGCGGAAGACGACCACCACGCCGTCAAGCAAGCCCTCTTCCCTCGTGGATACCCGCGTCATCTGGTGCGGCGACTGCCTCGAACAACTCAGGAAACTCCCCGACGCCTGCGTGGACTTGATTTACATCGACCCGCCGTTCAATTCCAACCGCAACTACGAAGTCTTCTGGGGCGAGACCAAGGAGAAACGCTCCTTCGACGACCGCCACGCCTCGACGCAGGCCTACATCGAGTTCATGCGCCCGCGCTGCGTCGAACTCCGCCGCGTCCTCAAACCCACCGGCAGCTTCTACTATCACTGCGACTGGCACGCCTCCCACTATGTCAAGGTCATGCTCGACCAGATTTTCGGGGAAAATAACTTCCAGAGCGAGATCGTGTGGAAACGGAGCAGCGCCCATAGCGACTCGACGAGCTACGGCGCGAACCATGACACGATTTTCTTCTACGTTGCCGGTAAGAAGTGGACTTGGAACAAACAGTTCACCCCGTACTCCGAAGACTACATTCAAGAAAACTACCGGTATAAAGACGACACCGGCCGGCCTTTCCGCGTTTCCGACATGACCGCGAACAAACCGGGCGGTGACGTTTCCTACGAATGGACAACGCCTGACGGAAGAAAGGTCAAGCCTTACAAGGGACGATATTGGGCGTACTCCAAGGAGAAAATGCAGCAGATGCACGAGGCAGGCCTGATTTATTACCGCACCACGGGCATGCCGATGCTAAAGCACTACCTCGACGAGATGCCAGGCGTCCCGCTCCAAACATTTTGGGATGACATCAAGCCGGTGATCTCAGGAAGCGAGGAGCGCCTTGGCTATCCAACGCAGAAGCCGCTAGCTCTGCTGGAGCGTATCATCAAAGCCAGCAGCAACGAAAACGATGTCGTGCTTGATGCATTTTGTGGCTGCGGCACGGCGCTTGTAGCCGCGCAGAAGCTGAAAAGACAGTGGATCGGCATTGACATTTCACCGACATCTTGTCGCGTGATGGCCAAGCGGCTACGCGACGCGTGCGGCATGAAAGAGGACGAGGCATTGTGGAAGATCGGACGTGGCTTCGTCGTGCGCGGGTTGCCGTGGACAGAGGAGAAGCTGCGCGAGATTCCGCCATTCGAGTTCGAGAACTGGGCCGTCATAGCTCTTGGCGGCATCCCGAACAAAACGAAAGTCGGCGACATGGGCATTGACGGTCGCATTTATCCCGTCAGCGCCGCGCCCGCGCGCGTCGGCAAAGAAACCGGCCACTTGGAGTTCATGGACGTGTGGTATCCCATCCAGGTAAAGCAGAAGGACAAGGTCGGTCGCCCTGACATCGACGCTTTCGAGGCGGTGATGACCCGCGAAGACCGGAAGCTCGGCTACTTCGTCGCCTTCCACTTCAGCGGAGATGCTCGCTTCGAGATCGACCGCTTCCAGCGCAAAGAAGGCCGCGAAATTCGAGCGTTGACGGTTCGGGAAATTCTCGACGAACACCTTGCCGCAAAACGGGCGTGAGGATACCGGGCCAAACGAAGGAAAGACAAGCACAGTGGACACACCGGGGCAAGAGCGTAAACAGTCCAGCAACGCCAGTGCACCCCCTCACCCTGACGAATGGAATTTCGACAAGCTGACGGATTCTGAGCTTGTGGCGTGTTGTTACTGGGAGTACGCACGGGAGTCTCAATTCATTTGCTCGACGCTTCAACGGCACGCTAAGTATCTGGCCGGCGTCCTGCCAAACACGACTGAAGAAGTGGAGGAAATTCAACGCAACGAGGAAAAGCTTTTTGGCTTGGGCTATGCGTTGGAGATTTTCGTCCCTGGCGCATTTTCTGACCAACAGCCGGAGCGTCCGCCTTCAATTGGCGACCTTGATAAACCGTGGCAAGCGCTAGATCCGACAGAACGCAAAACCAGGGCAATAATTCCAACGGTGACTGAATCTCAGGGCATAGTGCCCATCCGGTTGTCGCCTTACCCCTGCTCCGAGCGCATCGCTAGGGCTTGGGATAAAATGTACGAGCGTAGTTTGGGCGAAGGCAAGCCAGTCCCCAGATTCAGTTTCAGGCATGGCCCCATCCAAGTGAACGGCGTTCAATCCGCCCGCCATTTCTGGTCGGGGAAGAGGGAAACTCTGCTTATAGATATCGAATGGGGCCATTTCAGTAACGATGAGATTGCCGAATACTTTCGCAAGTGGGTAAGCGGGGCGCGGCCAAAGCACTTTCCGAACCCAAAGAAGACCGGCCGCACACGCAAACACGACCGCCGGGCGGCGCTGCGTGATCTTGGCGTTATGCGGCTACTTAACTTTTGTACCGTAGCCGGGATGAAAGCCCGATGCCCTGACGCGGCAAAACATTTTGGCGGCTGGGAAAGCAAGCATTGGAGCGCAGCACGTAAGCGCGCGTTGCGAAACTTCCGCAGCTTGTTCCCGTTCCTACCTGAAGGTGAGTTGCCCCTGCACGCCACAACCAAGGGCGGGCGCGGGAAGCTGTAGTCAACTCCTTCCAAAACCCCCGGCTTTCGAAAAGGCCAAAAATAAAGTCCCGGTTTTTGCGGGGATTATGCTCGCAAGACATACGTGGCACTCTTACCGCGTATGGAATCGAAAAGAAATGAATCCGTCACCAGATTAGCTATCGAGGTTCGCCGCTTCGAAGCATTCACCCCCCAGCAATTGCCCAGAGCGCCACCAGACGACGAATCACGATTCACGTTAGGTGCCCTGAAACTGCCTTCTTCCGTCCGGCATCGAACGTGTGGTAATTTCCGCTCGGGCAACGGCTATGAAAACCACACTCGGAACCAATCCGCTCCGGGAAGGCATCAGCACGCAACAAGCGCCGGAACCGTGCGCGCTGGTCATCTTCGGCGCTACCGGCGACCTCACGCACCGCAAGCTTGTGCCGGCCCTCTACAATCTCGCCCATGAAGGCCAGCTCCCGCAGTCATTTGCCATCGTCGGGTTTGCCCGGCGCCCGAAAACGCACGATGAGTTCCGCGCCGAACTTCGCGACTCGGTCGCACAGTTCTCGCGTTTCCAGCCGATCAATCCGGGGGTTTGGGACTCGTTCGCCCAGGCAATCTTCTACCATCAATCCGAGTTCGCCGACGCGAAGGGCTATAAATCACTGGACGGATTCCTCCGCAAGCTCGACGCCGAACGCGGCACGGCCGGCCGGCGTCTGTTCTATCTGGCCACGGCCCCAACGGAGTTCATCGGCATCATCGAACAACTGGGGGCGAACGGCCTGGTCCAGTCCGGCACCGGTACGCAGCAACGGATCATCGTGGAAAAACCGTTTGGCCGCAGCCTGCCCACGGCGGAAGAATTGAACCACGCCCTGGCCGGCGTCTTCGATGAGCGGCACATTTTCCGTATCGACCATTATCTCGGCAAGGAGACGGTCCAGAACATCCTCGCCCTGCGCTTTGCCAACGAAATCTTCGAGCCGATCTGGAACCAGAAGTACATCGACCACGTCCAAATCACCGTCGCGGAATCGCTGGGCGTCGAAGGCCGCGGCGGCTATTACGACCAGTCGGGCGCGATTCGCGACATGGTGCAGAATCACATGATGCAATTGCTCTGCCTGGTGGCGGCGGAACCGCCCACTGCGCTCGAGGCCGAGGTCATCCGCGACGAGAAAGTGAAGGTCCTCCGCGCCATCCGTCCGATCGCCCCCGACCAGGTTCAGCAGTTCACCGTCCGCGGCCAGTACGCCAGCGGGTCGATGGCCGGCAAACCCGTGCCGGGGTATCGCGAGGAAAAGAGCGTGTCCCCCGACTCGCGCACCGAGACGTTTGTCGCCTTGAAATTGTTCATCGACAACTGGCGCTGGGCCGGCGTGCCGTTCTACCTCCGCCACGGCAAACGCCTGCCCAAGGGCGTTGCCGAGATCGCCATCCAGTTCAAAGCGCCGCCAGCCGTGCTCTTCGCCGCCGAATCGCCCGAGCCGCTGCAGCCGAATGTGCTCGTGCTCCGCATCCAACCCGACGAAGGCATTGCCGTCCGCATGAACGCCAAGGTGCCCGGCAACGTAATCAATTTGCAGCCCGTGAAGATGGATTTCCTCTACGGCGGCAGCTTTGGCGCGCGCTCGCCCGAGGCCTACGAACGACTGCTGCACGACGCCATTGCCGGCGACTCGACCTTGTTCACCCGCCGTGACGAGGTGGAACGTTCCTGGCGGATCATCGACGCGATCATCGCCGGCTGGGACGCGTCGCCCGCGCCGTTCCCGTATGAGTCCGGCACGTGGGGCCCGCCCGAGGCCGATGAATTCATCGAGCGCGACGGCCGGGAATGGAGACGCCCGTAGACCATGCCCAACAACGCCCAACTCGAGACCTTTACCGCCGGCGCGGAAACCGCCGTGGACGTGGCCCAGATCGAGCGCCAGCTTCACGAGCTCTGGCAACTCGCCGCCGAATCGGAGAAGGACCCGACGCAACGCCAGATCACGCGCGCCTGCTTGTTCAATTTCATCGTGCTCTCGGAAACCGAGGCCGGGGCCACCCACGCCAGCGAGGTGATCAGTACCCTCACGAGCCGTCATCCCTGCCGGGCGATTGTGCTCTCCGTGGCGTCGAACTCCCCAACCTCGGAACTGTCCGCTTCGATCTCGGCCCACTGCCATCTGGCCGGCACGGGCCAGAAACAGGTGTGTTGCGAGCAAATCGCCATTCATGCCAGCGGCCAGAGCGTCGCTCATCTCGGTTCGGCGGTGTTGCCGTTGCTGGAATCGGATCTGCCGACGATCGTGTGGTGGCCGGGCAACTTTTTGACGCGAATGGATCTATTCCGCCGCCTCATCGCCGTGGCCGACCGCGTCATCTACGACACTTCCACATGGCCCGATCCGCAGCCGCAGTTGGCCGGTCTGGTGCGTGTTCTCACCGAATACCCACGCTGCCGCTTTACGGACCTGAGTTGGACGCGGTTGGGGCTGTGGCGCAAGCTCGCCGCCGAGTTTTTCGACGAACCGCACTGCTGCGCTGAACTGATGCAAATCCGCGCCGTCGACATCGTGCATGGGCGCGGGCCGGGCGCTGCGTTGCGCGCGTGGCTCTATGGCTCCTGGGTCGCGGCGCAACTCCGTTGGCCGTTGCCAGAAACAAGAGCCAGGATCCACCTGTCCGAGCGCGACGACCGGGATGCGACGTCAGTGGGCATCTTGTCCGTGGCCATCAAGACGGGCGACGCCACATTCTCGGTTCGCAAGAACCACGGCGAAAGCACCGCCAGCGCGACCGTCGACATGCCCAATGCTTGCGGGTTGCCGCGCAAACGCGCGTTCTGGCCTGCGGATGACGCCTCCCTGTTGTCGCAGGAACTCGACCATCCCGCCCGGGACCCGGTCTACGAGAAATCGCTGGTGATCGCGGCGTCGCTCCTCGAAAACATCCGTCAGTAAAAAAGCCAACGGACCCTACCCGGCAGCCAGCCCAACATTTCTGACACTTTTTCAGTTGCCGATCGGACGAAGGCGCGCTAAAAATCGTCCCCGGGGAAAGTTTGTAACAACAAGGAGGATGCAATGAAGCGCTCATTCTTGGTGTGCGCCCTCTTGCTGGGCGCTTGTGTCGTTCAACCCGCGCCCGTGCGCGGACAAACCATCTCGCCGGTCGGCACCTGGCAGGTCAGCGTTCTGGGCTCCGAGAAAGGCATCATCATGATGACCTTTTCCAACAATTCCACCGTCAGCGGCTACGGCATCACCCGAAAACAATTCGGGTTCATCACCTTGGCGGGCACCTGGGGCTACAATAGCAAAGGCGACGTCGTCGCCGCCTACGTCCAGACGACCAACGGTGTCGGCACGGCGTATGCCTTCACCGCCCACATGCTGTCCGTCAATCGGTTCCGCGCCAAGGCCACCAGCCCTGGCGGGGCCGGATACCGATGCAACGGAGAGCAACCCGAGAGCTTACCCAACCTGACCGGTATTTGGAACGCCGGGCTCAAACGAAAAGGCAAACCCCTCGGTGAGACCTTTACCGCCACTGTCTCCTCCAATTATCTGGCCGTCTTCGACGTCACCGGCACGGGCTCGAGCGAAGCAGGGACGTTCACTCTTTCCGGCGAAATCATCGCCTCGTCCGAGAACAAGGTGGATGCGGTCATCGATCGCACGTTCGGGACCGACACCCAGCAGAGTTCGCTGTCCGGGGTCTTCAGGCCCGGGCACTCGAGTGACCAGATCCGTCTCCAGGGCAACGACGACACCGGCGCGCACTTGTCCGAGACAGCGACACGGTAACCCATCTCTCCGCATCTCACGCTTTGTCTTCGTGGGTTGTTGTTGGGTTCGCTGGCAGCACAGACGCCTGCCGCAGGCCTGAACTCGCCCCCGGTCGTTGAACAGCCCGCTCGACTCGCCGGGGCGCCACTGGTACCCTTCGGCCATGTCGGGGGACACTACGGCGCTCGGATTGTCTGCGGTTGCGGAACCCGCTGCCGGACCGCACCGATGGAAGACCATCCTTGGCGGTGGGGTGATTGTCCTGGCAGCTCTGGCGGCCTACTACAACAGCTTCACGGTGCCATTTCTCTTTGATGATCATTCCTCGATCGAACGCAATCCGACCATTCGCCATCTGTGGCCGATCTGGAAGGCCCTGTCGCCACCCGCCAAGTCGATGGTGGCCGGGCGGCCCGTGGTCAACTTCTCGCTGGCGCTTAACTACGCGTGGGGCGGCTTGGCCGTATCGGGGTATCACGCGTTCAATCTGGCCGTGCATGTTCTGGCGGGCTTGACGCTGTATGGCATCCTGCGCCGGACATTCGCGCGGCCAGTGCTGCGGGAACGATTAGCCGTGTCGGGGGAGTGGGTGGCGCTGGCAGTGGCGGTCCTCTGGACGGTTCATCCGTTACAGACGGAGGCGGTGACGTTTGTGTGGCAGCGTTGTGAATCGCTGATGGGATTGTTCTACCTGCTCACGTTGTACAGCTTCGTTCGTGGACTGGAATCGCCAAGGCACGGGCGATGGTTCGTGCTTTCCGTGGTGGCGTGTGCTCTGGGGATGGCGACGAAGGAAGTGATGGTGACAGCTCCATTGATGGTGCTGTTGTATGATCGGACATTTGTCAGTCAGAGCCTTCGGGAGGATTCGACACGGCATGGTCGGCTGTATCTGGGGTTGGCCAGCACCTGGTTGTTGCTGGGCTATTTGATGGTTGGTTTGGGTAATCGAGGTGTCGGCTATAGCCCGGGGATTACGTGGTGGGGCTATGCGCTGACGGAATGTCGAGCGGTCATGCAGTACTTCCGGCTGGCCATTTGGCCGCATCCGCTGATTTTCGACTACGGGCTGTATGTGCCGATAGGGCACCTGGCGGCGGCGGCGCCGTACGCACTGATTTTGGTGGTCCTGGCCACCGGCGTTTTGGTTGCGCTGAAGTGGCAGCCAGCCATCGGGTTCGTTGGGGCTTGGTTCTTCGTGATTCTGGCCCCGACCTCCAGCCTAGTGCCGATGGCGGGGTCACCGGTGGAGGAACACCGGATGTACCTGCCTCTGGCAGCGGTGGCGACGCTGGGCGTGGTCGGTGCGGTGGCGCTGGGGAAACGGCTGTTCACCAAGCAGCAGGGCGTCCTACTTGGATGCGTGGCGGGCGGGTCAGTGGCGGTGCTGCTCACCTTTCTGACCATCCAACGCAATCAGGACTACGACTCGGAGCTGACCATTTGGCGGGACACGGTGGAGAAATGTCCTACCAACCCGCGGGCGTACAACAACCTGGGGCTCGCCTTGTTTCAACCGGGCCAGGTACAGGAGGCGATTGTTCAGTTTGAGCAGGCGCTACGCATCAAGCCCGATTATGCCGAAGCGCACAATAACCTGGGGAGCGCGTTGCTTCAGGCAGGCAGACTGCCGGAGGCCATCGAGCAGCACGAGCAGGCGCTACATCTCAAGCCCGATTCCGCCGAGGCGCAGTACAATCTGGGACATGACCTGGAGCAGGCCGGCCGGAGACAGGAGGCGATCGGGCATTACGAACAGGCGCTGCAGATTCAACCCGATTCCGCCGAGGCGCACAACAACCTCGGGCTCGCCTTGATGGCCGAGGGCCGGCTGCCGGAGGCCATCGGCCACTACGAGCAAGCACTGCGGATCCAACCCGATTATGCCCAAGCCCAATGCAATTTGGGGAATGCCTTGCTTCGGGTAGGCAGGGTGCAAGACGCCATTGGACACTACGAACAGGCGTTGCGTCTCAATCCGGATTATGCCAAGGCGCACAACGGCTTGGGATCCGCCCTGATGGCACAGGGCCGGGTGCAAGACGCCATCAATCACTACCAGCAGGCATTGCGGATCAAGCCCGATTTCGCCGAGGCGCTCTTCAATCTGGGGCTTGCCTGGGAGCAAATCGGCGCGGTCCAAGAGGCGATCCGCGACTACGAGCAGGCCCTGCGGATCAAGCCCGATCTCACCGAGGCGCGAACCGCGCTGGCGCGACTGCGAGCTCGCCAGTAACGGGAAGCCTTCGGCAGTTCAAACCGCACCGTTCGCCAATCGTTCAACGCGGGGAGCCATTTCTGTCCGCACGGCACCCGGTTTGTTTCCTGGCGCCTCCCAGATCCATCCATCTTGTGGTCGAAAACAGCTGAAGGGTTCAACACTTGACTCGTGACAGATTTGAATGTCAGGATTGCAGGTGTGGGCCGCTTGCACGTGGCTCGTGGCTCAACTGTGGATCGTTCGACAGCATGAAGCTCCCAGTCATTTTCACCGTGATCGTGTTGGTCGTATTCTCTTCGCGTGTGCTGGCTGCCCCTTCGCTTGAGGATATCGTGAAAGCCCTTGAAAAAGCGGACAGGAAGATTGACGCCGTGAAGGTGGAAGGCGACTGGCATATGTACCAGTGGGATGATCCGACAAAGTCTTGGAAGACGACTCCGGTATCCTCCACGTTCACTTGTGCCATTGAAAACAAGCCGCAGGGCCGATATGTGTTTGATGAGCACCCACACATCGCGCGATGGACCGATGGAACAGCGCCGTATCTGGCAAGCTGGTCAACCCAGTTCCGCGATTCCGATGGAGTCATTACCGACTGGCACTACAAGCCGAATCTGCCCTACGATGGCACGCAATTCTTGGCCGGACCGACCTGCTTCCGCGATCGGGCCGACCGGGAGAAGAAGTCGGGCTTCTACCATGCACTGGCACAAAGGGTCGAGGGAATCTATTCGGGACTTGGCTTTACCGGTCTGCGGGCCATTCGGAATACGCCGATCCATGTTTCCTCGATGTCCAACAACTTCACTGTCTCAGAATCTCCAGACGGTCTGGTTCGCGTTCGATTTTCAGTAGCCGTATTGCCTGCAGTCACGTGGGACTACGTCCTCGATCCCAACAAGGATTTCGCGCTGGTGCGGTATGCGTACTCGCAGCAAGGCGGATACTCATACACCGACGAAGTTCTCGAGCACCGTCAAATTGCTGGCGGTGTTTGGTATCCCGCCCGTTGCACCAAGACAACCAGCGATTCCAAAGAAGAACTTGTGCTGACGAAGATCGACCTGCTGCACGGCGGCGACGCGGAAACGAATCTCACGGTGAAGCTGCCAGACGCAGTGGAGATCAGAGCCGAGGATGCGCCGTCGGAGAATGTCGAACAAGGCGCTTCAGCGCCCCGTCGCTGAGCCTGTCTCTGGGGTCAGTGCTTGGCATTGACACATTGACCGGTGTCGAAGCCTCACCATGGACCGGAACGCCGGTTTGTTTGCGCGGCCGCTTCCGGCATTGACCCTCGCGGAAAATTTCACCTACAGTGCCGACTGAAGTCGGCATGAAAATCCTCGTCATCGGAAACGGCGGGCGCGAACACGCGCTGATCTGGAAACTCGCCCAAA
>Ga0116126_1000756_pt1 | contig 22300 bp, 24 predicted proteins | sample June2015DPH_16_5_FD_89730 | JGI IMG/M metagenome (GOLD analysis project Ga0116126, IMG submission 89730) | Peatland microbial communities from SPRUCE experiment site at the Marcell Experimental Forest, Minnesota, USA - June2015DPH_16_40 | ecosystem: Environmental > Terrestrial > Soil > Wetlands...
ACAAAGGCAGTTTGTGGCTGCAACTCGAAACGCGCGGCAAGGCGGCGCATGGCGCGACGCCGCAGCTCGGTCAAAATGCCGTCCACGAAATGGCGCGCATTGTGGACGCGCTCGAAACGGATTACGCCGCGCAATTGCGCCGCCGCCGACACCCGCTGCTCGGCACGGCGACAGTGAACGTGGGCGTGATTTCCGGCGGCGCCCAGCCAAACATCGTGCCTGACCGCTGTGTTATTACCATTGACCGGCGCACGCTGCCGGGCGAAACGGAAATGAGCGTGCGGCGGGAAATTGCCGCGTTGCTGCGAGCGAAAAGATTGTCGGCAAAAATTTCCAGTACGAAACTGGCACCGTGTCTGCCGCTGGAAACAAGTCCGAAGCTGCCGCTGGTCTGGCATTTCCTGCAGAGCGTCGGTCAGGCCCGGCCTGCGGGCGCTGATTTTTTCTGCGACGCGGCGGTGTTGTCACGCGGCGGCATTCCGAGCGTGGTGTTTGGTCCGGGTGACATCGCACAGGCACACACGGCGGACGAATGGATTTCGCTGGATTCGCTGGAGCGCGGCAAGGACTTGATTTTGCGCTTTTTACATTCGCTTCCGTGATTTTTTTTGTGGGAGGGACGGCGTACCGCCGTCCCGTTTTTGATTTAATTTGGGACGCCGACACGGCGTCCCTCCCAAATTTGAATTCGCTTTCCTGAAACGTTTCGGTTTCGTATTGTCCAACGCTCATGTTTGCAGAGAAAACTCAAAAAAACGCGACTCCGGCGACTTCCACTTCGCATCACGCCACTTTTTTCCGGCAAAGCGGCTGGCTGATAACGACAACGATGGCGGGCGGCGCGTTGATGTTGGGAGTGCACTTTCTTTCCAAAAAAATTCCCGCGAGCGAATACGGCGTGCTCATCACGCTTTTTTCCGTCGTGAACATGGTTCCAACCATACCCTTCCAGATGGTGTTCACGCAACAGACGGCGCACGCGCTGGCGACCGGCCGCGAACGGCAGTTGCGGAGCACCATCCGCGCAGCGTGGCTGGGCACGGTGTTGTTCTGGTTGATCGCCTCGGCGGTGACATTGTGTTTCCAAAGGCAGATTGCGGCCAACTGGCATTTGTCCAATCCGATTGTGCTGTGGCTGCTGCTGCTGGTGATGTTGTTTTCCCTCCTGATGCCGATGTTCGCCGGCGTCATGCAAGGACAACAAAATTTTTTATGGCTCGGCTGGAGCAACATTTTCAACAGCGTCTTCCGGGTGTTGCCAGCCGTGTTCATTGTACTTGTGCTGCACGGTCGGGCCACGGGCATTATGACGGCGGTTTTTATCGGATTGCTGGCGGCGACAGCAGTGGGCGTCTGGCAGACGCGGTCGTTATGGTTCGGCGCGGGGGAACCGTTCGACCGGCGCGGGTTTTTACGGCAGGTGATTCCCTTGATGCTCGGTTTTGCCGCGACGCAATTTTTGTTTTCGGCGGACACCAGTTTCGTGGACACCTATTTCGGCGCGGACCGGACGGCGCCTTACGGCGCGGCGGGGACGCTGTCGCGCGCGCTGTTATGGCTGGTGCTGCCGCTGGCGGCGGTGATGTTTCCAAAAATCGTCCACAGCACGGCAAAAGCGGAAAAACTAAACCTGCTCGGCCTGGTTTTGCTGGGCACAAGCGTTCTGGTTGTTTGCGGGGTTTTGTGCTTGTGGCTTTTGGGACCGTGGGTGGTGAGATTTGTGTTTCCGCCAGAATACCTTTCGGAAACACTTGCGATCCTGCCTTGGTATGCGGGGGCGATGGTGCCGCTGGCGCTGGCGAACGTGCTGGTGAATGATTTGCTGGCGCGCTCGCGATTTCAAATCGTGCCGTTCCTCGCATTGCTGGCGATGTTTTACGGCCTGGCGCTGACACAATATCACGACAGTTTTGTAACCGTGCTGAAGACACTTTGCGTTTTCAACCTGTTGCTGCTGGCCGTGTGCGCGGGGTTTACGTGGGGAGTGAAAGGAAAAGCGAAAATGGAGGATGGAGAATAGAAAATGGCAGCGATGCCAGGACCGGCTTCAATTCTCCATCTTCCATCCTCTATTCTAGTTTCTTCAAATCCGGCCCCGGCAACGGCTGCGGTGCGCGAAGTTTATTGTAAATCCAGCCTTCCAACGGGCGCAACGGCCGCAGCCATTTGTAAAACGGCGAGTAAATCAATCGGACGCGCACAACGGACAAAAACATTGTCAACGAGGAACGGAACAGCACGACTTTGGAGCCGGCCTTGTCCGTCCACTCGGTTGGCACCTCGCGGATGCGATAACCGGCGCGCTTGATGGCGACGAGCAGGTTGATGTCGAATGCCATGTCGGCGATACGAAGGAAGGGATGAACTTTTTCCACGACTTCGCGCTTCAACACTTTTGCCCCGCATTGCGTGTCGTGAATGTCTAACCGGAAAAACAGTTGCACGATGGTGTGAAACACCCGGCTGGCGAATCGCCGGTTGCCGGTTTGCGATTGATGAATGACCGAATCCGGCAGCCAGCGCGAGCCGACAACGCAGTCCGCGTCGCCAATGTGCCGGACCAATTCGAGAAACGCGTGTGGCGGCGTCGCGCCGTCGGCATCCACGTAACCGATCAAATCGCCGAAGGATGCGAGCTTGAGCCCTTCAATGAGCGCGCCGCCCTTGCCAATCGGCTCCTTGAATTCCAGCACCCGAAGAACCGCCGGGAATTCCGCCGCGACGCGCCGAACCACTCCGAGTGTGTTGTCGGTGCAGCCGTTGAGCACGACGACGATCTGAAATTTGCCGGAATAATTTTTCCAAAAAAATTGCGCATAGTCGCGCAGCACCGGTTCGATGCGGCGCTCCTCGTTGTAAGCCGGAATGAGGAGCAACAGACTGGGATCAGGCACGCGCAATTAGGTAACAGAAAACAGGCGAAATGCAATCACAGGCAAACTTTGGCTTGCGGCATAAATCACAACCCGTTATGCAAACCGGATGGATTCGCGCGAGGCGCTCATAGCCATCAACCTCATCGAGCATGTCGGCCCGGTGCGCGCGCGGCTGCTGCTGGAACATTTCGGCGACGCGCCCAAAATTCTTCAGGCGTCCCAGGGCGAACTGCGTCGCGTCCGCAACATCGGCGACGAAACCGCGGCGGCGATTGCCGGTTGGGAGAAAACGGTTGACCTCACCGGCGAATTGAAGCGCATCCAGGAATTCGGCTGTCATGTTTTGATTCAAAGCGACGAGGATTATCCCGAATCGCTCCGGCAAATCTACGACCCGCCGCTGGTGCTTTACATCAAGGGCGCGCTGACCGCGAAGGACAAAAACGCGGTGGCGATGGTCGGCTCGCGCATGACAACGCATTATGGCATCGAGACCGCGCGCAAGCTGGCCTATCAACTGGCCTATGTCGGCGTGACGGTCGTGAGCGGCGGCGCGCGCGGGATTGACACGGCGGCGCACCAGGGCGCGCTGGCGGCGAAAGGCCGGACGGTTTGCGTGCTCGGCACGGGCATCAACACCATTGTTCCAGTCCCACAAACTTTTGGCAACAACTGAGATTTCCCTTTGTTTTCAACGTTTTGGGGATTACAGAGGGAACACACCCCCCACAGACGACAACGAACGCCCAAACGCAAGGGCAGACCCATTCCCACCCGATTCCCTGACCGTTCGGCGGTCAACATCGTCAAACGGTTTTGGTGTTCCCGACACTCAATCGGCTCCCCCTCGTTTCTGAACGGACACGCTGAATTTATCGGTTTGGGGACGGCGATAGCGTGCCAAATCACAATGACGGTTTGAACCATTATTCAGAATCCCGAAAACGAAGCAGGCAGACCTGAATCGGCCTGCCTGCTTGTGGGCATTGGGATTTGGGGGACTAAAATTTACGGTTTGGTTTCGTCAATGATGGGCAATGGAAATCGGCACGTCAATGGGTGGACGGCTTTCCCAATAGGCTTTGTCATCGTAATAGAGGGATTCCAACTTGCCACTGTCGGCGTTGACTTCCGCTTCCAGCCGCGATTGCAATTCGTCTTGAACCGAATAATACCATTCAAACCGCAAACGAGGAATGTGTTCCCTGTCCACTGCGGCGGTATAAACGCTTGGTGTGAAATCCATGTGAACATGGTTCGTTGGGTAACTCAATTTTTCCATCGCCCGGTGTATTACTTCAATTGCTTGATTCGTCGTCAAAGTCCATTTGCCTTCAAACTCCTTGATATGGATTGGCCGGTTTTCGCTGTCGAAAAGATTGTTCGGTGCGTAATAGCCATTGACCATCGTGTGGCGATAAACGAATCGCCAACCGTTGGTGAGTTCGATTTCACAATGCGGCCAGCCCTCATTATTGTAAACGGTGACTTTGGTGACGTTGTTTGTTGTCAACGGTCGCGGGATAGGCAAAGAAAGTTTTTCTCCATATTCATCAATTGCTTTGAACATGATCGGAATCAATTTCCATGCGTAGGCAGGATTTACTGGTGGCGGAATGTGGGAATCGAACATTCCACGTCCTGTTGGCGGAATGACGTTTATTTTAGGTGGCGGGCGTCGAAGGCTTTTAAGAGATGCAAAATGCCATTTTTCAACTTCTTTAGTTTCCGCGTTTATCTCCATGTCCACGGCGGGAGATGTTACGAGACCAGTCTTTTCGGTTTCTGGATTGTCTTCACCTACAATTTGCCCACTCCCACGTGGATCAAGCCACTGGATATGATAATGTGGGCTGGCGTTTGCGTCATTTTTTTGCTCTATCGCTATGCGTGGTTCTTGCTCGGCAAAAACATCTTCCAATGGAATGCCAAGTTTTTTAAGCGTGATGCGAGCTATTTGAACTGCTTCGTCCTTTTCTATTTTTCTATCCTTGTAGTTTTGCTCTGAAGTTTTGTCGAAAGCCTGTGAATGATAGGACACCGAATCAGGATTGATGTAACGATTTACAAAGCCAGACTGAAAGTCGAACACACAACCATTTTTAAGCAATATGGAGGCTTTCGCCTCTTTGAACGGAAGAACATGCAAGCCTGCGACATCTGTTTGCGTAATAGGTTGCGGCACTGGCAAATCAACTTTTTTTGCCACATCTGAAAAATACGGTAGCACTGCTACGAGCACGGCGTTGGAGTATTGTGCCGTAACTTGGACAAAATCGCCGACTGAACCTAAATCAAGAATCATGGCCAGTCACCGCCATTGTTCCATTGTAGAAATTCCAACTGTGTATAGCCATAAACTTTGTTGTGAGAATTAAATTGTGAAGGTGACACCCAACCTGAAAAATCATTACCATCAAAAAGAGAGTCTGCCAAATCTTGTTGAAAAGTGCCAGCCCAATCCGACATCCAATACGACCTGAAATTCCAAAAATTAGGAACAGTGCCCCAGTCCTTGCTGCCACCGATTTCGACATCCCAACCGACAAACGCGGAAGGTCGTGAATGGTTTTTGTTGGCAGAACTTGTATAGTAACTCTCCGGCTCGGCTTGTTTGGGAACACCCCATGCAGCCGGCCAACCCCCGCTCGCAGTATTGCAGCCATCCAGAAAAACAAACCGATATAGAATCGCGCCCGAATTTTTGTTGAATGTGATGTTATCATGGACTATCTGCGTCGTCATAAATGCTTTTGATCCCGGCAAATTTTTCGAGCCAATGATGTTGTTGCTGCTGTCCAAAAGGCTGATGTCGCCTCCAATCAAATTGGCGGCACCATGCCCGAAATAGTAAAAATTGCGAATTTGTCCTTCGCTGCTTCCAAGATAATTGTATGTCAGTTGTTCCCAACTGTCATTACGGTTAGTTTGGGAATAACTTCTGCCGAATTCGATTGGGTAATCATAGGCAGTATAACTCCATTCTTCTGGGCCACCCTCCATTGTTTGAATTCCATTCAAATAATATGAATCGGCTCCGGCATAATTCGTCGTTCCGTCATCGTAAAAATTGTCCATGTAAGCGAAAAGCCAAGCACCGCTGCTCGGATATGGCGCTGCCACTGGCGGCATCCAACTCCCGGCACTGCTACTCCCGGCGTTTGGTTCGTTGTCGGCGTTTTGCACCAAGTTTCCTGTGATGGTGATGTATGGATAAAAATCGGGGTCGGAATCGGGATTGTTTCGCGAATTGCCCCAATAGTCCGTCAGATTCCAAGCCCATGCGATGTTACCATCGTCCGAATGGCCGGTCTGGTAATTCACGAAGTTGTCATTGATGTCGTAAATATCAATTTCCCAATCCACGTTGGCAACGGTTTGCGCTCGAAATGTGTAGTTCGTGTTATTCCAGATTAAATCATCCCAGTTGGTGAACATGATTAAATTTCCAATGGTGATGGCTACTGGCGCATTGGAAAAAACCATGTAAGGCGTCTGGTCATTCAGCGTGTCAGACTCTCGGACGGTCGTGAGTAATTGAATCGTGTTCGTTCCATTCGGGAAACGGTCAAAGTAAATACCAACGCCCCAATTCGTGGCGCCATTGATGACATAAGGCATGAATACCGCGTCATCCGTAGGCTGGCCGTTGATTAAAACTGTTGTGCTATCCACGTAATCCACCGGAGCATCGGGTGCAGCATAATCCACTGGAATGAAAGTTGGGCCGTCAAAGGTGTAACCCGAAAAATTGGCAAGCCAGTTTGGAATGTGGAAAACGCGATAGAAACCTGTCTGCGGTGGGTCACCAGAGCCGCTATCCAACGGTTGAGCGTCATCCAGTGTCAACGAAGCACTCTGTTGCAATAACGGCACGGTGTAACCTACCCCACTCACTGATTCCCCGCTCACCGGGTCAAATATGTTGAAATTGGAGAAGTCGAAACCCGGCGGATAAATCGCCACTGGTGCACCGCCTCCTGAACCATCAACCGGCACCGCCAGCGGTTCGGAATTCATGGCCGTCATAGAACTGCTGGCAAAACTTGGCCTTGGAGGCGAACCACTACCAACGCTGTAGCTGCCACCACTGCCACCTTGCTGCGGGACGACACCAAAAATCGTGAACGTCGTTTGGTTGGTGCTGTTTGCTGGATATGCGTTCGTCAACGCCGACCAAGAATCGGATGGGTCGAGCGTTTGACGGTATTGGATGAGATAACTTTCGTAGCCGTAGCTTGGCCACGAAAGAACGATGTTCGTTCCTGAAACGGCAATGGCGGAATTGGTAATTGCCTGAGCCGTGAAGCCGGAAGCGAGTAAAGCCAGAATGAACAACTGTTTAGTTATAGTTTTCATCAGTTTCCCTATCGTTGGTAGTTTGTTTTTTACCCTTGCTGAATTTCCCCTGTGCTGAGAAGTTCAGCACTACTGGCGGGATGATGACAGAAATCCAAAAGAGCGCAAGAAAATTATTGTGACAAATCAGCGTCCTTCACATCTGAAAGGTAGTTTCGTCATTGCTTTCTCTTGCTGCGTTTCCTTCGGGATGTGGATTTCCCTTTTTGTGAAATGGCAGGTTTGTTGACGCGAGACCGAAGCGAAGGAACGGGAGCAAGCAGTTCGTGAATTCCAAGCCCAAACCCCTTGGCAATCTTTTCGAGCGTGAGCAAACCGGGATTGGTCTTTATTCCAAGTTCGTAAAGCTGATACAGTTTATATCCAATACCACAAGATTCTGCGGCCTTTTCCTGTGTCCACCGGCAGGCAAGCCGCAATTCTCGTAGTCGTTTCCTGAAACTGACTGATGCGGATTCTTCCACGCATAAGAGGATGAAGCGGAATGATTGACACCAACACTCGCTAAAGGTAGTTGTCTGGCACATTCGATGCTTGCTAGAACGACGGAAGACGAGTTGGCTCCCGGAAAACTGACGGAGAACCGGAAAATCACAAAACAATGGCCGACAAAGACAAAAAACCGAGTCTGGGGGAAACGGTGGCCCTTTTAGCAATCGCGGCAGTTCTGACCGCCGCGTTGTATGCGATTGCAACCGGGCTTTGGAAATGTGCGACGGCAACTCAAAAACGGGCTAGGGTATGCGTGCCCATTTTGTTGTGGCCGCTGGTTTTCGTGCCGGTGCAGATTGTTGGCATCATATTGATGTCAATGACCGGCTTGGCGAATTTTTCAGAACTAAATCCGGCAACCCCTGACCAAGAATTTGTCAACGGTGTTGTCACATGGTCGGATGTGGTTATCGCTTTCGTTATTTCACTGCTCATCACCCGCAGGGTGGTGCGGAAATTGTTTCCGGCAGCGCCTGAATCTCCAAACCAAACTCAAAGCTATGACGTGTCGAAGATGAAAAAGATACGGCCATTGATAACGGGTTTGACACCGGAAGAACGACAACGAATGTATCGTGAAGATTTTGGGAAACCACCGTTTTATCTGGATACGCGAAAATGGCTGGACGCCAATTTTGAGGGGAACATTTACGTTGGCCCCGATTTAAGCAAATATGGATTCCAAATAGAATACCAAAAAATAAAGCCTTGGGAAAAAATTAAATATCCCTATTTGTTTGTGTCCGATTTGGAAGGCCACATGCGAAGCTGGAATTATGCCATGGCAAGAAAACTTGGCTTGGCGGAATCTCTTGAATCTCTTGGTTTGGTGAAATCCAAAAAGAAATCGAAGCCTATCCCCGATGATTGGGCAATTTAAGATTTTCGGTGTGGTGGTGGTTTGTGCGGGTCGTTTGATGGTGTGTTTTGATTTGATGGCCGACGACGCCAGGCGTCGTCGGGGGAGGTTAAGTGTTTTGGATCTTCAAAATGTTGCGAACGGTTGCCGGATACCAATTTTTCCCATTGCGTGTCGAAACTCCACGACGGCTCAAACAATTACAAATTTCTTGGAGGCTCTTAACGCCAGTGGATTTAATTTCCTGAATAATCGGAAACACCTTGGCGGCGAATTCCATCTTAGCCACCTTGTTTGCTGAAATCATCGCGGCCACGGCCGCTTGTGGATTTGGGTTGCCCAACTTTTTGCCGGAGGCCCGAACGGCGGCCAACCCCAAACGGGTGCGTTCTGAAATCAATTCGCGTTCTCTTTGTGCGACCAGAGCCAAAATTCCAACGGTGAATTTGTCGGCGTTCGGGCAATCGCAACAAACGAAATCCGCGCCGCTGTTTTGAAGACGGAGCAAGAATTCGGCGTTTCGCGCCAATCGGTCAAGTTTTGCGATGACCAACGTGGCCTTGTTGCGTTTACAGTAATCCAGCGCCGCGGCCAATTTAGGTCTTTCGTCATCCGTCCATTTGCCGGATTCGACCTCTGAAAACTCCATTTCCAAATTTCCGTTTTGGGATTCAACGAACCGGCGAACGATTTCCCGTTGAGCGGTCATCCCGTTGCCATCAATCCCCTGCATTTTGGTTGAGACGCGAAAATATCCAATGAATCGTTGTTGCTTTTTAATCATGGACAACTGGTAAACGGCCCGCTCCGCGCCCGGCAAAGCATTTCTTAAAAAAACTAAACGGAGGTAAAGAATCCGCTCCAAGCCTCGAAAAAACAAAATTCCCGCTGATGTTGGTATGATTCTTTCTCCTGACCGCTGCTATTTTTTAGCCACCAGCATTCTTAATTTCTCAAAACAATTCACAGGACGGCCGCACGGCGTTCGCCAGACGGTCAGGATGATGGATTTGGACGCGGGAACGGTGGAATGTCCTCAGTCTGAACCAAACTGCCAGAACGCAAACTGGCGCTATCCATCTACTTTTTCCGATTCCGTTTGTGAAAGCGTTTGGGAATTGACGGGCTGAAAAATATGTTCCCCTTTTGGACTTCCCGAATCGCGTGGCACACATTGTCAGCAGAGGTTTGTTTGAGCAGATAGCCCATCGCACCGGAGTTGACCGCCTCCACAATATACGCTTCATCACTATGCGCCGAAAGTATGAGCACTTTGGTAGTGGGAAAGGCTTTGAGAATCTGGCAAGTGGCTTGCAACCCATTGAGCAGAGGCATTGCAATGTCCATCAGAACCAATGCGGGACGAAGTTTTTTGACCATGGCGACGGCCTCATGGCCGTTTTTCGCTTCGCCGACCACTTCAATATCGGCTTCGAGTTCCAAAATCTTTCTGAATTCTTTGCGCACAACCCGATTGTCGTCAGCCAGCAAGACAGTGATTTGTTTCATGGATGTTGTTTAGCAACCAACATTTTTTTATTGATTAACGTAAATTTGCGTCGGTTGCCTCATTCCGTCTATGGGGTGTTCACCCCATTGCAATCGGCATAAGCGATACATGAATACATGCGCTTTTCCTTGGGAATTTCCTGACCATCCATCAAATGCAGAGATGCAGGGGGCCAGCCCTCGTTTTTAGCCCCACGATCAGAAGGGAATCGCCCCTATGACGGGTGGGGGAGGGGCTGGCTGGGTAATGGTCAAACTTGCTCGTCTCTGTTCCGCTGGATGACCTCACGTGCTCTCTCTTTCAACTCCGCCCTTTTTCGGTCTTGGTTTTCCAGCCGTCTTTTTGCGATCTTAAAGTCACGTTCGGCTTTTTCAGCCCTTAATTGTTCCATTTCTTCCGGCGGTGGAAATCCGAGCCACGCTCTGCCGCCCGATTTCCGAATTGTATCCACAATCAATTGAGCCAATGGGTCAACGGAGCCGCTGGCGGTTTGGGTTTCTGTAATCTGATTCATTTTCCTAAACCTTTCGTTTTTGGTGACGGGTCATTCCGCACCGAATATAAATATCTGTCAGTGCCGACAAGGTGCGGGATTTCAACACCAACCCCCCGGCCTTCGGGTCGCCCCTTTGCGTTTATTCGCCAAAACTTTTCATGTGGCAAAGTCCTGTAATTTTATTTTGCGTTTTGGGCAAATTGTTTCGCCGAATGATTTTTTATACCGTATTTATTCTTACAATGTGATGATGGTGTTTAGCGCATTTGGATTTAAGAGTGTCTGCTTCTGTCAGCGTTAAACGGGTCATCACAGCCTTTCGGAATGGAAACGGACACTCTTTTCTTTTCGCAAGTGATGAATTGGACACCGTGGCAGGTTACACAAGGACTCATTCAGAAAAATCCGGCAACCGCTGTAAGAATTGAAGCGTGGAATAACCGCCACGACACAGATGCGGTAGAAAACAAAGGATTGGCTTGATGCTGCCAGTTCTGCCAAAGCAGACGAACAAAAATATACGGCTTAAAAACCGTTTGACACCTTATACCAAAGTGGTTCACCGCGAGGTGAATGACAGCATTGCCGATGGTGAAAACAAACATGGAGCCGAAAGGCTTAAACATTCCAAGATGCACCGGAAGTTTTAAGGACATCTTTCTTCCGCTGACTGACCAACGAAATGAGAAGCGTTGGCATGAAGGCAACAGGCAATGGCTCATCCCTTTAATGGGAGTGTAAGCATCACCGAAAAAGTCCCCTGCTGCTCGGGGTGGAAGAGCAGAATGCCAAGTGGAAAACGAATCTTTCGGACACAGTTACCCCGTTTGTCGGGGTGACTGTGTCCACAGAGATTCTGCCAAGGGGAAAATTCCAAAAGAGAGCAAAGGAACTGAGCCGCACCTAAAATTTACACAGTGACGCCAGCCGCACAGGACTGATAAAAAGAGGCCCGTCACTCAAATTGACGGGCCTCTTTGCGGTTCTTATCTCTTACAGAATTGAACGATGCCAATTCCGTTCGGCATTTTTCATTCCTCTGTTTCCATTTTTACCAAGTGATACTGAGCCTCCAAATCGTTATCCGAAAACGTAATGGATGCCAAACCATCATCGGACACATACAGAATCGGGTCTTTGAATTCAGGATTTCCCTTCAACACTTCTTTCAAGAACCGGACCGAAAAAGAAATCGGATCGTTGATGGTATCCATCCCGTCCACGCAGGATACTTGGATGGAGATACTGTCGCTGAGACATTTTTCACGATAATTGAAAACCACATTCAGTTTTCCAGTCCTTTTGGACATGACTATCGTGAACAACAAGTCAGGGTCGTTTTTGAAGGCTCTGTGTGCCTTTATAAAAACCCTTTTGAATGATTCATCCAAGACAATGGCGACATTCCCAGCATGAGAATTTATTGCCGGTGGAATTGAGTCGAATTCATCTAGGGATTGTGTAACATATCGCACAACTCTGCCCGCTGCGGAAAACGTCAAAGCGGCCACTTCGCCTGAAGGATGTTTCTCAATGGACGGTGAGACTTCCTCTGACGAGAATGCACACAATGATTTAAGAAGCGGTTTCGTGTCGCTGATGCCCATATCTCCATTTTCAAGACCTGCCACGTCCTTCAATGTAACAGTAACGAAAATCTCCTTGTTAGGACTCATCGCACTGACCTGAATGTTCTCTCCATATTTTTTCCATACCACCGAGTTGATTAAACCGTTCAGGTGGTATTTTTTGATGAACCGCACAATGGTTGCTGTATTCATAATGATTCAATGTTTAGCCGGTTGTTTGGCCTAGCAGCCCGCCGGCCGCTTCTTGACGGGCTACTAGGCACATGAACTTTTCACTGTTTGGTTACGCGGGTTTCGGTTCGGCCACTTCGACGGATTGACCATTGAACTCCATCACATAGTTGGGAGCAATTTCAGCGAGTGGTGGAACGAGAGGGGCTTCTGTCGCAGTCGTTGTGTTTGCCAAAATGAATGACTTCACAACTTCAGACAACACGATGCCCGTCTTGGTGATAATTTCATCCTCGCGGGTCAAATCTTGGAATTCATGTTTTGCCACCCATGTTTTCAATTCATTGAAAAGGGCCGCACCGTAATTTGCCTCATCACCGGAACACGGCTTGTCATTCTTCACTGCCCACGTTGACAGGTTCCAATTGAGCTTATTTGAGGCGTTAATTGTTTCACGGACATGCAGGATCGCTTTTTGACGAGCTTCATTCCGTTTCGCATCGTATTGAGCCTTGTCCTTCTCCTTCATTTTTTCAGGCGACATTGCCTTATTGGCCGGTTCAGCGACGGTTGGTTCCGTATTGGCCGGTTCTGTGTTGGCTGGTTCCGTGTCGGATTTTTCGTTGATGATGCCAACACGGATGTAAGCCTGACGGAGGCTTTCGGCTTCGGTCAAAAGGGCAACATATTGCCTTTCTTCCACCTTTTTCGCCAATTTCATGTAGTTCTGCGCCGTGCGTTTGCAGATACAAGCCACATTTTCGGCCAGCCATTTCTTCCATGCTCCATGTTTGAGAAGTCCCTTGGCTGCATTCAGAAATCCACCCGCCTTGATGGCAAGTTCCAAAGCCACCTTGCTGTGGTGGGCGGAAAGCTTGTCATTGGACTGAATTTCCGTTTGAAGCTGATTCACCTGCTCAGCGTATTGCTTGAGCTGTTGAATCTCGGCTTCGGTTAGTTTGGTATTACGTTTAGTATTCATTTTTCCTTTTTGTTTTTGGGCATGGACCATGCGTGGGCATAGTTCATGCGCCTGTTGTTTTTGGATGTTTTTCTTTGACCGGGAGCGGTATTTTTTCTCTCAGTCGCTACTGGATTCCCCGTCGCCTGCCGGGCTAATCATAGACGCAGAATATCAAGCTGTCGAGCTTTGTCAACCCCTGAGCCAGATTGCTGTAGGTGAGCAACTTAAATCGGGGGAGTCAGCGCCGCTCCCCAAAAGGCGGTTTTTTTCGCTTGGCGGTTTTTTCGTGCCTTGTGCCTGATGGATAATCATTTAGAGCGAAGGCAAATATTTTATCTAAATATTCAACAATAAAAAACCCCGGCACAAAATGGCCGGGGTGTCTGATTTGATGGAATACGTTACGTTTTCACCGCAAATTTGCCGTCATTCACGACGAAAATTGCCTTTGCGCCGGTGGATTTCTTCTTCAACACGTTTTTGATTTTCCACGGTGTAAAGGCGCCGCCCACCGCCTTGACGATTTCATCTGTGGTCATCGGTTGACCATTATTGGCGGTCAAAATCTCCGCAATCTTGGTTTCCGCCTTGGGCCGGAGCAAAGATGGACGCCAGTTGCCATCGAGTGAGCGAATCTCCGTCTCCATGTCGGCCAGTTCCTTGCAGAGTTCCGCGTAACGGATTTTCAATGGTTCGGCCAAACCGACCCGTTGCTGTTGAAGTTCCGCGATGCGGTTGTTGATGTCGGCCAAAGCCGATTGTGCGTTTTTGGTTGCGTTGCCAGTTTTCTTCGTGTCGTTTTTCATAGTTTTTGTTTTTTTGGTGCGGGGTCATCCGGCAACTGGATCGCTGACACGGGAGCGCAAAACTGGCAAGCGACACGGGAAATAATTTTAGGGGCCTCTGATTGTGAAATTGACAGGCCCAGTCAATTTGACCCTGACAATGCCATCTTCACCTTCTTCTTCTTCGCCGACGAGCACGTTCATTGTCCCCACAAAACCGGACTTGAAATAAATCTGGCTTACCCCATGTGCTGCATCCACAACAATGCGGTCAACGGTGCTGCGGAGAAATTCCCGGACTCTCATCCTGCCCTCTTTCGTTTTCAACATTTCATCGGCTTCCTTTCTCACCGCTTCCGTCAATGTCGGAACAGATTGAACTGTCTTTAACTGTGCAGTCGCCAATTGAATGTCCTTTGAAAGTTGAACCTGCCTTGCCTCAAATTGTTTCAACTGGTTCACGAGCGTAACGGAAGGGTTTTCGTCCTTCAAAATCATGCGTGTCAGTTTTTCAATCTGCCGGTCATTCGTTACGATTTCCCCCTGCATGGATGCCAGCCGCTCTTCAATTTCCTTTTGGGGATTGTATTTCGTCATCGCTTTGAAATATGCATCCGTGCGGATGGCTTGAAGCCATTCCCTCTCAAATTCGCGGTAGGAGACGGAACGGTAAGAACATTTTTTGCCGGAACGAGCGCCGTCGCAAACTAAATATTCATACAGTGTCACCTTGTTTTTGTAATGTTTGCGGGTTGATGATTTTGTCATCAAGCTACCGCAAACTGAACACCGGCAAATTCCCGTAAAAAGGTTGCCTTGCCCTTCCGTTGGCCCCCCCGTCGGCTCTGCCTGTGCCCTCAATGCTAAACGATTTTGAACAGCGTTGTATTTGTCTTTGGGAATGATGGCCGGGAAATAATTCTCTTTGTCCAAAAATTCACAGTAGCCGTAAACCCGCCTGTCAAAGAGGAAATCCCGAATGGTTTTTTTATACCACTGCTGCGTTGTATTCTTGTATTGCCTGAAACCACGGTGGCCCAATGTCGGGATTTTCTCAGCATTGAACATTCGGCTAATGCGGAAAGGGCCGTTGCCTCTCAAGTATTCGTCATAAATGCGGCGAACGATTGCCGCTCGTCCCTTGTTTATGGTGTAACCTTGCTCCTTATCAAAGTCGCACCACGGCGGGCACCATGCCAAAGACTTAAAGTCGTTTTCTTTCGCGGCTTTCTTTCTCTGGTCATACGCTTCTTTGACGCGAACCGATTTGACTTTGCTTTCATCATTGGCCCGCATCAGGAACACGATTGACGCCATCAATTCACCGGGGTTGCGGTTGATTGACTCGCGGTTGTAAATGCGTTTATCCGTGAGCGTGATAACCGTAATTCCCGAACGAATTAAATCCAGAAAAACCCCAAGTGCGTCTGTGATTTCAGCCCTGCTGAGTCTGTCTAAATTTTCAACGCACAACGCACTACCGCGTTTGACGGTGCCCGCCTTGACCAAACCAAGGAATACGCCCAGCCTTCCAATTTCTATGTTCTCGCCGCGGAACGCACGAATGCCCTTGTCATGTAAGGTCAATGAACGGTCAAGCGTGTAACCGTTTTCTTTACAAAACTGCTCGGCGGCTGCCACCTGTCGGCGTAAACTATCGCCAAGCGCCTGCTGCGGTGTTGAAAACCGCACGTAAGAATAGGCTGTTTTCATTTCGGCTGCGATGGATTCTACCACAGGAACCCATGTTCGGTAAACTGGCACTTCCATGAACATCGTGTTCCCGCCGGAAAACCGGGACTTGTTCGAGCGCATTGCCGAATCCGGCGCGGTCATCACGCAATATCCATTCAACCGCAACGCGGACAAGCAATCCTTCGCCATCCGCAACCGCATCGTGGCCGGCATGACGCTTGGCACGATTGTCGTGGAAGCGGACCTGCACAGCGGCGCGCTCATCACATCGAATTTTGCGACCGAATACGGCCGGCAGGTTTTTGCCGTGCCCGGACGGATTGATTCGCCGCGCAGCAAGGGCTGTCACGACCTGATCAAGAAGGGCGCGAAGCTGTGCGAAGGCGCGGAGGATGTCTTGAGCGAGTTCGAGTATTTGTTCCCGGCGAGCAATCGTCCGCCGTCGCCGGGCGAGACCGGCGTTCTCCCGGCCCTCACCCTGTCCGAAAACGAAAAACTCGTCTATGATGCGTTGAACAACGAGGAATCAAGCATTGATGAAGTCATCCGGCGCAGCAGTTTGCCGAGTTCGGCGGTCAGCGTGGCGTTGCTGGGTCTGGAAATGAAGCGCGTGGTCAAGCAACTGCCGGGAAAGTTGTTCGTGCGGAACCAGTGACGTCCGCTCCGAACCAGGCGAATCCGGAGGCACTACCCCCGTAGCGGCAGCCATCCTTGGCTGCCGTATCGCCCAGCTTCCAGCCGGGTGGTCTGATGTGGGAGCGAGGTCATGACGCAGGTTCGGTTTTGTGGCCTGGGCGGCAAGGATGCCGCCGGCTACGGCAGGCAGGATGCCCGCCGCCACAGCGAAACGGCTTGCGTCGTTGCGTGCGATGAACTAGAAGTCGGCAAACACGGGACAAAATTATGGCGACTTACACCATCATCGGCGGCGATCAAAAACCATACAGCTCGGTCACGGCGGATGACATACGCCGGTGGATTGCCGACGGCCGGCTCAATGCACAATCTTTGGCGAAGGAGGAAAACGACACCGAATGGCGTCCGCTCTCGGCGTTTCCTGAATTCGCCGATGTTTTTGCCGCAAGTTCCGCCCCGCCGCCGCCGTTGACTGCGCCTGTGGCGGGTGCGGGTGACGGGCGCGACGCAGCCTTGCAACTGGTCAAAGGCCCCGCCATCGGGCTTAAAGTGACAGCCATTCTCAATTTGGTTTTGGCCCTGTGGAGTCTGGTAAAATTGATTTTTTTCCGTTCAGATGTGAGTCAGCTTTATTCTGGAATACCACAATTTAACGATCCCCAAGTGCAGCAATTGCTGCATTTGGCCTATGGACCGCTGGGCATGATCAACAGTCTTTTTGCGCTGGCGATGTCGGTTTTGGTTTTGATCGGCGCGGCGAAAATGCAGTCTTTGCGAAGTTTTGAATTCGCATTTGCCGCCGCCATTCTGGCGATGATCCCCTGCCTGACGCCGTGTTGTGTTCTCGGGTTGCCCTTTGGCATCTGGGCGCTGGTGGTCTTGAACAAGCCGGAAGTGAAATCGCAATTTACCTGATGCATCATGCCTCTCCGGCCTGCCCGACCAACAAGCCGTGCCCGAGCTTGGACGTGCGTTTTGACGAATCAATGTGCCACCCCGGGGCTTGGCTCGTTGATGGCGCGGCGAGTTTTGGCCGGAACCGGTCAATTACTGCTGGCCCTGGCGGGTTTTGTTTTGATCGTTGGCTGGATAATTGAATTGTGCCACCACGTTTATCTCCAGCAACTCGGCGAGCCAGTCCCGCCAGATTCATCCGGCTGGATGGGAAAGTGGGGACTAATCTGTTTTGGCACAGGCTGGTTGTGGTCGCTGGTCACGAGTTTAAGTTTGTTGCGTCAGGCAAAAGCGGACGGGCAGGTTGAACCAAAACCCATTCCGCCACGAATGGCGGATTTGCCTGGCAAACCGCCAAAGCAGTCGTGAAATTTTCGTGACGGCAACTGAAACAAGAAAGGCGCGTTATGTATAAAATCGTAGGAGTGGACGGCCAGCAATATGGCCCGGTGAGCGCGGAGGAAATTCGGCGCTGGATTGCCGAGAACCGCGTCAAGGCACAAACGCTCGTGCAAATGGAAGGTTCCCAGGAATGGAAACCGCTGGGTTCGTTTTCTGAATTTGCATCCGAACTGAAAGCGGTTCCGCCGCCGATCGCGGCGCCTCCGTCCACCGTTGCATCACGGGCGTCAAACAAAATTCCGGCGGGCATTTGCGGTATTCTGCTCGGCTCGCTCGGCATTCACAAATTCATCCTCGGCTACACCGGCGCAGGTTTGGTCATGCTGCTGGTGACGATCCTGACCTGCGGCATTGCCGGCGTGGTGACACACATCATCGGCCTCATCGAAGGCATCATTTACCTGTGCAAGTCCGACGAAGAGTTTGTGCGCACTTACGTGGACGGACGCAAGGAATGGTTCTGATTCGCTTCACTTTCCATCCTCGTCCTCGCTGCCGTCCTCGATTTTCCGGTGGGCTTCGAGGATGAGCGGGCATTGGCCATTGGCAATCCGGCCAACCGCCGCCATCTGTTACTTATGAAAAAACTCAACGCTTCTGAGGTCAAAAACGCGCTCGCCACCGTGCCGGATTGGAAAAAGAAAGGCGCGACGATTGCGCGGACGTATCCGTTCAATGATTTCCCCGCCGCGATAAAATTTGTCCATGCCGTCGCCGGAATCGCCGAGCAAGCGTGGCATCATCCGGATATTGACATCCGCTGGAACAAGGTGACGCTCGCGCTCACCACGCACGACACCGGCGGTTTGACGGAAAAGGATTTTGATCTGGCGCGCAAGTTCGACGCGCTGTCACTTCGTTGAATTCACCGAATTGGTTGAAGTGTCGCGCGTCGCCGTTGCGGGAATGGTCGGTGCGGGCGGCGGCGCGTTGGTGCGCGGCAAGCGTCCAATCCAGATGCCGCTGACGCCATACTCCCATTCCAATTGCGAGCTGTTCGGCAGGCTGCCCCTGCCGCCGCGGATGACGAGGCGGTCTTGCGGGCGCATTTTTTTCACCCACGGTTCGTAGGCTTTGGCATCGCCGAAATTCCACATGATTTTGTGAAACACCTGGAAATCTTCATCGGGCATCAGGGTGGGCTCAAAGCCAAGAATGTATCGCCAGTCCGCGTTGGGATTCTTGAAAAATGTCTGATAAAAAATCGTCATGTCCGAGGAATAAAGGATGCCGCCCTTTTCCGGCAACCAGCCGTTGAGGTCGGGATTGTCCTGCGTGAGATATTGCTGGGTCAGATTATACGTCCAGCGGCTGTTGTAATCGTTGGTGATGGCCAGGAACGTTATGGCCGCAAGTCCGCAGGTTAGCGCCAGGCGCTCGAAAGAGTCCGCCGCGAATCGCACTTGCAGGAGCAGTTGCAAATCGCAAGCGATCAGAACCATCAGTGCCGGCCAGCCCCAGTCTTCCGTGAAACGCACCGCTTTGAAACTGAGCACCCATGCAAGACAGACGAGCCAGAACGCCGGATCGGAGGTCAAAGGTCGCGCCTTCAAGCCGGCCAGTTGACGCAGAATCAACAGACCACCCAGAAGGAACAGCGCGAGAACATCGCCCGACGATGACTGGAATTCGGTGACCAGCGTGCGCTGGGTGGCGTGCATATCAAAAGCCCGATGGGCCATTACGAAAGCCTGGTAAATGGACTCAAACGGATGTCCGGTGAGCGAAGCGCCCAGGAATACTCCCGCCACCCATCCCGCAATCAGCATCAATCCCCAGCGAAATTGTCCGGCGAGGAAAAATGCCGCCACCGGCAGCAGCCAGAGATACCACACTCCATGCACAAAGGTGCAAATGGCAATCAACGGCGCCAGCCACAACACCGTCCACCATTTGGGCGGCGCTGAACCGTGAGCCTGCCAGGCAAAAAGAATGGTCAGCAGCCCGGCAATGGTCAGTATAAACGGTCGCCCGATTAAAAACCGCAAGGGGACATCCGTTGTAAGCGCCGCCGCCGTCAAGGCAATCAACCAGGCTTCCGGCCGCTTTAACCACGGCAACGCCGACCAGTTTACCAATGTGAACAACGCCACGACGGCAAACAAGACCAGCCCTTCGGTGCTGCATTTGCTCCACAGAAAAATTTGCCGCAGCAGAAAATGCCAGCCGAAGTTGTGATCTATCTTGAAAGCGGGACCCATCACCAGAATGTCCGGCCACGGTTTGCCGCTCACCGCCTTGGCCGCGTGACGCAGCGCATCGTCGCCCGGCAAATAGCCGTAGCTGATGATTTTCAGCGGAATGGCAAGAACAACCAGAATGACGATGGCCCAAACCGCGAGTGGCACGTAACGCCGAACCGCGTCGAGGGGCGATGAGTTGGAATTACCGTTGTCGTCGGTCATATTGGGGCGGCGCAATGTTCAAGATCAAAACACCACCGGCACGCCTTCGTCAAGCATTCGCACTTTTTGCATGAAGTTTTCCTTTATGGCAATCTCAACCAGCCACCGTGGCGGTTCATTGAGATCCTCGAACGACAATTTGAACGTCCCGTAGTGCATCGGCACCAGCCAGCGCGCGTGCAAATCCCGGAACGCCTTCACCGCCTCGTCGGGGCCCATGTGGACGCGGCGGAATGATTCCGGGTGATACGCCCCAATCGGCAGCAACGCAATTTCCGGCGCGAGCCGCCGGCCAATTTCCTTGAAGCCGTCAAAATAGGCGCTGTCGCCCGCGTGGTAAATTTTGCGGCCTTGATGTTCGAGCAGGAAACCGCCGTAACCGCGATGTTGGTCGCGCAGCATTCGCGCGCCCCAATGCCGGCTCGGCGTGAACGTCACCTTCCAATCGCGTTGCGAAAAGCTTTCCCACCAATCCAGCTCGATGATGCGCGCAAAACCAAGGTTTTGCGCCAAATCACCGACGCCGCGCGGCATCACGCCGATTTTCGGCTGCGGCAGCCGGCGCAACGTCGGTTTGTGAAAATGATCGAAATGCGCGTGCGTGAGCAGCACCAGATCAATCCGCGGCAGGTCCTGGATTTTCAGGCCGGAGCGTTTGATGCGCTTCAAAAAAAACAGCCAGTTCGCAAAATTCGGATCAATCAAAACATTCAGGTTTGTGAACTGGATCAAAAACGATGCGTGGCCAATCCAGGTAATCGCAACCTGGCCGCGGATGAGCTTGGGGAAAACCGGCCGCCGCGGCTGGCCCACCCGCGGTGTGAGCAGCGCTTTCCAGACGAGTTCACGGAAAAACGTGCGCGGATTGAAATGCTTCGACGGCGTCAAATCCTTGAACGACCGCGGCAACCGCCGCCGTTGCGGCACCGGACGTTGCGAAACCGGTTTCGTCATACGACTTCTGCATTTTAACCCCGGCGCGCTCCAGGTGAAAGGGAAAAGGCCGCGACAACGGCGTCGGCTGCGCGTTGCATTATCCGTGGCCGCGGCACCTGCAAAAGTGTTACACGAATCTCGGCCACAACCCCGGGGATTTTCCCGTTGCCGAAAAAGCCGCGCGTGAATGTCTCAGCCTGCCGATTTTCCCTGAATTGACCGACTCGCAAATCCAGCGCGTGGTCGCGGTCATCAAGGATTTTTTCAAGAAATAAATGGCCAACCGCGCATTGCATCGTTTCGTTCAGATGACCGGGTATTCGCCCTTGAGCAGTTGGGAACGATGGCGCTGGTAGAGGGCCAGCGCGTCGCGGATGGCTCGATACGCGTCAACGCGTCCCTGGAATTCCTCCACCACCGGTAGTTCGGCCTTTTCGAGTTCCTTGTAGATTTCGAAGAAATGGCGGATCTCCAGCAGCACGTGCGGCGGCAACTGGGAAATGTCGTTGTAGTTCGAGAACATCGGGTCGTTGGCGTGCGCGGCAATGATTTTGATGTCTTCCAGACCTTGATCAATCATGCGCAACATGCCGATGGAGCGCGCCTTCATCACGCAACCGGGAATGACCGGTTCCTGTGACAGCACCAGGATGTCCAGCGGGTCGTGGTCCTGGCAGTAGGTCTGGGGAATGAAACCGTAATTGCTCGGATAATGCACCGCACTGTGCAACATGCGGCTGATCTGGAGGAAACCCGACTCCTTGTCCAACTCGTATTTGATCTTGCTCCGCATCGGGCACTCGATGTAGGCATTGCACAGTTCCGGCACCGAAGGCCCGGGCGACAGGATATGATAGGGGTTGTTCGCGTTGTTGACCGGCAAAACCTTTTCCTTTTTCGAGCGATTGATTTTAACTGCCGCTTTCGCGGCACGTAGTTTACGTCCCATAATCCTAAAAGTAGTGAAGCTCTGTGGGAAATACAACGACAAATCCAACGTGTTACTTGGTCACCAGGGATTTTTCACCACCAGGGCGCACAGAAAAACGATTCCACTGGAAACTTTGTGTCTTGGTGTCTTGGTGGTGAAAAGTTAAACTCTCTTCATGCCACACGTCGATTATGTCCATTTTCATCTGCACCCCGAGTATTACCTGCTCGATGGCCCCTG
>Ga0116126_1000757_pt1 | contig 22264 bp, 21 predicted proteins | sample June2015DPH_16_5_FD_89730 | JGI IMG/M metagenome (GOLD analysis project Ga0116126, IMG submission 89730) | Peatland microbial communities from SPRUCE experiment site at the Marcell Experimental Forest, Minnesota, USA - June2015DPH_16_40 | ecosystem: Environmental > Terrestrial > Soil > Wetlands...
CCACTTTCGGTGGCGGTGGCCATCGGGACGGGTGGGCCGTTTGGCGCGGAAGGGCCGATCATTCATACGGGGGGAGCGGTCGGATCGTTGGTGGGCCAACTGGTCAAGATGACGGCGGTCGAGCGCAAGGTATTGCTGGCGTGCGGCGCCGGGGCGGGGATGTCGGCGACATTCAACACGCCCATCGCGGGCGTCATTCTGGCGATTGAACTGCTGCTGTTCGAATTTCGGCCACGATCCTTCATTCCGCTCGTGGTCGCGAGCACCCTGGCGACGGCTACCCGGTTTGTCGTGATGGGGCGCAACGCGATGTTCGAGATGGGGGCCGTGGACTTCGGCATTCCGTCAAATCTGTTGTACTACATCCTGCTCGGCGTGGTGTGCGGCTTTGCCGCGGTGGGATTCAGCCGGGCGTTGTATTGGGTCGAAGACCAGTTCGAGCATTTGCCCGTCGATGAGCTGTGGTGGCCGGCGATTGGCGGCGTGGGGCTTGGGGTCATCGGCTTTTTCATGCCGCGCGTGTTGGGCGTTGGCTACGACACCATCTCGGATGTTTTGAATGAACGGCTGGCGCTGAATTTGTTGCTGGGCATCATGGTATTCAAGGCGCTGGCGTTGCTGATATCTCTCGGATCGGGAACCTCGGGGGGATTGCTGGCGCCGATGTTCATGAGCAGCGCGGCCATGGGAGCGGCGTTTGCTGTGGGAATGAATCATCTGATACCGGGTGCGCACCTGCCGGCGGGAGCGTTTGCCCTGGTGGCCATGGGGGCGGTGTTTGGCGCGGCAGCCAACGCGACATTCACATTCATCATTTTTGCGTTCGAGATCACCCGCGACTACAACGCGGTGCTGCCGCTGATGCTGGTGTGCGTTGTCGCCAGCGGCATCGCGCGACGGTTCATGCGGGCATCGATCATGACCGAAAAGCTGGCGCGTCGCGGTTTGCGGGTCGATCAAGAATACGAGACGGATGTGTTTCAGCAGGTGAGCGTCGGTGAGATCATGGACAAGCACCCGCCCACCGTGCCCTCCGAGATGAAGGTGGCCGAGTTGGCGGACCGCATTGTGCAGAATCAATCGCAGTCCCATCGGCGGCAGGCGGCCCTGGTTCTCGACGGCACGAATCAGCTGGTCGGAATTATCACACGGGGGGATGTGCTTCGACTGCTCAAGGATGATCCAACGGGAGATGTCACCGTGGGTGAGACGTGTTCCACGAGCCTGATTGTGACGTATCCCGACGAGAGCGTGCATGAGGCGATGACGAAACTGTTGGCCAACAACATCGGTCGTTTACCCGTTGTCGACCGAGAGTCACCGCACACGGTTGTTGGTTATCTGGGCCGGGCCGAAGTGATGGCGGCGCGTACGCGTCGGCACGAGGAAGAACACGTGCGCGAGCCGGGCTGGCTCAGCCGTATTGCATAAGGGCGTCGTCAGCGTGCGGTCGTTGCGGACAGCGGCACGCCAGCGCGGTCAAAGGGATTTCGCGTGCCCATCCCATCGCTGCAGTTGGGGCTACTTCCGGGATGTTTCGGACTGGTAGACGACGCCAATGGCGGCGCGCCAGCGGTCGAGCGCCAGTATGTTGCCTAGCGAATCCTCCCAATTCATGGCCGGCGACTGGCGGTCTTCGATGTGCGCAGCGACATGGTCGGCTTCGACGGCATAGATCGGTTGCGGCGAGTCGACGGTGATATCTCGCGGGGATTCTCCCCTGCGCTCCAGACGGATCGTTGAGGCGCCGCCGTCACGAGCCGGTCCCCACGGGACCGGCACGATGATGCTGCCGTCCGACCCAAAGACGCGCAGGGCATTGTCCTGTTGCACCTGGGTGCTCGTGGCGAGCGCGGCGAGAACGTTGCCCGGGAATTTCATCGAGGCCACGGCCCACAGGTCGACACCTGTGGTGGCGAGGTGGCCGCAACCGTTGACATCGAGCGGCTCGGCGAACGTTTTACCCGTGGCAACGCCCGCGATGAGACGCGACATCGACACGGGATAGCAGCCGACATCGAGGATCGCGCCGCCGCCCAGTTCGTTGCTGAACAGGCGCTGGTGGGGATTGTATTTCACTTGGAAGCCGAAAGACGCGCTGATGACGCGCACCTCGCCGATGGCTTTCTCGCGAATGAGTTCGACGAGCTTCGCGGTTTGCGGGTGGCACCGATACATGAACGCTTCCATGAGAAACACGCCGTGCCGGCGCGCGGCGTCGATGACGGTCAATGCCTCGGCGTGATTGATCGTGAGCGGTTTTTCGCAAAGGATGTGCTTGCCGGCTTGGGCGGCCCGGATGCACCACTCGGCGTGCATGGGGTGGGGCGTGGCGATGTAGACGGCTTCGACCCTCGGATCGTCGAGCAACGCCTGGTAGTTGCCGTGGCAGCGGGAGATGCCGAACTCGGCGCCGAATCGATCCGCGCTGGTTTGCGAGCGGCTGGCGACGGCAACGAGTTTGCCGGTTTTGGATTGGGGAAGATTTTTGGCGAAAATGCCCGCGATCCGGCCGGTGCTGAGGATGCCCCAGGAAAGCGAGTTCATATCGGCAATCTCGGTTGGTTTATCGTGCGGGACAAGAAAAAAGAGCCGGATGAAAGAGGCGGGAACCCCGTTTCTGCTGAAGTTACGGAGCGCGGCGAGATTCTGCTTTCCATCGGTTCGGCCGCTGCCTAGACTGGGTTGTATGAGCACTGCGGTTGGCTGCGACGATGGAGCCACAGCCAACGAGAGTGAGGCGCGCGCAGTCAGGTCCGGGCTGAGGCCATGAACGGAGAACCGGCACAAGTTCCGCCAGGGCGGAAGATGCACCGCCTCAAGACCGTTGCGCTCATTGTGGTCGGTCTCATTGCGCTGTACTTCGTTTACCGGTTCAGTCTCTCGCTCAGCATTCAGGGACGAATCGACTCGATCCACCGTGCCGGTTTTCCGGCGACATGGGTTGAACTCGACAAGTGGTACGTGCAACCACCCGCCGGGGAGAACGCCGCCGATATTTACCGCGAGGCGTTTGCAAAGTTTGAGACATGGACCAACAAACCCGCGCAATTGTCCACACCCTCCGATGCCGACGATAAGAGCAAATTCTCATCACGCCCGAGGTCGAAGCGCGATCTGTTGCCTGTCGTTGGACTGGCCAAGCTTCCACCGAGGACCGAGCCGCTGCCTGGCGAGATGCAGCAGCTTGTGGCGGAATATCTTTCCGACAACGCCGAGGCGCTACGGCTCCTTCACCAGGCGGCGGCGATGAAATCGTGCCGGTACCCCACGGATCTGAGCCAGGGATTCGCGACCCTATTACGCCACCTCAATCCGGTTCGCCAGGCGGCACGACTGCTTTCTCTGGAAGCGATTCGAGACACGGAGCAGCAAAAACCGCAAGAGGCTGTCGAATCGGTGGTGGTGTCGCTGGGGGTGGCACGCTCGTTGAATCAGGAACCGGTGCTCATCTCCCAACTTGTGCGCATTGCCTGTCAGGGCATCAGTTTGGACAGCCTGGAGCGCATTCTCAACCGGATGCCCCTGACGGAAGAGCAACTGGCGAAGCTGGCGGCAGCGCTGGAGGGATCGGAAGACCCGCAGGCGATGACGCGGGCGTTTGTTGGGGAACGGTGCTGTGGGGCGGGCTTTTTTGAAGGTGCGCGCAGCGGGAAGTTTTCTCTGCAAGAGATCGGCAGCCCGGACAGCCAATGGCTTTCGATCCGTCCGCTGTCGGCGCTGTACCGGGCGTCGGGGCTTTTGGAATTGGATGAGGAGAAGTATCTCGACTTCATGGAACAGTACGTGAAGGCGACGCAGCTTCCCCCGCCCGAAAACATGGCCGCAGCCAAGGCTGTGGACGATAGGGTCAGACACGCGCCGCGGTGGTGCGTGATTACTCGGATGCTGCTCCCTTCACTCGATAGGTCGCTGGTCAAGGCAGCGCAATGCGACGCGAAGATCCGCGACGCGCAGACGGCCATCGCGGTGGAACGCTATCGGCTCGCCAACGGCAAGCTTCCGGACCGACTTGGCGAATTATCCCCGACCTTTCTTCCCGCCGTCCCCACCGCCCCGTTTGATGGAAAGCCGCTCCGCTACAAGCTGCTCGCGAAAGGCTATGTGGTTTACAGCGTGGGCGAAGACCGCGAAGACAACGGCGGCACTGAGAAGAACGCCAAGGGGTTGAGCTACGTGCCGGGCACGGATATCACGTTCGTCGTTGAGCGATAAACAGCGAAAGCAATATAGTTAATCTATTCAGGTGCCCAACGAATGATGCCCGAACCACGATCACAGACTCCATGGACAAGCCGACGCGCGGCGGATTGGTGCGCCATTGCCCTCCTGGCACTCCTGCTCGTCTGGTTTTATCGGCGTTTTCTCATGGGGAGTTGGTACATCTGGGATGACACGCTGGAGCAGTTCTATCCGGGGGTGAACTACTTTGCCAGGTCGATCCGCGCGGGTCGGTTCCCTCTTTGGTTTCCGGGTGTCCGCGATGGGTTGCCATTCTACTCTGACATACAGATGTCGGTATTCTACCCGCCGCAATGGCTTTTGCCGTTGTTTGTATACAAAGGGCGACTGCCCTACCTGGTGTACCAGTGGTACATCGTGTTTCATTATCTGCTTGGCGGGGCGTTCATGTACGCCTACTTGAGGCAACTCAAGTTGAGCGCAGTTGGCGCGCTCAGCGGCGCAATCACTTTCTGTTTCTCGAGTTTCATGTCACTGCGAATTGTCAACTTCGTGATGATCCAGGTGTACGTGTGGCTTCCGTTGCAGCTTCTCTGTGTTGACAAGCTCCGTTCTGCGCGAAGCCGGTGGGCTTGGCCGGGGCTGATCGGCTCCCTGCTGCTATCACTTTTCGCGGGACATCCACAGACGACGCTTTACTGCTGGTACCTCGTCATTTTGTATTGGCTGTATCGCGCTTGCCCGGGCAGGACGAAGGCAGGTGAACGCTGGAGTCGGCTGGCGGGGCTACGCGCGAGAGCAGAGATGGCGAAAATCGCGGGGAGCTTCGTGCTTGTCTTTGGATTAAGCGCCATCATGGTCTTCCCCTCGGTCGAAAACTGGTCGCGTACCGCGCGTCCCCATCAATCGTTTGCCAACCTTGCCGACGGATCGGTGCCCCGTCGGGGGCTTCTGACGTTGTTCGTGCCGAATTTCTACGGAATCTCAGCGTGTGAGGATCCTGAACGCCCGTTTTGGGGTTATGACAAGAGCAGTCCCACTGCCATCGCGGACAACACACCGGCCGGCCTGCGTGGTTACTGGCAGTACTGGGAATTCGGGATTTACGCCGGGCAACTGTTCCTGTTGATGTTTCTGCTGACCCTGTTCAACTGGCGTCGGGTGGCGGATAAACGAACCGTTGGGTTTTTCCTGGCGATCTGGTTCGCGGGAATATGGTTCGCGCTCGGACGGTTCGGGGGGTTGTTCAACGCCCTGTACCATGTTCTGCCCGGCGCATCTCTTTTCCGCGGGCCATCCAAGATGTCGTGCGTCGCCGTGTTTGCTGCGGCGGTACTAACGGGGTCCTTCACGGATTTGGTGTGGAACGACGGCCGCCGGTTGCGCTTATGGCCGGGGTGCCTGCTGGTGGCGGCGTATGTTGCCCTCTTGACCGTGCTGCATTTCGGCGGGGGCGGCCTGGCCAACGAATTACGCAACCCCAAGAACATGGCCTGGTCGCGGCACGAAACACTTTGGGCGCTCACGCCGGCGGTGCTGCTCGCGTCAAGTATGTTCTGCCTTGTGCGATGCACGGGTCGCTGGACACGAGCCATCGGGTTGTGCACGCTGCTGGCAATTTCGGTGGCAGATTTTCACCACGCGTATGGAAGTTTCCACCGCGGGACTACGAATCCTGACGACTTTTTTTCGCGGGACGATTGGCCAGTTCCACTGTTGGGACAGTACCGGAAAGAGTTTGATTTCTTTCGCTTTGGACAAGTCTCGGCAGACCAGCGTTACGAGTGCCTAGTGACTCAACGAAATCTGGCGTATTTTTGTGATTTGCTGGAGGTGCCCGAGGGCTACACGAGCTTTCTTCTCGACTCCATCGGCCGGTTCCAAACCACCACGAATCTGCAGGCACGGTTGGGCATCCAAAACGTCAAGCTGCTGGTTTACGAGGAGCGGTCACCAGACGGCCAGTACGGGCTAAAGTTTCCGGTGAACAGCGACGCACTCCCGCGCGCCAGGTTTTTTACGAAGATTCGGCAGTATGATTCTCGTGACGCGCTTCTGACCGCGTTGGAGAGAGGCGAACTCGACTGGCACAAAGAAACGGCCGTGTGGGGATCTGCGGCTCATGACATCGACAAGTTGGTCCGGCCCGGGGCCTCGATGGGAACAAACGACGAAATCCAGTTCGCCAGCCAGACGCCGGAGGCGTATTCGATCACGTATCATGTGGCTCAACCGGGCGTGGTTTTCGTTTCGCAGTCATCTTACCCGGGCTGGGTTGCTGGTGGTGGCCGGTTCAGAATGGTTGAAGTATTCGGTGCATTTCAAGGCATCGTCATTCCCGAACCGGGGCACGGTGAAATCGCGGTGCGGTTTTCGCCGCCCGTCCTCAAGGTCGGCGTTCTCGTCAGTCTTCTCAGCGGCCTGATCGCTGTAACTGTGGTTGTCCTTCGCGTCGTGGGTGAGACGCATCCAGAGACGGGGACGAGCCACAAGTCCGGGCTTTGACGGTCAATAGCGCCGCCTGCATCGGTATTGAGTAAGCGCCCACACCTTGCACCGTTTTGCACGCTTCCATGGCAATTCGTTGGCATTTCCGATGCTCCCCGGGGAAAACCAGTAATGGCCGTAGTACCGAAGTTATATTAAGTAAGGAGTACAGAACGTATGAGTCGCAATACTCTCAATCGGGATAACCGGGGCTTCACCTTGGTTGAAATAATGATCGTCGTCGCAATTGTGGGACTGTTGGCCGCGCTGGCGGTCCCCGGCTTCGTCAAGGCCCGCAAGCAATCGCAGGGACGGCGCATCATGAATGACTGCCGTCAAATGGACGCCGCCATCGACCAGTGGTCGGTCAATGGTGGTATCGCCGATGGCACCACCGTCGATTCCGTAGCCGCTGGTACCTACCTCAAGACGGCTTGGAATACCATCGACCTGCTCGGCAACCAGTGGGGCGGTACTGGCGTGACCGGCACGGGTCAAATCCAGATCAGCACCGCGACCAAGAGTTCGTTGGCCGGTGTCGGCATCGACTGGGGAGTCTACTAGCGCTGCGAATGTTTGATCTGAGGCGGTAGGCTCTGTAGTCGGTTGCCGCCGGAGATACACACGCGGCGTCGCGCGGACTCGGCTTGGCCTGCGCACCCTGAAGAGTGCGGCTACACGACTCGATACAGGTGCATACCCAACTTGTGCTCCGCCTTCGTATTCCTTGGAGAAATCGGCCTTTTTCGGCAGGTTCAAATCCTGAAAGCAGCAGTGGCGCAACAGGCAAGTCTCGAAGTGAAATGAGGCTACGAAGTGAACGCGCTCGCCGCCGGCCTGCTGGCGTTGACGCCCTGCGGGATGATCGGGTTCATGGGGAGCCCGGTCGCGGTCCGCTCTATTGACGAAGGGCGGGATCGGTGAGCTGTGACCGGCGCTGGACGGAGCGCTCGTTCGATGGTGCTGATGACTTCGGGGATGTTGAAGGGTTTTGGGACGTAGGCAAACGCGCCCAAGCGGAGGGCTTCCTCAGGCGTGCAGCGTTCGGAATATCCCGTCATGACAATGACGGGGGTGTCGGGAAAGATCTTCTTGGCTGCGGCCGTGAATTGGACGCCGTCGATGCCCGGCATCGCGAGGTCGGTGATGATGAGGTCGAAGCGTTTGCGGGAATTTGCGACGTAATCCATTGCGGCCTGGGAGTTTGAGGCGCCGGCAACGATGTAGCCGAACAGGTTGAGCATCTTCGATAGGGCGGTGAGAACCACGATATCGTCATCGACAACCAAGATGGTGGAGCTTGCCATCGGTCCTTAACGGTATGACGTTAAGCGGGTGAGAGCACCAGACGTGCCGGAAGTGTGAATTGTTGCTCCAAGTGGTTGAAAAATGGCGAGATAGGCGTTTTACCCATTGCAGACAAGAGGGTTCCATCAAGGGGCCGCTTTCGGCTTCGGTCGGCTGTTCGCCATCCCGCTTGAGCTAGCGGTCAAACAGCACAGCAAATCTGCGACTTTTATCGGGTGGCTAACAAGAATGGGACTGCCGCAACCTACCGCTCAGCGTTCAACAATGAACGTAGCGTCTCGGAAGCCGGTGCCATCGTCCTTGCTGGCGGTGTTCTGGCAAACGCTGTGGATGATGTAGCCGTTTGAGAGCCGGGTGTAGCGCAGAGGGCGACCGCTAAGGGGGTCAGCCGGTATGGTCCCGATGCCGGACGATTCGAGTTCCCAGAGCGTGCGGGGTAATTCGTAGTGCGCCAGGCGATAGCGTTCCACGGCGATCGCGACCCGGGCCTCGCGCAGTCTGGTGGCCAGGGCCGCGTCTTTTAGAATGATCCGTGGGCCGTTCATTCCATGCAGCCATGCCCGCGAAAGCGTATGCGTCTCGCTTTCCCGTTCGAGCGATTGACGCAACGCCTGCGCGGCGTCGATCCGTTCGGGGAAACCCAGTTGGGCCGCCTGGACGCAGCGATCCATGAGCCGCAAGTACTCGAGTTCATCCCACTGAAGCGATCCACACAAGTTGTACAAATAAGCGGGCGAACTGAACAGGACGTCGAGATTGATCAGGAATCTCTGGCCAAACGGATACGAACGGGCCACCGGTAACGCCACTGGATCCATCGCTCTTTCCAGCGTTTCGAAGCCGTAAATGCCAATGCAACGCTGGCCGATGAACGCTCGCGCCAGGCCGCGTTGATCCTCGGCTTTCTCCAGAGCATCCCCAAGCGCGTCAAGCTGTTTGTCGGTCAGGACGGTCCCGTTCATCAGGTTCTGGAGGCTGTTGACGGCGATGCGTTGGCACTCCAGACGCGCCAGATGAGAGCGCACGAGCGGTTCCTTGTCCAGCGAATGAGACAGGGCGAACAAGGATTGGACGGAGACGATGGCCGGCTGAGGCTCGGCACAAACGGTGTGGTCGGCGGCGTCGGCCTCCAGCAAATGCGCCGCGCGAATGAGATTGCCCAAATGCGGGTAGGGCATGATGGACAGCGAACGCAAGTCGATCGGAAACCGCCAGCGGGGAGCATTCGAAGCTTGGTGGAGCAGGGTCAGAACATCGTCGTTCGCGTCGGCGGAATCCGCAGCGGTTTGCTCCGGCGAGTCTGGGGGTAACCCGCGCCGCGAAGAATCAGAAACCGGTTCGTCACGGGACCTGTCGGGCCGTTCTGACTCGCGCGCGAAACTGGCAAATGCCTTGTCGAGCAGGATCGCGCCATTATCCGTGGGCGCGACGCGTGGGTACCATCGGTTCAACTCGACAAGTGTGACCGGATACCCTTTTCCACGGATATCGGCCATTCGGCCCAGGATGAATCCGCCGAGGGCCAGCCGCCAGAAGCCAAGGAGAAAGACCAAACCGAGCACAGCCAGCGCAGTCCGCCGCGCCCACTTTGTCCACTTGGAAATTGTTTGCCGCCCGCCAACGCTCACATGGTGAGTGTATCACCACTCAGCGCCAAACGAAAGCCTCATCATCGGGAACAGGCGCAGGAATGGTAACCACCGGATCCTTCTTTTCCACGTCTGGCGCTGGCGGCTTATTCGGCGATTTGGCAGCGTCGCGGGGTTGGGCGGATGCAGTCTGCGGTTTTGGATTGTCGGGTGGTGGTTTCAGGTGCGTGGCACCGGCCCCGAGGACCAGCACCTCTTCCGTTCCGCTGAAATGGAATTGGACAGCCAGGATATCGAGCAGGCGTCGGCTGGGCCCGCTGGGATTGCGGCGTTGGTGCTCGAGGTATTTGACCTGCTTGACGGATACACCAAGCCACTGAGCAAATCGAGCCTGAGTCATACCGGCGTGCTTGCGCAAAGCCAGTATCCGGGCGGCACCCCATTCCATCATTATGCATGAGGGAACCGCGTTCCCCCACCTCCTTGTGAGAATTGGGTAACAAAGTTCGCGTCCGGATGCAACTCCGAAATTCAGGAAAGTCGAAATTTTTTTGCGCCGCCAACTTCGCCCTCATCCCTCCGCCGGGATGCCGGCCATGAGACGCATCAGTGTTGACTGGGTCGCCTGGGCGCGGGCGACGTCGCCGACGATTCGGTCGCCGCGCAGTTCCCCGACTCGCCGGGACGGATCGCTCCGAGATATTCCCTGGCGCGGCGCAGCATCTCGTGGCGGGAGACGAATGTCGCCCGCGCCGGCCCATCACCGTCCGCGACAGGTACACTGCGCCGACCGCTCCACGTGCGAGCCGGCGAAGACGGTCAGGATCGCCCCCAACAGCAGGATCACCAGGATCAACCCAGACTGCTGCGCGTTGAAGAGTCGGCGGATAGTCGGCTGCATGGCGAATCCGCCGCCAGATTAGCGGGCGCGCCGCAAATTGCAAGCATTGTGCCCACGAGGACCGTTTTAGCGCTCGACGGTGAAGGTGATGTCCTTCTTCTCGTCGCCGCCGTCGTCCTTGCCGTCTTCACCAACGCTGTAGACGACGTAGCCTTTCGGCAGCTTCTTGTATCGCAGCGGCTGGCCGTCGAACGGGTCCATAAGATCTGAAGGGAGGCTGTCCGGCAGTTGACCATGCTCGCTCCGGTAGGTTTCTACGGATAGCGCTGCCTGCGCGACTCAGAGACGTGCAATGTATTTTGCATCCAACCTCAAGTATTGGCAAGTCAGGTAGGAGTCGAATCGTGATAGCGCAAGAAGCACGGACGTTCCACGGACTTGCTGCTCGAAAGCGTTCAATGTTGTAATGCGTTCCGGAAGTGGCTCACGCGCAATGAGAATGGCCTTGGACTCAAGACGCAAGTAGTTCAATTGATCAAATCCTTCGATCCCCGCGAATCGGTAAATAGAGGCTAGGAGTAGTCCACTCTAGCCGTAGTGGGAGTTCCCTTTGAAATCCATCGTTAAAAGCGGCCCCGCTGGTTCCTTCCCTTGGTGTATTTCGGAGAACACGTTGTTATTCCACGCAAATTCGCTGAGTAGGACATGGTCGATGGCCGCTGAAGCTTCCGTCGCCGCAAGGGCTGACGACACCCTGACCAGCTCATTGGAGTCAAGCTGAGCTCTGCTCAAGACGTGTTCGAGCGCAAAAGATGTCATGCCGAAGTACGGTTGTTGCGCAAACCAGGGAATGGCAAACGGTTCCTTGGAAAACTGCCGCACCAACCCTAGGGAGGCAACGATAGCCTCCGCCGCCGAGGCACTACCACCCGCATCCGCGGCGCAAATCGCTTCCAATTCCAGTTGGTGTGTCGCGAGCCGGCGATCACTGGTGCCGGGCGCAATCAAGGTCTTCGAGATACTGAGGTGCGTCACGACCCGGCAATATGGCATCGCTGTCGCCTTATGTAACAGTGCGATAGCCTCTTCATTCGTCTTCAAGTACTGTCCGATTAATTCCCGCATCCCTTGAGGTAACGGTTCACCGCGAGGCGGTAACTTAGCGCGACCCACGACAGGCAGGCGCGGTGCCTCGTCCTCAAGTTTAACGCTGTGAGCGAAGGCTTGTGCATACACATCTGCCGCATTCTCGCCGGGCGGCGGTTGCGGGTACCATTTGTCCAATTCGGCGAGCGTGACGGGATAGCCTTGCTTGCGGATTTCGTCGAGCTTGGATTCGACCATGCGATGGAGCGTGTAGCGGTAGGCAACGTAGATGGCGGCGAGGACGAGCACAACGACCAGCGCGGTTCGCAGACGGCGAGGTGCCTTCGCGCTCATGGCGAGAGTGTAGCATTTGGCCGCGCGCTGGCAACCTCGTTCGTGGACTGGGCGGCTTGACATTGCCGCTGGTGTAGCGTCGGCTGTCCCCAGCCGATCCTTCTGATTTGCCGATATGCGCTGCGGACAGCGCACGCTACAAAGGCGATGGTCCAATGACCCGCGTTGGACATCGTCCCTGTTTGGGCCGCGTTGACAACACCGGGGGCGTCCGTTAGCTTCGCGGGGTTATGATTCGCCGGTACAGCCGCGAGGTGATGCGCCAAATCTGGACCGAGGAGAACAAGTTCTCCATCTGGCTGCAGATCGAGATTCTGGCATGTGAGGCGCGGAGGATTCCCCGTAAAGACCTCGCGACGATCAAGCGGCGCGCGAAATTTGACGTCAAACGGATCGGCGAGATCGAGCGTACCACCAATCACGACGTGATCGCGTTCCTCACCAATGTCGACGAGAACGTCGGCCCGGCGTCACGTCACATCCACGAGGGCCTCACGTCGTCGGATGTGGTCGATACGGCGTTGGCGGTGCAGATGGCGCAATCGGCAGACATTCTCATCGATGATGTAGAGAAGCTGCGCGACGTCATCGCGAACAAAGCGAAGAAATACAGGGTCATGCCGATGATTGGCCGGACGCACGGCGTTCACGCCGAGCCGATCACGTTCGGGTTGAAGATGGCGCTGATGTATGACGAGTTTGGCCGGGCGCTCGAACGGCTCATATTGGCCCGTGACATCATCGCGGTTGGCAAGATTTCCGGCGCGGTCGGCACGTACGCGCACATGAATCCGCGTGTCGAAGCCTACGTGTGCAAGAAACTCGGACTGCAAGCTGCCAGGATTTCGACGCAGATTGTCCAGCGCGACCGTCACGCCGAGTTCATGAGCGCGATTGCGCTGGTCGGTTGCTCGATTGACCGTTGGGCGCTGGAGTTCCGTCATCTGCAGCGCACCGAAGTGCTCGAAGCCGAGGAGTTTTTCGCGGCGGGACAGAAGGGCAGCAGCGCCATGCCGCACAAGCGCAACCCGATCACCTGCGAGCGGCTCTGCGGCTTGGCGCGGGTGTTGCGGGGCAATGCGGTGGCGGCGATGGAAAACGTTGCGCTGTGGCACGAACGTGACATCTCCCACAGCAGCGTCGAGCGGATCATTTTGCCGGATTCGACGACGCTGCTCGATTACATGCTCGTGACGCTGACGGACGTTGTGGACAAGTTGCTCGTGTATCCACAGCGGATGAAGGCCAACCTCGAATCGGGCAAGGGGCTGATTTATTCACAGGCAGTGTTGCTCGCGCTCACGCGCAAAGGATTTATGCGCGAACGGGCCTACGCCCTCGTCCAGCGCAACGCGATGAAGACCCGGACCAGTTCCAGGACGTTCAAGGAGTTTCTCCTCGCGGACGATGAGGTGATGAGCCATCTTACACGACGCGAAGTGGACGCACTTTTCGACCTGAACGTTCACTTCCGGGAGGTGGATAACACGTTCAAGAAAGTCGGAATCCAGTGATGAAAGCCAGAATCATCGTCATGCCGAAGAAGACCGTGCTCGACCCGCAAGGGAAGACCGTCAAACACGCACTGGAGTCGATGGATTTCAAAGGGATCAAGGACGTGCGGGTCGGGAAGTTCATGGAGATCGACCTGGAAGGCGGCGACCAACCCGAGCTGCAGAAGAAAGTCGACGAAGCCTGCCGCAAGCTGCTGAGCAATCCGGTGATCGAGGATTACACCTTCGAGGTACACGGATAGAGTCGTGTTATGAAGTTCGGAATCATCCAATTCCCCGGCAGCAATTGCGACCAGGACGCGTACCACGCGCTGGCAGATGTGCTCGGGCAGCCAACCCATTACATCTGGCATAAGGACGCCGCGCTCGGCGACGTGGATTGCGTCGTCGTGCCGGGCGGGTTCAGCTACGGCGATTATTTGCGGACGGGCGCGATTGCGCGGTTCGCGCCGGCGATGAAGGCGGTCATCGAACACGCGAAATCGGGCGGACTCGTCATCGGCATCTGCAACGGCTTCCAGATTCTGTGCGAGGCGCACTTGTTGCCGGGAGCGCTCATCCGGAATCGGGGGTTGAAATTCATCTGCGACCACGTGCATTTGCGCGTCGAGACGACCAACTCGCCGTTCACCAAAGCCTGCAAGAAGGGCCAGGTATTGCGTATCCCAATTGCCCACGGTGAGGGCAGCTATTTCGCCGAGCCTCGGGTCATCGAGCAACTCCAGCGCGACGACCGCATCCTCGCCCGCTACTGCACGAAGGACGTGGACGTCACCGATGCTGCCAACCCGAACGGCTCCCTCGACAACATTGCCGGCATCTGCAACGAAGCGAGAAACGTCTTCGGCCTCATGCCGCATCCCGAACGCGCCTGCGAGAAGTTGCTCGGCAGTGAAGACGGACGATTGGTTTTTGATTCGATCCTCCAGCAGGCAAACAGGAGACGCCGTGAAGCGGTCCGCGTCAGCTAAGAACTGGCTGCCGCTGGCGAAGCGGGGCGATGGCGGCGCGGAATTGCCGACGGGCGAGGCATTCCGTAGCGGGTGGATCGATTTCCAGCGCGGTATCCGCGTGGGCAATATCGCGCCACACGAGCGGATCACCCAAATCCTGAAGTTCTACCTCGAGCAACGCTACCGCACCCCGTTTGTGACGGATCGTTGGGGACGCGGCGTGTACTGGCAGTGGATTTGCTGGCTGCCGCGGGCCAACCGCGAGGCCAAGCCGACATCGAACAAGATTAATTTCGGTTGCGCCAAGTTGTTCATCTCCGCCGACTCGGGCACGAAAGTTTTCAAGAGCGGACTGCAGATCGAGCGCGGGTACGTTCAGGGACCGGAACCGTATCCGGGTTGTTTACTGAAGGACGACTGGGACTGGCATCGGCTGATCCAGCAAAGCGCGGCGGGCACCGAGTTGGACAAGGAACTGCACAGGCTCGTGGAGCACGAAGGGTTTGTGGTGGAGGTCGGCGATTGGGAAGCGAACGCCGTCTTCACGAAGAAGAACTTCACATCCGCCCGACAGATTCGCGATACAGCCGAGAAATACCCGAAGGGTCAGGAGTGGGTCGGGTTCCAACTGTATTATCCGATGCCCGAGCGCGAAGTGCACGAGTGCTCCGGTTACGAACTCGTGAAAGCCATGTGCGGCGTGTTCGACGAAGTCATCCCCGCGATGAATTGCTGCATGCAAGTGGCGCTCGTGGCAGAATCGGGCGCGAGGGAAGGAGATCATGCGCGAGTGGTTTGAGAACGAGGATTTCTGGCGGGAGATGTATCCGCTCATGTTCAACGAGCAACAGTTCGCCGCGGCTGACGAACAGGTGCAGGAGATCCTCAAGTTAACGGGGATTCGGCGCGGCGCGGTGCTCGATTTGTGTTGCGGGCCCGGACGTCATTCTGTGGTGTTGGCCAAGCGCGGGTTTCAGGTGACTGGTGTGGATCGCACGCGGTTTTTGCTGAACAAGGCGCGTCAGCGCGCGAAGTCCGCACGGGTGAAGGTTGAGTTCGTGAACTCCGACATGCGCGATTTCGTGCGGCCCGGCGCCTTTCGACTCGCGGTCAATGTGTTCACTTCGTTCGGGTACTTCGCCAACAAGGACGATGATCGTTGGGCGGTGCGGAACATCTTCGAGAGCCTCAAGCCCGGCGGCGTGTGCGTCATCGACGTGATGGGCAAGGAGCGCTTGGCCGGGATCATGCAGTCGAGCCATGCGGAGCGGCACGCCGATGGGAGCCTGCTGGTCCACATGCATGAGATCTTCGATGACTGGACGCGCATCCGCAACGAGTGGATCCTCATCAAGGGCAGCCTGGCGCGCCGGTTCAAATTTCATCACACGGTTTACTCGGGACAGGAACTCAAGGACCTACTGCGTCAGGCCGGCTTTGCCGAAGTGAAATTGTGCGGTGATCTGGACGGCCAGCCCTATGATCTGAATGCCACCCGTCTCGTTGCGGTGGCGCGGAAGAGGTAGAGGGGAGCCAGTAGCGTCCGACGCTGTATCAACGGCTGGGATAAGCGCCGGCGTGGCGAGGTTGGTTCGGACGGGGTTACGGGCGCGCCGTGAATAACCCGTGAACAAGTCGGCTGGCCCGGCTTCACTTCTTGGGTGCGGAGTAGCCGTTGCCTTCGTCGAAGTAGGTGGTGCCGCTGAATTCGGTGACGTGCAGGTACTGGTGCCAGACGGTGTTGCTGGAGTCACAACTGGCATCCAGCATACGCACCTCAAGGGGGGACACGTTGGTGGTCATCGGCACCATGGCTTCCACCAGAACGCGGCCGTCCATCCGTTCGGGCGGAGCAACCCCCAACACACGCAGGATAGTCGGCGCGAGGTCCACGTTGCCCGAGGGGAATTCGTCGATCCAGCCCTGACGGAAATCGGGGCCGGCAGCGACCAGAGTATTGCGCATGTCGAACGGGCTGAGGCTGGAATGAATTCCTTGTCTCGCTCCGAAGAAACCATCCGTGGGGTCCGAGCCGGGGATGCCGACGGCATTCTTCTCGTCCGTCCAGCGAAATGAAACCACGATATCCGGCGCATCGGGGGTGTCGATGCGAACTTGATCGAGGGTGAATGTTCCCGGCATCGGTTCTCGCGTGAAGATGACGCCGGCAAAATCCTGCTGCTGCATGAGCACGACAATCTTTTTCACGAGTTTGGGATCGTGACCGATGACATACAACAGCGACGATCCGCCGTTACCGATGACCATGACATTGCCGTTGCCGGGCGGCTGCGGGAACTCGTGTGCCGCAGGCAGGCCCGCCTTGTTCAGGGTGTCGACCACGCTCACGACGCGCGAGATCGTGGAAAACCCGTGATCGGAAACGACGAAGACGTCGGTCTTGTCGCGGACACCGCGGGCCGCCAATTCCTTCAGGACGCGAGCGAGATTATCATCGGAACTCTTTATCGCCTGAAGCGCCGCGACCGAGCCCGGTCCGGTGGAATGCTGCGCGTAGTCCGGCTCGCTGAGCCACAGCACCGAAAACGAGGGCACCTCCTTGTCCCACAGCGGGCCGATGAGCGCTTGCGTTGTCGCCAGGTCCTGACGTGTGTTGGGGGTTTCCTGCGGTGTGAAGGGCGGCAGATTGAGTTGTTCGACGGCGGAGGTCGGGACCGTCTTGCGGTCAAACAGGTCTACGCAGTCGTTGCAGGCGCGGTCCGCCTCAAGGCGGTCGAATAGAATCGCGACGGGTTTGGTGCCCGCGATGGCGGTCCGCTTGCCGGCTCGCTGGAGGATCTCGGCGATGGTGGGCAATTGGAGGTAATGATTGTGGGTGACTTCATCGCCTTTGCGGACAGCTTCGAGGGACTGGACTTCAATCCGCTTGAGAGGGGTGATATTGGGGCGGTATTCGCGGTTGCCCATGATGCCACTGCGGTTTGGGTACACGCCGGTAGCGATGGCGGTGGCGTTGACTTCCGTCGAACTGATATACACCGCGTGGTGGTTCTGGAAAAACACTCCCTCACGCGCCAGTTGATACAGCGTCGGGGTGTTGGTCGCGTTGACCATGTCGGGCCGCATGCCGTCCCACACCACCACGACGACGTGCGTGGCCACGCCAGTTGCAAATACCGAGACGGCGGCAGACAGCAGGAGGGCCAGGATGACGGACGGCAGGCGCATGGGGCGAAATAATAGCGTCGATTTTCGGGGCTGCAACGGCAAAGTGCTTCATGTTAAGGTCGCTCGATGCAGATTTTGGTGACAGGCGGCGCAGGGTTCATCGGCTCGCACATGGTCGATGCGTTGTTGGCGCGCGGGCACGAGGTTGTGGTTGTGGACGATTTCAACGATTTCTACGATCCCGCGCTGAAACGACGCAACACCGCGGGGTTCGGGGAACGCGCGAGCATAGTGGAAGCTGATATACGGGACGACGCCTTGTTGCGGCCGGTCTTCCAGAAAAATCGATTCGGCGCCATTCTGCATCTGGCGGCGCGGGCGGGGATCCGGCCGTCCACGGTCCATCCGCGGCTCTACGCGGAGGTCAATATTCTTGGCACGCTGCAATTGCTCGAACTGGCCCGCGAGTTTGGCGTGAAGAAATTCATCTTCGCCTCCTCGTCGAGCGTGTACGGCGCCGATCAACCGTCGCCATTTCGTGAGGACGCGGCCGTGTTGCGGCCGATCTCGCCGTACGCCGCCACGAAACTGTCAGCCGAGGCGTTGTGCCGTGTGTATCACCACCTTCATGGTCTGGACATGGTTTGCCTGCGGCTGTTCACCGCGTACGGTCCGCGGCAACGCCCCGATCTGGCCATTTACAAGTTCACCAGCGCCATCGTGCGCGGCAAACCGGTGGAAATGTTTGGCGATGGCACGACCGCACGCGATTACACGTACGTCGACGACATTGTCCAGGGCTTCCTCGCGTGCCTCGACCGCGAGTTTGGTTTTGAAATCATCAACCTCGGCGAATCGCGGGCGGTTGAGTTGCGTGAGCTGGTACGGCTGATTGAGGCGGCGGTCGGCAAGAAGGCGCACCTCCGGCAGTTGCCCAACCAGCCCGGCGACGTCCCCATCACTTGCGCGGACGTTTCGCAGGCGAAACGGTTGCTTGGGTACAATCCACAGGTGGGCATCGAGGACGGAATTCGCCGGTTCGTGGAATGGTTCGAGAAACAGATATGAAGATCCAGTTGCCAGAGGGGCAGTTCGACGCCTATATTTTTGACTGCGACGGCACGCTCGCGGACACGATGCCGCTGCACTACAGGGCGTGGTGCGCGGCCTTGAAGGAGCACGAGTGCGACTTCCCCGAAGCGCTGTTTTACGAGCTTGGCGGCGTGCCGACCGAGCGGATCGTCGAGGTCCTCAACGAACGTCACGGGTACTCGATGCCCGTGCATGAGACCGCGATGTACAAGGACTCGCTGTTTGTTCAGATGATTCCGCAGACGATGCCGATCAGGCCGGTGGTGGAACTCGTCCAACAGTTTCACGGAGTGAAGCCGCTGGCGGTCGCATCGGGCGGCAAACGCGAGATTGTGCGGAAGATTCTCGACGCCCTGGGAATCCTGGGGAAGTTCCAGGCCATCGTCACCGTGGAAGATTATCGCCACGGCAAACCAGCCCCGGATCCGTTCTTGGAAGCGGCGAGGCAACTCGGTATCGCGCCCGAAAAATGCCTCGTCTTTGAGGACACGACGGCGGGTATCGCGTCGGCGAGGGCAGCGAACATGCAGTGGGTGCTGGTCCAACCACCGGCCCGCAAACCATGAACCACGAGCAAATCACGCAACTGCTGCAAGACCTCGTGCGGATTCCGAGCGTCAGTCCCTTTGGCGATCCCGGCACGGAACCGAAGAACACGAAAGAATCGCGCATCGCCGAATACGTGGCTGACTTTCTTCGCAAGCTGGCTCTCGACGTGGAACTCCACGACGTCGAACCCGGCCGCCCGAACGTCGTCGGGAAGTTCTTTTCACGCGGTGGCCGGAAATCGGTCGCCCTCGCGCCGCACACGGACACCGTCAGCGTCGCGGGCATGACCATCAACCCGTTTGGTGGCGAGATTCGCGACGGGAAGCTTTATGGCCGTGGCGCCTGTGACACAAAAGGTTCGATCGCCGCGATGCTCGCGGCGTTGGCCAATGCGGTCCGCCAGAAAGAGTTTCGCGAAGGCGACCTTGACGTTTGGTTTTGCGCGCTGATGGGGGAGGAAAGCGGCAGTCACGGCGCGCGCGCGCTGCTGCAGCGCGGGTTTCGGACTGATTTCGCCATTGCGGGCGAACCGACGAACTGCCGCGTGGTTCACACGCACAAAGGGGCGATTGCGTTCAAGATCATCACCCGCGGCAAGAGCGTTCACGGTTCGATGCCCGAGCGCGGGGAAAGCGCGATCAAAAAGATGGCCGGCGTGGTGGATTATCTGCTCGGCGAATACGCCGAATCGCTCCAGCGGATTCGCGACCCGATCCTCGGTTCGCCGACGACGAACGTCGGCCTGATCCGCGGCGGCTCGCAACTGAACATCGTGCCGGAATATTGCGAGATCGAAGTTGACCGCCGCACGGTGCCCGGTGAAAACCACGAGGAGATTCTGCGTCACTTGCGCGACCGTCTGTCCGTGGAGGTGGAATTGATTGGCGTCTGCAGTCCGTTGTACGCCGACCCGCAGAATCCCTTCGTCCGCGCGCTTGGCCAGGAGACCATCGGCGCGCCGTGGTTTTGCGACGCGGCGTTTTTTGCGGCGCACGGTATTCCCGCCGTCGCGTTCGGCCCCGGCAGCGCCGCTCAGGCGCACACGGCCGACGAGTTTGTCGAGTTGGACGAGGTGTTCGGCGCGGCGCAGATCATCGAGAAGTTCCTGCTCGCGCGCGGTCACATGGCCTGAGCCGGTGCGAAGACGCCGTGCCGATCACGCAGCCAGAGAGCGACCAGGCCCGAACCGATGAAGGGCGGTGGCAATCGCGTCGCGGAGCGCGACAGAGTCCATCTTGTCTTTGTTCAGAAATGCCGCGCCGAGAAGCGCGAGGTTTTCCAGGATGCGTTCGCGGGGCATTCCCGAGTCCCGAGACGACAATGACGGGCGTGAGGATTCGTTCCCGGCGCATGATGCGCAGCACTTCGCCGCCGTCCATACCGGGAAGTCGCCAATCGAGCACGGCCAGCGCGTAACGCGTCGCGCGCATTTTGTCGAGAGCCTCGTGGCCGGTGCGCGCATGGTCGGGAACCATCTCATGCTCGAATGGCCACGCCTCGCCGAGGTGCAGGATGGTGAGTTCGCGGTCGGCGTCGTCGTTGTCGATAACCAGCACCCGAAACGCGCCTGCGCCGTGGCCCGATGAAACATCGTCATTGTTCAACTTCATCAACGACCTCCGTGTAACCTATAGGTCCCAGCTAGCGGGTTTGCAACTCGTGGTGCAGAATACTGAGCGTGTAGATGGCGGCGGTCTCGGCGCGGAGCACGAGTGGCCCCAGCGAGAGCGGCAGGCAACCGGCGGATTTCGCTATGCCGAGTTCGGCGGGGGTGAAATCGCCTTCGGGGCCGATGAGAATCAATAGTGCCTTTGGATTCGCTAAGTCGCGGAGAATGCCCTTCAAAGGCTTCGCGTCCGGTTGAAGCGAGGCGATCAGCTTCAGATCGCATTTGGGCAGCGATCCCAGAAAGTCGTGCGCTGGTTGCGGCGGCCGGATTTCCGGTAGCCAGTTGTTGCCGCATTGTTTGCAGGCGTCGAGGGCGATGTCGCGCCAGCGGTTCAGCCTCTTCGAATCATCGTCGAGTTTCACCACGGTGCGGTCCGAGATCAGCGGCGCGATGACCGCGGCGCCCAACTCCGTCGCCTTCTGCACAATCAGGTCCATGCTCTTCTTGGGGATCGCTTGGGCCAAGATGATGCGGCAGGGCAACGCGGGTGTGGTGGATTGAGTCAAAACCTTGAGATGAACGGTGTCCCTGGAGATTTCCGCAATCGCGCATTGCGCCTCGTGTCCGCGTCCATCGAACACGGTCAGCGTGTCGCCGACCTTGAGTCGGAGCACGTGTAGCGCATGATGCGCCTCGGAGGCGGTGAGGACTGGCTGCTGCAGATTGGGGAGGAAGAAGCGGCGCATGGCAACGCGGAAGTTAGCTGCGGGACAAACCGCACTCCCCGTTGCATTGTCGAGCGTACCATTGCTGGAGACGAACTGGGGCCATCATGCCGTTTGCATGTTAGCACAGTCAGCAGAGAATCACAGGCCATTGTTCGTGGGGCTTGCCACGAGACTGGCGCAACGACAGAGATGCCTCGACACGCTCGGCATGACGAAGGGAGGCGTACGCAAAGAGATCGGCGCGCTCGTCCCGATCTCGAAATGGGGTTAAAGTGGTCGCGCCCTACCGGCCGCCGAAGAAACGTTTGGCCTTTTCGAGGAATGACTTGAGTTGCGGGTAGGAGTCTTCGTGGGCGATGGCCGCGAACTCGTCGAGTTTTTCGCGTTGGGCGCGGGAGAGACGGGTGGGGACTTCGACCATAACGTGGACGTGCTGGTCGCCGTGACCGTGGCCGTGGACGTTGGGCAGGCCTTTCCCGCGCAGGCGGAAGAGCGTGCCGCTTTGCGTGCCCGCGGGAATCTTCAGCCGCGCGGCGCCGTTGAGCGTGGGAACCTCGATTTCGCCACCGAGCGCCGCCGTTGGAAAACTGATGGGCACTTCGCACAGCAGATCGTCGCCATGTCGGGTAAAGATGTCGTGTTCGCGGACATGGACGACCACGTACAGATCGCCCGCGGGCCCGCCATGGATGCCCGCTTCGCCGTTGCCCGAGCTGCGCAGACGCGAACCGTCCTCGATTCCGGCCGGGGTGCGCACCTTCAATTTGGTGTGATGTTGAATACGGCCTTCCCCGCCACAGTGTTTGCAGGGATTGGTGACAATCTGGCCGGCGCCGTTACACC
>Ga0116126_1000764_pt1 | contig 22174 bp, 21 predicted proteins | sample June2015DPH_16_5_FD_89730 | JGI IMG/M metagenome (GOLD analysis project Ga0116126, IMG submission 89730) | Peatland microbial communities from SPRUCE experiment site at the Marcell Experimental Forest, Minnesota, USA - June2015DPH_16_40 | ecosystem: Environmental > Terrestrial > Soil > Wetlands...
CGCGGCAAGGTACTCCGCCTGATTGAATTCGCGCTGGCGTTGTTTGCGCGGATGCAACGGCACCGGCACAATGGCATCGACCTCCCGCCAGTCGATCCAGCGTTGCACTTCCCCCAACAGCCAATTGACCAGATGCGGGCCGAAATACATCCCGATGTACTACCAATTTAGCACCATATGAACTGGCGCCCGAAATGGACAGTCCAAGAGCGAATCGTCACAATCAGCGCCCTTGGAGTTTGGCGGCTTGAGCGAAATCCGCATCCGCTCCCGCTTGATCGCCCTTAGCCTTCTTGGCTTCGCCGCGCTTGTAGTAGGCTTCGGCGCATCTCGGATTGAATCCAAAGATTCGCGCTTGCCCGTTTTGGGTAATGGTGAGTTGAGGTTTGAGTCGAGAGGCTGCCGTGTAGTCGGCAATGGCACCGTCCAGATCGCCTTTGTCCTGCTTGGCATCGCCACGGCTGTCGTAGGCAAGGTAGTCTTTCGGGTCAAGTTCAATGGCTTTCGAGCAATCGGCGATGGCACCGTCCAGATCGCCTTTTCGCAATTTGGCTCCGCCACGCGGAGTGTAGAAAAAACCGTAACTTGGCTTTAGTTCAATGGCTTTCGTGTAGTCGGCAATGGCACCATCCAGATCACCCTTTTTCTGTTTGTCAACGCCACGGTTGTTGTAGGCATAAGCGTCTTCCGGGTCGAGTTCAATGACTTTCGTGTAGTCGGCAATTTGACCGTCCAGATCGCCCTTTTTCATCTTGGCATAGCCACGGTTGTCGTAGGCTCGGGCGTATTTCGGGTTGAGTTCAATGGCTTTCGTGAGGTCAGCAATGGCACCATCCAGATCGTCCTTATTCAACTTGGCAGTACCACGGATGCAGTAGGCATCAGCGACTTTCGGGTCGAGTTCAATGGCTTTCGAGCAGTCGGCGATGGCACCATCCAAATCGCGCTTTTTTAACTTGGCATCGCCTCGTTTGGCGAAATCCTCTGCGGTCTGCTGGCCGAATGTACATCCCGGCAGGGTCAGGGCAAACAGGAGAGCAAGCAGTATCAGGAAGGCTGGGCGGTATTTGGTTGACATAAGATTCCTTTTCCTTTCGGCTGGGCCACCTTCAAACTCATTCTATCAAACTACAATTGGATACCAAGTGAAATTGCCGGGATGACGCGTCCTCCGTTGGCGCTTACACCCCTCTCGCCACCGCCAGTGCGATAACTTCCCGCGCCCCGGCTGATTTCATTGTCTTGGCACAACTGTCCATCGTGGCACCGGTCGTGAACACATCATCCAGAATCACGAGGCGTTTGCCTTTGAGTGCCTTCTCGTCACGCACGGCGAAAGCGTCGCGCAGGTTCTTCATACGCGCTTCGGCGCCGAGTTTGGTTTGCGTGCCAGTATCTTTGATGCGGCGCACCTTGCCTTTCAGAACCGGAACGCCAACGGCCCGGCCCAACGCCGCGGCAAGGTACTCCGCCTGATTGAATTCGCGCTGGCGTTGTTTGCGCGGATGCAACGGCACCGGCACAATGGCATCGACCTCCCGCCAGTCGATCCAGCGTTGCGCCGCTCCCAACAGCCAATCGACCAGATGCGGGCCGAAATACATCTCGCGATTGTACTTGAAGCGAAGGATGCAGTCGCGGACGACCCCCTCGGCACGACAGGCGCACACCGTGCGGCTGAAATTGAACCGCAAATCCTGGCAGTAACCGCAGACGAACGTCTCGCCCGTGACCGTTCCCGTGAACGGCGAGGCGCATTGCCGGCAAAACGGCGGCTCGATCGGTTTGGCGGAGGATATGCACGCGGGGCAGACGATGCCGGGGTCGGTGTCGGCCAATGGACAACCGCAGAACGGACAATTCCGCGGCCAGATTATGTCGAGCGCGCGCCGTGCCCAGAGCTGGAGAGCCCGGGGCCGCGCAGCGGCTGGAACGCCTTCTGGCATAGCCAGAATACCAGCACGAGCAGTGCCACGAGCATCGGCCAGGAGGCGACCTCCTGCGTGACATCCAGGGTCGCCGACCAGCGCATGAACTCGTTAGCCAGCACCCAGCCCGCGTGCAGCCCGATCGGCAGATATAATGCCCCCGTTTTGGCGTATGCCAACCCCAAAACGCAGCCGACCAGAAACAGCGACACGAACTGGATCCCAGCACCCTTTTGGCGCATAGACTGCGTGACGATCCACACAAGGCATTTCCCGCCACTGGTCCACGTCACCTGGTCGGCGGGGATGTTCACGCCGTTGGGTTTCAAGACATGCACCGCGGAATACACCGTGCTGGCGACGACGACAGCGAGCGCGACGTTCAGGCACCGCTGCAGCGCGCCTTGCAGCGCCCCGCGAAAGAACGTTTCTTCGATCAGCGCAACCGCCACACCCACAAAGAAGAATTTCGCGACGGCACCCGTCATCTGTGCGGGGGTCTTGGTGAAGGTTAACCGGTGGCCACCGAGCACAACGAGGAAGGCGATCAGGACCGTCAGTGTGGCGATTCCGAGGACAAAGCCGGCCAGGACGTGACGCCACCAGCCGCGGCCCCGCACGTAGCCCACATCGCTCCAGAAGCGAAAGCCGATGGTGCGCAGTAGCGGCCACAATCCAGCCAGTGCGACCAGCAGGATCGAGCGGTCGAAGATGCGATGGAACGGATACGCGGCATATCGATCGAGCGCCGACACGCGAGGAGCCACTTGTTGCACCGCCCAAAACAGCCATGGGGCGAGCAACGCGCCGAGCAGGATGGCGGCGGCAAGGTAGAGGCCGATAACCTTGGACGCTCTCAATTACGATTCGGTGGCCCGGTGAAGTTCCTGGGGCGTGAACACCTTGTGCCGCTGGATCTCATTGTCCTGCTTTTCCGACAGCGAGCCGGGGGCGATGATTTCCGTATAACGAATCGAGCCGAAGGGAATCCAGTACACCTTGCTGTCCGCCTCGACCGGCCGCTCCAAGGGCACCGTCGTTTCCAAATCGGGATGCTCCTGAAACCGTCGCCCGCTGACGCGCAGCCCGGTTTCGTCGACGCCGGTGACGATGCCGCGAATGATCTCGCGCGGTGTCTGCGGATGGAACCTCCGCAACACGACCTTCACTCGCTGGCTGATCAATCCATTTGTGTCCATTCGTTCCTCTGCGCGCGGCGGAGCCCCGCCATTGACTGTCATTCCGAAACGGCCTCTATTGCGTCGTAATGTCGCCGTCCTGTAATTTCAGCGCCTTGACCTTGGCCGTTTGACGATCGGACGAATAATCGGTCGTCGGCTGCGCCTCGCTCGATTGGGCTGGCGCCGTTGAGCCGTTACTGTCACTGCGGGGCGGCGGCGGCGCTTGGTTCGGTTGGTTCGGCGCCATCGAGCCGATACTGTCATTCCTGGGCGACTCCGCCTGGTTCGGTTGAGCCGGCGACATCGATCCGATGAAGTCCTTGGGAGGCAGCGCCGCATTGTTCGTCCCCGAACTACCTTTGGGGAAATACGTTTCCTCCAACTCTTCGCTTACGCCCAACATGCGCAAGCGGCGCTTGGCTTCGGCGACGGCCTTCAGGTCGGTGCGCATGACCGTCGGGCGGATAAAGATGATCAACTCCGTGCGCTGCCGGTTGTTCGTCTGGCTCTTGAAGAGCTGGCCGAAGAACGGGATGTCGCCCAGGAACGGCGTCTTGGTCGTCGTCACCGACTTTGTCTGCTGGATCAACCCGCCGAGCACGATGGTGCTCTTGTCTTGCACCGCGAGCGACGATTTCGCTTCGCGCTTGAGAATGGTGGGCACGATCGTGCCGCCGATGTTCACGTTGGCCCCGAGATCGTTCACCTTCTGCTCGATGTCCATCCGCACGTACCCATCGGGATTGATCCGCGGTGTCACGGTCAACTCAATGGCCACGTCTTCGTACTGGATGCTGGAGGTCACGCCGGCCGTGGCCAACGTGCCAATCCCGCTGATGAGCGAGGAAGTCTGCGAGGTCGGCACGGGCACCGACTCACCCACGGTGATATCGGCCTCCTGGTTGTCCATCGTCTGGATTATCGGCGTCGAGAGCACTTTGCTGTTGGACGTAGTGGCCAGCGCGTGGAGGACCGTGTCGAGGTTCAAATTTCGAAACGTGGTGAAGTAGGTAAGGCCGCCCGCGCCCCCGGCCAACGCCGCGGCGGTCGGCAAATTGCTGCCAATCGCGCTGAGCGGCGAGAGTTGAACGGGCGTATTTCCGTCGGTGCTGTTGCCCCCAGTCCCGGAAGCCTCGCCGGCCCGCCACAACCGACTGAACATATCCACACCGACATCGAGTTCGTTGTTCAGCGTCAGCTCGGCGATCACGCACTCGATCTGCACCTGAGCGACCGACGTGTCGATGCTCTTGACCAGTTCCTGGATGCGCGCCATGTCCTCCTTGGTGGCCATCACCAGCAGAGAATTCGTCCGCGGATCGGGCAGGATGTGGACGCCTTCCGCGTACTGGAGGAAGCCTGTGTTCAGTACGCCGGCGCCGCCGCCTCCGCCGCCGCTCATCGGCGGTGGCGGCACCGACGGCGCGCGCGCGCCCGTGCTGGTCGTGCCGGTCGAAGAGGTGGTCCGTCGTGACGTGGAAGCTGATGAGGGAGCCGATCCGCCCGTGATCAACGCATTCAGCAACCCGGCCACGTCCTCGGCGGTGGCGTAATTCAGCAGGATCACTTTCATCACGACGTCGGGCTCAACCTTCGCATCCAGTTCGGCAATGAGCCGGTCGAAGAACCCGAAATTGCTCACCCGCGTTAATATAAACAGCTTATTTGTCCGATCATCCGCCGCCATGATGACCTTTCCCTCCACGACCGATTCTTCGCTGCCTACCGCCGCCTGACTTGGCTGCCCAGGGCGACGGACGGGAGATGGGGGCACTCCCGGCTGACCGGGAGCCGCAGCGTGGGCGCCGGCTTGTTCGGCTTCCTGGATGATAGACTGGAGCCGCGCCATGACGTCGCCGGCTTTGGCGTGCTTGAGAACGTACGACCGCATTTCTATCCGCAGGGCCGAGGGCTGATCGACGTAGGCGACAATCTCCATCATTTGCTTCAAATTCGCCGCGGTTTCCGAGATCAGGATGCTGTTGGAATCTTGCAGCGCCATCAACTGGCCATAGGGGTGGAGGTACGGTTGCAGCACGGGAACGACTTCCGAGGCCTTGGCGTTCTTGAGGGGGATGATCTGCGTGCCCAACGTGTCCGCCGGCGCCACCACGCGCCCGACTGGAAGACCTTCCTGCTTGGCGGTGGTGATCTGCACGACCTTGAGGAACTTCTCGCCGAGTGGGATCGCGGCGATATTGTTGATGGCCAATACGCTATCGAGGGCCTGAATCGCTTCGCCCCTGGTCAGCTTGGATTGACTGCGGAAAGTAATCTGCGCGTTAAGGTTTGGCGCGGAAATGATCGAGCGGCCCGTGAGTCGCGAATACCAGTCCAGGATCGCGTTAATCGACGCACCTTGGAATTCGAAATCGATGACCGCTTGCTCCGCCGGCTGCGCCGGGGGGGGCGGGGGCGGGGTGTGCGGCGGCGGTGGTGCCGGCGTGGCCGCGGCTGTTGGCGAAGGAGGAACGGATGGTGGCTGGGCCGAAGCTTGCCGCTGTGCGGCTGGCGGCACGTTTGACTGCGGATGCAGGACATCCAAGGGTTGTTTCGGCAGGGCATTGGTGGGCGTCGCTGCCTCCTCGGTTTCGCCCGTATCCACTTCCTGCTCGGTATTGGTCTGGGAAACCGTGTTGGTCCCATCCTCGGCAAACGCAAGGCCGCGCGGCCGAGTACCCGTCAGGATGGCCAGCCAGGTCGATACAACGACAATGAATAAACTCAATCTCAGCTTTCTCACTTATCCTCCCCGTCGAAATGGAATGCGGCGAACGCCCGGTTGTATGGGCACAGGCGTCTGTGATTGCCCGGGTGATCCTGGCTGGCCCGGAGTCGGCGCCTTGCCTGCCGCCGCACCGCTTCCGGCTTTGGCATCCAGTGTCAACGTGGCGACTTCCAGATCCTGTTTCAGAACGAGCTTGCTCGGGCCGGTCTCTGGCCTTTCAATTTTCACCACCATCACCCTGTCGATGCTTTCACCTTCCGCCTTGAAATCAACGTGCTTGGTGTCGTTCTCCTGGATGATCGCGAGCAGGGGTTTGTCATCCCCCTCGCTGGCAACCCCCACGAACGTAAAGCGTGTCGAAAAACTGGGCGGTGGGGCGTTGTCGGCCGAGGCGCCCATTTGCCCGAACGGCGCGCGGTCCAGGATGACCTGATACCGTGAAAAATCGTGGGTTGAGTCCGTGGCGCCAGACGGCCCCCCCCCCAACGCGACCGTCGTGGCGCACAGGATCACCAGATACCTGCCGGTTTGCGGGCTCACGATTTCGCCCCCACCGGTTTGGCGGCGAGCGCCCGCACTTGAATGTCGCACCGGAGGATACCCTGATTCTCAGTTCGTGGCGTGATCTGCAATTGCTCCACGCTCACAAAACCGGCGGCGGTTTGCAACGCAAACAAGAACCGCACCAGAGAATCCGTGGTCGCTTCCACGGCCAACTGTTCCGGCAGCACACGGTAGACCCCCTTGTCCTCTTCCAACATCGGACGACTGGAACTGATCTGCACGCCTGCGCTCTTGGCGACTTCGAGGATTTTTTTCCCCACATCAGAACTTTGTTGAAAGCTCTCGGCGCGTTGTCCGAGGCTTTGTTTGAGTTCGTCGTACTGCTTCTGCCACTGCGCCTCGTGATCGATCGTCGCCTCCATCAGGGTCAGTTGCTGTCGCTGCGTCTTGAGTTGTTCGCCAGCCGACCGCCAATTCCGCAACAGCGGGACGACCACGAAATAATTGACGCCGAGCACGATCGCCGTGATCGTGATCACCAGCAAACTGCGCTCTCGTTTCGTGATGGCCATAATATCAGGGCGTCGTCGCCGCCGCGCTTTTGAGAGTACAAGTCAGGCCAAACTTCGTCAAGCCACTGGCCTCCTGGGTGGACCTTTCCGGGACAACCTTTGTAAACAACTCGCATTTCTCCAACCGGCTTTGAAAATCGAGTGCCAGGGCCGGCGTCGGTGCCTGGCCTTTGATCGTGACCGCCAGATCCTTCTTGTAAGAAAACGACGTCAGCTTCACGTTGTCGGGCAGGAGCACCGCGACCCCGCGCAAGACCTCAAGGGCCGAATACTTCATGTCGAACTGCTTGGACATGGTGAGCAGCGCGCTCTGTAATTCCTTCGCCCGGTGAAAGTCGGCCTGTCGGTTCTTGATCTCGTTCGTCACCTGGTGAAGGTGTGAATTCCTCAAGACCAGGAAACTCAGAAACACCACCAACGCCACCACATAGACGACCGCCACCGCAATCGCCCCACGAATGACACGTTGGCGGAACGCCGCCGTCTGCCGCTTCTGGCGCCATTCGTCCGGCAGCAGGTTCAACGGCGTCACTCCATCGCCGGTACATTCCAGACACAGGCTGAGGCCGGGCGATGGCACCGCGCCATTGGTCAGGAACGATGTCTCGGTACTCAGTCCGCTCGCGACCCGCTCGGCAAATAATCGCGTCGGTTCGTCATGGGTCAGGATGATGACGCCGCCCCGGGCGCGTTGCGGCTGGCCGGCTTCGGCCGCAACGAACGTCCGTTGCAGTTCTTCCCGAAGAATCGATTCGGAATCCGCGCCAAGCACAATGGAACGGACAGCCAGTATCACGCCGCGTGAGTAGATGATCACGTTGGCCGTAGCTCGACCGAGGATCACCAGCACGTTCCACTTGTCGTCCGTCGCCAGGAGGTTGCGCTTGGCCAACGCGCGGAACATCGCCAGGGCATCGACTGAGACAATTTCCGCCTGCAATCCCGCCGTCTCCAGCGCTTCCACGCGCTCGTTCACCGCCGCCTTGCGAGCGATGGCCACCAACACCCGCGTCTGGCCGTCCACCACATCCAGCGGCTCGAAACTATAGACGACCTCCTCCAGCGGCAGGGGGGTGATGCTGTCGATTTGCAGGTCGAGCATCTGTTTCAATTCCGTGGGGTCGGTCGCCGGCAGGCGCAGAACCTGGCACAGCACGTCTTCACAATCCACCGCGGTCACCACGCGATGTTCACGCGGATCGAATTGCTGACACAGCGATTGTGCGGCGTACTGCCATTGCAACGGGGCATCGGCCGCGGCCTCGGGCGCTGCCGCGCTGGCCGTCGCCTCCTGAACGACGGTGAGTTCCGCGCCTTCTGCGCGCACAGTGGTCAGATCGAGCCGGGAACTGCCAAAGGTCACAGCCGCCCATCCGCGCGTGTGGCCGATGTGCGTCAACTGGCGAGGGCTGAGGCTCAACTTCACGATGCCTCCCTCATTTCTTGCCACATGACGATCTCAATGGTGCCGTTGTCACGGCGCACAGTGGCCAGAATTGTGTGTTTCACACCGCCGACTTCGCCTGTGGACCTGATCGTGAAGAACGCGGAACTGACCGCCACCACCCCTTCCGCCGCCTGGCTGGTCGCTGCATCCAGGGTGCCGATCGTCGCAAGAAATTCTTGCACACTGTGAAACGGCAGGTCGTCGTCTGTGCCCGGGATGCCGTCGGGGCCGTCCCGTCGGGCCAGCACGGCTTGCACCTGCACGTCAGAGAGACCGAGCATCGCCTGCAGCACGATGGGTGACGCCGTGTTCACATTGACGGTACCCGAACTCATCGTGGTTAACACGTCGGCCAGTCCGGGTTGGGCCGGGTCCTTGTCGGTCGCTGGCGTTCCATGAAACAATTCCGGCGTCACGCCGCGGATGAGCAGCAACTCATCCACCCGGTCCAGCGGCGCGTCCTTGGCCCGATACGGCGGCAAAAGGCTCAGATAATAATCGCTCTTGGCGCCATTCAGCCGGTGCAGATCGCCGGGCTCTCTCCAATCCAAAATCGAATCGACGATGATATCGCCATCGGATGGATCAACATTCAGCAACGTCATCAGCCGCTGCAGTTGCAATTCGGACGCAGTGTTGATGGGCATCCTGGACTCTTCGTCCGTGATCTTCACGTTGAACACTCCCTCGCCGAGTTCATGGTTCACATACAACTCTTTGTTGGTCGCCCAGTCCTGGTTGAGTGCATCATACCCGGCATCCGCCGCCGATTGTTCGTGCAGCAACAATTGCATCTTGGCCACCTCGATTCCCGAACGTGCCAGCATTTCGGCTTTCAGCTCCTTGCGCGCGTACGAGGCGATCTGCGTCTCGACGTGCATGGTGAAGGCAAACCCGCCAATCAGCAAGGACAATACCATCACCACCCACAGGACAATGATGATGGCCACGCCGCGCCGGTTTTCGAGGCGACAGGTCTGTGGAACGCGTCGGTTCATGGCATCGGCAGCGCTCCTGTTCGAGTCGAGCCGAGGGAAGCGGGCACCTGATTGGTCGTGTTAACGCCACCGGTCGCCCCCGGCATGGGGATTCCCCCCGCCGCGACAAACGCCGCCACGGGAATGTCCACCGCTCGTGTGACGACCACGGGTGGATTCCGACCGCCCCGCTCTCCGAACACCACGGTGTACTCGATGGCCGAGGGCGGGAACTGATCCTCTTCCCATTTGTCCGACCAACTCTCGTCCCGCGGGTCGCGGTACCGGACGTGGAACCCGCTTACATCCATCGAAATGACGTGAGCCTGCGGTGGCGCGAGAGACGGATCGTCGTTCGGGCGCAATGCCGGTTCGTTCACGATGGCCAAGTAGGTGCGCCGATACTGGTCCTGCTCCAGGGAAATGATGACCCGCCGCATGCCGGCGGCAACGGCCTCGCTGGGCGGCAGGTACACATCGGAAGCGGTTACGAAACTGATCGTGTCCCCCAGATACGGATTCCTTGTGGCGACGAAGGCGTACAGCGAGGCCGAAGGCGCAAAGAAAATCGCGGATTGCGTCAGTTCCATCAGCGCATCCATCACGATGCGTTCCCGCTGAAAGGCTTCGGTGGCCTCGCTCCCGCGCTGCCAGGAGTTCAGCCCCGCGCTCCACGTGCCGTACACGGCCGTGACGAGGATTCCGAGAATACTGACGGCCAGCAATACTTCCAACAGCGTGAAGCCGGTCGGGGTTCTGCGGGAATGGCGTGATGGCGTACTCATCGTTGTTTATCCAGTAGATAGCGGTACTCCACGACCGAGTCGCCGACCTCTTTGCCGTGCTCGTTCCAATACACCGTGATCGTCTGCCGCCACAGGCCCTCGATGTCCGTCGCTTCAAATTTCCGTGTCCACGAGTAGCCGGGGTAATCATCAAATGCGCCTCGTTGATCGTCGATGTCCGCGGGACGTTCCGTGCGGAACTCGTAGCTCTTATTGGCCAGAAGTATATCGGACACGGTGTAGTTCTGGACGGAGCGCGCCGCGGCCACGCAGCGGCTCAACCCCTCGATGAGCACAAACACGCTGATGCCCAACAGGAACACGGCGACCAGCACCTCCAGCAGGAGGAAGCCGTCTTCGCTTCGCCGGCCCGTGGCAAGATTGCGTTGGCAGTTGACTCTCATAGTTTGACGGGCCACAACATGCCCCGACACGTCACGGGATCAACAATGACTTCCAAGCCACTGCCCTTTTCAACGCCACGGAGCGTCACGGCAAAGGCGTCGCAGGTGCCGTTCGGGTAAAAGGTGGCCTCGACCTGCCCTTTGCCCTCGGGCACAAGTTCTCCCAATTGCGCCGAGGATAGCCCGATGCGGGAGGGCATCGGGATTGATTTGAGAACCTCCGCGTCGCTCGACGAACCATCGGCGGTATCATTCGTGGTGGCCTGCATCAACCAGATCGTCTGTCGATCCATGTCGATAAAATAGCCCACCTTTTGCTGGTGGAGCACGGCGTTGAGCTTGGCGAACTCGCAACTCGTCACAATCGTGCGCCCCATCGCATTCAGGATCTCGGCGTTGTAGGAGCGCACAAAATTGGGGACCGTCACCGCGATGATGATGGCGATGATAAACACCGCGATGCTCAGCTCGATCAGCGTGAAACCGCGATCGCCAGATCGCCCGTCATTGCCAGTTGCCAACGTCATCTTCGTTCCCCGCGATGCCATCGGGACCGGGCGAGGACAGGTCGTAGCTGGTCGTGTTATGGGTGCCCGGATTCTGGTAAATGTAATCGTGGTTCCACGGGTCCTTGCGCAATACGGCTGGACTCAGATACGGCCCCTTCCAATTGCCCGGCACCGGCGTGCTGGTGGGCGCCGTGATCAACGCCTGCAGCCCTTGCTCGGTCGTGGGCAGTATGCCGTTGTCCAAATAATACAGGTCGAGCGCCGCTGAATAGTTGTGGATTTGATCCTGAGCTGCCGTCTTCTTGGATTCCGCGACTTTGGGCGCCAGGTTCACCACGGCCACGCCGACGAGCATGCTGATGATGATCACCACCAGGAGGATTTCCAGGAGCGTGAAGCCCGCTTCCGCGCTGCGGTTGTGTTGGGGTCTGTTGTTCATCGCCGTCTCCTCAATCTCACTTTCCAATTCCCGATGTGATGGAAAATACCGCCATCAATATACTCATCACGATACCGCCGACAACGACGGCCATGATAATGATAATTATAGGTTCGAGCAACGTCGTGAATATCTTCAGCATCCGCGAGAGTTCCTGTTCGTAGGCATCGGCGATGTTCTTGAGCGCGGCCACCACCTCGCCGCTTTCCTCCCCGATGGCCAGCATATCGATCAGCAATGGCGGGAACACCTTGCCCTTGCTGAGCGGCTGGCTGATGCTCGTGCCGTCGGTCACCCGGGTGCGGGCCTCGCGAATCTCGTTCGCGATGACGCGGTTGGTCATGGTGTCTTCGACAATCTGTAGCGCCGTGAGCACGGGCACGCCGTTTTCCAGGAGCGTCGCCAGGGTACGCGCGAACTGGGCCAGCGCATTGGCCATAAGGATGCTCCCGAAAACCGGCAGCCGCAATTTCAGGACATCGATCGCCAGCTTTCCCTCCGGGGTTCGGGCGCGAATCCGATAAACTGTCACCGCCACGATAACCAGCAGGACTCCGATCCACCAGTAGGCCACAAATTTGTCGCTCACCCAGATCAGAGCGCGGGTGGGCAACGGCATGGTAGCGCCCATTTCCTTGAACATGGCCGAGAACCGCGGCACCATCACCAGCATGAAGAAAGTGATCGTGCAGATGCCGACCGCGACGATAATCAGCGGGTAAATCAGTGCGCCAACAACCTTCTCGCGGACCTCGGCCATTTGCTCCTGATGCTTGCCCAGACGCAGCAACACGTCATCGAGGGAGCCACTGGCCTCTCCCGCCTTGATCAGATTTATGAAGAAGCGGGAGAAAATCCTCGGATGTTTCGCCAGCGAATCCGACAACGTCTCGCCCTGCACAATGCCGTTGCGCAACTCCCCCAGCACGGCGCCCAGCGCCCTCCGTTGCGACCGCCGTTCCAGCGTGCCCAGCGCCTGGCTCAGCGACATCCCGGACTTCAGCAGGCTGGACAATTGCTGGGTGAACATGAGCACGTCGCGGGATTTGACCCGGTTGCGAAAGCTGCTGGCCTTCTGCTGGGCCCGCTGATCTGCTTCGGCAGTGTCAACCGCCAGCGGAAAAAACCCCAGCTTGGTCAACTCGGCCAAGGCCGCGCGACGATCCCCGGCGGCAAGAGAGCCGCTCACCAGTTCGCCAGCGCGGGTCTTGGCTTTATATTGAAACATCGGCATTGTGATGGCCGTTAGTTCGACACCGAACAGGATACTTTGTTCCACGCGGTGCTCAATCCCAAAAGCACGGGTTGCATCCTATTCCGCCCCGCGTCGGGTGATGCCGGCTGACTCACGTGCCGGCCAGCTCTTCGTCTTCCTGAGTGACCCGCGCGATTTCTTCCACCGTCGTCATGCCCTGACGGACCTTGTCCCAGCCGTCATCGCGCAGGGTCTTCATGCCGTGGCTGATCGCCATTTGCTTGATGGCGCTGGACGAAGCGCGTTCAATGATCAACGGCCGCAACGCCTCCGACATGACCAGGATTTCGTAGATGGCCGACCGCCCCTTGAACCCGGTAAACCGGCATTCTTCACAGCCGCGTCCGCGGTAGAACTTCACCTTGCCGATGTCCTGGGCGGGGAACCCGACTTCGCGAAGAAACTCGAGCCCGGGTTTGTACTCCTCCTTGCACGCCTGGCAATTCGTGCGGATCAGGCGCTGGGCAATCAGCGCCTCGACCGACGAACTTACCAGAAACGGTTCGATGCCCATGTCGATCAACCGCGTGATCGCGCCGGGGGCGTCGTTCGTGTGCAGCGTGGAGAACACCAGGTGCCCCGTCAACGCCGCCCGAATGGCGATCTCGGCCGTTTCCAGGTCGCGCACTTCACCGACCATGATCACATCGGGGTCCTGCCGCAAAATGTGGCGCAGCCCGCTGGCAAACGTCAGCCCGATTTCCGACTTCACCGAAATCTGGTTGACGCCGGGCAGTTCGTATTCGACGGGCTCTTCGATGGTGATGATTCGTTGGTCAATCGAGTTGATCGTGCTGAGAAACGCGTACAGGGACGTGGATTTGCCCGAACCCGTCGGCCCCGTGACGAGGATGATTCCGTGCGGCATATCAATCAATTTGCGCACGATCTTTTCCTCGTCTTTGTTCAGGCCCAAACTCTCGAGCCCGAGAAAGATGCTGCTGCGCGTCAGCAACCGCAAGCTGACGCTTTCCCCATAGGCCGTCGGGATGGTTGAAACACGCACGTCGATTTCCGCGCCGCTGCTGCGGACGTTGATGCGTCCGTCCTGCGGGAGGCGGCGTTCGGCAATGTCCATGTTGGACATGACCTTGATGCGGGAAATGATCGCCGCCTGAAAGCGCTTCAAGTGCGGCGGCACGGGCGTCTGGTGCAGCACGCCATCCACGCGGTAGCGGATGCGGAGGTCGTTCTCCATCGGTTCCATGTGAATGTCCGTCGCCCGCTCCTTGTAGGCCTCCCCGATGATCTGATTCACGAACTTGACGACGCTCGCCTCCTGGTCGCCGCTTTCCAAATCGTCCTTCGTCACTTCGGCGATCTCGTCGATATCCAGCACGTTCTTCTGCAACAACTCGTCCAGGGTCTCCGCGCCGACGCCGTAATAGCGTTTCAAGGCCTTGGCGATGTCGGCCTGCGTGCACAGCGCCAGTTGGACGCGGGACTTCGTTACGAGGCGGACAGCTTCGAGCATCGTGAGATTGAATGGATCATGGGCAGCCACCAGCAGCGTGCCATTTTCCGCGCGCATCGGCATGACATTGTGTTGAAAAACGACTTTGGTCGGGACTTTCTGGCGCACGACCGCATCAATTTCCTTTTCCGTGACTCGTGTGAATGGCAAATGCAGTGCGTGCGCGAGGCTTTGCAGGAGTTTCTCCTCGGAGGCGACCCCCGTCTTTATCAGCGTCGTGATCAGCGGCTGGGCCGCCGTTTGCGGGGCCGAGAGCGCCTCGGAAATCTGTGTATCCGTGAAAAGTCCCGTCTGCTGAAGCAGTTGCCGCAGATCCACCGGTATTGTGTCGACAGTCGCTACCATCAGATTTTCACCACTACGATATGGGACACCACAATTCTTGTCAATGGCGCAAGGAATCTACGATTTTCTGTAACGTCCACAGCAACAGGAGGTGGCAACCCAAAACCAAATAAGAACATCGCCTTTGGAGCGATGCGAGAAAGAAGCCGCACGCAACATCCGTGGCCGTGTGAAGGGGTGTCCTCGTTCCGTTGCTTCTCCAAAGTCTGCTCGGTTCATCTCGCGCTGCTTCCGTCGTCAATTTCCTTCCCCGAGAATTTTTCGAGGGCACGCAGCCAAGCGGTGGCCTCTGCGCCGAACGTCGCGGGCCTTTTGTAGTCGTGTTTGTCGATAAACACCCGCAATTGATCAGCCAGGGCCAGCAATGTCGCGGCTTCGTGGGCGCGGACGATCTCGCCGATCGCTTTGTCACGAATCATTGCGGCAACTTTCTGAAAGTGTGGGAGACAAAAGCCTTCGGAGGCGAGGAATCTCTCACGGAAGTCTGGTTCACTCATGCGCAGGCAAAACTCGCCGATATGGCGATCTTCTGCATCCGTAGCCGCGCGACAGATGGGGCAGGGCTTCGCCGCCTCCAGAGTCAAGCCCCCGGTGATACGACCGGCAGCTTCGCGACAGAGCGCCTCGTAGAGCATGGCGATACCGAAGGCGTCACTCATGTGCGTAGCCAGTTCGGCGTGGGCGGCGCAGAATCCACGCGAAGCCGACATGGCGCCGCGCGTTCCGGGATCGTTGGCGTTTTCATACAGTAGCGAATCCAGGGAATCATGCTCGGCTTTGGCGACGAGCCGGCAGAGAGCGCAGCCCTTCTCCGCCATCGCGTCCATGAGATTGAAGAAGGTGGTGTGGCGTTCGGGAGGGCGGCGTTTCATGGCAGGCGCAATTCCTTGATGCGGCGGTCGAGGTCGAGCAGGCGCGTGGAAAGATGCTTTCCGAAAACGCATCGGCCGCTGGCGGCCTGCTGGCATAGTTCCATCAGAACGTGGAGATTGTGACCCGCGATTCGCAGCGCGTCGGCCTCGAACTGCTGCGGGTCGGGCGCACGCAACTGGAGCTCCTTCATCCGGGCGCGCAGCACTAGCCGTGTCGCTTCACGGGAAAGCGGCGCGAGTTCGAGCCGGTCAAAATCCCAAAGGATCATTCGCAAGTGTCCCATCTCCGACCACTCGGGTCTTCAAGGTCAACTCTTGACACATGACAGATTCTCCAGTGTTCGCGCCAAGGATGGGTCCTGAGCGGCTTCAGCCTCCAAGCGTTTGATCAGGTGCGTCACGCCGCTGCCATCCCGATAGCCGTGGTCGCGCGCCACATCCACGCGCCGCTCGCCTCCGACCCGCACGCGCGCCCAAATCCGCACCCGTCGGTCGGGTTCATCCGACAGCTTCTGACGCAGGCGCTCCCGCTGCTCCCGTCCGTCTTCCCGCTGCTGCCAACGCCGCTCGTCCTGTCCGTTCTTGCCCGACAAGATTCGTTTCACGCGCCGCCAGAGTTCTTCGGAGCCCAGCACCAGGCCGCTGCGCAACGCGTCCCACGGATTGTCCGCAGGTTTTCCAAACGCCTGCGCGATCTGGCGGCGGTACGCCGTGTGCGCCTCCGGGCCTCGACCCCAATAGGCCAGCCACTGCCCACTGAGCCACTGCGGCCGCCGCGCCCAACCGGCGTAGACGCGATGACTGCTCCAGCGATAGCGACTTAATTCGGCCGCCCGCTCCGCCGCCAACGCCGCCGTCTTGCGGCGCGGACGCACCGGATTCAGATGCACGTACAGCACCAATCCCTGAGCGTACGAGTCGGCTTCCACCACCTGCGCCTTGTACCGCCCCTGAAACAGGTGCCCACTGCGCCGATGCTGCCGGTTGAACCGCACCGTATAGGCCACCTGCAGCCAGCCCATCGCCCGGCTCAGATTGCCGCGGGGCGTCTCGACGACGAGATGATAGTGATTGGGCATCAGACAATACGCATGCACCCGCACCCCAAATTGCTCGACCATTTCCGCGAGGGTCTCCAAAAATCGACGGCGGTCCTGATCGTCAAAGAATATCGCCCGCCGCTCATTTCCCCGGGCCATCACGTGATACACCGCCCCGACAAACTCAATGCGAATCGGTCGTGCCATGCCCCCATCCTGCCGCACCCCGCCCTCGTTTGTCAAGTGTCAAGAGTTGACCCCTTTGAAGAAGAGTTGACCCCTTGGAAGAGTTTTGCCGTCCTCGCCAAGCGCTCCGCACCGGGACGAGTCACAACAGTCGTGCTCCGTCAGCCGGGGCCACTTGTTTACCAGTGCCCGGCCTGATGGCGGATGGAGAATTCCTGGTAATGGGTCTTGGGCAGTTCGGCGAGGAAGCGGGACGCGCGCTGGAACCCGCCCGTGTCACCGGCGGTCATGCGAAAGACCGGGTACGCCAGGTACAATTCATCCTTGGCGCGCGTCACGGCGACGTAGAACAACCGACGTTCTTCCTCCTCGCCTTCCAGATTGTCGAGCGAACGCGCCAGCGGGAACATGCCGTCGCACAGCCCGATCACAAACACCGCGCGCCACTCCTGCCCTTTCGCCTGATGGACAGTGCTGAGCCGGACGAATTCCTGTTCGTTCGACGCCAACAACAACGCGTCCTCCGCTTCGAGATTGGTGAGCAAGGCGAGCTGGCTGAGAAAATCGTCGATGGTTTCAAACTGCATGGCGAACGACGCCAGTTGGTGCAGGTCTTCCTCGCGGGTGCGCGCGTTCGGATATTTCACTTTCAAGTAACTGGCGTAGAAACCCTCGATCACCTGTTCGATCATTTCCGCGGCGTGCTTGGGCTCCATCTGGCGCAGATCGTTCAGGACCTTCGCCGCCTTCTTCCAGTCGTCGACCGCCTTTTTCGGAACCGCTTCGCTGGTGAGACGCAGTGGTTTTCCCTCCGTCAACAGGGGATGAAATTTCTCCCACAATTTGTCGGCGATCCTCGCGCCAATGCCCGGCAGCAGTTTCAGGATGCGTTTGAACGCCATCTCGTCGTGCGGGTTGACCGCGACCTTCAGGAAGCTGCTTACGTCCTTCACGTGCGCCTGCTCGAAGAACCGCAGGCCACTGGTGATGACGTACGGGATGTTCCGTCGCGTGAGTTCCATCTGCAATTCCATCGCGTGAAAATGCGCACGGTACAGGACAGCCACTTCGTTGAGCGGCACGCCTTCGTCACGCAATTCGAGAATGCGCTGGGCCACGAATTGCGATTGCTGGTTGCTATCGGGGCACGGGATCAACCATGGTTTCACTCCGCCCGTTCGCACGGCGGTCAGGTTCTTGGCAAATTGATGGATGTTGCCCTTGATCGCATCGTTGGCCAGCTTGAGAATGCTGGGCACGCTGCGGTAGTTGACCTCGATCTTGAACGTCCGCGCGCTCGGATACCGCTGCGGAAACCCGAGGATGTTGCGGTAGTTCGCGCCGCGCCATGAATAAATCGATTGCGCATCGTCGCCGACGACCATCAAATTGTGATGCACCATGGCGATGGCATCGATCAATTCCGCCTGGATCTTGTTCGTGTCCTGGTACTCGTCCACCAACACGTGGAGGAACTGTTCGCGGTAACGCGCCGCGACCTCGCCATGCTCCTGGAACAACCGCAGCGTGTTGACGAGCAGATCATCGTAGTCCATCGCGTTGGCCTTAAGCTTGCGTTCGCAGTACACGTCGCGCAGCGTCTTGATCGGTCCCGCCAGATGCGAGAAATAATCGTACTGCTCGGCCAACACCTGCTCGATGGAACGCTCCGTGTTCACCGCCAGCGAGTAGATCTCCGCCAGCACGTCGCCCTTGGGAAATCGTTCCTGTTTCGTGTCGATGCCGGCCTCCGCCACGCAGGCATCGAGCATGTCTCTCGCGTCTTCGCGGTCCAGAATGGTGAAGTCGCTGCCGAACCCGAGGAGCTTCGCGTGGCGGCGCAGAATCCGATTGCCGACATGATGGAACGTGCCACCCCAAATCGCCGAGATATCCGTCGGCAACAGGCCCTCGACGCGCCGCAACATCTCTTTGGCGGCCTTGTTGGTAAATGTCAGGAGCAAAATCCGACCCGGCGGCACGCCGTGCTCGACCAACCACGCGACGCGATACGTCAGCGTGCGCGTCTTCCCGCTGCCCGCGCCAGCAATGACCAGCATCGGCCCCGAGTTCACGGTGCCATCGGCGGCGGTGGCGGTGACGGCCGCGAACTGCTGGTCGTTGAGTTCCGCGCGGTAGTCGATATGAAGGTTCCGCGCCCCGTGCGCGGGCTTCAAGATATACTCTTGAGCCATTTGGACGGTGGTTACCGGTTACCTCTTCAAGGCCAGCGCAAATGTCACGACCGCTACGAGGCTGAGGATCGCCAGCATCCCCGCGGGCATGAACCGCCGCTTCTTCGCATAGCGAATAGCGAATAACACCACCAGCAGCAATGCGATAATGGTTGCCCCCATGAGGCTGTTTTGCGAACCGTTCCACACGCCAAACCCGCTGACCAGCAACACCAATCCGAAACCAACACCGGAAATCAGCGACGCCTTGCTGCCCACCCTGGCAAATCCCGCTATGCCACCCAAGATCATGATCACGCCGTATACCCACACCTCAATTGCCGTATTTTCCATGATTAGCACCTTACCCGATGGGCATCGGGCTTGTCCAGAGTCCCGCATGCCAGTCAGCATCTTCTTTGCTTGCGCTGTTGGAAGCCCCTTTGCTATATGAAATGCGGCACAAAACTTGCAGTAGTTTGGCCCTCAAGAACCAAGGAGGAGCTTCATGAGTGACAAGATTATGAACAAATTCTTGCAGTGTGGTTTCGCAATGGGTCTGGCCGTTTTTGCAAGCCAGTCTCTTGGGCAAGACCTGGTTGCTCGCAGCCAGTTGCGTCGCACGGTAGATTCATCCGTACAAACGGTCTACGGAACTGTATTTATCGAGAAGACGGCATCCGGTAAGCAAGAGGTCTTCGTTCAGGTTAGCGGCCTTGGAGAAGAGAATTTCTATGTGGCCCTCGGCACAAACAGCCCATTTTACACGACGAATTCGCTCGAGAATCTGATTGCTCCGTTAAACCGTGCCAAGCTTTCAACCGGAGCTTGGAACCGGACGTTGGTGGGTAATGGCGCCGCGCCATTGGAACTCCAGCAGGTTGATGTGGGCGATGTCACTGAACTCGCTGGTCGCTACCTCACCATCGGTCAACCAGGTACTGACCTTCTTGTCCAAAACACCGTCTTCACCAATGTTGTTAACGGCATCACCAACATCCTCACTACGACGTTTATCCCGTTACCCCCTCCCTCCGTTACCAATGGTATTCTCGACATCCTGTGGGCGCCGATTCCCACGCTCAGCGCGCATCCGTCTGCCAGCAGCTTCAACCGTAAGATCAACTTGACGCGCCCAGGCCCTCCCAGTCCAAGCCCGAAAGCCATCGGAACGCTCAAGACACGCTTCAACAACGCCGCCGGCGAATCCCGTTTTGAAGTCCGCATCAGCCACATGACCAAAGGCCAGACCTATTCCGTTTGGATAGCCAATGACGCCACGGCTCCGACCGCACTTATTCAGGCGGGCGACGTCGTAATGACCACGGGCGGTTCCTCGGGCGCGTTTATACGCGACACGAGGTATGGCGATCCAATGCCTCAGGAGTATGGCAACCCGGGCGAGCTATCCGGACGCGTGATCCAGATTCGCGACGCTTTCGACGTTATTCATCTGGACGGCATCATACCGTAGGCAGACCCAGGTCTTCCGCGGTTTGTGAATGGCGGCTCGTCCCGCTTTTCGAGTAGACACTTCTCCCTTTCTGCCCAGAGGTGTGTACCGTGAGCAGTGGCGGAAACTTCTGGACATCCCCGCCGGGAAAATGGTTTGCTCAGTGTCGAGTGTTCAAGGAAAACGTCATGACCAATTTCCAGATTCTGGCGACGATTGTGCTCATCGGGTTTGTCAGTGGCCGCTGCGACGCCATCACGAATACGGTCGTGTGGACCCGCTTGTACGGTTTCACCGGGGTCGCCGATGGCGGCCTCCCCGAGTCCTGGCTCATCCAGACCAGCGATGGGAATTTTTACGGGACAACGTCGCAGGGCGGCGCCAACAACACGGGCACCGTGTTCCGGATGACCTTGGGCGTGACAAATATCGTCGGGACCATAACGAACATTTCGACGGTGACGACCTTGTACAGCTTCACGGGCGGCAATGACGGGGCGACCCCGATAGCCGGACTCGTCCAGGGTAGCGACAGCAATTTCTACGGCATGACGACGCGCGGTGGGGTCAATGACACCGGCACCGTGTTTCAGATCACGTCCGCGGGGTCATTGACCACACTCCATGGCTTTACGGGCGGCGCGGATGGCGGCTACCCGCTGGGAGGGGTCATCCAGGCCACCGACGGGAATCTTTACGGAACGACATCGCAAGGGGGTGCCAACAACACGGGCACCGTGTTCCAGGTCACCACCGCCGGGACGTTTACCACGCTGTATTCTTTTGTGGGCGGAACCAACGGCGCCATCCCGGAGGCCGGGTTGGTTCAGGGCGCCGACGGAAATTTTTACGGAACCACCTCGATTGGTGGCAGCAACACGTACGGCACGGTGTTTTCGATCAGTTCCAACGGTGCGTTCACGACGATCTATCAGTTCAACAAGATCGACGGCAGATACCCGGCGGCGGCCCTGATCCAGGGCTCCGACGGCTATTTCTACGGAACGACCCGGCTCGGCGGGACGCGCGGTGAAGGGACCGCGTTCAAGGTCAACTCGGCGGGGACGTTTACCACGGTCTTCAATTTCGGCGGGTCGGACGGCACCAGGCCGGGTTCGTCCCTTGTGCAAGCCAAAGATGGTTTGTTTTACGGCACGACGTTCCTGGGCGGGTACCGTTACGGCACGCTCTTTCAGATGGACTCGAATGGCGTGTTCAACACGCTGGGCAGTTTCCTCGGCGATATCAACGGCGGCGTGCCCTATGCCGGACTGGTTCAGGGCGCCGATCAGTATTTCTATGGGACGACGGGCTTCGGTGGACCCGGCCTCAACGGCACGGTGTTCCGATTTACGGCGTTCCCGGGCGGAACTTACACCGGTCTCGCCACGCAAACCAACGACCTTACCGCAGCCAGCTCCGGCTTTCTCAATCTCAGTCTTCGGTTCACAGGATATTTTACCGCGAAGTTGACGATCGGGAATAAGTCGTCCTCCTTCCATGGCACATTTGACGCTTCGGGCAACTCGACGAACACCGCCCCCCTCAATGGCGCGAATCCGCAGCAAGTCATCTTTCATTTGAATGAAGGCGGCGCCGAGACCAATCAGATCGCCGGCACTGTCTCAAATGGCGTGTTTAATTCCGAACTTCTGGCTGACCACGCCGGCGTATTCGCCAACACGAGCGGCCTGTATCCCAACACGAATCTCTGCCCGCAGACTGGCCACTTTACCTTCATCATCGCGCCGGCCGACACCAACGACACCACGGTTCCCCAGGGATTCGGATACGGGACAGTGACGGTGCAGAAGCTCGGTCACCTGCACTTGAGCGGCACCCTTGGCGATGGCACTCGGTTCACTGCCAGCGGCCCAATTTCCGGGATCGGCACCTACCCG